>Ga0209254_10004068_pt1 | contig 13383 bp, 10 predicted proteins | sample FrelakmetDIP11DI_FD_187148 | JGI IMG/M metagenome (GOLD analysis project Ga0209254, IMG submission 187148) | Freshwater lake sediment microbial communities from the University of Notre Dame, USA, for methane emissions studies - DIP11 DI (SPAdes)... | ecosystem: Environmental > Aquatic >...
CCCCCACTACCTGCCCCCGGAGGGCCAGGGCTACCGGTACATGCGCCCGGTCACCCGCAGGGAGTCCTACGCCGCCGACATCACCTACGGGACGAACAACGAGTTCGGCTTCGACTACCTGCGCGACAACATGGCCTTCACGCCGGAGCAGCGCACCCAGCGGGATCCCTTCTACGCCATCGTCGACGAGGTGGACTCCATCCTGATCGACGAGGCCCGCACCCCGCTGATCATCTCTGGCCCCTCGGAGGGCAGCACCGACCTCTACAAGCAGATCGACACCATCATCCCCCGGCTCACCCGCCAGTCACCCATCACCAACGAGGAAGGCAAACCCGATTTCGGTCCCGGCGACTTTTCCGTGGACGAGAAGGCTCGCCAGGTCTATCTGAGCGAGGACGGGCACCAGAAGGTCGAGGAGATGCTCACCGAGATGGGCCTGCTCGCAGAGGGCGAGAGCCTCTATGACGCAGGCAACATCGTCCTGATGCACCACGTCTACGCGGCCCTGCGCGCCAACGCCCTGTTCCAGAAGAACGTGGAGTACATCGTCCGCGACGGCCAGATCATCATCGTGGATGAGTTCACCGGACGCACCATGCCTGGCCGGCGCTGGTCTGAGGGGCTGCACCAGGCCGTCGAGGCCAAGGAGGGCGTGCCCATTCAGCAGGAGAACCAGACGCTCGCCTCCATCACCTTCCAGAACCTGTTCCGTCTCTATCCCACGCTCTCCGGCATGACCGGCACGGCGGACACCGAGGCCTACGAGTTCCAGCAGATCTACGGGCTCGAGGTAGTGGTCATCCCCACCAACCAGCCGATGATCCGGGAGGACCGTGGCGACCTGGTCTACCTGACCCAGAATGAGAAGTACGATGCCATCATCGAGGATATCCGCGACTGCGTGACCCGCGGCCAACCGGCCCTGGTGGGCACCGCCTCCATCGAGACCTCGGAGCTGATCGACAAGCTCCTCAACGAGGCCGGGATTCCCCACGAGGTCCTGAACGCCAAGCAGCACGAGCGCGAGGCGGGTATCGTCGCCCAGGCCGGGCGCCCAGGGGCCGTGACCATCGCCACGAATATGGCCGGCCGCGGGACAGACATCGTCTTGGGGGGCAACCTGGAAGCGGAGTTGGACCAGGCTGGTCCGGAGGCGGACCACGAGGCCATCCGAGCCGCGTGGAAGGCCCGTCACGCCCAGGTCATCGCCGCCGGCGGCCTGCATGTCACCGGCACCGAGCGACACGAGTCGCGGCGCATCGACAATCAGTTGCGTGGGCGTTCCGGGCGCCAGGGCGACCCGGGCTCCAGCCGGTTCTACCTCTCGCTCGAAGACAACCTGATGCGCATCTTCGCCTCCGAGCGGGTCTCGACCCTGATGCAAAAGCTCGGCATGCAGCCGGGCGAGGCCATCGAGCACCCCTGGGTGACCAAGGCCATCGAGAACGCCCAGCGCAAGGTCGAGGGCCGGAACTTCGACATCCGCAAGCAGCTCCTGGAATACGACGACGTCGCCAACGACCAGCGCAAGGTCATCTACCGGCAGCGCCGCGAGCTGATGGACACCGACAGCGTCGCCGACACCGTCACAGCCATGCGCGACGACGTCGTGTCCAGCCTGATCGACGCCCATATCCCGCGGGAGAGCCTGGAGGAGTTGTGGCACGTCGCGGACCTGAGCAAGGCACTCGCGGAGACCTTCGGTGGGGACTGGCCCATCCAGCAGTGGCTCGACCAGGAGCATGACCTCACCGAGGAAACCCTTCGTCATCGCATCCACGACCGCGTCGCCCAGCAGTATGCGGACAAGGAGCAGGCCGTCGGGTCCGAGGTCATGCGCCAGATCGAAAAGGCGGTCATGCTCCAGACCCTCGACACCCAGTGGAAGGACCACCTGGCCGCCATGGACTACCTTCGCCAAGGCATCCACCTGCGGGGCTATGCCCAGAAAAACCCCAAGCAGGAGTTCAAGCGCGAAGCATTCGAGATGTTCTCCGCGATGCTCGACAGCATCAAACAGGAGGTCGTCAATACCCTGGCTCGGCTGCGCATCCAGACCCCGGAAGAGCTGGCCGCCCTCAACCCGGTGCCTGGCGACGAGCACGAGTTCCAGTTCAAGCACGAGGAGTTCCACGGTCTCGACGCCCCGCCCGAGGCAGAGCCAGAGGGAGAGCTCCTGATACAGCGCCGACCGATGGCCGAGGCGCACCACGAGCCCTTCGTGCGCGAGCAGCGCAAGGTCGGCCGAAACGAGCCGTGCCCCTGTGGCTCTGGCAAGAAGTACAAGCACTGCCACGGCAAGGCGGGCTGAGGGGAGACGCCCATGACCCTCGCCTTCCACCCAGTCCCGGGTGTGCGGCTCGGCACCGCCGCGGCCGGCATCCGCTATCCGGATCGTCAGGACCTGCTCCTGATCGAGATCCCGGTCGGTGCAACCTGCGCCGCGGTCTTCACCCGCAATGCCTTCTGCGCCGCCCCTGTGGTGGTTGCCCGGCGCCACGTCGCCGCGGCGGCTCCCCGCTACCTCCTGGTCAACTCCGGCAACGCCAACGCCGGGACCGGTCACCGCGGCCTCACGGACGCCATTGCGAGTTGCGAGGCCCTCGCCCAGCTCACCGGCTGCGCCCTGGAGGAGGTCCTGCCGTTCTCCACCGGGGTCATCGGCGAGCACCTCCCGGTGGACCGACTCGCCGCGGCCCTGCCGGCGGCCCTCGCGGCCCTGAGGGTGGACGGATGGGAGGGAGCTGCCCGGGCCATCATGACCACGGACACGGTCCCGAAGCTCGTCTCCCGGCGCTTTGCAGTCGGAAGCGCCGGAGCCGACGCCACCTTGACCGGGATCTGCAAGGGGGCCGGGATGATCCGCCCGGACATGGCGACCATGCTCGCGTATCTCGCCACCGATGCCGCCGTGGACCGCGACCTGCTCCAGGCATGTCTCCAGGAGGCCGTGGACGTCTCCTTCAACGCCATCACGGTGGACGGCGACACCTCCACCAACGACGCCTGCGTCCTGGCCGCCGGCGGGACTCTGGGCAACCCAGCGATCGCCGACCCCCAGTCCCCGGACTACCAGTCCCTGCGCGACGCGGTCACCGCCGTCTGCCAGGAGCTGGCCACAGCCATCGTCCGCGACGGCGAGGGGGCCACCAAGCTGGTCACTGTCCTGATCGAGGAGGCCACAGACGCCACCGAGGCCAGGCGGGTCGCCGACGCCATCGCCCACTCGCCGCTCGTCAAGACGGCGCTCTTCGCCTCCGACCCCAACTGGGGGCGCATCCTCGCTGCCGTGGGACGCGCGGGTTTGGATGGGCTCGACATCGACCGGGTCCGCATCTGGCTCGGGGACACCCTCATCGTCTGCGATGGGGGGCGGGCTGCCGACTACACCGAGGCGGCAGGGCGGGCCGTCATGGCCGAGCAGGAGATCCTCATCCGGGTCGCCCTTGGCCGCGGCCAGGCGGGGTCCCGGGTTCTGACCTGCGATCTGTCCTACGACTACGTCCGTATCAACGCCGAGTACCGCAGCTAAAGCGCCACCCCAGTGGAAACCGCCGCTCTGGCGACACGCCGAATCCACGTGGTCGCGGGCGCCATCGAGGACGGCCAGGGCCGCATCTTGGTCGCGCGCCGCCCCGAGGGTGTCCACCAGGGTGGACTCTGGGAGTTCCCCGGGGGCAAGCTGGAGCCTGGCGAGACCCCGGCCGAGGGGCTGGGCCGGGAGCTCTGGGAGGAGTTGGGTGTGCAGGTGCTCGCCACCCGCCGCCTGATCCGCGTCCACCACGACTACGGCGACCGCCACATCCTCCTGGATGTCCACCGTGTCACCGCGTACTCGGGCGAGCCCGCCGGGTGCGAGGGCCAACCGCTGGCGTGGCTGACCCCCGACACCATGGACCCCGCGGCCTTCCCTGCCGCAGACCGGCCCATCATTTCGGCGCTGCGGCTCCCAACGCTCTATCTCATCACCGGGGCCGACCCGACCAAGCCAGACCTTTTCCTCCGACGCCTCTCGACGGCCCTCGGGCATGGGGTGCGACTCGTCCAGTTGCGCGCCCACAGGCTGCCGCCTGCCGGCTACGCCCGGCTGGCCGAGGCCGCCTTCGACCTGTGCGAAGGGTCAGGGGCCAGGCTGATCCTCAACGCCGACCCGGACCTCGCCTCCGACCTTCCGGGCCATGGCCTGCACCTCACCGGAGAGCGCTTGTGGCGGCTCACCCGGCAACCCACGGCGCTGGGGGCCACCGGAGGCTGGTGTGGGGCCTCGTGTCACGACGCCCGCGACCTCCAGCGTGCGGCAGACCTCGGCTTGGACTATGCGCTCCTCGCCCCTGTCCAGCCCACGGCGACCCACCCCAAAGCCCAATCCCTTGGCTGGGCGCGTTTCGCCGAGCTGGCGGACCGGGCGGCGCTCCCCATCTACGCCCTCGGCGGCCTGGGCCCGGCTGACCTTGACACCGCCATCGAGCATGGGGCTCAGGGTGTCGCCGCCATTCGGGGGCTTTGGCCGGACTGACCGGCCCCGCTGGCGACCCGCACCGAGGCCGCGGGCGACAGTCCTTCAAGATTGGCTCGGCCTGGACGCGGACCTTGCCTGCGCCGCCCGACACCCCCAAATGCGACGTTCAATCAACTGGTCAGTGGGAGAGCACCGTTGCAACAGCATGAGCTGAGGGTCTTGAAGCCCGAGGAATACTTCATCGAGGTCGAGCCCTACTACGAGCCTGTGGCCGACGAGGTCACAGTCTTCGAGGCGGCCTACGCCAACGGGCTGCCGATCCTGCTCAAGGGCCCCACGGGGTGCGGCAAGACGCGCTTCATGGAGTACATGGCCTGGCGCCTCAAGCGCCCGCTGATCACCGTCTCCTGCCATGACGACCTCACCTCCTCCGACCTGGTGGGGCGATTCCTGGTCAAGGGCGGGGAGACCATCTGGGTGGACGGACCCCTGGCCAGGGCGGTGCGGGCGGGGGGCATCTGTTACCTGGACGAAGTGGTCGAGGCCCGTAAGGACACCACGGTGGTGATCCACCCCCTGGCGGATGACCGCCGGGTGCTGCCCATCGAGAAGCTCGGCGAGTTGCTCGAGGCCCCAACCGAGTTCTGCCTGGCCATGTCCTACAACCCCGGGTACCAGAGCGTGCTCAAGGACCTGAAGCAGAGTACCAGGCAGCGTTTCGTGGCCCTGGAGTTCTCCTACCCCGCGGCCGCGCTTGAGCAGACCATTGTCGAACGCGAGTCGGGCATCGACCCAGCCCTGGCACGCCAGTTGGTCAAGTTCGCCCACATGACGCGCAACCTCAAGGGCCAGGGGCTAGACGAGGGGGCCTCGACGCGGCTCCTCGTCCACGCCGCAAAGCTGATCCACTCCGGGGTCGCCCCGGTCGTCGCCTGCCGCAGCGCCATCGCCCAGGCGCTGACCGACGATGCCGACATGCTCTCGGCCGTCAACGAGCTGAGCGCGTCCCTGTTTTGACCTCCCCGCTCACCGCAGCCTTGTCGGCGCAAGGGCTCGAGGAATGCATGGATGTCTACCTCGACCCCGCCCTGTCCTCGCGCCGCACGGCGGCCGGCCCGGCCAGCGAGCTGGCCGCCTTCCCGGCGCGGGAGCAGGGCTTCGTCCTGCACTGGGGGGCCGTGATCGCCCGCGACAACGCGGAACTGGCCTATCAATTCACCGCCTTCGCCCCCCGGGGTCTGAGGCTGATGGACCCGGACGCCATGGAGTCCTGGCTGCTCTACGCCATGGACCTCTACGACAAGAAGGGGCAGGTCCCGGCCATCCGCGCCTTTCAAGATGTGGAGGGCTTCGCCGCCAATAGGCAGGAGCGCCTGGCCGGCATCGTGCTCGAGGATATCTCCGGGGTCCTGGAGCGCTTCGTCTGTGGTCTCAACGGGCGCGCCCTACGCATCGCCGTGGGCGAGCGGTGCCATACAGACACCGAGACCATCTTTCTCCCCGGCGTGGTCGGGCGCCTGCCGGAGAAGGAGGCGAACTTTCGCCTTTACAAGGCGATGACCGTCCACCAGTGGGCTCAGGGCTGGTACGGGACCTGGCGCGGCAACGTGCTGCTCGATGCCGTGGCGCGGGAAGAGTTGTCGGCGAGCGCTGTGGACCTCTTCCATGCCCTGGAAACGGTGCGCCTGGACGCCTGCATCGAGCGCGATTTCCCTGGTCTGCACCGCGACATGCAGGCCTTGCGCCTGGCCCTGGATACCCAGCTCCAAGCCTACGCCCCCGACTGGCAGGACATCGTCCGGCCCTTGCGTGACCCTGCCGCGCGGGTTCGGGATTCCCTGGCGCTCTGGGCAGACCTGAGCGGGCATCGCGCCCCGCCCTGTTGTTACCGCGGCGAGCTGCTGCCAGAGGCCGTGCGGGCCCGCATGCAGATTCGCGCCGCGCTGGACCGCGACAGTTTCCGCATTGCGCTAGCCAGGCTGGTCGAGGAACAGGACAAACAGGCCCCAGGGGAGGATCGCCCGGACGCCGAAACCTTGCCGGAGACCGCCGCCCGCCTCGGTACCCGCGCCAAGGAAGACCCGGACAGCCCTGAGGGTCTCACCTACGAGCTCTTCCTCGACGGCAAGCCCGTTGCCCCGCCGGAAGACGTGGTCTCGACCATGGAGAGCATCATCCAGGACCTCGGCGAGATTCCGCCGGAGTACCTGGTCGCCGCCGGCCCGGGACTTTACAGACGCGGCCTGGGCTCGGAGGGCAAGGACGCCGACAGCGCCTGGGCCGGCACCTACCATGAGGAAGGTGCCTTCGCCTACGACGAGTGGGACTTCAGCCGCCAGCATCACCGCAAGGGCTGGTGCATCCTCCGAGAGCACGAGGTCAAGCCCGCTGGCCTCACCTTCTATCACGCCACGCTGCGCAAGCACGGCGGTCTCATCAAGTCCCTGCGGCGCACCTTTGAGGTGCTGCGCGGCGAGGACCGCATCCTCAAACGTCAGCCCTATGGCGAGGACGTGGACATCGATGCCCTGGTCGAGGCCTATGCCGACGCTCGGGTCGGCCTGGAGATGGGCGAGCGCCTCTTCACCCGCCGCCAGCAGGACGACCGGAACATCGCTGTCATGCTCATGGTGGACATGTCCGGCTCGACCAAGGGGTGGATCAACCAGGCCGAGCGCGAGGCCCTGATCCTGCTCTCCGCGGCCCTGGAGACACTGGGGGACCGCTTTGCGGTCTACGGCTTCTCCGGCTGGACGCGCAAGCGCTGCGAGGTCTTTCCCGTCAAGCGCTTCGGCGAGCCCTACGACGACCTGGCCAAGGGCCGCATCTGCGGCATCGAGCCACGGGACTACACCCGGATGGGGGCCCCTATCCGGCACCTCACGGGACTGCTACGCGCCCAGGACGCCCGCATCAAGCTCCTCATCACCCTCTCCGACGGCAAGCCCGATGACTACGACCCCGCCTACCGCGGCGAGTATGGCATCGAAGACACCCGCCAGGCCCTGTTCGAGGCCCGCCTCGATGGCGTCCACCCCTTCTGCATCACCATTGATGAGACCGGGCCCGAGTACCTCCCCCACATGTACGGCGCGGCCAACTACGTGCTGGTAGCCGACGTGGCCCGGCTGCCGGCCAAGGTCTCGGAGATCTACCGCAGGCTGACAAGTTGAGCCGGGCCCCGGGGGCGGAGCGCTTGACTTGGTCAAGGGGCGGTACGACTTCCGATAACCATACGTCTATGCCTTGGTGGGCCAGGGTCTCGGGGAACAGGACTGCCGCGGCGGTCCGCAGGGCCGTCGAATCCCTGCCCGCTCCCATCCGGGGTTGGCGGGCAAGGTTCGGCGGCACTTGGAGGCGTTCGCCTTGTCCAGGAGCCGGGTGGCGGTCGGGCCCATGCCACTCAGCTGAAGGACCACCGGCTCGCCCTTGGTCGCGACGAAATGATGAACGCCGGCCGGCTCCACGTAGAAGCTGCCGGCGGGAAGCGCCTCGAGCCTGGACTCGCCGAACTTCTCGCCGTAACCGATGCACCCAACCAGCCAGGGCGTCTCAATGCCCCAGGGAGAGGCGGGCCGGCTGCGGCCCCCCCTCCACGACGCCGTTGCCGGTGTCATCGATGCTCCAGGTGAAACCCGTCAGCCTGTAGGCCAGCCGGATCGGCCGGCCGTCGACCGATGCCGTGACCGTAACCTCCGTGGGCGAGTGGATGGAGCGGCCATCCACCGCAAGGGCGGCATCTGGGTAGTGCTGCATGAGCTCTTGGCATACCAGCCCGGAGCCTGGCCCGATGTCGCCGATCTCGGGAGGGTCCGTCACGCAGCTCGCGTTCGCGCCAAGGGCGACCGGCAGCAGGGCGAGGATGATGGTTGTCTTCATGGTCGTGACCTCCGTCGTCTGATGCATGGTGCGCCGAGCCGGACTCTGTTGCCGAGACGGGACCGGCTCGACGCCTCCGCCTACGGGTGTAAGTCTGGACCTACGCGCAGCCTGGTCCTATTGACCAGACGGCCTAAGACGAAGGTCGCAGGCGCGGGTGGGCGCGTGCAACAGACTGTCCGGACGGGATTTTTCCTGCACCTTGTCGGGGGCTCGGAAGGGGAATCTAATACCGCCGTCCTAGCACCATCGAACCTGTCGCAATCCACTGGAGCCGGGCGGTGAAGATTCTGGTTGCCGACGATCATCCGCTGCTCCGCGAGGCGCTGCTCCCGGTGCTGCGGGAGCTGGAGGGCGGGGTGACGCCGATCGAGGCGGCGGACGGCGATGCGGTGCGACGGCTGGCGGCCGAGCATCCCGACCTCGACCTAGTGCTGCTCGACCTCTGCCTGCCCGGCGTAAAGGGGCTCGCGCTGTTCGAGGAGCTGCGCCGCGACTACCCGGCCCTACCGGTCGTGGTCCTCTCGGCGCTGGACGACCCAGGCACCGTCAAGGCGGTGCTGGCCGGGGGCGCCCTGGGGTTCATCCCCAAGTCCTCGCCCCATCGGGTCATGGTCAATGCGCTGCGCCTGGTCTTAGCGGGGGGGCGCTATCTGCCCCCCGAGCTGATGCCCGAGCTGGCCGGGGAGGACTGGGCGGCGGCCCCGGCGCGTGCGGCAAGCCCCGGGGCCGCTGGTGGAGTCTCGGCCGAGACCCTGGGCTTGACCGGGCGCCAGCAGCAGGTGCTTGCGCTCCTGACGCAGGGCAAGTCGAACAAACAGATCTGCCGGGCGCTCGGCCTGGCCGAGGCGACGGTGAAGGTCCACGTCACCGCCGTCCTCAAGGCGCTCAAGGTGACCAGCCGCACCCAGGCGATTGTCATGGTCAACCGGCTCGGCCTGCAGGTGGAAGGCACGGGCGGTGCGGCCGGCGAGCCGCCGCCCAAGCCGTAGCGTCATAGCCCGGATGGAAGGGTCGCGGACCGACCGACTGTTTGCGATTGGAGCGGTAGCGGAATCCGGAGTGGTGTCGTTCCAGGTCTGCGGTTGACAAGGGGCTAGGAGGGACCTAGCCTGGGCCGTACCGAAACTTGTACGGATTCCTCCACGCCATGACGACTCTCAGCGCCACCGATGCCCGGGCAAGCCTGTTCGAGCTCCTGCGTGGGGCCAATGAGCGTCATGAGGTCTACCATATCCGCCATCGTCAGGGCGACGCCGTGCTGATGTCGGAGGCGGAATACGAGAGCCTCATGGAGACCCTGGCGCTGTTGTCTGCGCCAGGCTTCAGGGACGCCTTCGAACGGGCGCGTGGCGAGGCGGATAGCGGCGATACCAGTTCGTTCGACGAGGTCTTCGGCGAACCCCAATGAGCCCCGCGGCGACCTACCGGGTGCGCTTCACCCGGCAGGCCGAGAAGGACACCGCGAAGCTCACCGTCAAGCTGCGCGCCAAGCTCAAGGACATCGTGCGCAACCGTCTCGCGGTCGATCCCTACTCCGGCAAGCCGTTGACCGGGCCCCTAAAGGGCTATTGGTCCATGCGCTTGAGCTACCAGGACCGGATCGTCTACAGCATTGAGGAGGACGAGCTCGTCGTCATGGTCCTGCGCGCGCGAACCCATTACGGCGATTGAGCCTGTTTTGGGACGCGCGCCGCCGCGACCAGGTGCTCGAAGAGGGCGCGCAGCTTGGCAGGCGCCACCGGTTTCGGCAGCAGTGGGTAACCGCTCGCCCTGGCCTCGCGCAGGGATTCGGGGGCCGTGTCGCCGCTGACGAGCGCCGCCGGAATCGCCGTGCCGGCGGCGGTGTGCAGCCGCCGGATGACCTCGATGCCGGTCTCGGCACCGAGCAGGCGATAGTCGCAGAGGAGGGCGTCGGGCAGCCGGTCGCAGCCTTCCAGTAGGGCGACGGCCTCATCCCCGGTCGCCGCAGCCGCCACCGTGCAGCCCCATTGCGCCAGCAGGCTCTGCATCGCGTCGCGCACCAGGGCGTCGTCGTCCACGACGAGCACCAAGGCACCGAGTAGGGTGTCGGTCGCGCCTCCTGCAGGGGCGCAGGACTGTGGTGCAGCCGGCCGCTCCCCACGTTCCACCTCAACGGCAAACACGGAGCCCATGCCCAGGCCCGAGGCGACCTCGATCCGGCTACCCAGCAGACCGGCCAGGCGCGCGGCGATGGCGAGCCCCAGGCCCAGGCCGCCACCCTGCCCGTCGCCGGCCTGGTAGAACTCATCGAAGATCGCGCGTTGCTGCTCGGGGGCGATACCGATACCTGAGTCCAAGACCTCGATGCCCACGCGCCCACCGCGGCGGCGGCAGCCAATGAGAACGCCGCCCCGTTGCGTGTAGCGCAGGGCGTTGGCGGCGAGATTGAGCAGGATGCGCTCCAGGAGCACGGGATCGCTGCGGACGTACAGGCGGCTCGGGACGACGCGCAGCCGCAGTCCCTTCTCCGCCGCGCTGGGTGCGAAGGCGGTGGTGAGACGATCGAGCAGGGTGGCGATGGCGAAGTCGGCCACCTTGGGCGAGATGGCGCCGGCATCCAGCCGCGAGATGTCGAGAATGGCATCGAGCAATTCCTGAAGCGCCGACACCGCAGCCCCAGCCTGCGCGGCGATGTGCCGTGTCTCGGCGTCAGGGGAGCGCGCGCCGAACTGGGCGACGAAGAGCCCGAGGGCGTGCAGCGGCTGGCGCAGGTCGTGGCTCGCGGCGCGCAGGAGGCGCGACCTCGCCTGGTTGGCGCGCTCCAGCTCCCGGGTGCGCTCGGCCACCTTGAGCTCCAGGCCCGCGTAGGACTCCGCGAGCCGCTCGGCCATGCGGTTGAACTCCTCGGCCAGGGCCTGGAGTTCGTCGCCGGTCTTGACCTCCAGCCGGTGGCCCAGGGCGCCCGCCCCGATGCGCGTGGCACCCTCCTGCAGGGCCCGGATGGGCAGGGTCACGTGGCGGGCGAGCGCCAGGCTCGCCAGCACCGCGAGCACGACCGCGCCGAAGGCCAGCACCGCGGTTCGCCCTATAGCGGCATACAGGGGGCCATAGGCCTCTGCGAGGGGCTGCTCGACGAGGACCACCCAGCCGAGCTCGGGGATCGGTGCGCTGGCGGCGAGCACGAGGTTGCCCTGGGGGTCTCGCCCCGTCCCCGGCTCCGGCGACCCCGCGACCGCATCTGGACCGCCCGCCTCGGCACCGCCCGCCAGGGCCGCCTGCACCTGGGGCAGGCCGGAGTAGTCGGTCTTCTTGAGCACCAGGCCGATGTCGGGGTGGGACAGGAGCCGGCCGCTGCGGTCCACCACATAGGCGTAACCGGTGGCGCCGATGCGGATGCGCGAGACCAGGTCCCAGACGAACTTGAGGTTCACCTCGGCCAGGGTGACGCCCTCGCTGCGGCGCTCCGGCGCCACCGCCATCGCCATGTAGGGCTCGGTCTCCTTGAGGAAATCGACGGGGCCAAACCAGGTGTGTCCGGGCTTGGGGCCGCGAAAGGCGGGGTCGCTCGAGCGGTCCAGGCCCGCGCCGATCCGGTCCAGGCCGAGACGTGAGACCCGCACCTGCTCGCGCCCGCTCGCGTCCAACCAGCTCGCCTCGGTGATGGCGGGGACCTGGCGCAGGAGCTTCAGCAACTCCACATAGCGCTGGTCGATGGGGTCGCCGCCGCCGGCCTGGGGCAGGAGGGTCCAGCCGATCTGCCGCTCGATGTCCTTGGCGAACTGCGCGATGCGCAGGGCCGCCCCCAGCGCCTTCTCCCGCTGGAGGGTGGAGAGCGCGGCGCGCGTCTCCCGGTTGGCGAAGTAGAGCCCGGTCGCCTCGCTCACCAGCAGGGCGGAGACCCCCAGCAGGGCAAAGTACAGGAAGTACCTACGAAACAGCCGGCCCTTGGCCCAAGCCCCCGCCCTCATTCGATGATCCGATCGGCGCGCAGGGCGAGGGATGGCGGGATCGCGAGACCCAGCTCATCCGCCGTCTCGCGATTGACGAGCAACTCGTACTGGGTCGGCTGCTCGATGGGCAGATCCGCCGGATCGGCCCCCCTGAGGATCTTGTCCACATAGGCCGCGGCCCGCCGTTGCAGCGCCGGGTAGTCCACGCCATAGGCCATGAGGCCGCCCATTGTCGCGAAGGGCTTGTACCAGTGCACGGTCGGCAGGCCGCGCCACTTGGCGAGGTCGGCCATCTGCTGGGCATTGTAGGCAAAGACGATGGTCGGCAGGGGGTAGAGGGCGTCTGCCTTCCACTCGTCCAATTCGGCGAACGTCGGCTCGAGGTCATTGTCCTCGCGAGTCACGAAGACGCGAATCTCAAGCCCCAGGGTCTCGGCCGCGGCCGTGACGTCGCGGACATAGACGTCGTTGACGCTCTGGGACATGACCGCGCTGGCCAGGACCGCGACGCGCCGGATCCCCGGCGCCACGGCCTTGAGCAGCTCCAGGCGCTTGGCGTTCAGCTCGCCGGCATAATAGGTGAGCCCCGTCATGTTGCCGCCGGGGTGGGAGAGGCTCGCGGCAAAGCCGCCGGCAACCGGATCGCTGCTCGCGATGAAGACCACGGGGATGCGGTTGGTCGCGGCGTGGGCCGCATCGGCGGTGAGGTGGGTGAGTGCGACCATGACATCGGGCTTGGCGCTGGCCACCTCCTGCGCGGCACGCTGCAGACCCTCGTAGCGTCCCCCACCGTGACGGCACTCGATCACCAGGTTCCCGCCCTCCCGGTAGCCCAGGTCCCGCATCCCTTCCCGAAACGCCTGGTTACCGCACCCACCCTCGGTGAGCCCGACCAGGCCCACACGGGCGATCTTCGCCTCCTGCGCCAGCGCTTCCGACGCCGCGAGTCCGGTCAATAGGATGGTCAGGGCGAGTAAGGGTGTGTCTGGCATGGCGTCCTCCTTGCCGAAAGCATAGGCGAGGCAAGCTTCCCCGAACATGGCGCTCTGGCCGGGCCTCATCGAGCCTCCGGAGCAGGCCGGTGGTCCTTCGCCGCGGTTGGGCGCCGGCCAGTTGAGGGTCAGCTTC
>Ga0209254_10004069_pt1 | contig 13382 bp, 13 predicted proteins | sample FrelakmetDIP11DI_FD_187148 | JGI IMG/M metagenome (GOLD analysis project Ga0209254, IMG submission 187148) | Freshwater lake sediment microbial communities from the University of Notre Dame, USA, for methane emissions studies - DIP11 DI (SPAdes)... | ecosystem: Environmental > Aquatic >...
GATTCCCAGCTCATCACCTATCCTTTGGGCCAGCCTGCGTGAATATTCAGCCGTCTCCTCCATGGTTATTCCCGAAACAGGGACAAGAGGACAGACATCTGTAGCTCCCATCCTTGGATGTTCTCCATGATGCTTCGCCATATCGATCAGTTCCGATGCCTTTCTGACAGCCCTGAAGGCAGCCTCAGTAACTTTTTCAGGTTCACCGACAAAAGTAACAACAGTACGGTTTGTATCCCTTCCCGGATCAACATCAAGCAGCTTGATACCCTCAACCGATTCAATGGAATCAGTTATCTGCTTTATTATTCCCATGTCCCTGCCTTCGCTGAAATTAGGCACACATTCGATGATTCTTTTTTTCATTCAATATCTTTTTTTACCACAAAGGTTCACCAAGTGTTTCACAAGGGTGCACAAAGTATTTATTTTTATTCCTTTGTTTAACTTTGTGTTGTCCTTTGTGATCCTTTGTGGTTAATAAATTCAGTGTATAAGATTTCCTTTAAGTATAATAGTATCAATCATATTGCTCCCGTAAGCATACGGGAAGTAATTAAATGACGGCATCTCTTTAGTAATAAACATATTAGCAACCTTATCTTTTGTAATTGAACCATGCGTTTCAGATATGCCCATTGCATATGCTGAATTAATCGTGACTGCATTGAAAACCTCTTCCGGCATCATTTTCAGATTTATGCACCCCAGCGACATTATGAGTTTCATATTTCCTGAGGGCGATGAGCCCGGGTTATAATCGGAAGCCAGAGCAACCGGAAGACCTGCATCTATCATTTTCCTTGCGGGAGGAACCGGCAGGCCAAGAAACATGGCTGATCCCGGCAGAAGCGTTGGCATTGTATCAGAATCAAGAAGTGCTTCAATTTCAGCATCGCCTGTACGTTCAAGGTGATCAACCGACATGGCATTATATTTAATTCCGACCTGAACACCGCCTGAATTACCCAGCTCATTTGCATGAAGCCTGGGAACAAGGCCGTATTTTAATCCTGCCATCAATATTCTTTCAGTCTCGTCAATGGTAAAGAAGCCCTCATCGCAGAAAACATCAATAAAATCTGCAAGTCCTTCAGAGGCTACAACGGGGATCATTTCGTTAATTACTGATCCGATATATTTTTCACGATCATTTTTGTATTCCTCAGGAACGGCATGGGCTCCGAGGAACGTAGATCTTACTTCAATGGGAGTGCTCTCTTTTATCCTGCTGATGACTCTGAGCATTTTAAGCTCATCGTTTAAATTAAGTCCGTATCCGCTTTTTATTTCAACAGCTCCTGTTCCCATTCCTATTATCTCATAAATCCTTTTTAAGGACTGGTTATATAGCTCCTCTTCCGCTGTTTCATGGAGTTTTTTCGCTGAGTTTAAAATTCCTCCTCCCCTCCTTGCTATCTCTTCATATGACAATCCCCTTATCCTGTCTGCAAATTCCTGCTCCCGGCTGCCGGCAAATACAAGATGAGTATGAGGATCGCAAAAGGATGGGAATACAAATTTCCCCGAAGCATCAATTATTTCTGTGTCCGTGAAACGGTTCTGAGCCAAATTATGAGGCATTTTGGTCATCTTTCCAAAATCAGAGATAAAGCCATTTTCAATAAACACATAAGCATCTGTAATTGTGTTCAGTAATGCCATCCCTTTGCCACTGACTTTACTTCCAGTCCGATCATCAGCTGCAACAAGTCCCTTTATATTTTTTATAAGTAATTGCATATAGAATATATAGTCGTAAAAACAGCAGTCTAAGGTAGCAAATATTAAAAAATCTGTTTATGATTTCCATTTTTCTTTATCTTTATCGACCTCAACCAAAACTTTTCCTATGAAAAAGACTTTTTCAGTACTTTTTGCTCTATTATTTGTCTTATCAGTATCCGGTCAGGAAAAGAAAGTAAAAACAGGATGGAAGTTTGGCGGTGCCCTTCCCGCTGTTTCATATGACACTGACCTCGGTTTTCAGTACGGAGCTTTTGCCGAATTCTTCAATTACGGAAATCCAACCATATACCCGAAATATTATGATCATCTGTATGTCGAAATTTCTCGCTTCACAAAAGGAAGTGGTATTTACAGGCTGATGTATGAATCAACCCGTCTCATTCCCGGAGTGGAGCTTGTAAGTGATCTGAGCTATCTACCTGATCTGGCAAATCACTTTTACGGGTTTAATGGTTATGAATCAATTTATAACAAAGACTGGATGGATGATGAAACTGCTGATTACAGAACAAGGATGTTCTATCGATTGGAAAGGAACCAGTTCAGGTTCAAAAACGATTTCCTCGGAAAAATATCCGGAGATCATCTGAAATGGAGCGCAGGCTTTGCCTTTCAGAATTTTACGGTAAATTCTGTTGATATTGAAAGACTTAACAAAGGAAAAGAAGATAATCCCCTGCCTGAAGTTACGGACGAGCCCGGACTTTTTGAACTTTATCGTGACTCTCTGGGATTAGTAACTGCCAATGAGTCAGACGGGGGCTGGGTCAATACACTTAAGGCAGGTATTGTATGGGACAGCAGGGATAACAGGCCAAATCCCATGAAAGGACTATGGACCGAGATGGGAATAGAACTCTCGCCAAAATTCATGGGGAATGACTGGGGATTTTCAAGATTCTATATCACACACAGACAATATTTTACATTGATTGAGAAAGATCTGTCATTTGCTTACCGCCTGGGTTACCAGACCACTCTCTCAGGGCAGGTTCCTTTCTTCTACCAGTCGCAGGTTATTACCTCCAGGCTTACCGGAAGCTCAAGTGAAGGTTTGGGAGGAGTACAGACTTTACGAGGTGTTATGAAGAACAGGGTTGTTGGCGACGGATTCATTCTTGGAAATGCAGAACTTCGCTGGAAACCTTTTTATTTCAAGCTCTTTAATCAGGATTGCTACCTTGGCCTGAACCTTTTCTATGATCTGGGGATGGTCACCAGGACCATCTCGCTTCCTGATGATCTTCAAAATACATTCAATGATGAAATGACCGGATATGCTTACAGCGATTTCTTTAATCCCGGGGAAGAAAAACTGCATCAGACAGCCGGTATAAGCATTATGCCTGTTATGAACGAGAACTTCGTTATAGCCATTGATATCGGTAAAGCATTCAATGAGCAGGATGGGAATATCGGATTCTCTTTCGGGCTGAATTATTTGTTTTAGCAGAGAGGGGTCGGAAGTTGGTACATGGCTATTTCAGAATCCCTTCAGAAAATACCCCAATCCAACTCCAAGATAATTACCTATAATATACCCGATTATGCCAACAGTAATACCTGTTATAATTACTTCTTTGTTTTTCAATGCTGCAGCAACCACAGGTACAAATGGCGGGGAGTAGATAAAGGCGGTTGTGGTAATAAGAAAATCATCAGCGTTTACCCTGAATATTTTGGATAATAAAATGTGAAGAATCAAAGAACCAAAATATGCATAAAATACATAACCAAAAAGGCCAAGGAAACTGATATCAAATATATTGCTAAGATTCGCCATTGAGGCAAAAGCAAAAGAAAAGACAAGAACAAAGTACATACCGAACTGGAACGTTTTTTCGATTCGGTTAAGCCATGGAATCATCGAACCGACAATAGCCAAAGTTGTAATGGAAAGGATGGCAACAGGCATAAACGCGTTTTCGGGGAAAAGCATGGCAATTCCAGCAGATATTGCAGCTATTACAGCAGAAATACCCAATGCTTTAAGTAATGGAAATACCCTGCCTTTTTTGAACATGCCGGAGAAATCCTCAAAACTTTCTGCTTCTGCTACAGCCTGGTCCGTTTCAGAAGATTCTCCTAAATACTTAAACGGAGGAAGTATTGCTCTGAAAACTCGTGGGCCGGCTGTAATGAAAAATATCAAAGTGATTGCTCCAACAATAATATCATAGGTATTGGTCATCAAAAACAGATCAGGGTCAACATCAAGTGCGACACTTAATGAAGCCATATTTGGTGTACCGCCCGTATAAACTCCCACGAGCATTCCTGCAACTTTCCAGCTTTCAGGAACTGCATTTTTAAAAATGAAATACCCGGAGGTAATAATTACAACCACTGATATCAAGGCCAGGATCATGCTTACAAAACCGGTTTTTGCATACCTCAGCCATTTCCTGACATTAAGTGAAAACAGGAGTAAAGGGAACGCAAGCGGAATTGCAATGGTGGTAAGCATATCCTGAACCCTTCTTATGGAATTAACAAAAATATCATCTTCGCTTATCGTCCCTGATGCAAGAAGGGATTCTGCTTTAGCACTGGAAAGTGATATATCTTCATGCAGCTCCAGGTAATAATTGTCACTGCCCTTAGGCATAATGCCTGATGTGCCTAATAGTAAACCAAAGGCATAAGCCAGTGCAATTGATCCAAGCTTTTTTAATATTGACCATCGCTTGCACATATAAATTATTGCAAGGGGGAAAGCAAAATAAAGAAGGACAAGGAGTATAATTTTTATCATGTGCCAAGCTTATTTACTTTTCATCACAGTCACACTCCTCAAAACTCTTTTTATACTGTTCAATTGCTTTAAGGCTCATCCCCATATTTGAAAAACCTCCATCGTGATACAGATTCTGCATTGTAACTTTTCTGGTAAGATCGGAAAAGAGCACTATGCAGTAATCAGCACACTCCTCAGCTGTTGCATTTCCCAGAGGAGACATTCTTTCTGAAAAATCCACCAGAGATTCGAACCCGTGAATACCGCTACCGGCTGTCGTAAGTGTCGGTGATTGAGAAACAGTATTTATCCTCACTTTCCTTTCCCGGCCATAAATATAGCCAAATGACCTAGCAATGGATTCCAGAAGTGCTTTGGCATCACCCATGTCGTTATATCCTGAAAGAGTGCGCTGGGCAGCCACATACGACAAAGCCACAACCGATCCCCACTCATTAATTGCATCATATTTATAGGTAGTCTGAAGAATCCTGTGAAAGCTCAGGGCTGAAATATCGAATGTTTTCAGCATGTTCTCATAGCTGGTGTTTTCGTATGGGATATCCTTTCTGACATTCGGTGACATTCCAATTGAATGAAGGATAAAATCAAATCGTCCACCGAATATCCCCATACTTTCAGATATAAGCTTATCGATATCCACCATGCTTGTGGCATCAGCCGGTATCATTCTGCTGCCAGTTATCCGGGCAAGCTCGTTTATTGTTCCCAGCCTTACCGCAACCGGTGAATTGGTAAGAACCAGCTCAGCTCCCTGCTGCCATGCTTTAAGAGCAACATGCCATGCAATGGATTTGTCGTTAAGCGCGCCAAAAATTATTCCTTTCTTTCCTTTAAGAAGATTCTGGTTCATATCAGATATGTATTATTGTCAACTGATTACTATTATCTTGTACCCGCCTTTATCAGCTCTTTAGCATTCCTGACTGCCGTTTCTGTCACCTCACTACCGCTCAGCAGCCTTGCAACCTCCTGAATCCGTTCACCGGGAGATAACAATTTAATTCTGGTTATTGTTGAATCACCCATATCTTCTTTATAAACATGAAAATGCCTTGTTCCCCTCGAAGCCACCTGCGGAAGGTGTGTTATATTGACAACCTGCATATGTTTTCCCATATCGGAAAGGATCTGTCCCACCTTGTCAGCGACCTCACCTGAGACTCCGGCATCAATTTCGTCAAAAATTATTGTCGGCAGATTTTTATTTTTTGTCAGCATCGATTTGAGGCTCAGCATCACACGCGACAATTCGCCCCCTGACGCAATCCTGGCAATATTCTCCGGCTCTGTCTGCTTGTTGGCTGAAAAAAGGAAATCTGCAAAATCGACACCTGCCTGAGTAAAATCCTTTGATCGGGTCAGTGTTATTCTGAACCTGGCATTCGGCATCCCAAGCTGTCTGAGCAACCCGGTAACCCTCAACTCAATATCAGGTAATGCAGATTTCCTTTTCAAGGATATTTCTTCAGCAACTGAAGTCAGCTTATCAGTTAAACTTTGCAAAACCAAAGCTTGTTCATTAAGCTTTTCGTCACTTGTGATTATAGATTTAATAATATTCTCAATTTCTTCTTTTCTGATAATAAGCTCATCGAGATTCTTAAGCCTGTGCTTTTGGATCAGTGAATAAAGGTTATCGAGCCTTCCATTTATCTTTGCCAGCTTTTGTGGATCAGCTTCGATTTTTTGTCCGATCCTTTCGACCTCATTTGCCAGATCGTCAAGTTCAATTGCACAAGAATTGATCCGCTGAGGGATATTCAGTTCTGCCGGCAGGTACATACTTATCTTTCCTATGCTTGTTCTGATTTCCCTGATCAGAGACAAAACTGACTCGCTCTCATTGGAGAACATCCCTGATATAGTTGTAAGAGCCTGTTTTGTTTCTTCAGCATGCTCCAGAAGTTCCTGCTCCTTTTCAAGTTCCTCCTGCTCACCTTTCCTGAGCTTTGCATCTGTAAGCTGGCTGAGCTGAAACTGATGATACTCAAGATCAGCCTTGTTTTTGTCAGATTTCTCCTTCAGTTCAATATATTCTTTCTGGAGCTTCCTGAAATTATTTAAGGCTGTCCTGTAACCATTCAACAGATTGCCGGTCGCAGCAAACGAATCTATAATATTCAGCTGAAATGAGCTATTATTGAGCATCAGCGTCTGGTGCTGCGAATGTATATCGATAAGCCTGTCGCCCAGTTCCTTCATCAGGCTTATTATGACAGGGGTATCGTTTATGAAAGCCCGTGATTTACCTGCAGGATTAATCTCCCTTCTTAGGATTGCATGGCTTTCAAAATCAAGGTCATTTGAAGCGAAGAAATCTTCAAGATCATATTCCTCGATTTTAAAGGTTCCTTCAACAATGCATTTTTCATTTTTATTAAGAAGCACCGATGAATCAGCTCTTGAACCAAGGATGAGGGAAAGGGCCCCAAGCAGTATCGATTTGCCTGCTCCGGTTTCACCTGTTATTATTGTAAGTCCTTTTTCCAGAGTGAGGTCCAGTTCTCTGATCAGTGCATAGTTTTGAACAGCAAGTTTTACAAGCATAGCCGGTGATTATGGTACATTGGCTGCAGTTATCTTCTCATATTTTGTTTTGTTCCCGGGATCAATTTCGTTCAGTAGTTGAACCACGCGGCTCTTCTCTTCAGGGAAAGCACCTGTAAAAACAGATACCAGTTCATCAGCTTTCGATTCCATAACAACCTGCAGAAGGTACATATAGGGATCCGGGCGTGCTCTGAAAACTTCCTGGACCAGTTTTAGGCTTTCAAGAATACTTATTCTGGCTTCTCCTGTTTTTGATTCCATTTTATCCATCCCCAGAATATTATATTCATAAATAAACCTCCTTATCCCCTCATACTCCCTGTCAAGAGCATTTTTAACCAGCCAGTACCTGTTCTTATTCCTGGATCCGTCATAAGGCTTCCATCCGGGTTCGGCGGCATTTTGTGCATTATTGACAATTTTTTCGGCTACCTGAAAAAACTGGGTGCCTCCCAGGGGTGAAAATGAGTCATAGTCAAATCCCAGAAAAACATAAGCATAATATGCCAATACTGAAACCAGGCTGGATCTGTAGGAATTAGGATCAAATTCAAGAGGGCTGAATTCGACATATCTGAACCGAAAATTATTATCCATAAAATTCAGCACCGTTGAATTATATGTTGAATTAAAGACCGGACGCCTTAACTGGATCTGTATTGTTCCGCTGAATTCATCAGCTGAAAACTGCTCAGTTATGGTAATAAGGATATTACAGTCGATCCGTTCAGCATAACTGAACACATGATTGGTCCACACACTGTTGTTCATAAACTCGTAAATATCGCGCTGCATCGATTCAAAAACCTGACGGTTGGAACCCTGAATCTTCTGTGCTGAGACCTGCACATTACAGTTAAGTTCCTGCGAATAAACAACTTCCCCGCCAAGAAGCAAAATTGCCAGAAAAGAATATTTAATTGCCTTGAACAAATCCATCCGCCTTAACTTATTAGCATTGAAACAATTTTATCCAGAATATCCCTTGCTGCTTCTTCCTTTGATTTCAACTCAAATTTATCAATAATATTGTTTCTGTCAATAATGGTGATTACGTTTGTATCATAACCAAAACCTGCACCTTTATCCTGCATTGAATTCATAATAATTACATCAAGGTTTTTTCGTTCAAGTTTTGCTTTGGCATTTGCATTTTCGTTATGAGTCTCAAGGGCAAATCCGGCAAGGATTTGAGATTTTTTTTTCATTTTCCCGAGAGTTCCGGCAATGTCTTTTGTGGGTTTCAGCCTTAGGATAAGATCGCTTCCGGTCCTTTTAATCTTTTTGGCTTCGATTCTCTCGGGTGAGAAGTCAGCCACAGCTGCAGCAAGGATTGCAATATCGCAGGAGGCAAATCTCTTAATGCATTCTGATGCCATGGATGCAGCAGAAACAACATTGATAATTTTAATGGTTTTATTTTCGGGAAGAATATTTACCGGACCCAGCACCAGCTCTACATCAGCTCCGTAATCTGCAGCTGAATCGGCAAGGGCAATTCCCATTTTACCTGATGAATTATTGCTTATGAAGCGGACCGGATCGATCTGCTCATGGGTTGGCCCTGCGTTGATCAGGACCCGCTTACCTGTCAGAGGCTTATAATTTTTTTTTTTGAAAGGCAGGTTTTTATCTCCTTTATTATGTCTTCCGGTTCCGACAACCTCCCTTTACCAGTCAGGCCGCTTGCAAGCTCACCGTCGGGTGCATCAAGAATATGATTACCATATGACTTTAAAGTGTCAATATTCTTTCTGGTCGCCTTATGATTCAGCATATCAGAATCCATTGATGGCGCCACAAGTACAGGGCACCTCGCCGACAAATAGGTAGTAAGAAGGAGGTTGTCGGAAATCCCGTTTGCCATTTTTGAGATGGTGTTTGCAGTAGCCGGTGCTATGAGGAAAAGGTCAGCCCATAATCCAAGGTCAACATGGCTGTTCCAGTTTCCGTTCTCCGGACTGTAAAATTCTGTCAGCACAGGATTTTTGGATAATGTTGCCAGGGTCAGGGGTGTAATAAATGCTTTGGCATGACCGGTCATTATAACTTTGACCTCACATCCTTCCCTGACAAGCAACCGGATCACAGTTGCAATTTTATAGGCTGCAATACCTCCGGTTACTCCAATAAGTATTTTTTTCCCTTTTAGCATTAATGCTAAATTTTGGCTTTGCCGGCAATTGAATCGGGGTTCCTGTAAAAAATCTTGCCTTCCTCAAGCTCCTGAAGTGCAATAAGAGTTGGCTTGGGAAGCCGTTCATAGAATTTAGATATTTCTATCTGTTCACGGTTCTCAAAAACTTCTTCCAGATTATCGGTGTATGAGGCAAACTCTTCAAGTTTCTTATTGAGTTCCTGCTTCATCTCAACTGATATCTGATTTGATCTTCTTGAAACAATTATTACTGTTTCATAAATATTTCCCGTATCTTTTGTCATCAGGTCCAGATTACGGGTAACTGTTGTTGAGGGAGCGATTGATTTTCTATAATCCATATTTGTCTATTGTATGTTAACTATGTTGGCCGAATTCTCAATTTTGAGGAATTTAGCGGTATCCTGATATATTTTCTTTACCTCACGTGAGTATTTGCTTTCGGGAAACTCTTCCATAAACGAAAAGTATTCATCAAGTGTTGCCTGGTATCTCTCTTTTTGTTTGTTAGAGTAGCTGTATTCGGCATAAAGGAACAGGGAATTCAGTTTCAGGAACATCATTTCCTCCCTGAATTTGGAATCTGAAAACTCCTTCAGGCTATTTGTAAGTGCTGTGATGGCTGACTTGTATTCATTCATATTATAATATAGCCTGGCATTCAGATACGATTTTTCAACAAGTTTGTTCTCAAGCTCTTTGATATATTTTTTGGCTTCCTCTACTCTGGGGCTGAGTGGATACCGGTTAATAAAAAGGCTGAATCCTTCTATAGCATTTCTGCAATTTTCCATGTCAAGCTCCGCTCTTGGGGCAAGGGTATAATCACATTTTGCTGCCAGAAAAGTTGCATCTTCAGCAAATTTTCCAAAAGGATATTGTTCAACCAGTGATTTGAAATAAGACCCGGCCATATCATACTGCTTCATCCCGTAGTAGCTCTGGGCGTTCAGCCAGTTAAGTTCCTCAGCTTCTGCAGTGGCTCTGTACCGGGGGATAACCTGCCCGAACAATTCAGAAGCTTTTGCATACTGTTTCGAATCATAATATTCCCTTGCCTTGGTCTTTTTCAGCTCATAATCGGAACTCTTAAGGAGTTTTTCGTATTCCCCGCACGAACTTACCAGAACAGAAATTAACAAGACAATATATACCCTTATTTTCATAAAAAAAATGTTGCGCAAAATTACTCTTTTTTTTCGAGAATCGGCATGAATGCACAATATTTATCTTTAGAGGAGAAAGTAATGAGGTTATCCCAAATGGAAATTAGGTATAAATAGGTACGAGTAAATGTTTCATATTACTTACATTTGTGCCAAATTTTCTAAAAATATCACAAAATGGACATTTTCGATAAAATCAAATCTGACAAAGGGGCGTTGGGTCAATATTCCTATTTTGCTTTCGGGTATTTCATGTTCCCTAAACTGGAAGGAGAAATTGCTTCAAAGATGAAATTCAGAGGCAAGGATGTTCTTACCTGGAGCCTGAACAATTATCTTGGTCTGGCAAACAATTCTGAAATCAGGAAAGCTGATGCTGAATACACAGAAAAATATGGTCTTGCATATCCTATGGGGGCAAGGATGATGTCGGGCCATACAACAAATCATGAAAGGTTTGAAAAAATGGCAGCCGAATTTGAAATGAAAGAGGATGCCTATCTTCTTAATTATGGTTACCAGGGGATGGTTTCAATAATTGATGCCCTCGTCGACAGGCATGATGTAATAGTATATGATTCCGAAGCTCATGCCTGCATAATGGACGGATTGAGGCTTCATTTCGGAAAAAGATTCGTTTATCCTCATAATGATATTGAAAGCTGCGAAAAACAGTTGCAGAGAGCAACCAAACTGACTGAAGAATCAGGTGGCGGAATACTTGTTATTACCGAAGGGGTTTTCGGAATGGCAGGCGACCTGGGCAAACTTGACGAGATTGCTGCCCTCAAGAAGAAATATAATTTTCGTTTCCTTGTCGATGATGCACATGGATTTGGAACAATGGGGGCCAACGGAAGAGGTACCGGAGAACATTTTGGAGTTCAGGATCAGATAGACGTTTATTTCGCCACTTTTGCCAAATCGATGGCAGGCATCGGTGGATTTGTTGCCAGCACGAAAGAAGTAATCGATTACCTCAGGTATAACCTCCGTTCCCAGATATATGCTAAATCCCTACCGATGGCAATGACTCTCGGGGCCATTAAAAGGCTGGAAATAATCCAATCCCACCCGGAGTACAGGGAAAAGCTCTGGACAATTGTAAGAGCCCTTCAAAAAGGATTAAAAGATGAAGGCCTTGATCTGGGTAATACTGAATCACCTGTAACACCGGTATTCTTCAAGTGCGGCTTAACGCAGGTCACTCAGCTTATTTATGACATGCGGGAAAACTATAATATTTTCTGTTCTGTTGTAATATATCCGGTGGTTCCAAAGGATGTCGTAATGCTTCGCCTGATACCAACAGCAGTACACTCAATTGAGGATGTGGAATATACAGTAAAAGCATTCAGGGAGATCAAGGTCAAGATCGACAATGATGAATATCCCCACGAAATGGCTGACTTTACAAAATAAAATCCATAACTGCTTTGAGAAAGCTGTGCCCACCGGTACAGCTTTTTTTTATGATTTTGAACAATCTCTGGTATAATTTCGTTTATTAGGTTAATAAATCCTCTGTTATTTTAGTCATGATGCTTTCAAAATTATTTAAATACTGATTCTAACATTTATGGAATCCATTAAAGCAAAAAATCAGAATACTGTTATTAAAGCTTATAATATGCTTTTATATTTTTCGGGAAGCATGATAATGTATGAACCTGTTGAAGAGTGTGTTTCTGATTTCTGGTCGAAAGGGATATTAAAAGCCCTTCCCGTCAAAAGCAGTAATCCCAGGTTTGTTTTGGCAGCCTCCCAGCTCAGGGAATCATGCATGGACAGAACTCTTTGTAAATTAATGCTCCAGGAGGATTTCAACAGGCTGATTTCAGGTTCGAAAGTACCTCTTGCCCCGCCGCTTAAATCAAATTATATTGATACCCTGATTAAAGAGGCATCGGGAGCTGAGAGAGTAACAGATTTTTATGATTCTTACGGGTGGAAGAAAAGAACGCGTTATAATATTCCTGACGATAACCTTGGAATTGAACTGCTTTTTCTCACTCTCCTTACGGATAAATATATTGCAATTGACGATGAAGCCTGCCGCAAGGAGATGAGAAAAGAGATCAGGCGGTTTTTAAAAGAACACATATTATCATGGCTTCCCGAATGGAATGAAAGGATGCAGGAATATTCCAAAACTCTCTGTTATAAAGGTATTGCAACTCTTATTTACGCCAGCTGTGAAGATATTTACTGCTTCCTTGATGAGACGAAATCTGCATTGGATTTTCCCACAGAATTCAAAAATTAGGATTAAAGAAGTTTATAATTGCACCAATATAATACTCCCTCCATCCTTCAGAAATATCAGCAAAATCATCATCAGGGATATTAGATTGTTCAACAGTTACCAGTGAGTTTTCACCATCGGGTGTTATATTGATTGTCACAAGCGACTTTTCAGTCTGATCTCCAAAGAACCATTCCTGAACAACCTTCTTATCAATAACGAATTCAAGGTTTTTCCCTGTAATATCACCCTCCCACAAAGAGAATTCCGAACCCGGCTCATCTGACATCACTGCCGGATAACCTGACCATAGCTCTATTGTATATGGATTTGTAAGTGCCGAATAAATATCGGAAGGCTCAGCATTTATTTTGAAAGTCTTTTTGAATGTCTTCATTTCAATTAACCTAAGTTGCTGGTTACTGGGTGCTTGTTGCTAGTTGTTTAAGAATGAGCATTATGAAATTTCAAGCATTATATAAAAGATTTTTAAAATATTACATATTCCCCTATTAATCAGAAATTTAACCAGCAACCAGAAACAAGCAACCAGCAACCTGAACTAATTATGCATCTCTGACAGATACCGTTCTGCATCAATAGCCGCCATACAACCCGTTCCGGCGGCAGTCACTGCCTGCCTGTAAACCGGATCCTGCACATCTCCTGCTGCAAATATCCCCGGTATATTTGTCCTCGTTGAGCCGGGAATTGTTTTAATATAACCGGCTTCATTTGTGTCAATAAATTCCT
>Ga0209254_10004070_pt1 | contig 13380 bp, 14 predicted proteins | sample FrelakmetDIP11DI_FD_187148 | JGI IMG/M metagenome (GOLD analysis project Ga0209254, IMG submission 187148) | Freshwater lake sediment microbial communities from the University of Notre Dame, USA, for methane emissions studies - DIP11 DI (SPAdes)... | ecosystem: Environmental > Aquatic >...
CCTAGAACGGTCCGCTCGCCAGCCAGCGTTCGATCTGCGGCAGCCGGTCGTTACCCCAGAACATCTCGCCGTCGACGACGATCGTCGGCGCGCCGAACACGCCGAGCGCGACCGCGTCTTCCACCCGCTTGCGCAACGCGTCCTTGATCGCCGGCGCCTGCGCGCCTTCCAGCAGCGCCTGGCCGTCGATTCCGAGCGACTGCGCGATCTCGGCGACGACGGCCGCATCGGAGATGTCCCGATCGTCCTGGAAGAAGGCGCGGAACACGGCGTGCACGAAGGGATTGGCCTTGTCGGGCCGGTGCTGCTGCAGCCACAGCACCGCGCGGCTCGCGGCCACCGCGCCGATCGGGAATTTCGACGGGTGGCGATAGCGGACGCCGGCGAAGCGCGCGGAACGCTCGAAGTCGTGCTCCGAGTACTTCGCCTTGGGCGCGTACTGCTCGGTCAGCGGTGCGCTGCCCGACGCCTTGAAGACGACCCCGAGCAGGATCGGCTGGAAGACGACCGTGCGTCCGTGGCGCGCCGCCAGTGGTTCGATCTGCTCGGACGCTAGGAAGGAGTAGGGCGAAGAGAAGTCGAAGTGGAAGTCGATGGCGTTCGGCATGGAGTCCTCGGTTGCGTCAGGCCAGCGGCCCGTCGTGCATTCGTGTGCGGTAGTTCATCGCGACGCGGCCGTCCACCGCGTGCGCGTCGAACAGCCGCGCCAGCGCCGCCGACATCGCGGCGTGGCGCGGATGGCCGGGCGGCGGCATGTACGACGCGGACCCGACCAGCGCGGCCAGTTCATCGCGGTCGAGCGAGCGCGGGTTGTCGAAGTGCGCGACGGCGGGCTGCGCCGGCGCGAAGAACCGGTTGATCGCGTCCTCGTCGACGTGGCGGTGCGACACCTTCTCGTAGTCGATGCCGTATGTCTTCAGCAGCACCTCGTAGCCTTCGAGGAAGGCCGTGCCGGTCGCCGGCCGGTCGTTCCAGATCAGCGCGGCCCAACCGCCCGGCGCGAGGACGCGGCGCGCTTCCGCGCCGGCGCGCGCCCGGTCGAACCAGTGGAAAGCCTGGCCGGCGATCACGAGGTGCGCGCAGGCCGAAGCCAGCGTCGTTGCCTCCGCGCTGCCGTCCACGCTCCGGTAATTCCCGAAGTGCGCGAGCCGTTGGTCGCCCACCGCGCGCATCGGCGCGTTCGGCTCCACGCCGATCACGCTGAAGCCGGCCCGCAGGAACGGTTCCGACGACAGGCCGGTGCCCACGCCGATGTCGACCACCACGCCGTGCTCCGGCAATGCGCCCGCCGCGCGCAGGTGCGTGACGATCGCGTCCGGATACGTCGGCCGGCCGCGCGTGTACACCGCGGCGCGGTCGCTGAAGCGCTCGGTCGGTTGCATCGCTACTCGTCCATCACCGCGTCGAGGCCGCGATGCACGCCCACCAGGCCGCCGACCTTGCGGATCGCGAGCAGCGCGCCATCGACATAAGGTTCGGCGCTCGAACTCGCCTCGTGCTTCAGGTGCAACCGCTGGCCGGCGGCGCCGAAGATCGCCTCGACCGCGATCACGTAACCGGGCAGTCGCAGCGAGTGGACGCGCACGCCGTTCAGTTCGGCGCCGCGGGATTCGCGCGGCCCGCGCATCGCGTCGAGCGGCACGCCGATCGACGGCGTGCGGACGGCGCCGAGGCGGTGCGCCAGCTCGCGCGCCGTGCCGGACGGCGCGTCGACCTTGTCCTCGTGCGCATAGTCGATGACCTCGAAGTGGTCGAGGTAGCGCGCCGCCATCTCGGCGAACTTCTGCAGCAGCACGGCGGTGATGGCGAAGTTGCCGCAAGCGAGCACGCCCCGCTGGCGCGCGCGCGCGTGCGCGTCGATCTCCCGGTAGTCGGCGTCCCCGAGTCCCGATGTGCCGACGACGACGTGCGCGCCGGCATCGAGCGCGGCGAGGATGTTGGCTTTCGCGGTGTCCGGCTTCGTGTACTCCACGAAGACGTCGCAGCCGGCGGCCAGCGCATCGCGCGCGGTTGCGAACACCGGCGTTTCCAGCCCGGGCGCGCCGATCGCCTCGCCGAGCGCGCGTCCGGCCGCGCGTCGCGCCACGGCGGCAACGAGCGTGAGATCGGCCTGCCGGGCGATCGCGCGCGCGAGCGCCGATCCCGCCCAGCCGGTGGCTCCCGCCAATGCGACACGCGTCATCGTGCTTTCTTTCTTCGATTGGGGCGGTCCGCCCGTCGTCGCGGCCGGCCGCTAGAGGCTGCGGGCGATCAGGATGCGCTGGATGTCGCTCGTGCCTTCGTAGATCTGGCACACGCGCACGTCGCGATAGATCCGCTCGACGGGAAAGTCGGTCACGTAGCCGTAGCCGCCGTGGACCTGGATCGCGTCCGAGCAGACGCGTTCGGCCATCTCCGAGGCGAACAGCTTCGCCATCGCCGCTTCCCTCAGGCAGGGCTGCCCGGCGTCCTTCAGCCGCGCGGCGTGGTGGATCAGCTGCCGGGCCGCTTCGAGCTGCGTCGCCATGTCGGCCAGGCGGAACTGCACGGCCTGGTGCTCGTAGATTGGCTTGCCGAACGCGACGCGCTCCTTCGCGTAGCGCAGCGCGGCCTCGTACGCCGCGCGCGCCATGCCGACCGACTGCGACGCGATCCCGATGCGCCCGCCTTCCAGTCCGGACAGCGCGATCTTGTAGCCCGCGCCCTCGTCGCCGATCAGGTTGGCCGCCGGCACGCGGCAGTTCTCCAGCAGGATCTGCGCGGTGTCCGACGCGTGCTGGCCCATCTTTTCCTCGAGGCGCGCCACGACATACCCGGGCGTCGCGGTCTCGACGAGGAAGGCGCTGATCCCGCGCTTGCCCGCGCTGCGGTCGGTCACCGCCATCACGATGGCCACGTCGCCGTGCTTGCCGCTGGTGATGAACTGCTTGACGCCATCGAGCACGTAGAAGTCGCCGTCGCGACGCGCGGTCGTCCGCAGCCCGGACGCCTCGGAGCCGACGTGCGGTTCGGTCAGGCAGAACGCGCCGAGCATCTCGCCGCGCGCGAGCGGAACGAGGAAGCGCCGCTTCTGGTCCTCGGTCGCCCAGCCCATCAGGATCGAGCACACCGGGCAGTTGTTGACGCTGATGATCGTCGAGGTCGCGCCGTCGCCGGCCGCGATCTCCTCGAGCGCGACGGCGAGCGCCAGGTAGTCCATGCCGGCGCCGCCGTAGTGGTCGGGAACGGCGATGCCGAAGGTGCCGAGGGCCGCTAGTTCGGCGAGGGCTTCCTTCGGGAACGCGGCGTTGCGGTCCCACTCGGCCGCGAAGGGCGCCAGTCGCTGCTGCGCGAAGTCGCGCAGGCTGTCGCGCAGCAGGCGGTGCTCGTCGGTCAGCATCGGCCGGTCACTCCGCGCGCGACGGCGGTGGCCGCTCGTACGTCAGCCAGGTCACGCGACGCAGCACCAGCGTGCCGACGAGGAAGCCGGCCACGAGCACGGCCACGAGCAGGGGTCCGCCGCCGACGATGCCGGAGACCAGCAGCACGTCCGACGTGCAGCTCAGCGTCCGGGAATCCGGGCACCACATGTAGCTGATCATCGCGGCCACGCCGATCCAGGTCGCGATGCCGACGAGCAGCGCGCGCGTCATGGACTCGCGCAGCGCGGTGATCTTCCGGGCCGCGTTCTGGTACAGCAGGAAGCTGAACAGCATCGACAGCAGTCCCGGAATTGCGACGAAGATCCAGGTCGGCATCCCGACCTCGTTCGCGAAGTCGTTCATGACGGGTTCCACCGTCCCGGCCCCGAGCCAGGTGAAGATGGCAAACACCAGCATGGCGAAGACCGCGATCGGCATGGTTGGCGGCTAGGGCGGCTAGTTCCAGTGGCGGCGGCGGGCGGTGACTTCGATCTCGATCTTCATCCGTGCATCGACGAGGCCGCACACCAGCGCTGTGGCGGCCGGCCGGGCCTTGCCGAGATGCTCGCCGAAGATCGGCGCGAGCTGCTCGAACAGCGCGGCGTCGACCAGAAAGTAGCGGACCCGGACGATGTCGTCGAGGGAGCAGCCCGCCTGCTCCAGCGCCGCGCCGATGTTGCGGAAGCACTGGCGTGCCTGCGCCGCGGGATCGGGGTCGATCGTCATCTTCGCGTAGTCGAAGCCGGTCGTTCCGGAGACGTGGACGTAATCGCCCTCGACCACGGCGCGACTGTATCCCGCGACCGCCTCGAAGCTGGACCCGGACGAGATGAGCCTGCGCTCGGTCATGCGTTCACCATGAGAGTTGTTCGCCGCCGTAGTTGAGGAACTTGCCGTTGTGCGAGGCGTTCGCGGCGGCGAGCACGCGGCGCATGCCGGACACGCTCGTCGCCGCATCGATGTCGGCGCCGGCGCCGCCCATGTCCGTGCGCACCCAGCCGGGATGGAAGGCGACGCACACGATGCCGCGCGCGCCGAGCTCGAGGCTCGCCGCCTTCACTGCCGCGTTCACGGCCGCCTTGCTCGCCCGGTACAGCCAGCCCGCGCTGCTCGACATCAGCGAGACCGATCCCATGCGGCTCGACACGACCGCGATCCTGCTGCGAGCGTCGGTCAGCGCGGGCGCGAGCGCCGAGATCAGCTGCATCGGTGCGCGGACGTTCGTCCGCATCACCAGGTCGAACTCTTCGTCGCCGGGCGCGATGAGCGCGTTGACGCGCGGCCCGTAGACGCCGGCGTTGACGATGCCGACGTCGATCTCGCGGCCGTGGAGCCGTGCGGGCAGGGCGGCCACCGCGGCGGCGTCGAGCACGTCGAGGCGCAGCGGTTCACCCCCCGAGCCACGGACTGCCGCCAGTCCATCGTCGGAGCGGGCCGTGCCGATCACGCGCGCCCCGTCCGCCGCGTACTGACGGACGAACTCGAGCCCGATGCCGCGCGAGGCGCCGATCACGAGGACTGTCGTCCCCGCGCCGGCGTCGTGGTGCTGTTCGTTCGCCACGTCAGTCCTGCGACCCGCGCTGGGGATTCACAGGATCTCCAGCGCCAGGGCCCACCGTGCGCCGCGGAGAATCACAGGATCTCCACGGCCAGCGCGGTTGCCTCGCCGCCGCCGATGCACAGGGCCGCCACGCCGCGCTTGCCGCCGGTCTTGCGCAGTGCGCCGAGCAGCGTGACGACGATGCGCGCGCCCGAGGCGCCGATCGGGTGGCCGAGCGCGCAGGCGCCGCCGTGGATGTTGACCTTGTCGTGCGGCAGGCTGAACTCGCGCATGGCGGCCATCGTCACCGCGGCGAACGCCTCGTTGACCTCCCACATGTCGACGTCGCCGGGCTTCCATCCGGCCTTCTTCAGCACCTTGTCGATGGCGCCGACCGGGGCGGTCGTGAACCACTCGGGCGCATGCGCGTGCACCGAGTGCGCGACGATGCGCGCGACCGGCTTCGCGCCCATCTTCTGCGCGGTCGAGGCGCGCATCAGCACCAGCGCGGCGGCGCCGTCGGAGATCGACGACGCGTTGGCGGCCGTGATCGTGCCGTCCTTCTTGAACGCCGGCTTCAGCCCGGGAATCTTGTCGAGCTTGGCCTTGAACGGCTGCTCGTCCTTCCCGATCTCGACTTCGCCGCCCTTGCCCGGCACCTTCACCGGCGCGATTTCCCACCCGAAGCTGCCGTCGGTGTTGGCCTTGAGCGCGCGTTCGGTGGAAGCGATCGCGAACTTGTCCTGCTCTTCGCGCGTGAAGCCGTACTTGGTCACGCAATCCTCGGCGAACACGCCCATCGCCTTGCCGCGCTGGTAGGCATCCTCGAGGCCGTCGAGCGCCATGTGGTCGAAGGTGGTGAACGCTCCGTAGCGATAGCCCTTGCGCGAGTTGACGAGCAGGTGCGGTGCGTTGGTCATGCTCTCCATGCCGCCCGCGACCAGGATGCTGGCGCTGCCGGCGACAAGCATGTCGTGCGCGAACATCATCGTGCGCATGCCGGACCCGCACATCTTCGACAGCGTCACGGCGCCGGCCGACTGCGGCAGGCCGGCCGCGAGCACGGCCTGGCGCGCCGGCGCCTGGCCCTGGCCCGCCATCAGGCAGCAGCCCATCAGCACTTCCTCGACGTCCTCGCCCTTGACGCCCGCGCGCTCGACGGCGGCGCGGATGGCGACGGCTCCCAGTTGCCACGCCTGCAGGCCGGCGAAGTCGCCGAGCAGGCCCCCGATGGGCGTGCGGGCGGCGGATGCGATGACGATCGGATCGTTCATGGTGTTCTCCGGTGTTCCGTTGTGGATTGTGGCGCATAGCGCCGACGGAAACGGCGCTCGGTCGGATATGGAAAGACGTCTTCGAGGTGGCCGGCCTGGATGCGCGCCTTGCGCGCGTTCCAGAACTCCGGCGTGAGCAGGTCGGCGTGGTACTTCATGAAGGCGGCGCGGATGCGGTCGTCGCCGAGCAGGAACGGTCCCCACTGCTCGGGAAACATGTCGCGCTTGTCGACGAGGTAGTGCACCTCGTCGTCCATGTCGTCGTCGTCGTGCAGCGCCTTGGGCACCGGACGGAAGGTGCAGTCGGTCATGTACTCGATCTCGTCGTAGTCGTAGAACACGACGCGGTCGAGGCGCGTGACGCCGAAGTTCTTGTAGAGCATGTCGCCCGGGAAGATGTTCGCCGCGGCGAGCTCCTTGATCGCGTTGCCGTACTCGCGCACCGCGTGATCCAGTTCCGCGTCGTTCGCGTGCATCAGGTAGATGTTCAGCGGCGTCATCCGGCGCTCGATGTACACGTGCTTGATGATCACCGTGTCGTCGGTGAGTTCCACGATGCCGGGGCACATGGCCAGCAGCTCCTGGATCAGCGCCGGCGAGAACCGCGCCCGCGGCAGCATGACCTGCGAGTACTCCCAGGTGTCGGCCATGCGGCCGACCCGGTCGTGCAGCTTCACCAGCTGGTACTTCGACATGATCTGCTGGCGGTCGGTCTCCTTCGGATGCGGGATGACGTCCTTGATCAGCTTGAACACGTACGGGTACGACGGCAGCGTGAACACGGTCATCACGAGGCCCTTGATGCCCGGCGCGATGATGAACTGGTCGTTCGAGTGACGCAGGTGGTGCAGGAAGTCGCGATAGAAGAGCGTCTTGCCCTGCTTGGCCAGGCCCACCATCGTGTAGATCTCCGACGACGGCTTCGAGGGCAGGATCGTCCTGAGGAAGTCCACGTACGCCGACGGCGCCTCCATGTCGACCAGGAAGTACGCGCGGGTGAACGAGAACAGCGTCGACAGCAGGTCCGTGGTGAAGATTGCGGTGTCGAGATACAGGTGCCCGTTCGCGTTGCGCAGGATCGGCACGGCGATCGGCGTGATGCGCGTGCCGTTGATGACCCGGCCCACGATGTAGGCGCCCTTGTTGCGGAAGAACAGGCTCGACAGCACCTGGACCTGGCAGTCGGGCTCGGCGTGCCACGGGCGCCTGAACGCCTCGCCGCTGCGATGGCTGTCGACGAGCGCACGGATCACGAAGCGGAGGTCGCGCTCGACGTTCTCCCAGCGGCAGGCCAGCCCGAAGTCGATGACGATCTGCCGCAGGACCCGGCGCAGGCCGCGCGTCGCCGGGTAGTAGCTGCGGTACGACGGCGGGTCCGAGTCCATGTAGTCGGTCGCCACGCCTGGCCGCACGAAGATGAACTCGTTGCGGAAATAGTCCCGGTGCAGCAGCTTGGTGCAGACGGAGTTGAAGAAGGTTTCCGCGCACTCCGGCTGCCGGTGATCGGCGAGCATTGCGACGAAGTTCTGCTTGACCGCCTGCCACAGCGCATCGCGTTCGACGTCGTTGAGCGACGCGAGGTCGAACTCGCGTTCGATGCGCTGCACCGCGTCGAGCACCCGCATGTCGTAGAAGTCGATCCGCTCGCGCGCGCGCGTCCGCATCGTCTGCCAGTCGCCGTTCTCGTACATCTGCTTCGCCTGCTGCGCGACGTAGCGGAAGCGCCGGTAGTGCCGGTTGAAGCCCTCGAGGATCGCCTGCGCGATGCGGACGGGCGACGGCATCGAACGGTCGAACACGATGTCGGAGGGGACGGCGGACATGTCAGGTGGATGGATGGCGAGGTGTCAGGGCGAGCCAGATCGCGAGCGCGCCGAACGCGGATCCCAGTGCCCAGCGCTGCAGTCTGAGCCAGCCCGGCCGGTCGCCGAGCCACCCCGAAAGCGCGCCGGCGACCGTCACGAGGGCCCCGTCGACCAGCGTGGACACGGAAACGTGGACGACGCCGAGGGCCAGGCTCTGCAGCAGCACCTCGCCGCCGGTCGGATCGACGAACTGCGGAAACAGCGACAAGTAGAACACGGCGACCTTGGGATTGACGACCGACGCCGTCAAGGACTGCCGGAACAGCACCCGGTCCGGGACCGGGTCGAGCGGCTGTGGCGTGAAAGTGAAGCCGCCGCCCCGCAGGGTCGACCAGGCCAGCCACAGCAGGTACGCCGCTCCCGCGAGCTTGATGGCGTCGAAGGCCGCCGGCAGCGCGAGCAGCAGGGCCGAGAGTCCCAGCGCCGCGGCGAACAGGTGCACGAGCACGCCGGCCATCACGCCGATCAGCGAGAAGTAGCCGGCGCGACGTCCCTGCGTCAGCGTGCGCGAGATCAGGTAGATCCAGACCGGGCCGGGCGTCAGCGCGAGCAGCAGGACGGCCAGCGCGAAGAGCGCGAGGGATTCGAGGGGAAGGCCGAAGACCGACATCGGAGGGCAGGGCGGAACGTCAACGGCGGATTGTTCCAGATTGGACGGAGGCGCGCCGCCACTCGAAGCCCTGGTCGACGATGGGCGTCCCGTAGCCGGTGTAGACGGATTCGCCGCCGATCTGCGCGAAGCCGAACGCCTCGTAGAGCCGGCGTGCTTCCACCAGCGCGCTGAAGGTGTGCAGCACGACCCGGTCGTGCCGGGACAGGCAGTGATCCATCGCGTTCTGCATCAGCCGGCGGCCCCAGCCTTGCGCGCGCAGCGCTTCGTGGACGATGAACCAGCGCAGCTCGGGCGTCTCGCCGCGGGCGTCGATCGCGATGGAACCGAGGACCCGGCCGCCGTCGACCAGCAGCCAGACGCCGTCGCGGGTGGCGTCGTGTTCCGCCATGAACTGCTCGATGTCGCGCCGGCGCTCCTCCGCGAAGGCGCTGTTGAAGCCGTGACGGCGCGCGTAGTAGCCGATCTGCAGCTCGCCGCTCTCGGCCAGCCCGCCCGGCAGGCAGGCGGGCACGATGCGCGGCCCGCAGTCGACCGGAGTCCTCGCGGCATCGAACGGGCAGAGCAGTTCGAAGCGCTCGAGGTCCACGAGCATCCGTTCGTCGAAGGCGCGCCCGACCGCGGCCAGTTCCCGCGTGAAGAAGCGGCGATGCCCGTCCATCCAGTCGGCCAGCGTGCGGTCGCCCTCGCCCTCGTCCCAGGCGAAGGCGGCGTCGACCTCGCAGAAGGGGCGGCGGTCGAGCCCCGTGGTGCGGATGACCGCCCGCGGCGTGCCGTCGTGCTCGGTCAGCACCGAGTAGCCGCCGGCGACCGGCTTCACCTGAGGCAGTCCGTCGTTCACTTCGGACAGGCCCGCGGTCGCGCGCTTGGGGCCGTGCAGCACGAGCTCGACGAGTTCGTGGGCGAGTTCGGGCGTGTCGCCGAAGTACCAGGCCTGGTACCCGGTTTCGGGCGGCAGGTGCACCTGTGCGCAGAACTCGCGCCAGTACCGGTCCACGCGGCCGTCCTTCGCCACCGAGTTGTCGAGGACGTCCACGCGAGCCGGCTGCTACGTCGTTTCGGAGAACAATTCGCGGCCGATGAGCATCCGCCGGATTTCCGACGTGCCGGCGCCGATCTCATAGAGCTTCGCGTCGCGCCAGAGGCGGCCGGTCGGGTAGTCGTTGATGTAGCCGTTGCCGCCGAGCGCCTGGATCGCTTCACCGGCCATCCAGGTGGCCTTCTCGGACGAATACAGGATCGCGCTGGCGGCGTCCTTGCGGAGCTTGCGCACCGTGTCGTGCGTGGCCGAGTCGCAGGCGCGACCGACGGCGTAGACGTAGGCGCGGCACGCCATCATCGTCGAGTACATGTCGGCCAGCTTCCCCTGCATCAGCTGGAACTCGCCGATCGGCTGGCCGAATTGCTGCCGGTCGTGCACGTACGGCACGACCACGTCCATGCAGGCCGCCATGATGCCGAGCGGGCCGCCCGACAGGACCGCGCGCTCGAAGTCGAGCCCGCTCATCAGCACCTTCGCGCCGCCGCCTTCCTCGCCGAGCACGTTGTCCGCCGGCACCTCGACGTCCTGGAACACCAGTTCGCCGGTGTGCGAGCCGCGCATGCCGAGCTTGTCGAGCTTCTGCGCGACCGAGAACCCCTTCATGCCTTTCTCGACGATGAAGGCCGTCATGCCGCGCGCGCCCATCTGCGGGTCGGTCTTCGCGTAGACCACCAGTGTGTCGCAGTCGGGTCCGTTGGTGATCCACATCTTGGTGCCGTTGAGCACGTAGCGGTCGCCCTTGAATTCGGCGCGCATCTTCATGCTGACGACGTCCGAGCCGGCGTTCGGCTCGCTCATCGCGAGCGCGCCGACGTGCTCGCCGCTGACCAGCTTCGGCAGGTACTTCCCGCGCTGTGCATCGTTGCCGTTGCGCTTGATCTGGTTGACGCACAGGTTCGAGTGCGCGCCGTACGACAGGCCCACCGAAGCGCTGGCGCGCGAGATCTCCTCCATGGCGACGATGTGCGCGAGATAGCCCATGTCGGCGCCGCCGTACTCCTCGCTGACGGTGATTCCGAGCACGCCGAGGTTGCCGAGCTTGCGCCAGAGGTCCATCGGAAACTGGTCGGTGCGGTCGATCTCGGCCGCGCGCGGCGCGATCTCGGCCTGCGCGAAGTCCTGCACCGCGTCGCGCAGCGCGTCGATGTCGGCCCCGAGCTGGAAGTCCATTCCCGGCAGTTGCATTGCGGTCTCCTAGATCCGTTCGTCCGGCGTGCCGTGCATCACCATCAGCGTCTGCTGCATGGCCGCCACCCGTGTTTCCCTGTCCCCGCGCCGTGCCCAGACGTCGGCGCGCACGACGCTCAGCGTGCGTCCCGGCTTCAGGACCTCGCCGCGCGCGATCAGCAGATCGCCTTCGGCCGGCGCCAGCATGTTGACCTTGTACTCGACCGTCAGCACGCTTGCGTCGGCGGGCATCAGCGTGAACGCCGCGTAGCCGCCGGCGCTGTCGGCGATCATGCCGACGATGCCGCCGTGCACGAATCCGTGCTGCTGGCCGAGGTCGTCGCGCACGGGCAGCTCGATCTCGACCCGGCCCGGCTCGACCCGCGTCAGGCGCGCGCCGATCAGCTCCATGGCGTTCTGCCGCGCGAAGGAAGCGCGCACGCGCGCCTCGAAGTCGGGGTCGCGGGGCTGGTGGCTCATGCGTGCCTCGGGATCAGGGGTGGAAGCGCCTGCCGGCGACGGGCGAGCCTGAAAATTTAGGTGACGTTGACGTTAACGTCAACCCGGCCCGCTCGCTGGCGCCCGCCGACGCGCGTGGCGCCTACGGCACCGCCCGGCCGTCGGAAAGGCGCAGGATGCCCCGCGTGAACCGGTAGGCCGTCCAGAACCAGACGACGGACAGGCCGATGCCGCCGAGGACGGCGGCCGCGATGAACGACCACGGGATCGACAGGTAGTTGCCGCTGCGCGCGAGGCTGGCGACCCTCATTGCCTCCGGAACGATCACCCACAGCATGGCCACGAGGATCAGCCCGCCCCACAGCAGCGACCACCAGAAGGTGCGGATCAGCCAGCGATAGTGCGACTCCAGGACCGTGCCTTCGACGTCGCCGCGCTTGACGTAGTCCAGCACGAGACCGATCACCGCGGGCCAGAACAGGAACAGTCCGGTGACGTGCAGGCCGTAGGCGATGCCGACGAGGGTGAACTCGCGCGACGACGGGACGGGTTCGCTGGCGCTCATGGCGTGCTCGGGGCCGATACCGGGTAGGGACCGGAATGTTAGCCGCTCGCCCGACACCGCCGCGCCCCGCGCGATCCCGCATTTCGCTACCCTCCGCCGATGGAATCCGGCAGCGCGCAGTACATCCTCAAGCACACCTTCGGGTACGACAGCTTCAGGAGTTTCCAGCAGCAGGTCATCGAGCACGTGGTCGCCGGCGGCGACGCGCTGGTGCTGATGCCCACCGGCGGCGGCAAGTCGGTCACCTACCAGATCCCCGCGCTGATGCGGCCGGGCGTGGGCGTGGTCGTCTCGCCGCTGATCGCGCTGATGCAGAACCAGGTCGCGGCGCTCGAGGAGGTCGGCGTGCGCGCGGCCTTCCTCAACTCCACGCTAAGTTCGGCCGACGCGGCGGCGGTCGAACGCCGGCTGCGCGCCGGCGAACTCGACCTCGTCTACGTCGCGCCGGAGCGGCTCGTCACGGAGCGCTGCCTGCGCCTGCTCGGCGACCTCGAGCAGGGCGCCGGGCTGGCGCTGTTCGCCATCGACGAGGCGCACTGCGTGTCGCAGTGGGGCCACGACTTCCGCCCCGAGTACGGGCAACTTTCGTTGCTGCGCGAGCGGTTCCCGGCCGTGCCGCGCATCGCGCTCACGGCCACGGCCGACGTGCCGACGCGCACCGAGATCGCCGAGCGCCTGCTGGTCGAGCCGAAGCTCTTCGTCGCCAGCTTCGACCGCCCCAACATCCGCTACCGGGTGGTCGAGAAGCGCGAGCCGCGCGAGCAGCTGCTGCGGTTCGTGCGCGACGAGCATCCCGGCGACGCCGGCATCGTCTACTGCCTGGCGCGCAACTCGGTGGACGAGGTCGCGGCGTTCCTCGACGGCCACGGCATCAAGGCGCTGCCTTACCACGCCGGGATGGACGCCAAGACGCGCGCGGCCAACCAGCGCCGTTTTCTCGGCGAGGACGCGCTCGTGATGGTGGCGACGATCGCGTTCGGGATGGGCATCGACAAGCCGGATGTGCGTTTCGTCGCGCACGTCGACATGCCGAAGAGCATCGAAGGCTACTTCCAGGAGACGGGCCGCGCCGGCCGCGACGGCGAGCCCGCCGACGCGTGGATGACCTACGGACTCGCGGACGTCGTGCAGCAGCGTCGGCTGATCGAGTTGTCCGAGGCCGATCCGGCGTACAAGCGCCTGTCGGGCGCCAAGCTCGACGCGATGCTCGGCCTCGCCGAGGCGGCCGATTGCCGCCGCGTGCGCCTGCTCGCGTACTTCGGCGAGGCGAGCGCGCCATGCGCTCATTCTCAGAATGCGTGCGACAACTGCCTCGCGCCGCCCGAGCTCCTCGACGCCACCGATCCCGCGCGCAAGCTGCTGTCGACCATCTACCGCTGCCAGCAGGCGAGCGGGTTCGGCTTTGCGGCCTCGCACGTCATCGACGTGCTGCGCGGCAAGGCCACGGAGAAGGTCGCGAAGTTCGGCCACGAGCGGCT
>Ga0209254_10004071_pt1 | contig 13374 bp, 14 predicted proteins | sample FrelakmetDIP11DI_FD_187148 | JGI IMG/M metagenome (GOLD analysis project Ga0209254, IMG submission 187148) | Freshwater lake sediment microbial communities from the University of Notre Dame, USA, for methane emissions studies - DIP11 DI (SPAdes)... | ecosystem: Environmental > Aquatic >...
CTGGGGTCAGATAATCACAGCTTGCTTTTTGGACCAACCAGACCCTATTGCCAAATGGAAAGAAGTTTTTCAAGAAACCAAAAACTTACTTTATAAAATAAATTTATTGCCAATAGATAAATTACATATCAAAGGGATTGATGTCGATTTATGGATTACATTAGGCAAAAAACGCAAATGGCTGGGAGGATCCGGAAGAAATATTCCCAGTTTTGAAATATTTACTTCTCCCGATTGGCGGGGAACTAACGGTTGGATTAAATTTAACCAACCCCTTTATCGTTATGGCAACCTGATTACCGATGTTAGTCTTGAATTTAAGGATGGGAAAGTAGTCAAAGGTTCCGCATCGAAAAACCTCGAAGTTTTAAAGCAGATGATCGAGGTAGAAAATGCTGACAAAATCGGCGAGTTTTCCTTAACCGATAAGCGTATGTCTAAAATCACCAAATTCATGGCAGAAACTTTATATGATGAGAATATTTCCGGTCCCTACGGTAATACTCATATTGCCTTGGGGACAGCTTACGATGACACTTATTCCGGCAACATTAAAACTCTTACAAAATCCCAAAAAGTCAAATTAGGATTTAACAACTCAGTCATTCACACTGATATTATCAGTACCACCGACCGCACCGTTACAACGTATCTGGAAGACGGTTCACAAAAAGTAATTTACACCTCCGGCCAATTTACACTTTAAACTTAATCACTTAATCTGTTCATCTCTTTAATAAATTTTGTATTTTTTCTTCCCACTTTGTTGCCCATTCATCAGCCAAAACTTTTTTAATTGCCAGTTGCCACCCAGGTTCTTTTAGCTCCTTAGCTATAGTAGCTACGGTAGCACTAGATATTTTTAAATTCTGAGAAATGACTTCATAACTTCTTTTTTTAGTCAACCAATAAGCCACTGCTAGCCTTTTGATCATTGCCACCATTTCCGTTTCTGACAGTAAACAACTAAACACATCTTTAGCCTCTTTAGGATTTTTAATATCAGTGATTAGTTGATAAAAAAACTTGGATATTTCATTATCTAGTATCTTGTTAATCTTCTGTTTTGAAACTTGCATTAGCGCCGATTCTACTTTAATTGACTAAAGTAATCAACCCTAATACCAGAACCAGTAAGATCCCGGATACGGGATCTAGTATTCCCAGTCTGTTAAGAATTAAAAAACCGAATATAACACTGGCAATGACTATCCCGATTTTAAATTTTTTAAAAACCCATGAAAAAACAACTAGGACAGATAAAAACCCTATCATTATTACAATTACCTCATTCCACCATTTATTAGGTTCCCAAGTCCAAATAAAAAATCCTGTCAGAATTAATCCGGCAATTCCGGAAAACAGCCCCCTTACAGGGTGCTTGGTCATATTTTTCGTATATAATCTCCTTGTCATGGATCCAAATCTATATCTGATTTTAGCAATTATTTTAGCTGGTTTTGGTATTACCTTGGTTCTGGTTCGTCGATGGTTATCTGAAAAACCTCAAACTGATGCTGCTCTTTCCCAATGGCTACAATCTATGCAAGGGTCTATTGAAACCACCAACAAAAATCTTAATGAAGCTATGCGTGGGACATCATCAGATATGGCCAAGCTCTTGCAGGAAAACACTCGTCAGCTAAATGATCGGTTGGATAATGCTGCCAGAGTGATTTCATCGGTCCAAAAAAACTTAGGGGAAATGTCAGAGGTGGGTAAGGGTATCAAAACTCTTCAAGAATTTCTTCAAAGCCCTAAGCTCAGGGGTAATATTGGCGAACAAGTTCTTTCCGACATGATTGGCCAGGCTTTCCCCAAAAATGCTTTTCACCTCCAATACTCATTCAAATCCGGGGTCAAAGCTGACGCCGTACTAAAAACTGATGCCGGACTATTGTGTATTGATTCAAAATTTCCTATGACCAATTTTAATTTAATGGTCAATGGAGAAACCGAAGGCTTAAGAAAGCAGGCCAAGAAGGATTTTGTATCAGACGTCAAAAAACATGTATCCGATATTTCCAAAAAATATATTCTCCCTGAGGAAAATACCATGGATTTTGCTCTGATGTATATCCCTTCAGAATCAGTTTATTACGAAGTTGTGAATACTATGGAATTGACTGATTACGCTCGAAGCCAGCGGGTTTATCCTGTATCTCCTAACACCCTCTATGCCCATCTCCAGGTACTTTTAGTCTCTTTCCAAGGTAAAGAGCTGGAAGCGAAATCTCGCGAGGTCTTTCGCCTCCTGCGGGCCATGCAAAAAGATTATTCCAAGGTTGAAGAAGGGATGGGTGTTCTTAACCGTCACATAAACAATGCTTACAATCAAATGTCTCACGTCGGCAGCAGTTTCACTAGTCTTGGTCAAAAACTCTCCCAAACCAATACTCTCACTGGTGAAGAAAAACCACCCAGTTTATTGGATGAATAATATGGCAGACAAAAATGTCAGATTGGCATATCTTCTGGCATTTTTAAAAAACTCCTGGTTTTGGCTGGGTATCTGGGTTTTTTATTATTTACGCTTTACAGACTACTCGGGTATAGGTCTTATCGAAACTGTTTTAATAATAACTTTCACCTTGACGGAAATCCCCACAGGGGCAATTGCTGACTTATTGGGCAAAAGGAAAATTCTGGTCATTTCCTTTTTTCTTCAAGGTTTAGGCGGCTTATTAATGGGGTTGTCTCCCAGTTTTGGTTATCTAGCTCTATCTGTTTTGATATCCTCGATTGGAGTTGTGCTTTATTCCGGCACCCTTGAGTCATTAGTATTTGATTCACTAAAAGAGCAACATCGGGAATCCGAATACGGTAAAGCGATTTCTAACATCAATACTTTATGCCTTATCTCTCCAGCTGTTTGTGGAGCCATAGGGGGTTATATGTATATCATTTCACCAAGCTTGCCATTTATTACCTCTGGTGTTTTATGTCTCATTGGTGCTGTTGCGTCACTATTTTTTACTGAGCCAGATATCGACACAGAAAAATTTAATCTCAAGAATTTTTTGGTCCAGACTAGCCAAGGAATCAAACAATTATTTAAAACAATTGATGTTAAAAAACAAACATGGTCCTTGCTGCTAATTGGTTTTGTGGTAATTATTGCCGATGAAATGCTAAACAGCTTCCTTGGGGTAGAGTTTGGTTTCGATCCCAAACAAATCGGTCTGTTCTGGGGACTGATATATTTAGTTTCGGCCTTTGGTTCAAAATTTACTCCCAACATTTATTCAAAATTAGGAGAAAAATTCACACTTTTTCTTACAGGATTAGTGATAGCCATTAGTTTGGTCGTTTCTCCGGTATTGGGACTAATTTTGGGCGGAGCTTCATTGTTAATTAGAAGCACTTTTCAGGCTATTTACTACAATTTAGCCTCTATTAATATCAATAAACATACAGAATCAAAATATCGCGCTACTACACTATCTACTTTCAACATGTTACGAAATATACCTTACGCTATTTCTGCTTTTTTCCTTGGCACGCTGGCTGACATCTATTCTGCCAAAACACTCGCTGTTTTCTTGGGAATATTTTTACTATTTACATTATTCCTTCAAAACTCAATCTTTCTAAAAAAGGTAAAATATAACTAAATCTAATATGAAAGTAATTCTTTATATTGCATCAACAATTAATGGTATGGCAGCTAAAATTGATGGCAATTCGGATTGGGTTTCGCCGGAAGATTCAGCCAGTTTTAATGCCACCTGCCAAAAAGCCGGTTGTGCCATCATGGGCCGTCATACTTTCGAGATTTATAACCCTCTTCCGTTCACAGAATGGCCCAATATCAACAACTTGCATATTGTTCTTACTTCACATCAGTCTTTAGACACAAAGCACCCAAAGTTATTAATCGCCAAAGATCCAAAACAAGCTATCGAGATCGCAGAAAAACAGGGACTAAATCAGATCGTAGTTATCGGAGGTAGCCAAACCTTCGGTTCCTTTATGAAAGAAAATTTGGTGGACGAATTATTTCTGGATATCGAACCATTAGCTTTTGGAGAAGGTATGCCATTGTTTAACGCTGGGGACTTCGAAACCAGATTAGATTTATTAGAAACTAAACCCTTAAGCCCTCAAACCATCCAACTTCACTACCGGGTTAAAAAATAATTATCAGGGTATAATCGCATTGTGGATAACGCCCCGATTATCAAAAGAACAAAACTATTTTTAAAGGTTGCAGAAAAATTTCCTGATTTTCGCTATTTGGGAGATCCCGTTCTAAGAAAAAAAACCAAATCGGCTGCAATTAAAGAAGGTAAGGAAATTGGACAAAAGCTGGGTTCAACACTAATTGCATATCGCAAAATCGCAGGAATTGGTAGGGGATTAGCCGCTCCTCAAATCGGAATTCAAAAATCGGTATTTGTCACATACCTGAACGATAAAATTCAAATTTTTATTAATCCTAAGATTATTTCCAAATCTAAGAAATTAAATTATTACAAAGAATTGTGTTTGAGTTGCGGCAATCTTTGGGGAGATGTGGTTAGGCCTGATATAATAGTTATGGAATGGAAGGATAGCGCAGGAAAACTAAATAGCCGAGAATTCACTGGTTTTGAAGCCCGTTTGGTCCAGCACGAATACGATCATCTGCTGGGGATACCTAATTTGGATAAAGTAGTAAGCAAAACAATTGAATTTGTTACCTCGGACCCTCTTCAGGAAAAACTCCGCTCAGCATGATTAAAGAAATCCAGAATGAAATTCGCTCCCTTGCAGATCCCAAGCGGGCCAAAACCTCCCTCTGGTTTTTCAAAACCGGCCCGGGACAGTACGGGGAGGGCGATAAATTCCTAGGGTTAACCACTCCCCAGATGCGGGTCATCTCCAAAAAATACAAAGATTTGCTATTGGTTGATATTCAGCAATTAATTAAATCCCCCTTCCACGAAGAGCGTTCGATTGCCATTCAGATTCTGGTTTTACAATATCCGAAGAATTCGCAGACCATATATAATTTTTATTTAAAAAACACAAAATATATTAATAACTGGGACTTAGTAGATATTTCCGCCCCCAAAATAGTCGGGGAATACTTATCGGACAAAAACCCGAAAATTCTTTTTGATCTTGCCAAATCGGAAAGCTTGTGGGAACGTCGGATCGCCATTATTTCCACTTTCGCCTTTATCTATCAGGGTCAACCTGATTTAACCCTGAAAATTTCAAGGAATTTATTAAATGATAGACATGATTTGATTCACAAAGCAGTCGGTTGGATGCTGCGCGAAGTCGGTAAACGCTGCAGCGAAAAATCTTTGACTGATTTCTTAGACTTATACTGTTTGTCCATGCCCCGCACCATGCTCAGATATGCTATCGAAAGACTGCCGGAGAAAAAAAGAAAATATTATCTTAATCTTCGTTGACCTCTTCTAAAATCTCATTCAGTATTTGTTTACTTGGAGCAATTATCAGAATCGGGGCTTTACCTACCTCCACCATGTCGGGATTAACCGGAATAATTCCGGTTTTGGTTTGTTTGTTGTACACAAACTTTTCTAAAGTTTTAAAAAATTCCCTCTTTTTATTGTCTAGTATACTCACATCCTGAATATGCACATAGTTATACTGACAATAATCATTCCCTAATAAACATTTTGCGAATTCATGCGCATGTGTTCCTCCGGTTCTCCTTAAATTTGCCTCCACCGCAAACAACTTATTATTTTTTGCCACTACCAAATCCATGTCGAATACCCCCCGATAGCCGACTTCTGTTAATTTAGCAGCAAATAGTTCAGCCGCTTTATATGCTTCCTGAATATGTGCACTTGATTCCACTTCTCGGTTCATAACTACTCCCAAAAAAGTTTTACCATCAGCATCCAATACTTGAGCGCATGAAAATTCACGAAGGATTTTGCCTTGTCTGTCAATTTTCATTTCCACATTGGGAGAACCGCCAAAGATATCTTCGTTGGGGTCGATATACTCTTCCACGATAATTATTGGTTCTTCCCACATCCCATCAGTTAGTTTCTGTCCCAGCTGTTTTACAAACAGATCGTAATCTCGGGAAAAATCCGAGCAATGATTCATTAACACTCCGATTCCTTGTACTCCTCGGTTGATTTTCAATACAAAATCCCGGTTTTTAGTTCTAAACCACCATCCAGCCTCAATCGCCTCTTTCCTGTTTTCTGTAATATATCCTTCCGGAATATCGATCTTAAGTTGGGGATCTTTTATTTGTTCCCATAAATGCCTAAAACCTCTTTTACTATGAAAGTACTCTTCAATAAATTTATTATCTTTTTCCACCAATTCCGGAAAAACAGGATTCAGTCCGTCCTCTCTGAATTTTTCCACTAATAAATAAAATTCGGGTGTATGCCGGTACTGGATTATCTCTACTCCGGGATTATTTACAATAATCTTCCTCAATTTGTTATAAAAATCTCTATCACTGCAGATATCTAGGGATATGCAATCAGTTTGTCTTTCCGGAATCAAATTATCTACGTTTTTCCAGCCAGCCAAATTACATATGTAACTCAAATGGCTCGAATTTATCTTTTCCGGTGTGATAACTATTTTATTGTCGCCGCCGTAAAGTAGTGACCGGTTGTTTTCTAGAGCGTCATATCTCCTCCAGAAATCAGCTTCTTTCTTCGGCATCTTGTCATATGTATAAGATTTATAAAACGATTCCAGCACATTTCCTATATAAATCTGCTTGATGTTTTGGCACTTGTCCATTATTCTTATGAAATATTAAAACACATCGTGTTATGAAATACAGACAATTAGGTAAAACCAATCTTAAAGTTTCTGAAATTGGTATTGGCACCTGGCAGCTGGCTGGAGACCCCGGTGCCTGGGCATGGGCTCATTCGGATTACGCCGAAAGTTACAAAAGTCTGGTTAAATTTTCTGAAGCAGGAGGTAATTTTATTGACACCGCCTGGGTTTATGGCCACAACAATGATAAACCGGGCAATCACCCTTCGGAAGAAATGATTGGTAAGTTTCTCAAAGAGCATGGGCCCAGGGACAAGTATATTGTCGCTACCAAAATCCCCCCCAAAAACTTCAAGTGGCCTGCCTGGCAGGGGATACCTATTACTGAGGTATTCACCCCTGACTGGATCGAAAAATGCACAGACGAATCTCTTAAAAGTTTGGGTGTCGAAACAATTGATTTAATGCAGTTTCATGTCTGGCAAGATGATTTTGTTTCCGATGACGGGTGGAAAACCGCTATCCAAAAACTAACTAAAGCTGGTAAGGTGAAATATTGGGGAATTTCCATTAACGATTATCAGCCATCTAGTTGTCTCAAAACCTTGGATACCGGATTAATTTCTTCGATCCAGTTTATATTCAATCTCTGGCACCAGAAACCAGTTACCACTCTCTTGCCATATGCAGCCAAACACAAAATTGGTCTTATCGCTCGCGTTCCTTTGGATGAAGGCGGGTTGTCCGGCAAAATCGATACCGAGACCAAATTTGTTGAAGGTGATTTCCGCAATATGTATTTCGGAGGAGATCGAAAAAAACAGCTGATAGATCGTATTGAAAAAATAAAATCTTTATTTGGTAAGGAAGCTAACTCAATTCTGGAATTAAACTTTCGTTGGATTCTTTCTCATCCGGAAATTTCCACCACAATTCCCGGTATGCGCAAAGTTCCTCATGTCGAATCCAATTTGGCATTTTCAGACGGCAAACACCTTTCCAAGGAACTTATGGAAGAACTTGCTAAACACTCTTGGGAAAGAAACTTTTACTCAGATCCTCTCGACCCTTCTGGTGGCAGTTGGGTCGACCCCGCCCTCAAAGCTTCAGGATTTGTTGAACCTTAATTTTTTTAATATTTTCCACATATATCCACGCTGCCATTGCTCCATACCCTTTCTTATTAATTCCAAACGGTTTAATCTTCTCCGGCCTTTCTAGAAATATCAGCAGGCAGTATATTTTGTCCTTAAACATTTCATAATATTTTTCGATATCAGTTATCCCATCCTCTTTTCCATATTTATCTAAAATCTCTCTAATCCTGTCTGGAGTCAGGTCTGCAAATTGCATTACTTTTCTTACACTTACTCTTACACTTACATCTTCTCCAGTATTCTTAAAGTAAACCGTGTCCCCAGAATTAATTTTCCCCCAGGGAGCGGATTTATTTTTATACCACCGGGACTCTATAGTCTTCTCCTCTGAAAGTATCTTAGGCAGCAACCCCCAACTCTTTTGCATAATGGCGATATGGTCCATATTTTTTAGGGTGCACCTTCCAGCGTATCACAGTTACAGGATATTTTACAGACTTTTTGTTTTACAGAAAATGTTGTTAACTTTGTTTATGTTCTCTGGAGAAACGCTCCAATGTAAACCTTTTTGGAAAAAACGACAAGAAGAAAAAGAATGGCAAAATACTCTTAATAAAATAAGACAAAGAAACAAGGGTACTCGTAGAAGATGGGATATCACGATGGGTGAGGTAATTCAAAATGGACACAAGCCTCCTACCACCAGCTCTGAAGCTCAAGAACAATTAAAAAGAATTATTCGTAAAAACGGGCAGTAGATCGCAGTGCCGTAGTTACAAACACGCTTCGGTGATAGCGAACTTCCCCATGCACCCTGATCGCTTCTATGTGTTTTTTCGTCCCATATCCGACATTTTCGTCCCATCCGTAATTACTGTGTTCCTCATGAAGTTTTCTCATCAATTCATCCCGCGTCACCTTGGCAATAATACTTGCTGCCATCACACATTTTCTGGTGCGATCGGCACCTACCACACTTTTGATTTTTGATTTTTGATTTTTGACATTAATGCGCAAATTGCCGTCTATGATATATCTGTCAGCGTTTACCCTTTTTATCAGCCGTTTAAATATCTCCTTATTCGCCCACCCGATTCCCCGGTTATTAATCTGTCTAGCCGAGATTATTTCAATAACATACTCCGCCCCCGAATTCACAATTTCCTGGTAAATTATCTCTCTTTGTCTTCTATTTAACTTCTTGGAATCATTCAGTTTGGTTATTGGGTTTTGGTTATTGAGTATTGTAGCCGCAGCCACCAATGGTCCTGCCAGCGCCCCCCTTCCTACTTCATCCATCCCGCAGATTTTCATATTCGAATGATATCATTATGCCGTGTATGGAAAAAAATTAAACAAAGACCAACTTGAAGCGGTCAACCATGGCTCAGGCCCGCTCTTAATTATCGCCGGCGCTGGTACTGGCAAAACTACAGTTATTACTGAGCGGGTCAAACGGCTGATTTCTGATGGCCTGGCCAATCCTTCAGAAATTCTGGCTCTGACTTTTACCGAAAAATCTGCCGCCGAAATGGAAGAGCGTATCGATCAGGCGCTGCCGTTGGGTTATACCCAAATGTGGATCATGACCTTTCATTCCTTTTGTGACCGGATTTTGCGCGATGAAGCGATTCATATTGGTTTGTCTCCAGATTACAAGCTTCTCACTCCAGCCGGATCAATTGCTCTCATGCAAAAGCACCTCTTAGACTTAGACTTAGACTACTTTTCTCCCTTAGGCAATCCCAACAAATTTATTTCAGGATTACTTACTCACTTCGACCGATTGCGTGACGAAGATATTCAGCCGGCCGGTTATTCTGTCTGGGTTGAAAAGAAATGCACCCCAGATGATTCACCCGAAGCAGTGCAATATCGTGAGCTGGCAACGGTTTTTACTTATTTCCAAAAGCTGAAACAGCAGGAAAACGCCTTGGATTTTGCTGATCTCATCTCTTACACCCTGCAGCTTTTTAGAACCCGGCCGCATATTCTGGAAAAATATCAAAACCAATTTAAATATCTTCTAGTCGACGAATATCAGGACACCAATTTCGCCCAAAACCAGTTGGTTAATCTCCTGGCTGGTTTACATCAAAATCTGACTGTTGTAGCCGACGATGACCAGTCTATTTACCGCTGGCGGGGAGCCGCAGTTAGTAATGTCATTCAGTTTAAAAAAACCTATCCCAAATCAAAATTAGTTGTCCTTACTCAAAATTATCGATCAACCCAAGAAATTTTAGATGCAGCTTATAAATTAATTCAGAACAACAACCCTGATCGTCTCGAAGTCAAAGAAAAAATCGACAAAAGACTTAAGTCAGAAATCTTGGCCTCTGGGGAAACTCCTCAACATTTGCATTTCAGCCGAGTCGAAGATGAAGCCGAAGGTGTAGCTAAGCTAATTAACCAATTAGCCGGTCAACCAGGCAGTCTCTATGAACCGAAGGATATTGCCATTCTCGTCAGGGCAAACGCTCACGCCAGAACCTTTTTATCCACCCTTTCCCGCCTTGGAGTTCCTGTTCAGTTTCTTGGTCCGGGCAAGTTATTTGATCAGCCGGAAATCAAGGATTTGATTGCCCTCTTACGGGTAATAAAAGACCCTTCAGACTCTATATCACTGCTCCGGGTTTTGTCCATGAATTATTTCTCTCTTCCCCAGGACGAGATTATTACTTTGGCAAATTATGCTGGGAAACAAAACTTAAGTCTTTATGAAGTTTGTAATCAGATTCAAGCCTTGGAAATTAAGCTTTCTGCGGATACTAAAACCAAAGTTTCTGATCTCGCAGGTCAAATATCAGCACTAATTAAAGAGTCTCTCAAACTGACTGCGGGACAGCTTCTTTTTAATTTTCTCCAAACCACTGGGATCTTAAAAGCAATCCTTGATTACCAATTACCAATAGACGAGACTGCTGCCCAAAATATTATGAAATTCTTTGCTAAACTCAAAAACTTCGAATCCGAAAACTCTGAAGCCGGCGTCCGTCCGGTTTTGGATTGGATCGACCTTTCTTTGGAGGTGGGGGAATCCCCAGCAGTTACCCAAGCAGACTGGACCCAAAACAATGCTGTAAATATTCTCACCCTTCATTCTGCCAAAGGTTTGGAATTCCCTGTGGTTTTCCTGGTGAATCTGGTCGTCGGGCGGTTTCCTTCTTTAGAGCGTCGGGAGCAAATTCCGGTTCCGGACGAACTAATCAAAGAAGATCTTCCCTCTGGTGATTTTCATCTTCAGGAAGAGCGCCGCCTTTTTTATGTCGGTGTGACCCGGGCTCAAAAGCAGTTATTTTTGACTTCGGCCGTTTTATACGGCGAAGCCAAACGCATCAAAAAACCCTCCCCGTTTATTACTGAAGCCTTAGGTTCCCTAAACATTAAATTAACTAGTCAACCAATCACCGATCAACTGTCCATTCTTGATTGGCAACCCCCTCAATTCTCAATTCTCAATTCTCAATTCTCAATTAAAGTGTCCTACCTCAGTTACTCCCAAATCCAAACTTTTCTTGATTGTCCACTGCATTATAAAGCCAAATATATTCTCAAAATTCCCTCACCGCCTTCAGCAGCATCCAGTTTTGGCAACACTATTCACAAAACTCTGAAAGACTATTATCAAGCAATAAAAACCCATCAAAAAGTAAACATTTTAGATGTCTATACCCATGACTGGTCACCTGAGGGTTATCATAACCCTCAGCATGCCCAAAAATACTTTGATTTAGGTAAAAAATATCTCATGGAGTTTTTAGCCGAGCCTCTTAGTAAGAAAATCCCTCACCAACTGGAAGAATCTTTTACCGTTCCTCTTGGACCGGATTTGAAAATCGGAGGAAAAATCGACCGGGTGGATATTCTTGAAGACGGGATCATTGAAATCATTGATTACAAGACTAGCTCCAGGTCTTTGACCGAAAAAGAAGCCATGACCGACTTACAATTGTCGATTTATGCTTTGGCAGCCTCACAGATACCCACGGCTCCGTTTGGGAAAAAACCGGAAAAAATCAAGCTGTCTCTATATTATTTTGCAGACCAGAAAAAGGTCTCGGTGTTTCATACATCTGCCCAGCTGAAAATTGCGAAAAATAAAATTCTGGAATACGCGCAAGAGATAGAGCGGTCGGATTTTCACTGTTCCCAGTCGCTCATCTGTCAGAGTAAATGCGACTATCGTGTACTTTGTGATATCGACAAACCCTGAGTGTAGACCATATACTGATCTCGTGATAGTTCTTTCCGGCCAGCAATTGATGGGAGTAAATTGGGTAACCGTATCCCCAATGGTCCATCCACTTAAGACTTTGTTCTTTTCCTTTCCCATCGTCCTTTTTTCCTATCTTTCCCTTCACTTTCTTCGTCGGGTAAACTCAGGCTCTACCATCATTGTCTGTCCGGCCAGATTTTTGACTACTTTCCAAATTATTCCAGGAAAATCATCTTTAACCGCATCCCAAAAAAAACTCGGATGTATCAGAAGCTACAATGGGCCTTTGATCTCCGCTCTTCTGGGACTATTCTTATTCGCCGCAGCTGAATTCTTATTGGTTATTCTCTTCAAACAGCCGGACTATCTGTTCAAACCCCTCTAAAGCGGCCATCGCCATTTTTCGAAAGATCCCGGAAATTCAATTTCTTTTCCCCCGAAACTTTTTTTAAAATGTGAAAAGCCCTGCCAATCTTTGTTAGGCCACCGGCCGTCATAAATTCCCTCAAAATCCCAAAGTATACAGCCTCTTTTCTTAGCCTCCTTCATGGCTTCCCACACAATTAAATATGGTAAATCTAATTTCATCCCTTCCCGCGTAGATCCGGCATAATAATAAAAAGCCGTCTTTTTATGGACCAAAACCAGGGCTCCCGCTAAGTCCTCAATTGTTAAACAAAATACATTTTTCCCAAATGATGTAACCAGATTTTTGTATTCTTTCTCACCGGGAACCCACAAATTCTTTCTTTTTGCCGACATTTTCCAAATTCCATAAAACTTATTAAAGTAGTCTTTTTCTATCGTCCACTTTCTACTTTCTATTTTCCTCAATTCATATCTCGCATCCTTTTTAAACGATTTAAATATTTCTTCTTCCGCAGGTCTTAAATTAACTCTCAACGTTTTTGTTCCCAACAGAGGCCAACCGCTCAATCTATATTTATATTTCTTATACTCTTCTAGTCTCCCGCCCTCTGGCTCTAATTTGGCCATCATCACGCGATATTCTTTTAATATAATTTCAATTTTTTCCATTGGGAACTCCCCCTTGGTGCGTTGCAACTTAGCAATACATACAGGACCTAGTCTTCTTAAAAATATTTGGAATTTATTATTTTGTACTTGGTGCTTATTTGGAGCTTCGAATTTAGAATTTAGAATTTTCACTGTCTTCCATCCAATCCCTTCCATATACCTCCCATACTCCACGGATTGCCGAAGATCTTCTTCTATTTCAAAGCTCTCAGGATTTTCCATCTGACCTCCTCTGCCAGTCTAAATAGGGGATAAATAAGTTTATTTACGGGTAGATCATAAGTCCCGGCCAACTCAACT
>Ga0209254_10004072_pt1 | contig 13373 bp, 11 predicted proteins | sample FrelakmetDIP11DI_FD_187148 | JGI IMG/M metagenome (GOLD analysis project Ga0209254, IMG submission 187148) | Freshwater lake sediment microbial communities from the University of Notre Dame, USA, for methane emissions studies - DIP11 DI (SPAdes)... | ecosystem: Environmental > Aquatic >...
GGAACACATTTTAATCCTGCCAGTGAACCTGTCATTTACCTTCACCCAAAGTGGCGATGCTGCGCAGAAGTCCAAGAACTAATACTCCGAGCTTAACCCCTTCCCCAGGGGTAACCTGCAGAGTTTCTTCCTCTTTCTGGTTCTGAATCAAAAGGTAAGCAGATGCCACACCAACCAGCGTGCCGAGTAATCCACCTACGATTATCACTTTGGTCTTCCAATTCACATTTTGTGTTTCTTGAATGGTTAAATCGCTCATTTTTACCCTTTCATTCAGGTTGATTTGTAGGTTCCCAGATAACGTATTAAAAAAATTTCATTTTCCAAATAATTTGCCTAACGCTGCATTGATCGAAGCCCCGAATTGATGGAGACTCAACACTGGTTCTACCAGCCGGTCGTTCAAGTGAAAGACAAATCCCTGAATATTGATGAAGAAATCCTGGCCGTCCTTGAAATATGGGGGAATGATACCGACCATCCTGATAACAGCATACGTGATGATAGTCAACAGGGTCAGGATGATGAATGATGCAAGTATGATCGAGACCAGTAACCAGATCAAGGCAACATCGGCTTCCTGGCTGATGGCTTGAGTGTCATCCGGCCAAAACGCCAGGAACAATAACAGCAAGACAAATCCGGTAATTACCAGGAAAGGTATGGTGATTTGCCAGAAAACTTCGCTGCGATGGCGTTGGCGAGTAACCGGATTTCTTTCCAACAGGGGTCTAGGCGTTGGATTTTCCATAATTGCCATATTTTAGCATGGTTCTCCTGTATGGTTCGAACGACACGTTAATTACTGCTCCCGCATCAATCCTGAGAGTAAATTTCTTTCTTCAATTCAGCGACGTATGGAAGAGTCCGGTAACGGTCAGCGTAATCCAGGCCATAGCCCACCACCCAGACATCGGGAATTTCGAAGCCGAGGTAATCGAGCGGGATTTCCAGGTTCTGGCGCGTTTTTCTGACCAGAACGCAGGTGTGAAGTGAAGTTGGCTGCCGGCCTTTTAGAATATGATAAAGATAACGAAGCGTGTGCCCGGTATCGATGATATCCTCAACGATCAATACATGCTGTCCTTCAACAGGCTCGCGTAAATCCATCAATATACGCACTGCGCCAGATTCAGTGGTTTTGCCATAGCTTGAAAGTGCCATAAAATCGACTGTATGCGGAACAGATAATTCTCTCGTCAAATCCGCCAGCAAGATAAAGGCGCCTTTCAATATTCCGACAATATAAAGCCTGGATATCTGGTTAAAATCCCGTGAGATTTGATCTGCCATCTCTTTGACACGCTGTTGAATTTGTTCTGGTGTTATCAAAACCCGAGCCAGGTCAGGATGTACATTATTCAAGGGCAGACCTCCTACCAAAATATATCCTTGATGAGCCCGGTGAGCTGCGGATTTCATTGAAGAAAAAGGATTTGCAGGCTCCCCCAGGCCAATGTAATTTTACCTTAGGATGGTGAGAACGCCTGCATCTGCCAGTTTTACCTGCTGGCTTGATATAATCATGTCGTTAATAACACTACGAACCCAACTTGAACGGCGATTAAGGAGCTGCAGTGAGCGAAAGCATAAATTCACTTCGTTGTTTCACCCAAAAGGACGCGGTAAGCGGTGCATTGCATGATGAACGAATCGCGATTCTTGGTTATGGTCACCTGGGCCGGCCGTTTGCATTAAATTTGAGGGATTCCGGAGTCTCCCCGCTTGTTATCGGCAATAATGAGGATGAATACGCCGATCTGGCCAGGGAGGATAAATTTACTGTTCTGCCATTGGGGACGGCGGTCACCGAGGCAGATGTCGTACTGGTGTTATTGCCAGATGAGATTATTCCGGAAGTCTTCACGGCTGAAATTGCACCGAATCTGAAAGCCAATTCAGCCATTGTTTTTGCCTCTGGTTATAACCTTGGTTATGGTTTAATCCAGCCAGCCCAGGATATCGATGTGCTGTTGTTGGCACCCCGCATGGCAGGTGAGAATGCCCGGCAGCGCTTTCAGAACGGGCAGGGATTCTACGCTTTTATCTCAGTGGAGCAAGATGCCAGTGGTAAAGCCTGGAACAGGCTGCTGGGACTGGCGGATGGTGCAGGGATCCTTAAGGCGGGTGCTCTGGAACTGAGCGCCAGGCAAGAAGCAGACTTGGATTTGCTGGTTGAGCAAACACTGGGGGCGGTTATTGGAATGGGTGTTATGAGCGCATTTTCAATGGGCGTGGACGCCGGGATACCGGCCGAAGCACTGGCGTTGGAAATGTATATGTCAGAGGAAATGGAAATGGTCTTCCGCTCTTTCCGGGAAGTTGGCTTTTTCGCAGCCTCCAAAGTTCACGGACCGACAGCTTTATATGGTGGCTATTTACGAACAATGCGTTTGATCCAATCTGAATTGAGTGAAATTTTCGAGGAAACCTTCGAAGAAATCCGCAGTGGGGATTTTGCCCGCAAATTTCAGGAAGAAAGGCAGTCTGGTTATCCCTCGTTAACCCTGGCAGAGGCAATGACAATGGAGGATTCTCCGCAAAGTGAGGCGGAAGTCCAGCTGCGCCGCTTGTTGACTGCGCAGTAATAAACATTCCTAATTAAATCTGGCATTCTATATGGATTCGGATTGACCCTTCGTTTATCGTGGGCAATGATATGCGAGAAAATGATACCGATTTAGAGATTCCATCTCCCGAAGCCCAGCTGCGCTCGAAAACAAGCTATAATTTCGAAGATTTCTGGGAGATGGCTCCTGCTCAGCGTTCCAACGTATTGCTGACTGGGATTGCTGAGGTTCATGCATGGCATATGCTTCACAATCAAGCTTACCGCCAGACAATGACAGCACGGGGAGCAGGTTCAGTAAACAGCCCGGAGGAAATGGCACTGCTGCTCAGGCCGACTTCACAAACATTCAAATCATATATTGATATCCTGGGTACGCCTTTTCCGCAGGACAGGCCTCGGGAATTTGTGGACTGGTTGTCTCAGCAATTATCGTCTGATCTGCCATCGCAGCGGCTGGAACAATTCCGGACAAGATATCCAAGCCTGGAAGCTCTGCTAAAGGAAATTGAACGAGTCTATCTGGATTTCGGTTTGGAAATATTAACGTCCAGCGGCACTTCTGGGCGAGCGTCCATCATTGTTCGTGACCAGGCAGGTGTCAATCTGACTGTGGAGAGCTTCTATTTGAGTTTTCAGCATTATATGGGAATGCGTGCGGATCATCGGGCAATTTTCATCATGCCGCGCGATACCAGGATTGCCATGGTGCGTATGGCGAGCTTTAGCTTCAGACATGTGGGTCTGTCTGAAGACCGGCTGCATTTTACGATCCCATACCCCGCTTACCCGGACCAGGTGCGGATTCGTTCAGGACGCACGTATCGAGGCGGATGGAGCGGATTACTGGAACGCAGGTTGTGGCATCCTTTTATGAACTGGGCGAACGATCGCCTGGCCACCCCGCGCACAGTAAAGCTGACAATTAAGTTATTAGGCCAGGCTGAAGATTCACATGATAAAGTACTCTTATTTGGGGGTTGGGTGCACTTGCATGCCGTCGCACGAGCTTTGCTGGCGGAAGGACGGGTGATGAATTTACCATCAGGCAGTCTGATTGGAACAGGGGGTGGTTTTAAAGAACTCTATCCGTTCACTCCAGCACAAATTCGCGCAGATCTGGAGAAGTCAATTAAGCTTGAAAATGGTCTGCCTGCTCCCATGAGGGATGTTTACGGCATGGCAGAAGGAAATTGGGCTGCCATGCAGTGTGAATCCGGAAACTACCATTTACCTCCCTGGATTTACGCTGTAGTGCTGGATGAAAACGATCGCTTTATCGAGAAACCGGACAGCACAGGTATGCTGGCATTCTATGATCCGGTTGGTGGGGGAGATTTGTTCCCGGCATTTTTCAAAACTGCGGATCGGGTGAGATTGGTGAATGGATCTCGGGCTTATGGCCCATCCCTGGAGTGCCTTTGTGGTGACTCGGGAGCCTACCTGTCCGAAGACTCCATCCAGAGGGTCGATTTGATGGATGAAGCCGGGTGTGCTGCGCAAATTTAGAGAATTGGAGGCGTCTCAGTCATTGAAGGTTGAAGGCTATTGGCTGCCGAAGGATATTCGTAAGAACTTACCCTTCCAAAATTTAGAATTCGAAAGCCAGTCTTACTCTGCCGGAAAGCCCTGTCAGCCGGAAGATGATGGGGCAGTAACAGCGTTCTGGCCGCGCTTCAACCAGGAAGAATGGCAGGAGCTGCTGGTTCAACTGCGGAACAACCGGCGCAGGGTGCCAACTGGTTTGGAATTTTGGGATCGTTTCCGAGCCGCTCTGCAGTCCTGCGATTTGCAGCTCGCCGATGCATCGAACCCCCTGCGGAGAAGAGCATTGGACGCCCTTCCGGGATATACTGGTTTTTCTGAACCGATGGTTCGATCAGTCTTGGGGGCTATGGAGATGATGTCTTTTGAAGCATTTCCGGCTGTATTTCAATCATCCCCCACTCTGGCTGCTGCTCATCGATGGCAGCCTTTGAATGGACTTCAAGGAAAAATCCGCTTCCATCCAGGGAATCTGGCAATAAAATGTCTTTCGCATTTACATTTCTTGCCGGGCAGGCCTATCTTTCATGATCCAGTTATGCCAGAGCTGGTGGTAGGTTTTGGCGCAGGTAACGTACCCGGTACAGCCCTGATGATAGCCATGTTAAGCCTGGCAAATACGCTGACCGGTAGCACAGTCCCGGTCGCTTTGGTACGCAACTCGCGCCAGGAACCGATCTTTACACCAATTGTACTGGAAGCCATTGAACGAGCAGATCCGGACCTGGTGTGCAGCACTGCGGTGCTGGTTTGGGATTATGAAGACACCCGGCTGCAGGAAACCCTGCTCAGCCAGGCGGACCTGGTGGTGGCTGCCGCCAGTGATGCGACCATCGACCAGGTCGAGAAGCAGGTCAAGGCTTACACATGTAAACCTCATGTGCGGTTTCACCCACACGGGCATAAAGTCAGTTTCGCTGCAATTGGCCGGGAGATGCTACAACCCGGTTTGGTGGATCCGTCCAGTGGTCTTGAGGTCCTGGATATCGTAGCGCTCCTGGCTGCTCTGGATTCAGTATACTGGGATCAATTTGGCTGCCTTTCGGCTCGCATTCACTTCGTTGAAAATGGCAGGGATGGTGCAAATTCCTCGCTTGATTACGCACGAAGGCTGGAGATGCAGCTACGCTCTATAGCAAAATACCTGCCGCGCGGTTCCTGGCCCAGGCAGACCATCCATGAGCGTTTTGACCGGTACAGGCAGCTTGAAATCACCGGCAAAGTGCGGGTATTTTCGCGGTACGAGGATGATTTCCTCCTGGTGCATGACGAACGAGAGATCAGTCCCCCAGCTTTTATCAACCAGGTAAACGAATGCCAGGGCAGGGTGACCATTGTCCGTCCAGTGGTGGATCTCGAAGAAATTCATCAGCGCTATTTAAGATGGATTCCTTCTTCTCAGCTCCAATCGCTGAGCGTGGCAGTCGGGGAAGCCGGGAAAAGCGTGAATCCCCGGTTTCTTAGGTTCGCGGATGCCTGTGGGAAGCGTGGAGTGACTGCCATCCGCACGGTGGGACGCGGCGCATTTCCTCAATTAGCATATTCGTGGGACGGCCTCATACCGCTCGACATGGTTTCGTCAAGAATGGACGGAAATTTTACAACCATTGAATTTGACCGGCCTTATGATCAAATCCTTGAAACGTTTGAGTTGATGCAGACACGCGCAGCTATGAATCGTTAAAGGAGCAATGATGTCTCGATTAATCCCAGCCGTTGAGCGCCTCAAGCGTGCACACACCTTGATCCAAAAAGCTCGCGACCTGCCTGTGCCTGTAGAATTTGGCAAATATGATTTATCGTATATCGCCCAGGTAAAGGATTTGTTACAGCAGGCACGCGATCTGGTTAAATTCATCCCCTACACGCTAACAGCAACTCCCGAGATGAAAGAAGAAGTGAAGCAGATCTTTGAAGATGCTGAAAAAGCCAATCAAGAGCTGCTGCATTAACACTTAAGAGCATTTAATAATTTCTCTTGAGTTGGGTTTCTGAAAGGCTAATTTTTTCTCGTTCTAAGAAAAGACTGATTAAGTAACTCGCCAGGGTAATAACTAATCCGAAGATAGCTAAAGCCAGTACCTGTAACAGCGAAAGGAATCCCAGAAACAGGCTGGGGAAATGTGGCATCGTCCAGTCGACCAGTATTCCGTTGAGCGCGTAGCTCCACAGGATCGGCAGCGTGAGCATGTAAACAACAAACAATGCCAGGTCCAGGGTCCATAAGGCTGCCTGCCCAGGCGAACACCTGAATATTTTGCGAGGGAGTGCGGCGACCAGCCAGCTGACTGTGAGCGCATACGCAGCAGTGCTGGTGGTGAACAGGATCAGGTCGTTCGCGCTGGCTACTGAGCTGAGCGAGTAGGTGCGTCCATCGATGAGGGCATAGCGCAGGTTGAATAGCAGCAGGTAGATCAGACCTGCCAGGCTATACCAGGGCAATTCCGGACGGCGCTTCCAGATGAAGCAGGCCAGGAGCACGACTGCCAGCAACGCGGCCACGAGGAAACGCGGCAGACGTTCAGCTCCCAGGCGTTGGTCCCGCGCTTTTTCCAGCGCAGCCTGATGCGAGGCTACAATGTCTTCTCCTGGCTCCAGGACGACCTGGCTACCGATCGCAGCCTGGTATGCCTCCACCAGGCTCCCCTGCTGTGCGGTTAAAGCCTCTGTCAGAGCAGCGCTGATTTCTACGGGTAGAACCAGCATTTCTGTGAGCACGCGCCCCTGGCTGGAGGCAGGGATGATGACGCCCAGAAGAGCAGCAAGTGTCGGAGCGACGTCCACCATGTTAATTTCACTAAAATTACCCGGCTTCACACCCGCTCCAGCCAGCACGAATGGTTCCTGCAGTACGATTGCTTCGTGGCCGCCATGACCACCGCGATCGACCTGACCGTGATCGCTCAACACCAGCAGGGTATCCTGAGTGAGGTCCAGCTGAGCCATGATCTCGGCTAACAAGTCGTCCGCTCGCCGGGCAGCCTGGTTCCAGCGAGGATCGCGCGGCCCGCCTTCGTAATGCCCGGCGAAGTCCACCTGATCCAGGTGGATGAACACCAGCTTGTATTCAGGATTGCGCAGCCACGGCAGGGCAGCGTCCACCACCTGACGGTCAGCCACCTGGTCATCGCCAGGCGTGTAGAAGCTGATGCTCACGGCACTCTGAGGGATGAGTTTCTCAAACCAGTAAAAGGCTGAGACTGCAGTTTTCAATCCGCGGCGCTCTACGGCTGAAAACAGGTTGTCCTGCGTCCAGGTTGGGGTATCTTCATATTCGACGTTCATGGCCGGCCCATCACTCAGCTCGGGCCAGGCGCCTGTGAATAATACCGAGTATCCTGGATCAGAATAGGAAGGTGGGCGGCTGTGCATGCTCGCCCAGGCTGCCTGCGGACGTAGAGCACCAAGCGTAGGCATGACATTCGAATCGGCTGCAGTGTCCACTCGCAGCGCATCGATCAGAACAAAGACCACCCTGCGGGTAAGTGTTAGGGTATCCTTGGGGAGGAGAGGTCCACCAGGGACCGGAGGATCGGAATGAAGGGGAGAACGAAAAGCGTACAACGAAGCCATCAGGTTTGTGGCCCAGATGTATGCAAGAATAATCAGGAACAGGCATAGCGTAATGCGGAATAAAATGGGTGTGAATTGTCTCATGGTTGCGATTCCAGGATAAGTAGGTAAGCAATAATCCTTCTTGCATTATATTATCCCAGGAAATCACTGGCAAGCTGATATTTAATACGTTATTATTGATCTCTCAGCATGGGATATATCCTTGCTTTGATCCTTCAATAGGAGACCTGATAGAAATCATGCTCGCACGCGTCTTCTCTTGTGCAGTAATTGGCCTGGAAGGTGTGGTCGTCGATGTCGAAGTTGACACCGGTGACGGACTGCCAGCCATCGTCATCGTCGGCCTTCCAGACGCCGCCGTGCAAGAGAGTCGCGAACGGGTCCAGTCGGCGATCAAGAACGCCGGACTTTTTTTTCCACGCAAGCGAATGACGGTGAACCTGGCGCCTGCCGCCGTGCGCAAAGAAGGGCCGGCCTATGACCTACCGATCGCGCTGGGAGCTCTGGTCGCCAGCGGTCAGCTGGACCAGAGATGCCTGGATGGGACTCTGGTGGTGGGGGAACTATCCCTGGACGGCAGCGTGCGCCATGTGCGCGGGGTTCTGCCGATGGCAGCGCTGGCCCGTCAGATGGGTTTTCAGCGTATCTTCACCCCCAGCGCAGATGCAGCTGAAGCGGCTTTGATCCCGGATCTGGAGGTCATCCCGGTAGCTTCGCTATCTGCGCTTTTCGAACATCTCTCAGGGTCGAATATTATTTCACCGCAGCCACCGATCTTACCGGAAGATCTGCCAGCCGAATTTCAAACCGATTTTGCAGAAGTAAAAGGCCAGGAGCACGTGAAGCGTGCGCTGGAAGTGGCGGCGGCGGGAGGGCATAATCTTTTGATGGTCGGGCCACCAGGAGCTGGCAAGACCTTGTTGGCGCGAGCGATGCCCGGTATATTGCCGCAAATGACAATCGACGAGGCCCTGGATGTTACACGCATCTATTCAGTAGCAGATCAGTTACCGCCTGAGGTGCCGATGGTGCGCGTGAGGCCTTTCCGCGCCCCACACCACACTATCTCGCACGCCGGACTTGTAGGTGGCGGTAACTGGCCACATCCAGGTGAGATTTCCCTGGCACACCGCGGCGTGCTGTTCCTGGACGAGCTTCCTGAATTTGGACCGCGTGTCCTGGAGGTACTGAGGCAGCCGATCGAAGACAAAGTGGTAACAATTTCACGTGCGCAGGGCTCGCTTACCTTTCCGGCAAACTTCATGCTGGTGGCAGCCATGAATCCCTGCCCGTGCGGTTATTACGGCGACTCGGTCAAACCCTGCACCTGCTCGTCGGGGATGATCACAAAATATCAAAAACGCATCTCTGGACCTCTGCTCGACCGCATCGATATCCACGTCGAAGTGCCGCGGGTGGAATATGACAAACTCAGCGACCAGCGCCTGGGTGAAGCGTCAGGATCGATTCAGGCCCGCGTGGAAGCGGCACGGGAAACTCAAAGGCAGCGCTTCGCAAGTGATTCAAGCCCTCAACGCGAGTCTCGGGCGGGAGCAGCTACAACGACTCTTACTCCCACATGCAATTCTGATATGCGCCCGGCGGAAGTACGCCTGTTCTGCAATTTGGATGAAACCGGGCGAGCTCTGGTGCGAATGGCAATGAACCAGCTTCAGCTTTCAGCCAGGGCTTATCATCGAGTGCTCAAGCTGTCGCGCACGATTGCCGACCTGGCGAGCAGCGAACAAATCCAGCCTGCTCACCTGGCGGAGGCGCTGCAGTACCGTCCGAGGGGAGTAGAAGGATGAAAATTGATTGGTTGCAAGAAATCCCATTACTAGCTGATTTTTCGGATTCTGAATTAGATAAACTGGCGGTTACTTTTCATAGGGAGAAATATGCCGCTGACACAATCCTTTTTCGCGAAGGAGAAAAAGGAGATCGTTTTGCTTTTGTCTTACAAGGCGAGGTTGAAATCATCCAGGCCCTGGGGACGGCGGATGAACGCCTGATTGCAACGATTAAGAAGGGTGATTTCCTGGGTGAGATGAGCTTGCTGGATCCCAGTGGACTTCGTTCTGCCAGCGCCCGGGCGCACGGTGCAATTGAATGGGCTCAAATCAACCGGCAGGATTTCTCATCCCTGCTCGAAAGACAGCCCAAGCTGGCGGAGCGGCTGCTCCAGGAGATGGTACTCCGCCTGAGCCGCTTTGAAACCGGCACATTGCAGGACTTGAAGGCTAAGAACCAGGCTTTGGCGCAGGCCTATCATGATTTACAGCAAGCTCAATCTGCCTTAATTGAAATAGAAAAACTCGAGCATGAACTAGAAATCGCTCGAGAGATCCAGAAGAGCATCCTGCCAAAAACGAATCCTGATGTACCCGGCTGGCTGGTCACAACTCATTGGCAGCCAGCCCGATCTGTCAGTGGTGATTTTTATGATATCTTTCTGTACCCAGACGGCCGTTTGGGTTTATTGATCGCAGACGTCAGTGGTAAAGGCGTTCCGGCAGCCTTAGTGATGGCAATTACATGCAGTATGTTTCGAGCAGTGGCCAGTTCAGAAATCCCTCCCGGCGCACTGCTAGAACAGGTCAATCAACTACTCTTCCCATATATGCCTGGCAGTAAGTTCGTAACCTGCCTGTATGGAATATTGGAACCAGCAAGTGGGCTTTTTCAGTTTGCTAATGCCGGTCACAATTTGCCAGTTAAAATTTCCATCGATGGAATCCAGGAAATAAAAGCAACCGGTATGCCACTCGGATTGATGCCAGGCATGACCTATGCGGAAAATAAAACTTTACTCCAACAGGGGGAAGGGCTGCTTTTGTATACCGATGGTATAGTTGAAGCACACAATGTAAACAACGAAATGTTTGGTATGCCGCGCCTGAATCAATGCCTGGCTGAAGTCACGCGCTGTTCGGATGTGATCGAAACCCTGTTGGGTTCTCTGGAACAATTTACCGGTCCCGATTGGGAGCAAGAAGATGACGTCACCTTTGTTTTTTTGACCAATCTGTCAAGTAAGTGAATCTATCTTTGAGGCTGAATGAGAGTCATCCTGATGATTATTATGGGGGATGACCGTACAGAAACTTCCAGGAAGGTGGATTCCTACCATTTCACCCCGCTGGATATTCAGATGGGGAGGCATGAAAACCCGGATCAATGTTGTACCAACCTCTACCTGGCAATCCAGGTATTCACCTAAATAGGCGTCTTCCCTAAGAATCCCGGTGAAGTGATTTACGGCTGTAGTGTTTACATCGCGCGAAGTCAATATATGCTGTGGCCTGATAGAAATTAGAACCTGCTCGCCGTCCTCGATTTCAGCGGGTACCTGGCATGAAATATTGCCTTGCTCGGTTTTTACAGATCGATCACCATTCCTGAGAAATCCTGTAATGACCTTTCCGGGGAGGAAGTTGGTAGAACCGATGAAATCGGCGGTGAATTGGGTCAGGGGTTGCTCGTAGATTGCGCGCGGCGCTCCCTGTTGGACGATCTTCCCCTGTGACATAACAGCGACGGTATTAGACATGGCAAGCGCTTCGGCTTGATCGTGTGTGACATATATCGTGGTTATCCCAAGCTGGCGCTGCAGCTGGCGCAGCTCGATCCGGAGCTGTTCGCGTAATTTGGCATCCAGATTACTAAGCGGTTCATCCAGGAGCAGAATTTTCGGCTCACGCACCAGGGCACGCGCCAATGCCAGGCGCTGCTGTTGCCCGCCGCTTAGAAGTGGGGCAGGCCGGTCTTGAAAACCATCCAGGCGAACCGTCGTTAACGCGTTGTCAACTCGCCGCTTGATCTCATTCCGGTCGAACCGCTGCTTACCGACTTTCAACGGAAACGCGACGTTCTCGAAAACTGACATATGCGGCCAGATGGCATAGGATTGAAATACCATGCCGATATTGCGTTCATTAGCCGGTATTGACAGCTTTTTATCGGCGGAACAAACCAGAGTTCCGCCGATATAAATTTCTCCAGCTTGAGGGTTTTCAAGACCAGCGATTAATCGCAGAAGAGTGGTTTTTCCACATCCGCTCGGTCCCAAAAGGGTGAAGAATTGGCCTTCAGGAACGTTAAAACTGACGCCATCGAGTGCGTGAACTTGGTCACCACGTGAACCTCTGAATATTTTGACCAGATTATCAACATGTATCATCTAATTCTTGTTCTCTATTCGAACGCCGAATAATGATCCTGCCCGAGTAGCCGCAGAAACCAGGATTACCAGGAAAAGGATCATCATAACACTTAAGGCAGCCACCTCTCCGAACTGGCCTCCATCCCACATATCAAAAATCAAGATTGAGACGACGATGCTTTTACTGCTGTACAATAATATTGAGCTGGATAACTCTCGGAAAGAAACGATAACGATATAAATAAAACCGCCTATCAGGCCTGGTTTTAGTAAGGGGATTGTTATTCGCCAGAAGGTCTGTAAGCGTGAGCTCCCCGATATCGAGGCCGCTTCCTCCAGCTCATTATGGATCTGTACCATGGATGCTGAACTAATTCGAATACCATACGGCATATAACGAGTGATGTATGAAAGCAAAAGAATCCAGATTGTGCCGTAGATTGGAATGGGTAAGACCAGGTAAACCCAAATTAGGCTTACACCTAACACGATACCGGGAATTGTAATTGGGAGAAATGTAATTGCATCCACTGCAGCTTTACCTTTCGATCTGCTTTTTACAGTGACCCAGGCAATAATTGCAGTTAACAGCATCACTACTGCTGCACTTCCCACACTTGATATCAAGCTGTTGGAAAAAGCTGTGCGCGTGCGTTGCATGTTCAATACGAAGCGATAGTTATCCAGGGAGAGCAGGGTGAGTTTATCGATTGATGGAAATGAATAAATGGGATTCAGCGATGTCCACATCAGAATCAGGAAAGGCAACCCGACTAAAAATAAAAAATAGATGATCAGTACTGTCCCGGTCAGAAAACGCCAGTTCCCTAAATCTATGATATGCGGCCTGTAACCCCTGCCGGTCACAGTGGCAAATTGCGTATTTCGAGAAATCAGGCGGGTGTAGAGCATAATTCCAGCCAGGCTGATAAGCAATAACCCGACAGAATACGCTGCCGCCATCCCATAATTAGGAGGAAATTCTCTCAAAGCCAGCCAGATGCGGGAAGTAAATACTCTTATACCTCCACGCATACCTATCAATGCTGGGACCTCGAATGATTCCAGGCCTCGAATAAACATGATCAACATGCTGGAAGCTAATGCCGGGGCAGCCAGTCGTAAGGTAATCCGGCGAATAATACTGGCGTAGCTAGCACCTGAGGTCAGAGCAGCCTCCTCCAGGGCAGGATCCATCGAACGGAAAGAGGCTACCATCAACACAAAGACAAGCGGCGACAGGTGCAGTCCCTCGACCCAGATCATCCCTCCCATGCTAAATATATTGAATGGAGGGGATTGCAGATTGAACAGGTTGACGAGAATCCTGTTTAGAAAACCTATCCTGGGACTGAGCAGCAAAATCCATGAAATTGTGTAAAGAATCCCAGGAATGATCAGGGGAATCAACGCCAAAGCGGTGAAGAGACTCCTGAAGGGTGTATTGGTCCGTTCCACCAGAAATGCCAGGCTAGTTCCGATGACGAGAGAGAACAAACACGTCCCGACTGCATAGATAAG
>Ga0209254_10004073_pt1 | contig 13372 bp, 10 predicted proteins | sample FrelakmetDIP11DI_FD_187148 | JGI IMG/M metagenome (GOLD analysis project Ga0209254, IMG submission 187148) | Freshwater lake sediment microbial communities from the University of Notre Dame, USA, for methane emissions studies - DIP11 DI (SPAdes)... | ecosystem: Environmental > Aquatic >...
ACGGCGTCCCGACGGCCAGCGCCGCGCCGAGCCCGACGACCACGCCCGAGGCCGCGGCCGGCAGCGTCGCCGGGCGGATCGCGAGGAGCCAGGTCCGGGACGGCGACGGGCGGGGGGCTGCCCCGGCCCTGCCGGCCGTCGGCGGGGCGACGTCGCTCACGGGCGCCGCGGGAACCTGGTGAAGTCGGGCCGCCGCTTCTCGAGGAAGGCGCGCGAGCCCTCGTGCGCCTCGTCGGTCGTGTAGTAGAGGCCGGTCGCGTTGCCGGCAAACTCCTGGAGCCCGGCCAGGCCGTCGGTGGCAACGAGGAAGGCCGACTTCAGGAAGCGGATCGCCGTCGGGCTCATCGCCAGGATCTCCTCGGCCCACTCGACCCCCTCGGCCTCCAGATCGGCGAGCGGCACGACCCTGTTCACCAGCCCCATCGCCAGCGCCTCCCCGGCGTCGTACTGGCGACAGAGGAACCAGATCTCCTTCGCCTTCCTGTCGCCGACGAGGCGGGCCAGGAGCCCGATCCCGAAGCCGGCGTCGAAGGAGCCGACGCGTGGTCCGACCTGCCCGAAGACCGCGTTCTCGCTGGCAAGCGAGAGGTCGCAGACGACGTGAAGGACGTGGCCGCCGCCGATCGCGTAGCCGTTGACGAGGGCGATCACCGGCACCGGCAGGGAACGGATCTGGCGCTGCAGGTCGAGGACGTTGAGGCGGGCGATGCCGTCCTCGCCGACGTACCCGCCGGCGTGGCTCTTGTAGTTCTGGTCGCCGCCCGAGCAGAACGCCTGGTCGCCCTCGCCGGTGAGGAGGACGCAGCCGATGGAGGCGTCGTCGCGGATCCGGGCGAAGGCGTCGATCAGCTCTGACACAGTCTGGGGGCGGAACGCGTTGCGGACCTCGGGCCGGTCGATCGTGACCTTCGCGATCCCCGTGCCGGAGTGCTCGTAGCGGATGTCGCGGTACTCCCGCACCGGCGTCCAGGCGACCGGCGTGCGGGGCGCTGGCGTGCCCGCGGCGGGCGGCGGCGGAGTGGTCATGCGGCGGTCTCCGTGAGGAAGTCGAGGACGAGGGAGTGGAAGCGCTCGGGGCGCTCGACGTGCGGGGCATGTCCGGCGCCGGGGACGACGGCCAGGCGGGCGGCGGGGATCCCGGCGGCGACCTCTTCGGCGCGTGAGCGGGCTGGGTCGACGGCGCCGACGATGACGAGGGTGGGCGCGGCCACCTCGGCGAGGCGGTCCTGGAGCGGCTCCATCGCCCCCTGCCCGCCGTGGACGAGCGAGGAGGCAAGGCCGAGCGGGGTGTTCGCCCGCCGGATCGCCCGCTGGCGCTCGCGGGGGGCGGCCGGCAGCGCAGCCTCGCCGGCCAGGACCGGCTCGGCCTCCCATCGCCTGGCGAAGGCCTCGATCCCCTCCCCCACCACGAGCCGCGCCCGCTCGGCGTCCGCCGCGGCGCGCTCGGCCCGCGCGGCTGCGCCGGCGATCCCGGCCGACGGCGCTTCCAGGACGAGGCGCCGGACGAGATCGGGATGCGCGATGGCGAGCCGCAATGCGATCCGGGCGCCCATCGAGTAGCCGACGGCGTCGAGGCGATCGGCGCCGAGCCGGCGGGCGATCACCGCCAGGTCGTCGGCGGTGCGCTCGACCGAGGCGCGGGGGCGGGTGTCCGGGGCCCCTGTCGCGGGCGCCTCGATCGCGGCTCCGGCCGCTCCGACGTCGTCATCCCCGGCCGGGGCGGCATCCCAGCCCGTCCCGCCGTGGCCGGGGAGGTCCGGGACGATCGCCCGGAACCGCTCCCCGAGACCGGCGAGCCCGGCCCACGAGAGGCCGCTCCCCGAGAAGCCGTGGAGGAGGAGGACCGGCGGGCCGTGGCCGGCGACACGGACCGTCCACGTCATGCCGCAGATCCGCATGCGGAGTCGCTCGCTCACGGAGCCTCGCCCTCGGTGGCTGCGAGGATCTCGCCGAGGGCGGCCTGCACCGCGGCCGAGGCCTCCCGGTGGAGCGTCACGTTGCGGGCCCGATCGGAGCGCAGCTCCAGCACCCGCAGGCCGGGGGCCTCGAGCGACGCCGCGATCGCCTCCCGCAGCCCGGCGGCATCGACCACCCGGTGCTCGGCCCCCAGGGCCGCCACGAGGGGCCCCAGGTCGATCCCGTGGGGGGTGCCGAAGAGCTCCTCGTAGTGCTCCGGCAACCCCCCACCGGCCACGGCCGCCGTCGCCTGGGGGAGGAACGAGAAGATGCCGCCGCCGTCGTTGTGCACGACCACGACCGTCGCCGAAAGGCCGTGGAGACGGGCGGCAACCAGCCCGGCCAGGTCATGGAGGAGGGCCAGGTCGCCGATCACGAGCGCCACCTGGGCGCCCGTCGCGGCCGCGCCGAGCGCGGACGATAGGACCCCGTCGATCCCGTTCGCGCCGCGGTTCGCGAGGGGTCGGACGGCACGCGGGCCGGCGGGGAGCCAGGCGTCCATGTCGCGGACCGGCATCGAGCTGCTCGCCCACAGGATCCCGCCGTCGGGGAGAAGATCGCCGAGGTGGGCGAACGGGGCGCCCTCGAACGCCTCGCCGGACTCCGTCGTGCGGACCAGCCAACCGCGAAGCGCGCGGTCGGCGGCGCGATCGGCCGCCAGCCACGCGTCGAGCCAGGGGGTGCCCCGCACCGGCACGGGCCGGAGCCGGCTGCCGCCCCTGTGACGCTCGTCCGCCCCGAGGGCGTCCGCCAGCGCGTGCGCCGTCGCGGTCGCCTCCGCGTGCACGAAGGTCGTGGGGATGATCGCCGGCTCGCGCCAGCCGCCGTCCCCGTCCACCACCACCTGCGCCGGCCGGCGCTCCTCGAGGAGGGCCAGGACGGGCTTCGACGTCGGCATCGCCCCGAAGCGCATGACCAGCTCCGGGACGTGCTCGTCGCGCCAGGGGCCGGGGCGGAGCAGAAGGTCGCCCCGGGCGACGACCCGCGACCGGTCGTGGGGGCCGCAGCGGACGAGGGAGAGCGGGTCGGCGACGATCGGCCATTCGAGGGCAGCGGCAAGGCGGGCCAGGGCACCCGGCAGCGCCGGGTCGTCCTGCGGTCCGGCGACGAGGAGCCCGCGCTCGACGGATCCCAGGCGGCGAGCAAGGCGCTCCACGGCATCGGCGGCCAGGATCCGCCGCCCGGCGACGACCTCGGTGAACGGCTCCTCCGCGGACGCCGGCGGGCCGGCGGCGCCGCGACCGCCGGCCGCGCCCACCCCTGCGGCAAGCGGCCCCAGCGGGCCGCCCGGCACGAGCGGTTCGCGGAACGGGACGTCGACGTGAACCGGCCCGGCCGGCGCGCCGACGGCGACGGCGACGGCGCGCGCCGCCACGGATCGCGCGTGGCGTCGCGTGACGTCCTCCCCGTCGAGCAGCGGCAGCTCGGCGAACCAGCGCACGTGGCTCCCGAAGAGGCGGACCTGGTCGATCGCCTGGGGGGCGCCGCGATCGCGCAGCTCGGGGGGCCGGTCGGCGGTCAGCACGACCAGCGGCACCCGCGCCAGGGAGGCCTCGACGACCGCCGGCAGCAGGTTGGCGGCCGCCGTGCCCGACGTCACGACGAGCGCAACCGGGCGGCGCGCCGCCCGGGCCATCCCGAGGGCGAAGAAGCCGGCGCTCCGCTCGTCGAGCAGCACCCGGACAGAGATCCCAGGGTGAGCCCGAAGGGCGAGGGCGAGCGGTGTCGACCGGGAGCCGGGGCAGATCACCGCGTCGCGCAGGCCGCCGTGGACCAGCTCGTCAACGAAGCCCCGGAGGGCTGCCGGGTCCGTCATCGCCCGTCGTCCACGAGCCGCCCCAAGGCTGACGCGACGGGGCGGAGCTTCATCCGCGATTCCTCCCACTCGCGGGCGGGGTCCGAGTCGGCGACGATCCCGCAGCCGGCGAACAGCGTCGCATCCTGCCCGGCCACGAGCCCGCAGCGGAGGGCCACCATCATCTCGCCGTCGCCGTCCGCGCCGAGCCAGCCGACGGGGCCGGCGTACCAGCCCCGCTCGAAGCCCTCGTGCTCCGAGATCATGTCGAGCGCCGCGTCGCGCGGCTCACCACCCACCGCGGGGGTCGGATGGAGCCGGTCGGCCAGGGCCAGGAGGCCGGATTCGTCGCGGAGCATCCCCTCGACCGTCGTGACGAGGTGCTGGACATCGCGAAGGCGGAGGACGGCCGGCTCCGGCGCGATCTCCAGCCGCTCGACCAGCGGCGCCAGGGCGTCCCGGAGCATGTCCACGACCACGGCGTGCTCCTCCCGCTCCTTGTCGCTGGCAAGGAGGGCCGCGGCCAAGCGGGCGTCCTCGGCTCCGTCTGCGCCCCGGGCGGTCGACCCGGCAATGGCGACCGTGCGGAAGGCGCGGCCCTCGGTGCGCACCAGGCGCTCGGGGGTCGCGCCGAGGAACGTGACCCCGGCGCGGACGAAGGCGAACGTCGTGCTCTCGGGGCCCGCCGCCGCCATCCGCCGCAGGGCGTTGACTGGATCGAGCTCGCGCGGCGAGCGAAGCGCCACCCGCCGGGCCAGGACGACCTTGTCGAGGCGCCCCCGGCCGACCGCCCCCGCGAAGAGCCCCACGAGGCGATCCCACGCGGCGCGGTCCGGCAGCTCCCAGGTGGTCGCGAGGGGGGCGTCGGCCGGGCGGGCCACCACGGCCCCGGGCGCGGGAGCGAGCTCGCGGGCACGCTCGGCCAGCCGGTCCCACGTCCTCGCGAGGGCCCGCGGGGCAGAGTGGTCGGAGCCTGGCGCGAGCGCGCCGCTCAGGAACGAGCCGCCCGGCGTCCGCGCGTGGACCAGCTCCGGCAGCACGAGCGAGGCGGCGCCGAAGGGCGTCCATGCATCGCCCGGGGGCGGCTCGGCGCCACGGAAGCCGAGGCCGCCGAGCAGCACCGGGCCGGCTCCCCGGGGGAGCTCCCGTCGATCCACGCCGGACCCGGCGCGAGCCGCGCCGGCGAGCACCGCCCGCCAGGCAGCCGAGGTCGCGGCGAAGCGCCGCGGGCCGCCGGGCTCCACCGCCCACGCCCGGCCGATCCCCACCAGGGCGAACCCATCGGCAGGCTGAAGCCACACGGCGGCCTCCAGGTCAAGCTCGCGCGCGGCGGCGAAGAGGGCGATCGGGTCGAGATCCCCGGCCGGCAGCGTGACGACGTGCAAGGCGCGGACCGGCGCCGCCATCGCCTCGCCGAGAAGCGTTGCGAGGTCGGCCGAGTCGGCGCCGATCGCCTGCCCCGCCGGGCGATCGACGACGGTCACCGGGCGGCTCCCGGCATCCCCGGCGCACCGTGGCCCGCGGCGATCCGCTCCTCCGGGACGCCCACGCTCCGCAGGAGGAGCGCCCGCAGGGTCGGGTAGGCGTCCTCGAGGCGGCCGGGATCCTCGGCGAGCAGCCAGCGGGCGACGACCTCGTTGAGCGCCCCGAACCAGGCGACGCCGGTGATCGAGGTGTTGATCGGGGGGATCGAGCGCGCGGCGATCGCCTCGTCGAGGTAGCCGGCGATCAGGCGGGCAAAGCGGTCGTGGAGCTCGTTCGTCTCGGCGTTGAAGGCGCGGCCCGCGCCGAGCGCGTCGAGGAAGAGCAGGCGGGCCATGGTCCGGTGGCCGGCGAACGTGGCGAGGACCGTGTGGAGCGCCGCCTCGGCCTTGGCGATCGGCTCCGTCTCGGCGGCGACTGCCTTGTCGACCTTCGCGGCCAGGCGGTCCGCCGTCGTCCGCATCAGCTCCCGGAAGATCGCCTCCTTCGTCGCAAAGTGGAAGTAGACGCCGCCCTTCGAGGTGTCGGCGGCGGCGGCGATGTCGTCGACCGCGGTGTCGCGGTAGCCGCGCTTGGCGAACGTGTTGAAGGCGGCGTCGAGGATCTGCTCGCGCCGGGTCCGGCTCTTCTCGGCCTGGGCGGTCGACCGCTTCTCCGTGCCCATCCCCGGCGACATCCTCCACCTCTCCGGACGGCGTCCCCGGGGCCCGCCGGGCACCTCGTTCGAATACCGACCGACCGGTCGGTTTGTTGATGATAGTCGATTCGCGGAACTGGCCCCCGCGGATGTCAGGGGCGGGCGGGTTGCCTGCCGAGCTCCGCGATGAGGTCGGCCAGAAACCGGGCGATCCCCGCGATGGCGGCCGGGTCGGCGAGCGCGCGTCCGTCGCGCTCGGTGTGGGTGACGGTCGCGCAGAGCTCGCGGAAGGTCGTCGACGTGATGGCAAGCGCGGGGACGTCGTTGAGCAGGAAGAGGCCGTGGTCGCTCTCGAACCACGGCTCGCCCTCGACGATGCCCGGATGGCGGGCCGCGGCACTCCGCACGAGGGCCGCGAGCGACGCGTCGACGCCGTAGAGCGAGATGGCGGTCGCCGCTCCGATGGCTCCGGCCGCATCGATGTTGACGCCCAGGACGATGTCGGCCCAGCGGCCCCGGTTCGCATCCACGTAGAGCTTCTCGCCCGGCGTCGCGTAGTCGTCCTCACCGTTGAGCGGGACGACCTCGACAAGCGGTGGGCCCGCGTGGTCGCGGAGCAGCTCGGCCAGCGCGAGAAGGACGGCGACACCCGACGCGTTGTCGATGCCGCCCGGCGATCCCTGCTTCGAATCGACATGGGCGAAGACGACCACGCGCCCCGGGCCGGTTCCGAGACGGGCGACGAGCTGGCGGCCGGTGGCGGCCACTCGCCGCGAGCCCAGGCGCAGGCGCGCCGGTGCGCCCAGGTGGGCGAGAAGCGCCTGCCCGTCCGTGTCGCGCAGAAACGCGTGCGGCACCTCGACGTCGGCGTCCTCGATGAGCGGGAACGGGTAGAGGCTGCCCGCAAAGCCCGGGTTCCGCCCGGTCGCGGCGACGACCGCCGCCGGCGCGGCGTCCTCGATCGCGGCGAGGATCCGCCGCAGCTGGGGGGCGTCGTAGAACGGGAAGCCTTTCGGCGGCAGCTGCTCGGCGACGAGATCCCCGTGGAGGAGCAGGATCGCGCCCGCGTGGTCACCGCGCTCCAGGTCCGCCAGCGTCGCCGCCGCCTGCAGGGGCGCGCGGACGTCGCAACGGTTTGTGTAGGGCCCGCTCGAGATCGGCCAGGTGCGGCCGCCGGCCTCCAGGAGCGCGGGTCCCGGCTCCCAGGCGATCGCGTCGAAGCCGGTCGCCTCGACGTCGAAGCCACTGGCGGCGAGCGTGGCTTCCACGTGGTCGACGGCTGCGTGGTTGCCCGGCCCGCCGATCCGCCGATCCGGGTGGCGGCAGAGCTCGTCGAGGTGGGCTGCGACGGTCGCGGCGAGGGTGGCTCGCCCGGGCGAGACGGCGGGCACGACGTCCATCGCAGGAGCGTACCGCGCCCGACTCGCCGCCGCGGCTCCGGTGGCTCCGGTGGCTCTCGCGGCCGACCTGGGCGCGGCCGGTCCCGGCACCCGGCCTGACCCCGGGGACGCCCGCCGCGACGACGCGGTCGCCTCGCCCCATCCGGAGGGTGCATGCCGGCGCGCCGGCATGGCATCCTGTGGCGAGCGGCGCCGCCGGCGCGCACCAGAAGATCGACATCGGTTCGCGGAGGTGGCGAGTGCGCGAGATCGTGGGCTTCGTGATGGGCGCCGCCGCGGGCGCGGCAGGCGCGCTGTTCGCCACCTCGACCGAGGGGCGGGCGCTGATCGAGCGCCTCCGCGAGGAGGCACGCCCGGAAGCGGACCGCGCCGCCACCGAGTGGGAGCCCGTCCTGCGCGAGGTCGGGCGCGCCGTCCGCCTGGCGGCGAAAGAGCTCGAGGCGGCGAGCGCCGACCTGCGCTCGCGGATCGGCGAGCTCGCCGCCGCCCTGCCTGCCGACGCTCCGGCCGAGGTGGACGAGCCCGCCGGGGCTGGCGCGCTCGCGCCCGCGGAGGCAGCCCCGACCGAGGTCACTGCAGGCGAGGCCACCGCTACCGTGCCATCAGCCGGCGACCTCGTCGTCGACGATCGCGCGCCCGGCGCCTGAGCGGCGGCCGGAGCCCGGAGGCCCACGACTATGCGACGGTTCATCGCCCAGGTCATCGTCAACACGCTGACGATCCTGCTCGTCCTCCTCCTGTTCTCCCTCATCAAGGTCGACTACACCGACCCGTTCACCGGCCTCCGCTTCACGGGCCCCGCCCTGGCGCTCGGGGCGAACCCGCTTCTCACGCTCCTGTTCATGGCGCTCTTCGTCGCGCTCGTTGGGGCGTTTGTCCGGCCGATCATCCTGGTGCTGACCGGCCGCCTCCTGCTGCGCTCGATGGGCCTGATCCTGATCGTGGTGAACGTCTTCCTGGTGGCCGTCGCAGGCTGGCTGGCGCCGGGCGAGTTCGTCGTCGGCCAGCCGTCCTGGTTCTGGGGCACCCTCATCGCGCTGGTCTTCACCCTGCTCGCGAGCGGGATCACCATCGTCGTCGGGATCGATCGGCCGCAGATCGACATGAGCGACCGCCAGCGGGCCATCTGGCGGCTGCTCGATCGCCTGCCCACCCCGCGCCGCAGCAAGCTCGTCGAGAACCTGCGCCTCATGCAGGTGTACAACACCGTCGCCAGCTTCGGGCTGGAGATCGGGCTGGAGTCGACCCCGGTGGCGGTCATCCGCGACCGCTTCCAGAAGCTCATCGGCGGCATGAACCGAGAGCTGGCCGACCTCAGCACGCCGGCGAAGGTGCGGGTCATGCTGCAGCAGCTCGGCCCCACCTACGTGAAGATCGGCCAGATGGTCTCGAGCCGGGCCGAGGCGCTGCCGGTGGCGTGGCAGGAGGAGCTGGCCAAGCTCCAGAACACCGTCCCGCCGTTCCCCACGGCCAAGGCCCACGAGATGATCGAGGCCGAGCTGCACCGGCCGGCCGCCGAGCTCTACGCCACGTTCGACGAGGAGGCGCTCGCAGCGGCCTCGCTCGCCCAGGTCCATCGGGCGACCCTCCCCGACGGCCGGGAGGTGGTGGTCAAGATCCAGCGGCCGGACGTCCAGACGATGGTGGCCGCCGATCTCGGGGTCATGCAGGACCTGGCCATCGTCATGGAGGACCGCTTCGAGCTGGCGCGCCGCCTGGACGCCCGGGGGATCCTCGAGGAGTTCGCCTCGGGCGTCCTCATCGAGCTCGACTACCGCAACGAGGCGTACCACATGCGGCGCCTCGACGAGAACATGGCCTCGATCGAGGGCGTGCGCGTCCCCGACGTCGACGGCGCCCGGAGCGCCCGACGGGTCCTCACGATGGAGTTCATCCGCGGCGTCAAGATCAACGACGTCGCGGCGATGGAGGCCGCCGGCATCGATCGCGACCTCGTCGCCCGCCGCCTCCTGCGGGCGGTCATCAAGCAGATCCTGGTCGACGGCTTCTTTCACGCCGACCCGCATCCCGGGAACGTGCTCGTCGACACGCGCGACGGCACCATCGTCTTCCTCGACCTCGGGCTCATCGGGCAGCTGGACCGCGACCAGCGGTTCGACCTGCTCGACCTGATGTGGTCGGTCGTCCAGAAGGACGCGGCCGGGATCGCGGCCGTCATGACCCGGATGAGCGTCCAGCGCGGGAAGGTGGACCCGGGACGCGTCCGCGCCGCGATCGACGCGATCGTCTACCAGTACCTCAAGTACGGCGGCGAGGGCGGCGGCGACTTCGGCGCCGCGATCTCGGGCATCCTCGGGACGCTCTACGACAACGGGCTCAAGCTGAACCAGGACTTCACGCTCGCCCTCAAGGCCATCGTCCAGGTGGAGGAGATCACCCGGACGCTGAGCCCGTCGTTCAGCCTCCTCGACGAGGGCCTGAGCAACGCCCGGGAGCTCCTGACGACCGAGGTGAGCGCCGAGAAGATCGTCGCCGCCCTGCGCCAGACGACGATCCAGACGGGCAAGGAGATCGGGCGCCGGATCCCGGACCTGCAGGCCGCGACGCTTTCCTGGCTGGACCAGTACCAGAAGGGCAAGATCGTCGTCGAGGTCAACACGGCGGACCTTTCCCGCGAGATCGGCAAGGTCGGTCGGGTCGGCCAGACGCTCGCGGCGGGCATCATCCTTGCCGGGGCGATCATCGCGACGGGGATCGTCTTCACCGCCACCCTCACGTCCGGCACGAACATCGTCATCTTCCTGCCGCTGCCGGTGATCCTCTTGATCATCTTCGTCGCCCTGCTCGTCGTGGGGGTCCGGGTGACCAGCCGCATGCTCAGCGGCCCGGTCGAGGAGGACCGGTAGGCGGCGTCCACGTGGTCGCCCCCACGGGCTCCGGCCCGCACCGCTCGTCGCGCCGGCTGGTGACGTGCCTCGGTCCTCGGCTCCCTAGCCGCCGCGCGATTCGCCGGGCGCCCGGACCCGGAACGTCGCCGACCAGGCGACGCGTTCCGCCGGGACCAGCACGAGGGCCCGGTTCGCCGCGATCGCCGAGGCGAGGTCGTCGTCCGGCGAGGTCGTCGGCTCCAGGGCATGCTGGACGCACGGCGCCTCAGGGGGCGGAGGCCACCCCCCGTCGTCGAGCCAGAGGCCCAGGTTGGGGGCGATCGGCGCATACCACGTGAGCTCGAGCCGCGAGCCGTCGGGCTGGGCCGCGGCCGCCACCCCCGGCAGCCCCTCGCCGCCCGCGCCCTCCCAGCCCCCGTAGAGCTCCCAGCCGCCGAAGGCCTTCAGGGCGGTTCCCGCGGACGGCCCGCGCACGACGTCCAGGGCCACCGCGCGCCCGTCGGTGCCCGGAGTCTCGGGCCAGTCGGCGCGGCCCGGAACGGGCGCCAGGGGCAGGCCGACGGCGTGGGCGACCCGCACCGAGACGAGCCCTTCGACCTCGACCCGGGCCCCGGGCTCCAGGGCGAGGAGCGGATGCATCGACCACAGGACCGGCAGGTCGACCGCCCCGCGGTTCTCCAGCTCGTACTCGGCGATCACCCGTGGCCCGTCCAGGCGGAGACGGCGCGTGAAGACGTACGGGCGGCCCGGGCTCGCCCAGGTGGCGCCGAGGGCGACCCCGTCCGGGGTCACCTCGGCCGGCCGACCCCATTGGTCGCCGTGGTCGCGGAGCGCCGGAGCGGTGGGGTCGACAGGGTCGCGGCACGGGGCGACGGTGGGCAGGCACTCGTCCCAGCCGAACGCCACCGCTCCCGAGTAGACCGCGTCGGCTGCGCACCACGTCGGCGCCGTGCCGTCCGCGGCCGCCTCGGGCGGCTCGCCCTGGACCAGCCACTCTCGGCCCGTCCACTCGTCGACGAGGCTGATCACGCGTGCCCCGAGAGCGGGGCAGACGACGATCCGGACGCGCCCGTCGTCGAGCTCGAGCGTCTCGAACGCTCCGAACGCGGGGCCGGGACGGATCACGGGTCGACCTCCTCGAGCTGGTTCGTGCACATTGCCGGCCATGGTGCCCGGCAGCGGCGCGGCGGCCGGGGATCGCCACACCGCCGGCTCGGCGTCCATTCTGCCGCTGCGGGCCGGGTCGGGGGGGAGTCCCGGCGCAGGCCGTGAGCCGGCCGCGCGGCGTCCCCGCTACTTCGAGCAGCTTTCGACGGAGACGGGATCCATCACGTTCTTGAAGGTCGCCCGGTTCACCATGACCGTCGGGGCATACGAGGTGGCCGGCAGCGCCGTGCCCTCGGCGACCGCCTCGTGGAGCACCGTGGCCGCCATCTGGCCGACGTCGAGCCCGGAGATGAAGAGGGCTGCCCTGAAGCCGGTGGGCCGGCCCGCGGCCCAGGGCTTGCAGGCCTCGTAGGCCCCGAGGCCGACGGCGATGATGCTGGCCGGGTCGACGCCCGCCGTGGCCAGCATGTCGAGGGCGCCCGCCACGCCCTCGTCGTTGCAGCCGAAGACGACCCAGTCGGTGATGTCCGGGTTGGAGGTGATGACCGGGCCGGCGGCGTCCCGGGCGGACGACGTCTCGCCCGTGTACGGGACGGAGAAGACCTGGGCGTCGGGGACGCCCGCGGCGCGGATGGCGGCCTTGGAGCCGTCCGTGCGGTCGTTGCAGACGGAGAGGGCCTGGACCTCGACCGAGAGGACGCCGACCTTCCTGGTCGAGTCCCTGAGCCACGCCTCGTCGATGAGCAGCTGGGCGGCCGCTTCGCCGACCTGCCTGCCCATCTCCTTTCCGTCGTAGCCGACGAACGGGACCGGGCTGCCATCCGCGTCCTTGATGGCGTCGTCGGTGGCGACGAGGACGACGCCGGCGTCCCTGGCGGCCCTCGCGACTGCCGGGCCGATCGCCTGGTCGGGGACGGTGATGGCGATACCCCTGGCGCCCGCGGCGATGGCCTCGTTCACGAGGCTGACGGCGAGGCTCGGGTCGAGCCGCGCATCCTGCGTCGCGGCGTTGGCGCCGAGGCTCGTCGCCGTCTCCACGAACGAGCCCTGCAGGTCGACGAAGTACTGCTGGTCGGCGCTCTTGTTGATCGCGACGAGCAGCGGCGCCCCGGCCGCCCCGGAGGTGCCGCCGGGGGCGCGGGAGACGGGGACTGCCGTCGGCGACGCGCCGCCGCCGCACGCGACTGCGGTCGCGGCCACGAGAGCGCCGAGGACCATCAGGTTCGCCTTGCGCACAGGTGCTCCTCCGGGCGGGTGCGCGGCCGGCCGTTCCGGTCGCGCGACTCCACGGTCGCCGCGTCCGGGCATGGAAACCCGGACTGCGGCACGGGACGGCCCCACGCGCGCCGGCGACGAGGCCTCCACGGTCCATTCTGCACGGGCGTCGGACATCCGGTCGCGGCGGGTCGTCGCCGAGGCCGCTACCCTCCGGACGCGGCGGAGGTCGGCGCCTGGGATCGACGGGCCACCGCCACCGCCGTGTCCAGCCGAGGTGACGACATGACCCACCCCACCCGGACCGCGGAGCGCCCGGCCCGGGCGGCCAGCGACCGCCAGGGCGGGCCGGCCGGGACCCGCACCTGCCGATCGGGGCGATCGGGGGAATCGGCTAGGGCGCCGGGGTCGCCTCCGGCGGAGCAGTCTCCGATGGGGGCGCCTGGGTCGCCTCGGCGGTCGGCTCGGGTGCCGGCGTCTCCGCCGCGGGCGTCGGGGTCGCTGTGGGAGCCGAGGGAGCCGGGGTCGCCGCGGGCGCCGGCGTCGGCTTCCTGGTGGGCTTCGGTGTCGGCGCCGGCTTCGGGGCCACCGCCGGGACGCAGGAGGAGACCCCGCTCCCCGAGGTGCTGCCGGCCACCGGCTTGGGCGCCCGGTACTCCTCATCCGGCAGCGTGCCCGCCACGGGGAAGAGCTCGTTGGCCCGGGCCCGGATGGCCGCGAAATCGCCGATGAAGATGTAGCCCCGCACGTCGTACCCGGGCCGGATGAGCGGGCGGCCGGAGACGACGGAGCGGTACGTCCGCGACCGGTCGACCGTCCTGGCGTAGTCGACCAGGGTCGCCACGAGGTCGCGGGGGACGTTCGTCTCCACGGTCCGGCTCATGGCCTTCAGGAAGCCCACCGGGTCGTTCAGGAAGCCGCCGCTCACGAC
>Ga0209254_10004074_pt1 | contig 13371 bp, 14 predicted proteins | sample FrelakmetDIP11DI_FD_187148 | JGI IMG/M metagenome (GOLD analysis project Ga0209254, IMG submission 187148) | Freshwater lake sediment microbial communities from the University of Notre Dame, USA, for methane emissions studies - DIP11 DI (SPAdes)... | ecosystem: Environmental > Aquatic >...
CGCCTGAATCCAGGATTTTTCGGGTTTCTTGACCGAAGGACTCCTGGCTGTTGGAGTCGAAATTGCCTTTCAGGTGGACAACGGTCACCGGGACGCGCCCCTGTGCCTGGGTACTGGTAATCTCCATATGATTCCGCTCCTTCCTTCTCGAATATCGTCGAAAAATACCGTGAAGATAATTGATAATTATACTATATATGGATTAATCTTCTCTTGATTATCTCTTTTAGGTCAGATCCAAATCACTCACCAGGCCCAATCGCTTGACCGGTTTTTTACTGAATCATAAAAGCGATTAGATAGGACTTTATGACTAAACTGGACTATTAAGGTGGGTTTTCCTTTATAATTCGGCTGAGGAAAAAACCATATGCAAAAAATCGTCCCCCATTTATGGTATGACAAAGAGGCAGAACAGGCCGCCGAGCTGTATACTGCCGTTTTCCCCGATTCCAAAATCACCAATATCACCACACTGCACGACACTCCTTCTGGCTCAGCCGATATCGTCTCCTTTGAGCTCTCGGGCCAGGCTTTCATGGCGATCAGCGCCGGACCCTATTTCAAGCTCAATCCATCCGTCTCGTTCCTGGTTGCCTGCAGTACTTTGGATGAAGTGGAAGCATATTGGAGGATGCTTTCAGCGGGCGGCATGGTGCTTATGGAGCTGGGTGAGTATCCCTTCAGCGAGAGATTTGGATGGACTCAGGACAGGTACGGTCTCTCGTGGCAGATAATGTACACAGGTGGTCGTACCAGTCAACAAAAAATCACTCCCTTCATGCTGTTTGTCGGCTCGGCCTGCGGCAAAGCGGAAGAGGCAGCCAACTTTTACACTTCAGTGTTTCACCGGTCAAAGATAAACGACATTGTTCGTTATGGCAAAGGTGAGGAGCCCGATAAAGAAGGGACAGTTAAACAGCTCTCCTTCCAGCTTGAAGGCCAACAGTTCATTGCCATGGATAGCGCCCATGAGCACAAATTTGGATTTAACGAGGCCATCTCACTCATGGTGCACTGTGCCGACCAGGCAGAAATTGATTATTACTGGACTTTGCTTACCGCCGTCCCCGAGGCCGAACAATGCGGCTGGCTGAAGGATAAATATTGTATGAAATGCAGTATGCCCAATCCGGTGTTTCTTCAAGGTTCGCCCTGGCTGTTTTCAGGTCACGCGCCGCCAGCTGAAGAAGTTGCTTGAACTCATCCTGGTTGGAGTGGTGTGGTCTAATCCGGTTTGTTCTTATCAACCTTTCAAAAGGCATTTTCTCCTCCGAATAACCGGATCTTTGGAGATTTTACAACGTCTTCCCAAAATGGGTCATTGACGTCTTTTTTCTCCTTCCACTCCTCCTCAGAGAAGATAATATAATCGATCGGACGGTTTAAATCTTCCTCCAGCTCAGAAATAAGTGGCGCCAGTTGATCCAGATTAATCTCGCCGATAATTAATAGATCTAGGTCAGAGCGAGAATCTGCATTCCCAGAAGCATACGACCCGTAGATAAAAGCTTCACTCACCCGGCCTATATACTGCAGCTTCTCCTTGATCAATTCCCCAGCACCCTCCGTTTTAAGGACAATTGTCCGTAATTCGGGTTCAATCGGACAAAATTTATCGACACAATAATCCTTTCTTCTCCCCCTCTGTTCACTCGTCAAAATTCCTAATTTTTCGAGGAGCACTAGCTCCTTCCACACTGCACTGTAACTTTCCCCTAATTTCTTTGCCAGTTCCCAAGCATTTCGACATTCACCTGGTGACAGGAAGAAAGCGGCAAGGACTTCAGCTCTGACCCTGGAAGAAAAGAGTGTTGCCAGCATAATTCCTCGATCTATCTCGAATAGTGATATTCATATCACAAAAACTGATAGAAAGATTATTAATGGGTTTCCGAACAAAATTTAGTAATGGAGTCTACTCCCTCTCCACCTCCACCCACATCTTCTCCCCATCCGTGCTCACCTCGATCCAGCCGTTCAGGTCCGTCCGCAGCAGCTGGTAGCCTTCCAGCGCTTCCAGCGTCTCCTCGTCCGGCCTCCCCAGCTCGTCGCCTGCCGCCACGCTCAGCAGCGCCAACCGCGGATTCCAACGGTCGATCCAATCACGAGTATTCACCGGCGCGTAGCCTCCCTCTGCCAGCAGCAGCACCGTGACCGGTCCCGTGCTGTGCTCCTTCAGCAAATTATCCATGCTCTCGAAATCCATTCCCAGCGGCAGGAGCGCTGAGAACCCTCCCCATTCCAGCAGCAGCACCGCCCCGCGCCTGCCCTCCGCCAGCACCCTCAGTTTCGCCCCCTGTCCCAGGTCGAGGACATATCCGGGTTCAGCTTGGGTCACCGGGACACCCGTCACACTCAATTCGCGGCTCAATGCCCGCGCGCTGTACGAAGCCGCTGCCGACCCCGCCCACAATGCCCCCCCAACTGGAGTGCGTTCCAGCACCCGCGGAACGGCTTTTAGCTGCTCGTCACTCACACCTGCCACCACTAGCAAGTCCAGCTCCCGCTTCGTGACCGGCAGCCGTCTTCCCAGCGCGTCAGACAGGCGCGTGACGCTGGCGCCGCCGTTCACCAGCAGCCTATCGCCATCCGGCGTCTCGATCAGCAGCGCCTCTCCTTCGCCCACATCCAGCACCGTCAGGTGCAGCCTGCCGTCAGGAGCTGATTGCCACGATTGCCATAACACCACCCCGAGCAAACTCATTGCCACCAGCAAGGCTGCCAGGCTCTTCAAAGAAAATATTTTGGGGAATTTCTTACTCCACCAGGCATAGGCCTTCCCGCCCCCCACGGTCGATCCGAAAAGCAGGATGTAAAATCCTGCCACCAGGATCAGGCTCACCTCCCCCAGGTTGATCACCCCCATTCTCCACCCGTCAAGCCACTCTACGATCCGGATCGTATAAGCAGGGAATGGCCAGGCCAGGTACGCCATCCACTGCCCCACTCCCAGGCTCACCAGCCCGATCATCACCGCCAGCCCTCCCAGGATCATCACCGGCGGCTGTGCCGGCAGCACCAATGGGTTGGCAAGCAGCGAGATCAGCGATAATTGTTGGAAGTGATAAATCACCACCGGCAGCACGGTCAGCTGTGCCGCCAGGGTGAACAGGAAGTATTCTCCAACAGGACCTGCCACCTTTCCCACAATGTTTTCCGGCAGGTAGCGTCTCGCACTGCGCCTGAACCATTCATCCAGCGGCCTGGCGTACAGCACCAGACCCAGAGTCGCCATGAAGGACAGCTGGAAGCCCACATCCCACAGCACGTATGGGTTGAATATCGCCATCAAGGCTGCCACGAAAACGAGTGTGTTTACACCGTTCCCCCGCCGTCCCAGCTGCACCGCCAGCAAAGCCAGCACGCCCATGACCGCTGCCCTCACCACCGCCGCACTGGCCCCGGCCAGCACCGCATAAAATGATACGCCCACGAAAGCTGCCAGCATCCCCTTCCAACGCCCCAGCCAGCGGGTGAACAGCAGCCCGAACAGCCCGGCGACGATCGCAAAATTAAATCCGCTGATAGCGATGATATGCGCCGTGCCGGTGTTGCGAAAGGCCTCATACACCTCTTCCGAGATCTCACCCTCCAGCCCCAGCAGGATTCCCGCCAGCAAAGAAGCTTCCGGTTCCGGAAACAGGCTCTTCACTACTGTATGCGCCCGTTCCCGCAGGGCATAAATGGCGGAATAAATAGGGCTGCCCTTTCCCTGTCCCAACCGCAGGACACAATCCTCCGGCGGTGAACAGTACAGCAGGCTGTGGATTCCCTGCCTCTCCAGGTACAGGCGGTAGGAAAACTCTTCCAATTCCGGCGGCGTATCAAGCCAGCCCTGCATGCGCAGGTAGTCACCGTAGCGCCAGTCGCCTCCCGGTGAAACCTTTGCCAGCAGCTCTCCGCTCACCGGGCTGAAGCTGAGCTTATCCAGCGCTCGGATGCGCTGGCTGGCGATGCGCAAATTCACATAGCTGTCACGCACATCCGGATAGCCCGCCACCACTCCCTCGACGATGACCGGCTTTTCTAGATCGTTATACCAGGCAACATGGAAAGGTGTGATAGTCGCTCCCTCTGCCTGCAGACGGATAGCCCCCAGGCAGGCGACTGCTATCAGCAGCGCATGGCTGAGCGGTGCAGGAGGAGATAGAAAAGCCCCTCTCTGGCTCGTTTGTGCCAGGGAAGATGCAGGGAATATTCGAAGTACGATCAAATGGGAAAGCAGAACCAGCGCCGCCAGGACCAGCCAGGTCTGGGTAGGCCACCCCAGCAGGTCGCCCAGCACGATTCCGCACAAAAACGCCGATGAAAGCCAGAGCAGTGGCAAGGCTGTTCTCCGCCGTCGCATCAATTCCTAGATTAGCCTTTTACCGGTTGGTCTGACTATTTTAACATCAGTATCATGAGCTCGAATGTATAAGTTTAGTGAAAAACCCTCCTTTTCATAATCCTCTGATATTTTTCGCCTCTCACCTCCCACTCTTGATGATAGAATCCATACTCAGGTTACCTGCACAAGCAGGTTTCATCTCCGGAGGGCTGCCTTGACACTGATACTGCTGGTGGACGATGAGTTATTGATCACCGATTCGCTTACCTACAGCCTGAAACGCGAAGGCTTCGAAGTGAAGGCGGTCGCAGACGGCAATTCGGCTCTCACTGCCATCGAAGAGCAGATGCCGGACCTGGTCGTACTGGACCTGATGCTGCCCGATATCAGCGGCTTCGAAGTCTGCCGCCGGCTGCGCGCCATTTCCACCACCCCGGTCATCATGCTCACCGCCCGCGGCGAAGAGATCGACCGCGTGCTGGGACTGGAAGTCGGCGCCGACGATTACCTCGCCAAGCCGTTTTCTTTTCGCGAGCTGCTGGCGCGCATCTATGCCCTCTTACGCCGGGTGGCCCTCGACCGCCAGGACATGCAGCCGCAGGTCCACGCCCTCACTTTGCGCCAGCTCAGCCTGGACCTGTTCGCCAGGCGCGTCTTCATGGGTGAGCAGGAGCTGCAGCTCTCGACGCGCGAATTTGACCTGCTGGCGATCCTGATGAAAAACGCCGGCCGGGCCATGAGCCGCGACGAATTGATCGACCAGGTGTGGGGAGAAGATTGGACCGGCGATGCTCGCACCCTGGATGTGCATGTGCGCTGGCTGCGCTTGAAAATCGAAGAGGATCCTGCCAGCCCTCAATTTATCCAGACGGTGCGCGGCTTCGGATACCGTTTCGCCGGCCCCGAAGAGCTCACCTGAATTTTTTAGCAAAACAGGAAAGAAATCACATCGAATGAGAGTATTTAAGACCCTGACCGCACGCCTGGTGCTTTCGCACCTGGCTGTCTCCATCGTCAGCATTTCCTTAATGGCCACTTTTGCGGGTCGCTACCTGTTTCAGGCAGTCATTGCCGAAGCAGAGCACAACCTGCAGGGGTTGGCAGTCGCCGCCGGCAATGCCATCGAGCTGCCCATCGAAGACCTGCGCGCCGGCCGCGTCACGCCTAACTACATCAAGGATTTGCTCGCCCGGCTGTTTGCCGATATCGAAAATCTCCAGTTTACGGTTTTCACCGTCACCGGCACCCCGATCGCCGACAGCAGCGATACCCTTCCCAATGTAGCCACCAACGCGAACGCGCCGGAAGTCCTCACCGCCCTCGAAAGCGAGTTAGGCCGCGGCATCAGTATCCGGCCCGACCTGCAGGGCCAATCCTATATATACATCGCGGTCCTGGTGCAGCGCGATATCGAGGTGACCGGCATCCTGCGCGTCGGCATTCCCATGGAATCGACCCTGGCCGGTGCCAGGCGCACCCTCTGGCTGTTGATTGGAGCGGCTGCAATCATCGCTTCGATGGTAGGTGTGGTTGGCTGGGTGCTTGCCCGCAACCTGGCCCGTCCCATTCGGGTGCTGACCCAGGCTACCGGGCAAATGGAACAGGGTGATTTGAGCGTCAGGGTCAGGCCAACCGGGCCGGAGGAGCTGCGCCGCCTGACAGAGGCATTCAACAGCATGGCCAGCCGGTTGCAGTCGAATGTAAACGAGCTGCGCGCCTTCGTCGCCAATGCCAGCCATGAACTGCGCACGCCGCTCACCGTGGTGAAGCTGCGCACGGAAGCGCTGCAGCAGGGCGCCATGGAAGAACCGGATGTGGCTAACCGCTTTGTCGCCGAGATTGAAACCGAGATCGACCGGTTGGTGCGCATGGTCAACGACCTGCTCGACCTGTCGCGCATGGAAGCCGGGCTGGATTCCAACCAGCGCATTACCCTCAGCTTGAGTACGATTGCTCGAGAAGTCTATGAGGCCTACAAAATCCGGGCGGCGCGCGCCGGTATCAATCTCTCCCTGGATATCGAGCCTGGTCTCCCGGAAGTTCATGTCAACGAAGACCAGGTTCGGCGAGTTTTCTTCAACCTGGTGGAAAACGCCATCAAATTCACGCCGCCGGAAGGTCAGGTCGAAATGCTGCTCCGGCCTGGACCCACCGGCGAAACCGTGCGCTTCCTGGTGCGCGACACTGGCCCGGGGATCACACCAGAGCACCTGCCGCATGTGTTTGAGCGTTTCTACCGGGCCGACACGAACCAGTCACGCCAGGGAACCATGCGCGGCAGCGGTCTGGGTCTGGCAATCGCCAAGTCGATCGTCGAGAGTCACGCTGGCGAGATTGGGGTCAGCAGCCAGGTCGGCAGCGGCACCACCTTCTGGGCTGACTTACCCGCAGTAGCCTGATCCTTCTTCGAGCTATTTCCGCTCAAATCAACCATCTCTCCACGCAGACTGCTGGATGATGTCCACCGTTTTTGCCTGGCTCAGGTCGGTATCGGTCAGAATCGCATCTGTTAAGTCCGCCTTGAATAGATTGGCAGAAGTAAAATCCACCCTGGTCAGGTTTGCCCCTCTCAAATCTGCTCCCGACAGGTTGGCTTCGAACAGGTTCGCCAGCGTCAGGTCCGCACCGCTCAAATTCGCCCCGCTTAGATTGGCTTTGCTGAAATCTGCACGCGCCAGCGTGGAATTGTTCAGGTTAGCTCTCTCGAGGATCGATTTGGTCACATTGGCCCTGCTCAGGTTCGCCTCCACCAGCACCGCGTCGCTTAAATCGACCTTTCCCATGTTCGCACGTGTCAGGTTGCAGCGTGTTAGATTCGCACCTGCCAGGACGGCACCTTCCAGGTTGGCTTCAAACAGGTTGGTCTGGTTGAAGTTAGTCATGCTCAGGTCGGCCCCACTCAGATTTGCCCAGCTCAGGTCAGACCGATCGAAATTAGCCAGCTGCAGGTTGCAGTTGCTCAAATCCACATAGAACAGAGAACAATGGCTGAGATCAATCTTCGTCAGCCACAGCGGGTGCGGCCGGTTCAGTAAATCGTAAATCTCAAAATAGGTCAGGTTCGTCATTTTTTATTCGCCTTTCCATTCCGGCTTTCTCTTCTCGATGAAAGCCTGCATGCCTTCCTTCTGATCCTGGGATGAAAACAGGAAATAAAACGAACGCCGTTCATCCGCCAGCCCATCAGTCAGGAACGACTCGAAGGAGTGGTTGACCGCTTCCTTACCAAAACGCACCGCCAGGGGCGCCCGGGCGGCTATTTCTTCAGCCAATGCCAGGGTTTCATCCAGGTACCTTTCGACCGGCACCACCCGGTTGACCAGCCCGTAACGCAGCGCCTCGTCAGCCGTCAGGTTGCGGTTGTTCAGCACCATCTCCATGGCCAGGGCTTTTCCGACCGCTTTCACCAGCCGCTGGGTGCCCCCACCCCCTGGTATCACCCCCAGGCTGATCTCCGGTTGTCCAAAACGCGCCGTCTCCGACGCCACGATCATATCGCAGGACATCGCCAGCTCGTTCCCGCCTCCCAGGCACCATCCCGAGACGGCGGCAATCACCGGCTTCTTGATCTGGCGGATACGATCGAAATGCGAGATATGATCGCGTGTGATCATTTCCACTGCCGAAGCATGTGACATTTCTTTGATGTCTGCGCCAGCCGCAAATGCCCGCTCATCCCCTGTCACGACCATACATCCAATCGCCGGATCGGCATCCAGGGCTGCCAGTGCCTCCATCAGCTCGCTCATCAGGGTGCTGTCCAGGGCGTTCAGCATCTTGGGCCTGTTCAGCTTCACCACGCCCACGCGCTTGTGGATTTCAACCAGGATCGTTTGATATTCAGTCATGATGATCTCCCTCCTTCGAGAGATATGAAAAATCAAAAGGCTTTTCGTCCATTCTATATCATCGCGAGCAGGTCTAGTTTATCCTGAGCCCTTAGCAGGCAGGCGATGCATTCTCAATTTTGTATAGTCCATAAAGGCCACCAGGATTTGTTCTCTGCAGCATATGATGGCTATCCTCGACCGTCCGGATCACTCACGACTTCGATCACCTTCCCCCAAAGACCCGCTCCTTCCGGTCCGCACAAATACAAGACCGCTTCGACGACCTTTTGCGAGTGGTCGAGCTCCCCATTAAAATTCCTTCCCTTCCGGGCTGGTGTCTCACCTTCTGAAGTTGCTTCTTCATCCAGATACCTGCTGGTGATTGCGTTCACGCGCACATGGTGGGCTTCGAGCTCGCGCGCTGCCGTCCGGGTCAATTCGATCAATCCTCCCATGCTGGCATGATAGGCCGCCAATCCTGCTTTATCTGCCTCAATTCCAGGAAGAGCAGCAATATTGATAATCACGCCCCCGCCCAGGTCCTGCATCACCCTCCCGGCAGCCTGTATGGTGAAGAACGGCCCGCCCAGGTTGATATCGATCGTGCGGTGCCAATCCCATTCATCCATTTTGAGTACCGGGATGCGCGGTTTCACCCTTAGATTATTCACCAGGATATCGAGGCTTCCCCAATCTGCAATCACCTGCTCGATCATTGCCTGCACCGGCATTTTTTTCGCCAGGTCAAATATATAATCCCGCGCCCGGCCCCCTTTCGCTGATATTCGAGCCACTGTCTCATCCAGGTTGATGGGGGTTGTTTCCTGGCAGGCGACGCTCGCGCCGCCCTCCGCCAACGCCTCAGCAATTGCCCTGCCAATTCCTCTTCCCGCCCCCGTCACCAGTGCAACCTGGTCGTCAAATTGTGCTGTTACCATGCTCCCTATCCCTTATTTATTTGACACAAACTGGACTGAAATCGGCCTCAGCCTGAGCGTTCAGCTTCAGCCCCAGGTAGGGGGAGGGGTCCAGTGTATTCTCGATATCCAGCTCGTTCAAAAAACTGCCCTCGCCGTCGTCCAGCACGATTGAAAAATGCAGGTGCACTCCTACCGGGTTGCCCGGATCGCCCGAATAGTTTCCCTGGTAGCCGAGTAAGGTGCCTGCCTCGACATATTTTTCGGTCGTCCCCGCTGGGAATTCAGGTGCTATGTAAGAATCGCCGTTCGCATCTGCCATGTGGGTGTAATATGTCCAGATCTGGCGACCAGGATGCAGGGGATCATCGGGAATGCGGATGATCACCGACGATTTCCAATCGGGCATGCGCCTGAGATATCCCCCATAGGCTGCAATGACCGGAGTGACGTTGACATCCTTCCCCCCGAAGATGTCAATCCCCTGATGCCGGTGTCCCAGGCGGAATGAATCATCCCACAGGAATCCCACCAATCCATCAGTCGGCAGAATAAAAGGTGCCTCACTGCACCGTTCTCCAGCCCGGATCGCCCATTCCGGGTGCTGGCTGGCATCCCGCAGCCAGGAGAGCACCCTGCCCAGGCGCGGAGCGCTCGACCGGTTGCCGCGAAAAATCAAGTAGCTCGCCGCCAGGCAGACCACCACCATAACCGAAAAGAATATCCCGATTGGAGAGCGAAAAAAACCGCGATTTCCGGGACGGTTCAGGTCACCCCTCCGGTTTTCGGTATTTTAAGATATTTTCCAGCTCATCTTCTTTGTGGTCGGCAAAAAACAGCGCCAGCTTGCCCCCCGTCATGCGCTGCAGCAGGCTGCCAGCCAGGCGCCCGTTGGACGAGGTCATGGCTGCCTCTGCGTCTGCCAGGGTGTCAAAGAACAGCTCATGCGCCAGCGCATAATTGGCACCCAGCAGCCTGCGCTCAACCCTGCTGGTTGTCTCGCGCTTTAATCCCGGCATCCCCTCCACCAGGTGCAGAAATTCAGGCCAGTATCCCTCCGCTGCCTGCCATTCTTCGGATGATTCGATCAAGATAACCAGCTTGTGCATGCTATCTTACTCCCTCGATCCACTAAACTCGTGCGGCATCCTAAATTATACACGCAGAGACCCTTTCGGATTCATGGTATGATTCCGCCGATGGAACCTAAAGATATGGACGACAAAATAACAATAATCGAGGGTCCTCCCCCTGCATTTGAATTGGTCAATGATGGTTGGGCGTTGGGTTTGAATGAAGGTCCTTTCCTGTTTGATGTTGCCATAACCCGCTTGCGCACCTTTAACGGCCCGGCGCTGGTCGAACGCTGCCACCGTGCCTGGCGTCACAAAAAAGATGTCCATCTCGAGTACCGCCAGGAAGATGGATTGGAAGCCGAAGCGCCCATCCTGGCGGCTCGGGCTCTCGAAACAACCGACGGGCAGGTCCTGCTCCTGTGGGTGCGCCTGGAAGCCAAAGAATTCGAGCTCGAGATGGATTTCGACGACGATTCGGGGGAGGAGGATGACGAAGACCCCGGTCTTTCCAGCCTGTAACCACAAGCGATCTCTTCACTGAGTATTCCGGGGGGGGCGCACAATCTCTAATCCATCCACCTGACCTTTGGGAGGCTAAATGTCTGACGGAGGAACACTACATACCGACCTCACCAGCGGGGTGTTGACTCTCTCCCTGGACCACCCCCCGGCGAACACCCTTTCTCTCGCATTAATCTCCCAATTGAATACAGCCTTCACGCAAGCGGAGAAGGACCGTTCCGTGCGCTGCGTGGTCCTGACAGGCGTCGGAGACCACTTCTGCGTCGGTCAGGACATCCACGACTTTCAAAATGAGGACGTCCCATTCCGCTACCACATGCTGCGCAGCTACAATCCACTGATCCTGGGTATCCGCAGCCTGCAGAAACCGGCCCTGGCCGCGGTCAACGGGATGGCAGCCGGCGCTGGATTGGGTATTGCCCTGGCCTGCGACCTGCGCCTCGCCTCCAGCCAGGCGCAGTTCGTGGTGGGCTTCAGCCGCATCGGGCTGGTGCCCGACTGCGCCTCCTCGCTGCTTCTCCCGGCTTTGATTGGCCTTGGACGGTCACTGGAATACACCTTCACCAATTCCCCCATCAGCGCCGGTCAGGCGCTCGAGTGGGGATTGGTCAACCGGGTCGTACCACCCGGTGAGCTTGAGGTAAAAGCCGCAACTTGGGCAGCTGAACTGGCCCAGGGTCCCACCCGCACCTTTGGATTGGTTAAGCGTGCGTTTAATAAAGCTGTGCTCCCCAACCTGGAACAGGCCCTTGATTATGAAGCCCACCTCCAGGAAATCGCCAGCCGCACACCAGAGCACAAAGAGGGAGTTAAGGCCTTCCTAGAGAAGCATCCCCCGGAATTTGACCTTTGATTAAAACCATCCCAGCAAAATTGCAGCTGCCAGCATACCACCAAACACCAGCCCCACCGCCAGCCCCGCCTTCAGCGCATCACCAGACTGGCGCTGGTCTTCGAGCCGCACCGAGCTGGGTTCCAGCTCCATCTTTAGCTTCGGCCCGCCGATCCAGGCAAACAGCACGCCGCCCACCAGGCCGCCGATATGCCCCCAGTTGTCGATGCCGGGCATTGTTCCGATTGCCAGGTTGATCACAGCTATGGTAATGATATTAACCAGTCCCCGCCGCCCCCTGCCTCCCAGCAGCTCACGGTTCTGGTATAAAAATACGCCGTAAGCGCCCAGCAGGCCAAAGATCGCGGTCGAAGAACCCAGGGAATTGGCTGGCGAGAATATGAATGAGGTCACATTCCCGGCAAAACCCGCCAGTATGTAAAGCGCCAGGAAGCGTGCGTGTCCGTAGTAGCTCTCCAGGGTGGGACCCAGGGCATACAGTGCATACATGTTGAAACCGAGATGCAGGAGTGAGCCGTGCAGCAGCATCGGCGTAAAAAGCCGCCAGAACTGCCCTTGCAGGATCGCTTCGTTTATTTTCATCCCCATCTCGGCAGGCCAGTCGAAGCCTATTCCACGCGCACTCAATTTCTGGGCAAGGAACACCAGGATGGTCAGGCCCAGGATCGCATACGTCATCACTGGTTTTACGACGCTGGTCTCGATCCGCCTCGTTCCCGGCATACCCTGCATTCCGCCCGGACGCGTTTCTCCGTATGAAGGTCCTTGATCGCCTCCAGGGTAGGTAGGAGGTGTTGGGTAGGAAGCGCTCATAAGCTCACCCGCCTGGGGTGCACCCGCAGGTGTTCCGAGCGAATGATCGACATCACATCGTCAACCGCTTCTTCCAGCCGGTCTTCATGATTTACCACCGCAAAGTCAAATTCCCCCACTCTTTTCAGCTCCTTCCGGGCAATTGCGATGCGGTCCTTCAAATTCTTGCCGCTCTCCGTCTGGCGCTTTTCAAGTCGCCTCACCATCTCTTCTTCACTTTGAGTGGTGAGGAAAATCAACAGGGCCTCCGGGTTCAGCTGCTTGATCTTCCCGGCTCCCTGGACGTCCAGCCGCATGACCACATCTTTGCCGCTTGCCAGGGCCGCCTCCACCTGCTTCCTTGGCACCCCTTTATACTCGTTGTACACTCTCGCCGATTCCAGTAGCTCGCCCTGCTCTTTCATCCGGAAATATTCCTGCTCCGAGACGAAAATATAGTCCACGCCGTTCACTTCTCCCGGCCTGGGCGCACGAGTGTTTACTGTAACCACGAAATGAAAGGATGGCTTACACTGCATCATGCGCTTCACGACGCTGTCTTTCCCCACACCCGGCAGCCCGGAAATCACGATCATCATCGGTTGTGGGTTGAGTGGATTAAATTTAATTAGTTCCGTCACGATCACCTCTGCTTGCTCTCAATCAAATTGATTATAATTGCACGACGTACCCACGTGGCAACTTTCTTTTGGAGGATTTTATGCCCTTATACCAGTATCGCTGTCTTAATTGTAAAAAGCGATTCGAGATCTTCATGAATTACAGCGACTATGGCGTGCAACCGGTGAGCTGCCCACATTGCAGCAGCCAGGATGTACAGCGCCGAATCGGTCGCATTCGCGTCGCCCGCTCGGAAGACAGCCGGCTCGAGGACTTCGATGATCCTTCCGCCATGGACGGCCTGGAAGACGATCCCCAGGCCATGGGGCGAATGATGCGCAAGATGAGCCGGGAAATGGGTGAAGAGATGGGACCCGAGTTCGATGAAGTCATCGATCGCCTGGAAGCCGGTCAGAGCCCGGAAGAC
>Ga0209254_10004076_pt1 | contig 13367 bp, 13 predicted proteins | sample FrelakmetDIP11DI_FD_187148 | JGI IMG/M metagenome (GOLD analysis project Ga0209254, IMG submission 187148) | Freshwater lake sediment microbial communities from the University of Notre Dame, USA, for methane emissions studies - DIP11 DI (SPAdes)... | ecosystem: Environmental > Aquatic >...
AACGTCGACGAGCAGAAATGCAACACTGCCATTTCGAAAAAAATGATCCAGAAGATCAGCAGATTGATGCCGTGCCCCGTCAGGAACAGATAGAACATGTTCGCGTCGAGCAGGTGCACTTCGGGCCAGCGTGTCAGGCCGACGCCGAGTCCAAGAATGCCGCCGACCAGCAGGAACACCACCGCTGCCACGGCGTTGGCCTTGATCAATCCTTCGGCCGGCCGATGAAACTTCAGTCCCGTATCGGGACAGATCCGAAACGCGGCGTCATTGTTCATTGCCCATCTCCCCGCTCGACGACGTGAATCTTGCCGAGCATGTTGTGATGCCCGATGCCGCAGTATTCGTTGCACACGATCGCGTACTCGCCCACCTTGTTCGGCTTCACCGTCATTACCATTTCGTAGCCCGGCAGCACCTGCACGTTGATGTTGGCCGGTTGCAGCGAAAAGCCGTGCTGCCAGTCCGTCGAACTCAGGTGCAGCCGGTAGCTCTGCCCCACCTCCAGTTCGTATGCAGGCCACCAGTCCCACAATCGAGCAACCAGATAGATGTCCGCACCCACCGGCGGTTTTACCACCGGCTTAGCCAGTTGCCCCTCAGTACGAACGGTGTACTTCTCCACCACGGCCGTTGCCTTGGCGAGGTACATTTCCGGCGTGGTCCGGTACGCCTCACTCGACAGGTTCTGCTCACCGTAGACGTGCCACAACGGCATCATCAAGGTGAGGAGAATCCCCCACACCACCACCACGGTGATCCAGATCAGTTCGCTCTTTTCAATGTGTTCGCGCCACCAGATTTTTTTGGCGGGCGGCGACAGACTCGTCATGATCGATCTCTCCTGTCAGTTCGGATCATCGCGCGATCGGGATCGAGATCAGCTCCATGACTCCCCAGATGATGTACGTCATCGTCGGGACCAGAATGCCGATAAAAAGCAGGATGAAAGGATTGTCGAGAACCTGCTGCATCAGCGGCACTCCGGCGTCTTCTGGTTCTTTGTCTGCCACGTCTCACCCCCTACGCTCGACGCAATGAATTTGCGCCGTGGACCGATTCTTCTCGCGAACGAGCCGGCGAGACATAAGGGGATTCCACCAAGGGCTCGGTGGTCGACCGCCGCCGCTACTTTCTGTTGGGCAGATTCTCGTAATACGGAATCGCGATTTCGTCCTTGGCCTTGACGTTCCCAACCATGGCCGGCGTCACCGGATGGACGACATCCGGATCGATGATGAGGTTGATGCACGCCGGCAGACCGGAGGCCAGCGCGCGGCGCACGGCGGGCACGATGTCGTCATAACGATCGATACGTTCGCCGTAACCGCCGAAGGCGACCGCGACCTGATCGTAGTTGGTGTCCGCGAGCGCGACGACGCTGCGGCGATTGGATCCGAACACAAGATCCTGGCCGTGTTGCGACATGCCCCAGCACGCGTTGTTCATGACGACCGTGAGAATCGGCAGCCGATGCCGGACCATCGTGTCGAATTCCTGAATGTTGAAACCCACCGCGCCGTCGCCGGTGAAAATCGCAACGCGCCGGTCGGGATGTGCGATCGCGCTACCGATAGCGAATCCTTGCGAAATGCCGAGACAGCCGAGGTACCCATTCGTCATAAAAAGGCCCGGGCCTGCCGCGCGCAGGTGTGCATCGCACCACGCCGACGATTCGCCGCCGTCGAATACGATCGCGGTGCCCGCGTCGAGCGCACCCATCGCGGCTTTCGCCGCGTGATACGGATGCAGCAGACCCGGTCGCGTTTCGGTCGGCGCGTTGTCGAAGAGTGCTGCGAGGCCATGACGAAATCGCTGCAGGATGCCGCACCACGCGGTCAGATCGGGCCACGACACGCCGCCCGCCTCGCGCAACAACACCTCAAACGATTCGGCACAGTCCGCGACCACCGGCACGTCGACCGCGCGCAAGCGGCCGATCTCGCCTGCGTCGGTGTCGATCTGCATCAACGTTGCGGCGTGGGGGATGACGCCGCCCGAGCGCGATCCGGTGAAGAGCCCTGCGCGCGCGCCCGCCAGCATCACGACGTCGGGTGGGTTACCCGCTGCCACCGCGCCTCCCAACGATCCTACCCCGCCGCAATAATTTGCATGATCGTGAGGCAGGATCCCGTGCGCGCGGGAATTCGTCACCACCGGAATTCCGGTGAGTTCGACAAAACGCCGCAGCGGCTCGGATGCCCGCGCCAGTATGGTACCGCCGCCGGCGATGATGATCGGACGCTGCGCGCGCGATAGCGTTGCCAGCATCTTTGTCACGGCGGACTGCGATGGCGCGGGCCGGAAGCGCCGCGGCGACGCAGTCACGGGAATCATCGGTGTGCCGACCGAGGCGAACATCACATCGATCGGCACCTCGAGAAACACAGGCCCCGGCCGTCCACTGCTCGCGATCCGCAGCGCTTTTTCGACCAGGTCGGGAATTCGATCCGGGCTCGTGATGCGGTGTGCCCACTTGGTTGCCGGGGTCGCCATCGCGACCTGATCGAAACCACCCTGCAGCGGATTCATCTCGGTTTCGCGCAGCGGCGGCGCACCGGCGATGAACAGCGTCGGTATCGCGTCGAGATAGGCGCTCACCATCGGCGTCAGGGCGTTCGTGAAGCCTGGGCCTGCGGTGATGACGGCCACCCCGATGCCGCCGGTGGCACGGGCATAGGCATCAGCGGCGTGTCCGGCGGTCGCTTCGTGCCGCGTGTCGATCAAACGAATGCCGTGTTCGGCGCATGCGACGAGGAAGGCATCGAGATGGCCGCCGTGCAGCGCGAATACGTCATGTACACCGAGGTCCGCCAGGGTCCGCGCGAGGGCGGAACCGCCCGATATCGGAGTCTGCGGTGCGTCGTTCATGCTGGCTGGCTCGCGCGAAGGATTTCACGAACCAATAACACGCCCGCTCAGGTCGAACGATCAGGGCATCTGCGTATCGGGAGGGTGGGGGGTCGGCGTCCAACCCCCCGCAGCCACCTCTCGCTTACCGCGCGATCAGTCTTCTTTTTCGAACCAGCGATAGCAGAAGCCGGCCAATGCCGCACCGATGATCGGCGCGACCCAGAACATCCACAGTTGCGCGATTGCCCAGCCGCCGACGATCAGCGCGGGGCCGGTGCTGCGCGCGGGGTTCACCGACGTATTGGTCACCGGAATACTGATGAGGTGGATCAGCGTCAGGGCAAGACCGATCGCGATCGGTGCAAAGCCGGCGGGCGCACGTTTGTCGGTCGCGCCCAGAATGATCAGCAGGAACATCAAGGTCATCACGACTTCCGTGACGAAGCCGGCGACCATCGAGTACTGGCCGGGCGAGTGCTCGCCGTAGCCGTTCGACGCCAGGCCCGCGCTCAGATCGAAGCCTTCCTTTCCATTCGCGATGAAAAACAGCACCGCCGCCGCAACGACCGCGCCGAGTACCTGTGCAATGACGTACGCCGGCAGGTCCGCCGCTTTGAAGCGACCGCCGCATACCAGACCGACGCTGACGGCTGGGTTGAGGTGACAACCCGAGATGTGTCCGATGGCGAACGCCATCGTCAATACCGTCAGGCCGAACGCAAATGACACCCCGAGCAGCCCGATGCCGACCCCCGGAAATGCCGCCGCCAACACCGCACTACCGCAACCCCCCAACACCAGCCAGAAAGTGCCGATAAATTCCGCGGCACTGCGCTTGGTCAACGACATGTCCCCTCCTCACTCGATTTTTGATTATTCGCGTCTGCCAACCCCGCGGCGCAGTTGGCCGCGGTCACGCAGGTTACCAACCGCCGCCTTCGGTGCCAATCCAACGCTACTACCGTTCCTCGCGATCCGGGGGGCAGGCCAGTGCGAACCGGCGGCTACCCCGGCAACTTTGGAATGCAAACGTACGGCCTCGTGCGGACGCCGCTATCATTCATCGCCCATTCATCGCCGTGCCCGGATTGAAACCGTATGGCGTTCGTCACCGCGAGCAACATTCCCGTCTGTGTACTGGCGACGGCCGAAGCCGCCGGCGAAGTTGCGGCCGACGCAGTGATGACGCGTCTCCAACGCGGCTTCCGTGAACGCGGACACATGACCCTCGGGTGCCCGGGCGGCCGATCGCTGCGCACCACGTACGCAGCGCTCGCGCGAATGGCCGCGGATCGCGGCGCAGATCTGCGGTCACTGCACCTCGTGATGATGGATGAATACGTCGAGGCACGCGGCAAGGGTTGGGTGACGTGTCCCGCCGATGCACACTACAGCTGCCGACGGTTCGGTGAGGTCGAGATCCGGGCAGTCCTCAACGCGGGCATCCCACCGCAGGCACAGATTCCGGCGGCCAATCTGCACGTCCCGGACCCCAACGCACCGCAGGATTACGAACGACTGATCGAACAACTCGGTGGCATCGACGTGTTTCTGCTGGCGTCGGGTCAGTCAGACGGTCACGTCGCGTTCAACCCGCGCGGCTGTGCGCTGAACGAGCGCACCCGTGTCATTACGTTGGCCCACGATACGCGCCGCGACAACATGGGCACGTTTCCGAAGTTCCGCAGTCTCGACGAAGTGCCGCGCCATGGAGTCAGCGTCGGTCCCGGCACGATCGCGCGCCATTCTCGTTCCGCGATTCTGATGTTGCTCGGTGCCGGCAAGGGGACGGCGCTGCGACGGCTTGCGGCCGCGGCCGAATATGATCCCGACTGGCCCGCGAGCGTCGTGCTCGCCTGCGCCGATGCGCGGATCGTCGCCGACGACGCGGCGGTTCGCGCTATGCAGACGTGACCGGTTACGGCACAGTACCTCGCTTGCCCAGACTTACGATCTTTTCGTAGTCAAACCCTGTCGGTCTGTTAGTCTTTCCGGCAGTCTGCTCAAAGAACACGACGACGCGCACACCAAACAAGCGCGCAACAAGTAGAGGGGGATTTCAGCAATGCTTCGAAGAACAGTGTCCTTATGGGGCGCGATGGCGGCTGCCGGCCTGGCGGTCACCGCGTCGACGGCTTACGCGGCCGGCAGCGTCACCGGATCGACAGACCAGAACTGGAGTTCGTTGTCGGTGCTGGTGCTGGCCACGTTCATCGGCCTCGGCGTCATCGGCCGGGTATCGCGGCTGCTGCACACGCCGTTGATGTCGTTGACGAACGCGATCTCGGCGATCTCGGTGGTTGGATCGATCCTGATCACCGGTTCCGATTTTCCGATACCGATCCGGATCCTCGGTGCAATCGCGCTGTTCGCATCGATGACGAACATCGTCAGCGGCTTCCTGATCACCGAGCGGATGATCCGGATGTTCAAAGTGCGGGGGGAGGCTGGGCGGGGGGAATCTAAGCCATGATTCAAACCCTGGTTGAGATCGCCTACCTCGCGGCGATCATTCTGTTCATCCTCGCGCTGTACTGGATGAACGACCCGAAATCGGCCCGTAAGAGCGTATCCGCCGGCGTCGCTGCGATGGCGCTGGCGATCGCCGCAACCTGGAGCCGGCCCGAAGTCGTCCACCACGTGTGGATCATCATCGCGCTGCTCGGGGGCGTGGTCGTCGGCATTCCGCTGTCGAGGGTCGCGTTAACCGCAGTACCACAACGGACCGCGCTGTCGCACGCCTTCGGCGGACTCGCGGCCGGCCTCGTTGGCACCGCAAAGTACTACCTGTGGTTCGGCGACGATCCGACGGAACTCACCACGTTCCGCATGACGGCGATCGTGGTCGAAACACTGCTCGGTTTCCTGACGCTGACCGGAAGCCTGATGGCCGCGGGTAAATTGCACGGTGTGTCGTGGATTCCACAACGGCCGGTGATCTATCCGTTCCAGAACTTCACGAACCTCGGCCTGTTGTTGATCGCGCTCGCGATCGGCGTGTTTCTGATCGTCAATCCCACCGGTTCCGTGCTGGCGTTTCCGCTGCTGATCGCATTGTCGCTCGCGTTCGGCGTGCTGCTGATCATCCCGATCGGCGGTGCGGACATGCCGACGGTGATTTCAATCCTGAACGCCTACGCAGGACTGTCGGCCGTTGCGATGGGCTTCGTGCTCGACAGCCGGTTGCTGGTGGTCGCTGGTGCGCTCGACGGTGCGAGCGGCCTGATCCTGTCGATCATCATGTGCCGCGCGATGAACCGGTCGTTCACCAACGTGCTGTTCGGCGGCTTCGGCCAAGTTCAGGAGGTCGCATCCGACGCCGGCGAGGAGCGCCACTACAAAGAAGAGACCATCGAAGGCGCGGCGCAGGCGCTCGAGATGGCGCGCCTCGTCATCATCGTTCCAGGGTACGGAATGGCTGTCGCCCACGCGCAACACCGCGTGGCAGAACTGTACGACCAGCTGACGGCGCGCGGCACCACAGTGAAGTTCGTCATTCACCCGGTCGCCGGGCGCATGCCCGGCCACATGAACGTGCTGCTGGCGGAAGCGGATATTCCGTACGACGACATCGTCGAAATGGACGACATGAATCCCGACATGGCACAGGTCGACGTCGCACTGATCATTGGCGCCAACGACGTCGTCAACCCGGCCGCGAAAGAGAAAAAAGGCTGCCCGATCTATGGCATGCCGATCATCGAAGCGCATCGCGCCAAGTCAGTCTTTGCGATCAAGCGTGGCAAGAGCACCGGATTTGCCGGCATCGAGAACGACCTGTATTTCAGGGACGAGACGTTCATGCTGTTCGGCGATGCCAAAGACGTGGTCGGCGCGCTGACCAAACAGCTCGCGGTGGACGTGGCAGCTTAGCGCCGCGTCGCGCGGGTCAAGAGCCATCGGATACCCGTTGGCTCACCAGCTGTTGCGCAACTCTCTCAAACGAACGAAGACGTCATGTTGTGACGGGTTCTTCGCAAGATCGGGGAACGCCTCGCGCAGCCGATCAATCACCGTTTTGCTGGTGAGCCTGAAGAACGCGTTGATCTGTTTTTCCAGCCCCAACGATGTCACCAGGGGGTGCTCGGGGTCGTGACTCTTCTCGATCGTCGCGAGCAGCCCGGCTGCTTTCGCATTGTCCGGTTCTCGGTCCAGTGTGAAGCCGAGGTTGTTGGTGATGTAGTCGTGACCGGGATAGATCAGCGTTGCGTCCGGCAGCTTCGCCAGCTGCTCCTGGAAGGTTTTGTAGAGTTCCGAAGGATGGCCGCCGCCGTGACAGTTGCCGGCACCGGCATTGAACAACGTATCGCCGCATATCAACGCTGGCGTGTCGGTCTTCGACACGAGGCAGATGTGGCTCATCGTGTGGCCGGGGGTGTCGAGCGCGAGCAGTTCCACGTGTTTACCCACCTTGACGACGTCGCCAGCCGCGAGGCCGCGATCGATGCCGTCTATGCGCGCGCCGGCATTCGTATGCGCGAGCAGCTTCGCGCCGGTCGCTTCGATCACCGGTCCATTGCCGCCGGTGTGGTCGCCGTGCTCGTGTGTATTGAGGATCTGCGTGATCTGCCAGCCCTTGGCCTTCGCGCGCGCCAGGCATTTCGTGTGATCGAGCGGGTCCACCGCCAACGCCTCGCCGGTTTCGGGACAGACGATCAGATAATTGAAGTTCCGGTACGCATTCCCGGTCCAGATCTGTTCGACGATCACTGTGCTGCCTCCTCGTTTGACTCGACGTATCGAATGGACCCCTGCGAGGCGCGACCATACCATGGCCGCTATGGACGTATCCGTTGATCCGCCGCTGCGAGCCTGCATCCGCCGCGATCACGATCGACATGCACTCGAGCGCGCGAGCCTGGTGCTGACCGCAATCGATATCGACAACGACATCGAACCGGACGGAGCGCAGTGGGGGCTGTGGGTTGTACACGCGCACGCGATGCGCGCGAACGCCGAACTCGATACCTACGCGTTGGAGAATCGACCCGGACAGGCGGCGCACCCGCGCGTGACGACGATCGACAGCGGCTGGGTCGGTGTTATCGGTTATCTGCTGATCATCTGGATGCTGCCGTCGCTCGAAGCGTCCGTTGCATTCGGCTGGAACTGGCGCGCCGCCGGCGCCATGGATGCCGGCCTCGTGATGAACGGTGAATGGTGGCGCACGATCACTGCATTGACGCTGCACGCGGACCTCGGCCATCTGATGGCGAACTCGCTGTTCGGCGCGGTTTTCGGATGGTTCGTCGGCCGCCATCTGGGTTCCGGCTTCGGCTGGCTGCTGGTGCTCGGGTGCGGAGCGCTCGGCAATGCGCTGGACGCGTCGATTCAGAGCGAAGAATTTCGTTCGATCGGTGCCTCAACCGCTACGTTTGCCTCGGTCGGCATCGTCGGCGCGTTCGTCTGGCGCCGCGGTTACTACCGCGCAGTTGATTTGCGGCGCAGTCTTGCGCCTATTTTTGCTGCGATTGCGCTGCTGGCGTACACCGGGGTCGAAGGCGAAAACATCGACGTCATCGCACACTTGATGGGGTTCGCTGCGGGCATCTGCTGCGGGATCGTCACGGCCGGATTCGACATACGACGTATCGGGATCGCGGGTCAGCTGCTGTGCGGGTTAGGCGCCGTGGCGATCCTCGCCATCGCGTGGTCGTTGGCCGGGCAGCACGGCTGACGGACACGCGCCCGATCCGCACATTACACAAACCCGGGGCCGCCGCCCGATCCCCGTCCAGCCAAATAGCGCTTCGGCGGCGCGTGCGTTTCCCGATTGTCACGTAACTGTCATACACGCCAGTGACACTGCTCCCCCGGCCAGTACTTGCGGCCCGGTCGACACACTCAACAGGGAGACATTCGTGCGCAACTTAATTCTTTGCCTTTGTGGTGGACTCATGTTCACCGCGGCAACTTCCGCCTCAGCCGCTGAAAGCGTCGATGCCAAATTACTCGGCATGCTGAAAGCGAACGGTTCGATCACCGCGGAACAATACACCGAGTTGAGCGCCGATCTCGCGAAGGAGCAGCGGAAAGTTGCCCGCGAGACCGTCGATAAAGAAGAACTGACCACGTTCCAGCAGAAAATCGGCTGGGCGGCAAACACGGTGATCAGCGGCGATGTGCGCATTCGGCAGGAACGCATCGAAGTCCAAGGCAAGCAGCCGACGGAGCAAACAGCCAACCGGCAACGCTACCGGGCACGGATCGCGGCCGTATCGCAGGTCACGCCCAGCGTCGAGGCCGGTATTCGGCTCGCAACCGGCAACAGCAACGACGTCCGTTCGACAAACCAGGACATGAACAACTATTTCACGAAGAAGGACATCTGGCTGGATCGGGCGTACATCAACTGGCACCCCGAAAACGTGCCTGGCTTGAAGATGATCGGCGGCCGCATGTCGCAGCCGTGGGTCAAGGTCGCCGAAACCGAGATGATCTGGGACAACGACATCAACCCTGAAGGGCTTGCGGTGCAGTACAGCCGCAAGTTTGGCCAGACGAACGTATTCGGGTCCGGCGGCGTATTCACCGCGAAGGACAACGTGACCGGATCCGGTCCCCAATTCGACAACGACCTGCGGCTTTACTACGGGCAGCTTGGCACCAACCTGTTTCCCGGCGACAGCTTCAAGCTGACACTCGGCGGCACCTTGTTTCACTACTTCCATGACGAGTTCGGCGTGCCGGGCGCGCCCGGCAGCGGTGGCAATCCCGGGTTGCAAACCAACGGCAACACATCGACGCAGTTCCAACTCTACGAAGGCTTCGGTCAGCTCGACATACTCGGCCTGCCGCTGCCGCTGTCGCTGTACACGCAATACGTCACAAACCCGAACGCAAACGGCCCGCAAAAAGACGAAGACAGCGGCTATCTGGTCGGTCTGTTGACGCGCGTCTGGGAGATCGGCGTGAACTACCAGTATCGCGACGTCGAACGCAACGCGGTCGTCGGCGCCTTTACGGACTCGGACTTTGCCTCCGGCTTCACCGCGTCGCACGGGCATAAGCTGCAACTGTCGTACAACATCGCGAAAAACTTCCAGTTCGCAACGACCTACTTCCTGACCGAGTCGGACGCATCGAACGCCCCATTCACCGGCTCCGACACGGACACCCTGCAGTTCGATTTCATTGCGTCGTTCTAATGCACCCTGCCCCGCGGACTGTCACGCGACGTTCATACGACGCCACGATGATGTCGCCGGGCAATTTTCCAACGAATATTTCGAGTTACCTAAAAGGAGCATTGTCATGAACATGAAACTTTCGAGTCTGGCGGGTGCGATTGCGCTGTCGCTCGGCGTAAGCCCGGTTGCATTCAGCGCCGGCACCGTCCAGGTGGACGGTTCGAGCACCGTTTACCCGATCACTGAAGCCGTCGCCGAAGAGTTCCAGAGCGTCGGCGGCGGCACCCGCGTCACGGTCGGCATTTCCGGCACCGGCGGCGGTTTCAAACGCTTCTGTCGCGGTGAAACCGACATTGCCGATGCGTCGCGACCCATTCTCAAAGACGAAATGATCGCGTGCGCGCAAGGCGGCGTGAAATACGTCGAACTGCCGATCGCAATGGACGCGTTGACGGTAGTGGTGGGTAAAGACAACACCTGGGTCGACTACCTGACCGTCGCCGAACTGAAAAAAATGTGGGAGCCGGCTGCGCAGGGCAAGATCAAGAACTGGAACCAGATCCGTGCCGGCTTTCCCGACGTGCCGTTGGCGCTGTCCGGCGCCGGCGCGGATTCCGGCACGTTCGACTACTTCACGGAAGCGGTGGTGGGCAAGCCGAAATCGTCGCGCGGCGACTACCAGGCGAGCGAAGACGACAACGTGACGGTGCAGTTCGTGTCGCGAAACAAAGGCGCGCTTGGCTATTTCGGTCTCGCGTACTACGAAGAGAACAAGGACAAGCTGCGCGCGGTGCCGATCAAAGCAACGGATACGTCGCCGGCGGTCCTGCCATCGGTCGCGACCGTCAACGACGGTACCTACCAGCCGCTGTCACGGCCGCTGTTCATCTACGTCAGCGGTAAGTCGATGGCGCGCCCGGAGATCACGAAGTTCGTCGAGTTCTACCTCGACCAGGGCGGCGCGCTCGCAACAGAGGTGGGCTACGTCAATCTGCCGGAAGCCGCGTATACGCAAGCCAAACAGAACTTCGCCGCCGGCAAATTCGGCACCGGGTTCGGCGGCGTTCCCGAGATTGGCGTGCACGTCGAAGATCTGCTGAAGCGTGAGGGCAAGCTCTAACGCATAACGCTTCGTCTCGGGTCGACCGCAACGGACGACCCGAGACGAAGAATTTGCCCTGACGGGCCGTCCCGCACACACTCGTCACCCCATGAATAACCCATCAGCACGCTCGACCCAGTCGCGCAACATCCTTCCGCCGCCGCGCCTCAAGCGGCGCCGGCTCTTCTTCGAATCGGTAATCGAAGGCATGCTGTTCCTCAGCGCGCTGAGTGCCGTATTCATTACGCTCGCAATCGTCTACGTGCTGGTGTCGGAATCGTTGGCGTTCTTCGCCCAGGTGTCGTTGATCGATTTTGTCACCGATACGCAGTGGACGATCATGTTCGAGGACAAACACTACGGCATTGCACCGCTGCTCGCCGGCACGCTGGTGACGTCCGGCGTCGGTCTGCTGGTTGCGGTTCCCCTCGGTACCACCATCGCGATCTATCTCAGTGAGTTCGCGCCGTTCCGGGTTCGCGAATTCGTCAAACCGCTGCTCGAACTGCTGGTCGGCATACCGACCGTCGTGTTCGGTTACTTCGCGCTGCTGTTTGTGACGCCGCTGCTGCAGAAAATCATGCCGGATCTGCCGGGGTTCAACATGCTCGGACCGGGCATCGTCATCGGCATCATGATCACCCCATACATCAGCTCTCTCGCGGAAGACGCGATGCGCGCGGTGCCGATGCATCTGCGCGAAGGTGCCTATGCAATGGGTGCGACCCGTTTCCGCACGGCAACAACCGTCGTAGTGCCGGCGGCGTTGTCGGGAATTGTCGCGGCCTACGTACTCGGCGTATCGCGCGCCGTCGGCGAAACGATGGTCGTCGCCATCGCCGCTGGCCAGCAGCCGAACTTTACGCTCAATCCAATGGAGCCCGCGGCGACGATTACCTCGTTCATCGTGCAGGTCGCCCTCGGCGACCTGCCGCACGGCAGCATCGAGTACGACAGCATCTTTGCCGCCGGGCTGGTGTTGATGCTGATGACGCTGATGTTCAACGTCATTGGCCACGTGCTGCGCAAACGCTTTCGCGAGGTCTATTGAGTGGCCGCTGATCTTCCACGATCGATCCGCATGGAGCCGACAGCGCTGCGCCGGTTGATCGCGCGCAACAAACAGGCAGACAAGATCTTCGCAGTGGTCGGCCTGCTGTCGATGCTGGTCGGCGTATTCGCGCTTGCGGCGCTCCTGATCGACCTCGCGCTCGACGGCGGCTCGCGGATCAGCTGGCAATTTTTGACGTCATTTCCGTCACGCTACGCGGAAAAGGCCGGCATCCTGTCGGCGTGGGTCGGCACGACGCTGGTGATGCTGGTGACCGTATTTTCCGCCGTGCCGGTCGGCATCGCCGCCGGTGTGTACCTCGAGGAATATTCTCGGCGCAACTGGATCACCGACATCATCGAAATCAACGTAACGAACCTCGCCGGCGTGCCATCGATCGTCTACGGATTGCTTGCGCTGGGTCTGTTCGTCTACGGCATGGGCTTCGGGCAAAGTGTTCTGTCGGCGGGACTCACACTCGGGCTGCTGATTCTTCCGGTCGTCATCGTGTCAACGCGTGAGGCGATCCGCTCCGTACCGGTGGCGATGCGCGAGGCGGCCTACGCACTCGGCGCAACGCGCTGGCAGACCGTACACGATCATGTGCTGCCGTATTCGACCGGCGGCATTCTGACGGGCGTGATAATCGGCTTGTCGCGCGCCATCGGTGAAACGGCCCCGGTGATCACCATCGGCGCCCTGACGTTCATCGCGTTCCTGCCGCCGGCGCCGCTGACCAGTGAGCCGCCGTTTATTTCATTCGACTGGCTGTTGGCGCCGTTCACCGTGATGCCGATCCAGATGTTCAACTGGTTGTCGCGGCCGCAGGCTGCGTTCCTCGAAAATGCAGCCGCTGCCGGTCTGGTGCTCGTGCTGATGACCCTCGGCATGAACGCGCTGGCAATCTGGCTGCGCTACCGCTTCCGCAAAAAGATCAAGTGGTGAGTACAAGTGGTGAAGAAATGGATGGGCCGATCATGAATGCGCCCCTGCGTCCGGACGTTGGTACACCACCGAAGACGGACACCGCCGAAACCCACAAGGCGGAAACGCGCGCGCTGGACTTCTACTACGGCTCCGGCGTGCAGGCGCTCAAGCAAGTCAATCTGAATCTCGCCGAGAATAGAGTGACCGCGCTGATCGGACCGTCGGGTTGCGGCAAGTCGACGCTGCTGCGCTGTTTCAACCGCATGCACGATCTGTATCCGGGCAATCGTTATCAGGGTGAGAT
>Ga0209254_10004077_pt1 | contig 13364 bp, 6 predicted proteins | sample FrelakmetDIP11DI_FD_187148 | JGI IMG/M metagenome (GOLD analysis project Ga0209254, IMG submission 187148) | Freshwater lake sediment microbial communities from the University of Notre Dame, USA, for methane emissions studies - DIP11 DI (SPAdes)... | ecosystem: Environmental > Aquatic >...
GCAGCAGATAGTTGAACAGTCGACGCCCAAAATATCAAGATTCTTCTCAGCGACTTGGCGGCTTTGCGTGAGATCATAGTTCTTTCAGTAGAGTCATTGGAAAGGATCGCCTCCACGGTCTCCGCTGCCTGCCGATCTCCCTCGGACTTTCCGAGGGAGATCGCTTCACAACCGGGAGCTTTGAATTTTCGGCTCATACCGCAGGTATAGCATCAAGCTGAATTAGCGGCGCCGCTTCGGCAGACTGTTGCCCCAATGTAGAGTATCACTAAAAGCGCAGCGGCACATGGTCACTTAATAACCATTTTGGGGGTGTTAGGCGGGTGGGGAGGAGATCAGTTCAAGGCGGCGGGCGTGTTCTACCAATGTGCGGCGACCACGCACCCCGAGCTTCTGGCTGATGTTGTCGAGGTGGCGGCGCACCGTGAACGGCGAGATCACCAGAGTGTCGGCAATCTCCCGATCGGTCAGGCGCCGGGCCAGCAATTCCAAGACTTGCCTTTCACGCTCGGTCAGCGGCTCAATCAGGCTGTCACCCGCCTCTGGGCGCTGATGCACTGGCAGCGCGCCGGGTGTAACGGGAAACGCGGCCAACAGCTGGGCGGCATAATCCGCTGCTTCCCGACTGGTGATCATTCCAGACTTCAGCAAGCGCTGCAACAGATCGCCCAGCGGCAGACCGAAATCGACCAGGAGGCGGATTGAGCGGCAGGGCTGTGCCAGCTCGATCGTTTTCTGGAGTATACCCAGAGCCTGCCGCTCATCTCCTAATGCATCCAGCGCCAGCGCTTGCAGAGCCAGCGCCTGCACGAGACGCAGCGTGCTAGAGATGGCCGCTCCTACTCGTTGAAGCTGCCGCGCCAGTTCGAGGGCTTGCTGGGCGCCGTCGTGCGTTTTGATGGCCAGCAACACTCGGATGTGGGTCACAGTGGCAACTTCATGCACTGGAAATGGAATAATCGGAAACAAAGGTGCGTCAGAGCCGTGCAACCAGCGCTGGGCGCTATCGACATCTCCGCGCATCAGCGCAAGGCGTGCCTGGAGCGAATAGGCATGCACGACCCGCTCTAGCGACAGGGGTTCGGAGTCGAATTTCACCAGGGTGACCGCCATCTCAGCGGCCCGTTCCCACTGCCCCAGCGCGGCATAGGTCAGTGCCAGGCTCACAAAACATTCGTGAATGCACGTGCCATTGGCCACATGGCGCAGGGCCGCCCCCGCTAAAAAGTGAAACTGAGCGGTTTCCAGCTCGTTCGCTTCATAGCTTGCTCGGCCGAGAAACAAGTGTCCCCAGGCTTTGCTGATCAATAAGTCACCGGCCGCGGCTTGTCGGAGCAAGCTCTCGGCAGTCGGTTGCAGCTCTGCCTGATTCAGCGAATCTATGTGAATAACGCACAACCCCACGAGGAGGCGCAGGTTCCACACAGCGGATGCAGCCGTGCCCTGCGCCAGTTGCTCGCGCAGAAATCGTTTCGCCGCAACGGTGTTGCCGGTCGTGTGCTGGCTTAGGCCTGCAAAGAACAGGGCAAATCCACGCGCAAAATGGTGCGCAGGCGGAATGTCGGCGCCTGCCTGCGTTGCACGATCCAGCGCCTCCTGGTGTTTGCTTTGCCAAAACAGCAGTTGGCTCTGCAACGCGGCGATATCTCCACGCCAGACACGCGCCTCTTCCTCCGCGACTGAACCGGCTGTTTGCAGGAGTTGCTCGGCTTTTTGCAAGAAAGGTAGAAATGCCCGGGGCCGGCTTTCAAAGTGTAGAATCCAGGCTCTGGCGATCAACAGCGGCGCGCGTTCTTCGACAAGCTGAGGTGGTAGCAAGTTCAATAAAAATTCCAGGCGCGTTTTCAACTCGCGATTCAGCAGCGCATGAATCTGCCCTTCCACGATGCGCGCGGCCGCCAGCTGATCGCCTGCTGCCAGCGCGTGGCGCACGGCTTCTTCAAAATAACCATTTCCCGATAGCAAGCGGCTGGCCTCACGGTGAAGCGCGGCGCTGGCGTGCGGTGCCACTTGTGCCGCCAGTCGGTGACGCAAGAGATCGCGAAAGAATCCATGATACCGATAGATCCCCTCCTGCTCATCGATCAGCTCAACAAACAGTCCGGCCTCAAATAGTTGCGACAGCGAAGCCGCGGCGGGGATGCCGGCGTCAGCACCGGTCAGAGCGGCCACCAAGGGGTCTGACATCCAATCGAGAATAGAGGATTTGAGCAGCTGGTCCTGGATCGCCGGCGTCTGGCGCGCGAAGACTTCGTCCATCAGGTAGTCTCTGATGTAGCGGCTGCGCCCCAACGAATCGAAGGAGAGCGCGCTTAAATCCGATCGACCCTTCAACGACAGCGCGGTCAACCGCAGTCCGGCGGCCCATCCTTCCGTGCGTGTCGCGAGCGTGGTACACACGTTAGCAGGAACCTCCATATCAAGTAGGAGGTTGAGCAGTTCACGCACCTCGCCCAGGTCGAAGCGAATATGTTGCGCGCGAATTTCGGTGAGCGTCCCATTCAGCCGCCAGCGCGATAAAGGCAGGAGCGGTTCGCTCCGGGAGGCGATGATCAAATGCAAGTGTCGCGCCCGGTGGTCGATCAGGCTCTCGACCAAAGCGTGGATTTGTGGATTTTCGACTACTTGATAATCGTCCAGGATCAGGACGGCAGGCTCTGGCAGATCGCTAATTTCTGCCAGCAGGCAGTCCGTCAGCTGCGCGAGGGTCGGCGGAAACAATGCCTCCACCAGACTGCGTGTCTCACGGCAGCCGTTGGGAAAAAGCGCTTCAATCGCCAATACCAGATAGCGGGCAAAAGTGAGGAGCTGATTGTCGTTGACGTCGAGCGAGAGCCACGCAGTAGGTGACGAGCGTTTCGCCATCCACGAAGCAAGCAGCACGGTTTTGCCAAAGCCGGCCGGCGCCACGAGTGTGGTGACGTTGCACTCCAGACTTTGGTCGACTTGCTGGTAGAGGCGTGCTCGGTCCAGCGTTTTGACGCTGGACCGAGGTCTATTCAATTTGGCGTACAGGATACTGCGGGGCATAGTGATGCGGGATTCCTCTGCCGAGTCCAAGATTCACATCACATCGAGTATAGTATACCCCAGGCAGTCAGGTCTTGGAAGTGGGGGAGAGCGAAGTTTCTGTTAAATATGGTTAAAGAACGGGAGCGCTTACCACGCTCCCGTTCAATTCGTATTACTCACTGCTTGGCTGTTCGAGCGGATTACGGTTGCGACCGCATCACTTCCACATCGCCCATGAAGAGCGATCCGCTGGGCGTCTGATCAAAGACCAGCGCCATCTCGCGGATATCGCTCAGGTTTACGCCCGCAAAATCCTGCACGGGCAGCCGCACGGTGGTCAAGGGGACGCGGCCGCTAAACAAACCACCCTCGATACCTTGATCGGTCTCCACCTTCCCGATCGGGAATTGCAGGGCTGGCTCGTCAGGCCGTGTGTGCACAGCCGCAGTTTTGCCGGCGCCGTCGGTCAACAGCACAGTGAACGCCTGCCCCTTGCCCGCCGGGTTGAGATCGGAGATCGGATCGATGGCCGCGCGCAAGCTGATCGCGGCGGCCTGGCTTAAGTCGCCCTGGCCCTGTGGAATTTCAAAGCGCAGCGCTGCGCCGGGCTTCTCCCAGCTGACAACCGCCAGCGCCGGATCGCCGGGAACGACCACGTTGACCCGCCGGCAAGGTTCGGTACCCGGCCGCATGAATGGGGTATAGGAGCCGGCCTCGCAGAAAAACAGCGTGACGCCCTGCGCCAGCGTCGCGCCACCCAGGCGGTTGGTCTTGAACTCGTCGGCCGTTGCCGGCGTGAAGATGACCGTCCGTTCGTCGGCGTTCGGCAGCACGGCGATGCGCGCCGGCAGACCGTACAGTTCGGACGGCGCCGGCGCACCCGGATCGATAGCCAGTCGAGATTTGGCAGCTTCAGCAGCCGAGTCGCTGCCAAACAACGTCACCAAGAAGTCGACGGCGTAAGCGTTGAGAAACTTCTGCTGCGTCTGCGCTTCAAGCCGGGACTCACAATCCAATCGGTCCCGCCGCCCGAACGGATCATCGCCCAAGGTCGAGTTGAAGTAGTTGTGGTTGGCACGCTCGAGGAAAGCAGAAGTGACCCAGACTTGCTGCCCGGGTGCGAGTCGTGCCCCTTCGTAGAGTTTCTGCCCTTCCTGGTTGATCACATCCCCATCGCACATCGGCAGGATGAGGCCAACGGGGACCGGAGATGCCTTACCCGGATCGACAAATCCTGGCGCGGGCGCGATCTGCAGCACACCGGCCACCGGACCGTAGCCATCCGTGCCGCTGGCACCCAGCTGCGCGTCTTGCGCGATCATGAGTGCCATCTCGCCCCCGCGTGAATGCCCGGCCAGCGCGAGACGGCGCACGTCTGCTTTCCCGTTCAGGTCAACCCCGAATTTGTTCTCGCCGCCCGCTGCGGCTGTTGCCAGCGCGCGCAGCTGTAAATCGACGATTTGCTTGAGCCGCTCACCCGCCACGGGCTCGCCAAACCCGAAAGTGTTTTCCGCATTGATGTTCATCGATAGGGCGACGTAACCCTGTGCAGCCAGGTGCTCTGCCAGGTAAGCAAAGCCCCGATAATTCGGCTGCTCGTCCGCCGGGTCGCACGGCCAGCGATCGACATGATCGATCTCCGGGCAGCCGGGATGTGTGCCGTGGAGGATCGCGACGACCGGGAAGGGGCCCTCTCCGGCGGTCGGAACCGCGATGACGCCGTTCAGGCGCACCGGCATCTGGCGGAAGCGACTATCCTCTGGAAAATTAGATTGAACGATCGTCGCCTCGCCCAAATTGTATTCGACGGCCGTCGGCAGGACGGCGGGCAAGGCGCTGGCCTCAATCGTCGGGCCAGGTGTAGCGATCGGGGTTGGAGACAGCGCGGGACTGGCACAGGCGGCCAGCACCAGCGTCAGCGCACATGAAAGCCATATCAATCGTTTCAACATCACTCTGCTCCTTGGGCAAAAAGGAAGCCATCTCGTCCCCTGTTTGAGACGAGATGGCTTGTGGCAGTTAGGACTCAACCATGTGTGTGGTCACTCGATCGGCCAATGACAGCGAGCACGATCAGCCGATGCGGGCATAACGCAGGATCTCTTGGCCGGCGCTGTTGCGGAGGATCAACTGGTTGCCGCTGATCTCAAAGCTCGCCGCCTGGGGCAGCAGACTCAAGTAGACCTGCTCGACACCGTCGGCCGGATCGCCGCAGAGCGCACCAGTGGTCAGCGGCATCTGAATGGTGATGGCCTGGCCGTTGATAGTGTAGGAGGTGTTGTAGGAATTGCAACCGCCATTGCCGGACAGACTACCATCCCCACTGAAGAAAGCAGTCACCGAGACACCCGCCGGAACCAATCCGTTCACTTCCGTCGCCTGCAACTGCCAGGTCGTGTTCGCCAGCGGATTCTGCGGTGGGGCAGCGTTAACTTGCACCTGGACATCACGCGCATCACGCTGATTGGCATTGTTGTATGCAACTAGTGTATATCTGATCGTCGCCGGCGCGGCATTGGGCGGACAGTCCTGCACTGAGCTGTTCAACGGCGCATTGTCCCAGATGGCAGCGCCGTCGCGCAGCAGCTGCACGCGCGTCGTGCCGCCGCCCGTGCTCCACGAAGCGACTACACACTGGCTCTGTTCGATGCTGGTCGGTGCCACGCTGAAGCTCTGGATCACCGGCGGCTCCGGCGCAGGCGTCGTCGGCATGGGCGTAGCCGTGGGCGGCACCGGCGTATTCGTCGGTTGTTGCGGGACCGGTGTGGCCGTCGGCGGGAGGTTTTGTACATTCACCGAGACTTGCTGCGTCGCCGTTCCGCCGGGGCCTGATGCCTGCAGCGTATAGATGCGTGTGCCAGCGGCCACTGGACAGTCCTGGAAGTTGCCGCTGACGGGCGCACCATCCCACACCGGCGCATTGTCGATGAGCAGCACCACCCGATTGACCTGGCCGCTCACCGACCACTCGATCCTGGTGCACTGGCCCAGCGTGATCTGCGGCGGCGTCACGCCGAAGTTGTTGATGACCGGCACGTTCGGCGCAGGATTGACGGTGATCCTGATCGTGCGTATGACCACCGAGCCGTCGCGTTGCACGACGCGGAGATAGTAGTCCATGGTGCGGGGCGGGAATTCAGTCGACTGGCCGACGCCAGCGACACCGTGATTCCGCCAGTCCTGCCCTTCGTGGAAGAAGAACACGGCTTGTACATTCGAGACTGACCACTGGAAGAGCACCGATTGACCGGCAGTAATGGTGGTCGGATTGGCCGTGAAGTTGATGTTCGGCACCGGAGTCTGCGTGGGCGCGGGTGTAGCGGTGGCTGCTCCTCGCACAGTGATGCCCACCCAGACTGTTTCACCGAATCTCTGGTTCTGGGCATTGCGCATGTTCCAGAAACCTTGATAGGTGCCGGGTGCGATCGGTGCGATGAGATTCACCTGGAAGTCAAACGTCTCGCCGGGTCTCACTTCCCGCGTCACCGGGATCGGCTGGCCACCCATCTGCGCGGCAGGCACGTTGCCCGAGGCATATGCCAGCGCATAGCCGGTCGTCCAGGTGCAGGTGCCATTGTTGCGCAGACGCCAGCCTTTGGTGAAGGGCTGGCCGGGATTCAGCACAGGCGGCGCGGTCATATTCTTGTCGTCGAAGGACAGGTCTGCCACCCATTGCGCGCCATCTAGACAAGCTGGTGGCGTTGGGGTGGGCTGCGGTGGAGCCGGTGTCGGAAGCGGTGGGAGAGGGACGATTTCATCTGGTGTGAAGCCCAGATACTGCTGCTGCAGTTTGGCGAGCGTGCCATCAGCTTCTAGCTGGGCCAGCGCTTCATTGATCTTGTCACGCAACGTGGTGGAGCCTTGCTTCATGCCGATGGCAAACAACTGCTTGTTCAGGTCTTGCACCAGAATCTTCACGCCGCCGGCGGCGACGAATGACTTCGCGGGCTTCAGGTCCAGCCACACGGCGTCGATGCGCCCGGCGATTAGATCGGACACGGCGCGCGTCACGTCGGTGTACACGTAGAGGTTCTGCTTGGGCATCATACCGCTATCGATCAGTTCCTCTTGGGCGTAAGTCTCGTAAACCGATAGCGTCTGCACACCCAGTCGGACGGTGGCCAGCGCCGCGGGATCCTTAACTTTCTCAGGATCAGCTTCGGGGCGGGATAGCACGGCGTCGCCCCCGGCATAGTACACATTGCTGAAATCGGCAATGGCCTGCCGCCCGGGCGTGACCGACAACGCGGCGATCGCCACATCGACCTGGCCGATCGCCACGGTCGCGGGCAGGCCGTCGAACGCAAAGTCATTCAAGTCGACCTTGACGCCCAGCTTCTCGCCAATCGCTTCAATAAGCGCAATGTCAAAGCCGTCGAGTTTGAACTGGTCGTTGTAATACTCAAACGGAGCGTAGTCCGCTGAAGTGCCCACCCGCAATACTCCAGCGTCCTTCACTCTCTGCCAGGAATCATCCTGGGGAGGCAGCGTCGGCGCCAGCTTGGTCGGTACCGGTGTGGCAGTTGGCGGCTGCGGTGTGGGGGTCGGCACTGGTGTGGGCTGGGCACAGGCGGCCAGCACCAACGCCAGCAAAGCGATGAGGATCAAGTGCTTGTGCGGCTTCATGCTTGGTTCCTTTCTCGTACCTGCTCGGAAAACGCGCGTCGAGGACGGCAATACCCGATCGGGCGGAACCCCCTGATTGCGAGTGTGTCCGCCCGATCAGACTTAGATGTTAACCGATGCGCGTGAAACGTGCAACCTCGCGCCCACTGCCATCCCGCAAGATCAACTGATTCCCCGACAATTCGTAGGACGTAGTCGCTTGCAGCGCCTGGAGATAGGCTTGTTCCTGCGTGGTCACGCCTTCCTCGCAAGCCATGTTGGTCGTGGCCAACGGGCCGATACGGAGCGACTGTCCGCCAATGACATATGGGCCGTTGAACTGATTGCAGCCGGCGTTGCCCGTCACCGTGCTGGCTGGTGAGAACTCAATGGTCTGCAGCACTCCCACCGGGAATTGATTGACGTTGAGCGATTGCAGGGCCCACGTGGTATTAGCCAGCGGATTGCCGGGCAGCACGGTGATGACCAGCTGGCGTGTCTCAATGCTGTCGTCGAGTCGGCGCACGCGCATTTCATAGGTTGTAGTGGTCTGCGGGCACACTTGGCGGCTGCCTTCGCCATTAACCGGAAAGTCCCGGAAATTCTGACCGACCGGATAGACCCACACCCCGCGCACATTATAAACCTGCCAGCGCAAAGTGGTGCACTCGCCTTGCGTGATCGTCGTGCGATCAGCCCAGAACCTGATCTGCGCTTGTGGCGTTGCCTGCGGAACGGGCGTGGCCGTCGGGACTGCTGTCGGCGGCAACGGCGGCGCAGCAACCACTGGCACATTGGCCGTATTGAAGGTCTGGACCCACGAAGCCGACACCCAACCCTGATTGTTAGGCGCACCCTGAATTGGCGTAACCCACCACTGGCCATCGGCGCTCCGGCCCGTAATCGCTAGGGTGGTGTTGAAGGGCGCGAGACCCACGGTTGGAAAAGCGGTACTCGGCCCAGTGCGGATGTTGACACCCGCGGGCGCGGTGACCTGTCCAAACGGCGTCTGCGGCGCTGCGGTCGGTGGCACAACTGTTGGGATGGGTTCTGACGTCGACGCACCGGTGTACTCGATGGAAGCGACCACCTCATCCAGTGTGGAGAGATTGGGCACCCAGGAGGCGTTGTTCAGGCCGTTGAGGAAAGCGGCCCGCTCCTGCATGTAAGCGGACGGATCGTTAGTCACACGCTGCATCTCTTCTGCCGAGACACCACTGGCGTCACGTGGCAGGAAGGGCGTGGTGACCGGGTAGAAGAACGCCACGAAATACTCATCCTGACTTCCGGCAAAGCCCTGGAACATGTAGTATAGCTGCGGGTTGGTACTGGTGACTGCATTCGGCCCCTGGCTGAAACGGCCGACAAAACGAATGCCGCTCCACTGGCCCAGGTCCAGGTATTTGCCCTGCACCACCAGATCATTGGTGCCCGTAACCCGCTCCATCGGCAGGACGGGCATGCCCGCAGGCGGTATATCAGCGCCTTGATTCTTCACCAGGTCTTCCAACCTGCTTATGCGGTCGGCCACGGTATTGTCACCCGCAGCCGTCCACAGGTTGATGTAATCCTGCTTGGGGATGATGTAGATCACCGGATCGCCGGGTTGCTGATTGGTAGGATTATCCACCCCAAAGTTGATCTGGATGTGCTCCGGCAAACCTACTGGGCCGGGCGGCTGGGAATTGTCGTACGGTGTGGCCGGGATACAGCTGGCTTGCCACGAGTACGGCAGGCCCTGCGTATTCAAGCGGAATTGGCTGGGATCGATTGTGTCGCAAAACGCGGCAGTAGGCGGCTGGGGAGCGGAGGTAGGCGGCACTCGCGTTGGCACCGGAGTGGCTGTCGGCGCCGCCACCGTGTCCGTGGGCGCCGCTGGGGGTGCCACCGTTGTAGCCGGCGGCGGGGTTGGACTGGCACAGGCAGCCAGCACGAACATCAGGATAAACGACAACAACATGAACCGCTTCGACATCTTCAGCTCCTTGTGGGAAATCTTGGCTTGCTCAGCATGGTCGCGGGTTGAATTCAAGCGTTGGCAGGCCCGGCACGGTCACGGCCCCCAACAGGCTCTCACCAGCCCGATCGGCCCCTGGTGTTTTGGCGTTGCCTTCAGGAACAAGCGTCACCCTGCAAGACAGGCTAGCGTCAGGCGGCTCTCTTCCCGGCTCCCCTGGCGCTGGCCGCGAATCTCTACGGCATTGCGGTGGCTACCACCTGCATCGCGCCGCCAGCGTCGCGAATGGTCAACGTGTCGCCGGCGATTTCGAAGGTCGCCGCGTTTTGCAAGGCCGCCAGATACTGCTGTTCCTGCTCCATCACGCCCGCCGGCTTATCGCAGGCCATCATGGTACTGGCCAGCGGACCAACCTTGAGGGCCGCGCCGCTGGCTTCATAGCCGCCGCTGTACGTGTTGCATCCGGAATTGCCGTTGACCTGTCCCTCTGCGCTGAAATTCAGCGTGACTTTGCTGTCGGCGATGAGCCCCACCACGGCCTGCTTGCCATTGTTGTAATTCATGACCTTCCACGAGGTGCCAGGCAGCCCCGCCGGAGTGCTCGCTTTCGCCACCACTTGCATCGCGCCGCTCGCGTCACGAATGGTCAGGGTGTCACCGGCAATCTCGAAGGTGGCCGCGTTTTGCAGCGCTGCCAGATACTGCTGTTCCTGATCCATCACGCCAGCAGGTTTTTCGCAAAACATTCGAGTACTGGCCAGTGGCCCGACCTTGAGCGCCGCGCCGCTCGTTTCATAACCGCCGCTGTAGTTGTTGCACCCGGAATTGCCGCTGACCTGTCCCTCTACGCTGAAATTCAGCGTGATTTTGCTGTCGGCGATGAGCCCCACCACAGCTTCCTTGCCATTGTTGTACATCGTGACTTCCCACGACGTTCCGGGCAACCCCGCCGGGGTGTTCACCTTCGCCACCACTTGCATCGCGCCGCCAGCGTCGCGAATGGTCAGTGTGTCACCGGCGATCTCGAAGGTCGCCGCGTTTTGCAGTGCCGCCAGATACTGCTGTTCCTGATCCATCACGCCCGCTGGCTTATCGCAGGCCATCATGGTACTGGCCAGTGGCCCGATCTTGAGCGCCGCGCCGCTCGTTTCATAACCGCCGCTGTAGTTGTTGCAGCCCGAATTGCCGCTGACCTGTCCGTCTGCGCCGAAGTTCAACGTGACTTGACTGTCGGCAATAAGCCCCACCACAGCTTCCTTGCCATTGTTGTACATTGTGACTTCCCACGCTGTGCCGGGCAATCCCGCTGGGGTGTTCACCTTCGCCACCACCTGCATGGCGCCGCTCGCGTCGCGAATGGTCAAGGTGTCGCCGGCGATCTCGTAGGTGGCGGAGTTTTGCAGCGCCGCCAGATACTGCTGTTCCTGCTCCATCACGCCGGCCGGCTGATCGCAGGCGATTTGCGTGCTGACCAGCGGGCCGACCTTGAGCGCATTGCCGCTGATTTCAAATCCGCCGTTGTAGGTGTTGCACCCGGAATTCCCGCTCAACCGCCCGTCTGTACCGAAATTCAAGCTGATCTCGCTACCGGTGAGGAGCCCCACCACGGCCTGCTTGCCATTGTTGTAATTCATGACCTTCCACGAGGTTCCGGGCAGCCCGGCCGGAGTGCTCGCTTGCGCCACTACTTGCATCGCACCGCTTGCGTCGCGAATGGTCAAGGTGTCCCCCGCAATTTCGTAGGTGGCCGCGTTTTGCAGCGCCGCCAGATATTGCTGCTCCTGCTCCATCACCCCTTCAGGCGCGGCGCAGGCCATCATGGTGCTGACCAGCTGGCCAACCTTGAGCGCATTGCCGCTAGCTTCAAATCCGCCGTTGTAGGTGTTGCACCCGGAATTCCCGCTCAACCGCCCGTCAGTTCCAAAGTTCAAACTGATCTCGCTGCCGGTGAGAAGTCCCACCACGGCTTGCTTGCCATTGTTGTAATTCATGACCTTCCACGAGCTTCCGGGCAGCCCGGCCGGAGTGCTCGCTTTCGCCACTACTTGCATCGCACCGCTTGCGTCGCGAATGGTCAATGTATCGCCGGCAATCTCGTAGGTCGCCGCGTCTTGCAGCGCCGCCAGATACTGCTGTTCCTGTTCCATCACGCCCTCAGGTGCGGCGCAGGCCATTTGCGTACTGGCCAGCGGACCGACCTTGAGCGCAGTGCCGCTGGCTTCAAATCCACCATTGTAGGTGTTGCACCCGGAATTGCCGCTCACCCGCCCGTCTGTACCGAAATTCAAGCTGATCTTGCTGCCGGAGAGAAGCGACACAACGGCCTGCTTACCATTGTTGTAGCTGATGACCTCCCACGACGTGCCGAGCAGTCCGGCGGGCGCACTGGGCGCAAACGTCATCGAGCCGCTGTCCAGCTTGAATTCCAGAACCAGATTGGCGCCGTCAAACAGATACGAACTCACATTGCCCAATTGCTTGACGAACTCTTCCCCCTGCGAGCCGGGCGGGCAAGCCGCCAGCGTGGTCGGCCCGGGCACGATGGTCAACTGATTGCCGTTGACCGTGTACGTTCCCGCGACTCGATTGCAGTCAGCCTGTATGGCAACTTGACCAGCCACCAGAAACTGAACCAGGTACTGGTTGGGATCGGCAGGCGTTGTTTTGCTGCCGTCGTTCATTTGAGTGGCGGTCCATTTCCAGACCATGCCCGTCAGCTTTCCGCCTGTGCTGCCAGTGGAAGGCTGCGCGCCCGGGGACGCTTGCGTCGGCTGCGGGGCCTGGGTCGCGGGCGCGGCAACCGGTTGGCAGGCTGCCAACACCCCCCCCGCTACGATCAACAACGTGATAGAAAATTTGGCGAAAGTCATCGTAATTCTCCTCTTTGAAAACCTGATTTGAGTGACCTGTTCCTCGGGCCGGAATTATACCATCCCTTCAGCAATGTGGCGCCGGGCGCGGGTATGCGCCTAGGAGAGTGATGAAAAAGTTCCTCGCCACTTTTCAAGTGGGGCAACGATCGCTCAAAACGTGCCAATTCGCCGCCTGTATTCCTAAACGCTCTTCCGGTGTTTCAAGGAGATGGCCGAAACTGCGGTAAGATCGCCATCATCCCTGTCAATCGGTGAATCCCATGCTTGTAAACATTCAGACGTTGATCGATGACACCAAGTGCTATGAAGTTGTCCGCCAGTTGCGCTGGCTCATGGGCGTTCAGTGCCCGGCCTGTAGCGCTTCTGAGATCATTAAACGCGGGCACCACACCCATCAGGCCCATCGCCAGCGGTATGTCTGCCAGACGTGTGGTCGCCAGTTTGACGATTTGAGTGGGACGATCTTTGAAGGTCATCATCAGCCCCTACGCGTGTGGGTGTTGTGCTTGTATTTCATGGGTCTCAACTTGTCCAATGAACAGAGCGCTGCTGAATTAGAGGTAGACGCAGACACCGTGCAGGGCATGGCCACGCAGTTGCGGGAAGGCGTGGTGGTTAAAAAAAGCCTACCTGCTTGAGCGGTGAAATCGAAGCCGATGAAGTCTACATTGTGGCTGGGCACAAGGGCCACCCGGAAATTGTAGCGGAATTGGGCCGTGAGGGTCGGCGGCGCCGCTTGAAGGGCAAGCGTGGGCGTGGCACGTTGGCCGATGAAAAGCCTCCGATCTTGGGCTTGTTGCAACGGGATGGGGAAGTCGTGATTCGAATGTTGCCCAATGTCCAACAGGTGACGATCAAACCTGTGCTGACGCAGGTGATTCAACCCGGTAGCCTGCTGTACACCGATGAGTATGATA
>Ga0209254_10004078_pt1 | contig 13361 bp, 13 predicted proteins | sample FrelakmetDIP11DI_FD_187148 | JGI IMG/M metagenome (GOLD analysis project Ga0209254, IMG submission 187148) | Freshwater lake sediment microbial communities from the University of Notre Dame, USA, for methane emissions studies - DIP11 DI (SPAdes)... | ecosystem: Environmental > Aquatic >...
GTTTTTATTGGTCCAGAAATCTGTAATCAAACGGGAGATCAGGATACCGCAGAAAAGAGACAGCAGAATACCCAGGATCTGCGTGGTGGCAAATCCAAGAACAGGGCCAAGGCCAAAATAAAATAAAATCAAAGCTGTCAACAGAGTGGTGATATGCGCATCGAGAACCGGTGCCATGGAACGCTTATAACCTTCGGATACGGCTAACTGGTAGCTCTTGCCTTTGGTTAATTCGTCCTTGATTCGTTCAAAGATGATTACGTTGGTATCTACCGCCATACCTATGGTTAGAACCAGACCTGCTATACCGGGTGCAGTTAAAGTAGCGCCAAGGGCACTTAGTACACCAATGGTGAAAAGAAGGTTCAGTATGAGGGCGATATTGGCTACCCAGCCTGCTGTGTTATAGTATATTAACATCAGCATGAATATTACGATAAATGCAATGCCAAATGATAAAGCACCGCCATTGATGGCAGCAGCCCCAAGTGTTGGACCTACAACCTGTTCCTGTACGATTTTGGCTGGAGCAGGTAATTTACCAGACTGAAGTATATTGGCAAGATCCTGTGCTTCTTCGATATTGAAACTGCCACTTATTTCGGAAGTACCTGTGGTAATTGGGTTGATAACATTGGGCGCAGAATAAACGATATTATCAAGTACAATCGCAATTGGCTTACCCACGTTTTCTGTAGTCATTTCACCCCAAATACGTTCACCCTGTTTTGTCATTACCATTTTAATCGCAGGGCGGCCACGATCGTCATAATCCTGCAATGCCTGTTGAACACCGTCACCTTCCAATCGGGCTTTTTCACTTCCTTCAATTGTTTTTAGCGCATATACAGGTAACACATCACTCTTAAGTCCTTTTTCATTCTTCTCAGGGACGCCATAAACAATCTTCATATTGGCGGGAAACTGATTTTTTACATTTTCGATATTCAGGTACTCATTGAATATAGAGGTGTCGCGTGTAGCTATGAAACCCAGGTATGGCGCAAAACTCATTCTGCCGTCCTGTCCCTGCTGCGGAGCAATGGGCTGGAAAACTTTGAATAAAGAATAGTCGCTTTGAGCCTTTTTTGTAGTATCTGCACTGGCGGGGGTTTGTGTTTTTATCATTTCGCCTATGGTGGCGGTTTTGTTGGTGTCCACTGCTGCAGTAGATGCAACAGTTGTCTTGGCTGTGGTATCTACTTCAGTTTTTACACCACTGTAATAATCTTTGAGTGCTTTTTCAGCATCAGTGAGAGGTTTGTCCAACTCACCAATATTGTAGAGTTCAGAAAACTGGAGATTTGCTGTTGCCTGTAAGTATTTTCTAACCCTTTCCGGATCGTCTTTAACACCAGGCAGTTCAACTGTTATGATACCCTTATTTTTGTCAAGCTGGACATTCGGTTGGGCAACACCAAATTGATCAATCCTTTTCTGTAAAACATTATACGTATTGCTGATGGCTCCTTCTGCATAAGCCCGCAGTTTGGTGATCACATCATTGTCATTATCTTCCAGTTTGATCGTCCTTTGTCCGGTTCCGGCAAAAATTGAAGCCAATCGGGCTGTAGGATTTTGTTCCTTATAGGCCGTTGCAAATAGCGTGATGAAATCAGCATCACTGTTAGCCTTTCTCTGATTGGCAGTAACGAGTGCCTTGTTAAGGCTCGGATCCTTGGAGTTATTGGATAAGGATTTAAGCAAGCCTTCCAGTTCCACTTCCAGCGTTACACTCATGCCCCCCTGGAGATCAAGGCCAAGGTTCAACTCTTGCTCCTTTGCCTTTTGGTAAGTTACGGCACCGGAAGTACCATAAGTTATTGTGGTTTCTTTAGTGCTGTCGAGGAGTCGACGAAGCCTTTTTTTATACTCCAGGTCTTTTACTTCTGAAGTTGCTGAACCATAGCCAGCATTGACATATGCTTTGGCCTTTTTCTCCATTTTGTTCTCATGGTTACGAACAACCCAGGTAAAATGAAGCTGATAAACTGAAATCAGGATAAGCGCAATAGCAAAAAACCGAACCAAACCTTTGAATTGCATACAAATCGGGTTTACACTTTTTTTATATAGTCCTGCCGCCTGGATAGGCATTTTTTGGCGAGGCGGGCAAAGATAGGGTTTTTTTGAGGTCATCCCCCTTTTTTGCATGCCCGATTTTATTGTGTCAACACCTATTTTTATCTTGACTGTATTGATCTTTAGCTATTGGGAAAGGTTTTTTTTCTTTACTTTGAACAATGTCAATTTTCCATTTTCGGGCTATCCTTTGCTGCCTGGTCTTAATTTCAGCATGCACCTCAACAAAAAAAATGCAAACTATACAACCTGAGCCGGTTATAGAAAATACCGGGGGCTTGCCAGAAAAAAAGGTCGAAACTTTTATCGAACAGTTACTTTCGGCGGGTAACGGACCATTTTCATCCGTTTTCGGACAGGCAGATTCTTATAACCTTCAGATAGTTTACACCCGGATTGACCGCGACAAGGACAATAAACCGCATTTTTCCGAACATTTCTACCAGCCTGGTCATGCGGGATATTTCTACCCGGCATCAACCGTTAAAATGCCTGTAGCTATCCTGGCACTTCAAAAATTAAACGAATTGAATATTCCCGGTCTGGACGCCAACAGTACCATGATTACTGAAACTGGGTACAGCGGTCAAACTCCAGTTTATAATGATCCAGCTACCCCCGACGGAAAGCCCTGTATTGCGAGTTATATCAAAAAGATTTTCCTGGTTAGTGATAATGATGCCTTTAACCGACTCTATGAATTTCTGGGACCTGAATATATCAACCAGGAATTACAAAAAAGGGGCTATACTGAAGCGGAAATCATCCATCGGCTGGAAGCTTCATTAACAGATGACCAGAACCGGCATACCAACCCGATCCGTTTTTTGGATGCAAACGGCAAACTGCTTTATGAACAAGCAGCCCGGTTCAATACAAAATCTTACAGTAAACGCAACGATAAATTGGGTAGGGCATATATCCGCAATGGAGTCCTGTATAATGAACCAATGGATTTCTCTCAAAAGAACAGGATCAGTCTTATGTCTCTGCATTCCATTTTAAAATCGATAATTTTTCCCGATGCTGTGCCGGCAAAACAACGTTTTAAATTGGGTCCGGGCGATTATGAATTTCTTAGGAAATATATGTCTGCAACGCCATCATCTGTTGGATTCCCACCTTATGACTCTGTTACTTATTTCGACACTTACTGTAAATTCCTGCTTTTTGGCGCCAGCCCGAATGAAAAAATACCGCCGTATTTAAAAGTATATAATAAGGTTGGTGATGCTTACGGCCACCTGCTTGATATTGCTTATTTTAATGATACACAAAATAAGCTTGAGTTTATGATCAGTGCTGTAATTTATTGCAACAAGGATGGTATTCTCAACGACGATAAATATGATTACCAGGAACTGGGTTATCCGTTCATGAAATACCTGGGGCAGCAAATATATTACTATGAACTAAAGAGAGCAGGATTCTGAGGATTGAGCAGGATTTTGAGGATTGGATGGATTGGCAGGATGGATTGAGCAGGATTCTGAGGATTGAGCAGGATTTTGAGGATTGGATGGATTGGCAGGATGGATTGAGCAGGATTCTGAGGATTGGATGGATGGGTGGGATGAATTTTGTAGGATTTTAATGGATTGGATTGTCAGGATGGATTTGAAAGGATTTTGTTATTTACCGCCGTTCAAAATCTCCTTTACCGATTCTGGGAATCATTGTCAATCTAAAACGATTATGGGTTTCAAAATGCAGTTACTCATCAATTTCTGTACATTTGCATTCTCAAAAAAAAAAGTAAACAACCGATGAAGTTATCTTCCCGCCTGGAATTATTTAATGAACCCGAGACACTTAAAATGGCCAAATTAGGCCGAGAACTAAGAGAGAAAGGAATAGATGTGATAGATCTTTCTTTGGGAGAACCTGATTTTGATACACCTGATCATATTAAAGAATCTCTAAAAAAGGCGGTTGACGATAACTGGAGCCATTACCCACCGGTAGCCGGTTATCCTGAGTTGCGTGCCGCAGTTTGTACAAAACTGAAAAGAGATAATGACCTCGATTACAAACCGGAAAATATTCTGGTATCAACCGGTGCCAAGCAAAGCCTCGCCAATGTAGTGATGGCTATTGTTGACAAAGGCGATGATGTAGTAATTCCAACACCTTATTGGGTTACCTATTCTGAAATTGTTAAACTGGCCGAAGGGAATGTTATACTTGTAAGAACAAAGCCGGAAGATAAATATAAAATAACACCTGCACAATTGGAAGCTGCCATCACTCCAAAAACCAGTTTGTTTATTTTTTCATCACCCTGCAATCCCAGTGGTTCTGTATATACCAAAGATGAACTGGCTGCCCTTGCCGTAGTTTTCCGCAAGTATCCGCAGGTATTCATCATCTCCGATGAAATTTATGAATACATCAATTTTACAGGGAAACATGAAAGCCTTGCCCAATTTGAGGACCTGAAAGACCGGATCATTATCATAAATGGATTGAGTAAAGGTTACGCAATGACTGGTTACAGGCTTGGTTATATTGCGGCGCATCCTGCAGTAGTAAAAGCCTGTGAAAAATTGCAGGGCCAGTATACAAGTGGCGCCAATGCTGTAACCCAGCGAGGTGCCATAACTGCACTTACCGGCGACCTAAGGCCTTCCGAAGCAATGGCCAAAGAATTCACCCGCCGACGTGCCCGCATGCTTGATCTGCTTAAAGCAATTCCTGGTGTGGAGATCGTGGAGCCCGATGGCGCTTTCTACGTGTTCCCTGTGATAAAGGCTTATTTTGGAAAAACTGACGGAACAAATGAGATCAAAGATGCAGACGATCTTTGTATGTACCTTTTAAATACGGCTAATGTATCTACCGTCACCGGCCGCGCTTTTGGTGAACCTGATTGTATCCGGATTTCCTTTGCCAACAGTATGGAGAAAATTGAGGCGGCCATGACCAGGATAAGCGATGCAATGGCCAAACTGAAATAATTTAAATTTAGAGATATATAAGAATTCTAATTTCCGATCGGCAGATTTATACTTAACTTAAAGTATAAATCTGCTTTTTATGTTTTACGGGAAACATGTTTTTTTAAGTCTCATGCTTTTACTGGTACTTTCCGGTTCTGCCCAATGGAAAGTTGGTGCCGCGTCTGCGAGTATTAATCCACAGGTTGGTTCTTTTATCGCAGGCCATACACAGAACAGGAAGTTTACAGGCGTGCATGACAACCTATATGTCAAAGCAGTGGTCATTGCCAATAGAAAGGATAATCTTACCATAATAACTGTGGATTGTATCGGTCTTTTATACCCGCAACTACAGGAAATACGCCGGCAGGTTTCTGCCAACATCGGGAATAGTGGTTTCAATCCGGCACATATAATTTTATCAAGCACTCATACCCATGCCGGCCCTGATGTCGTAGGTATCTGGGGGCCGGACCTAATGCATTCTGGTGTTGATTCAAACTATATTAAGTCGCTTGTCAATACCGCTTCAACCCAGGTAATCAAAGCCTGGATGAACCGAAAAAAAGCCCATGCCAATTATTCGGTTACACAACATGGTGAGGGATGGGTTTATAATATTTCACAGCCGGATGAACTGGATCGTACATTGTCTGCTATTCGTTTCCTGGACAAAAGGGGCAGGTCTATTGCTACACTGACCAATTTCGCCTGTCATCCAACTTTTGTTGACGCTGTACATGACAAAGTTAGTTCGGATTATGTGGCAGGATTTTATCAAAAGATGGATTCTGCAATTGGCGGGGTCAATCTTTTCCTGCAGGGGGCAATAGGCGGTTGGGTGCAACCTGAATACGAAGCAAAAACTTTTGAACAGGCAATGATGCGGGGAAGGGAGCTGGCCAATGCTAACCTGGCTGCTCTTTCAGCAGGCCAGAAATTGAATGGAAAGGAATTGATATACAGGAATAAGATTTTTAGTTTACCGGTGGAGAATATGGGATTCCGCCAGTTGGTAGCAGCGGGTGTGATAAATCGGAAAATGACAGATCTGGTCGAAACAGAAATGGCTATTTTCCGAATAGGCAATGCATACTTTGCTACTCACCCCGGGGAAACGGTGCCGGCAATGAGCCTTGCAACGAGGAAAATATTGACAAATGACGGGCCTAAATTTGTGATGGGCTTAAGCATGGACGCTTTGGGCTATATACTCAAGCCGGAATTTTTTGATCCGGAAAAGAAAATTCCTCATGCAACTTATCTCTGCTCAATGTCTGTAGGCAAACAAACCGGACCTCTCATTATAAGTTTGATTGAAGAATTATTTGGCCTGGGTTTTTAACATCTGACTATTTTACTCTTTCGGCCAGAAGGATGGATTGCATCGCGGAAAATAGTTGAAATGAAGTTTAGTATTCATTTCTGGTATCTTTCATCAGCCTCATTGCCACAAGTCCACCCAAAAGATCTATGGTGAAATGAATGATCATCACTATCCAGATCGAACCGCTACTCAGGAAAATGATCCCTAATACAAGTGAGAGCATGAAAATTTTCAATACCGCCTGCCAGCCCTGGTAGTAATGTGCCAGGCTGAAAAGAAAAGCAGGCGCTGTTACAGCCAAAATGGGTAGTCCGGTTCTGAAATTATATTGTGGTAAAAAGTAGGTAACCATATATCCACGGTAGATGATTTCTTCAAATACCCCCGCACTGATGCACATGACCAGGTAAGCCGGTATTTCACGCAGCTTCCGGGGTAAAAAAGGGGTTGTATCGTCAAGGGTGTCAATAGTTGAACTTTTCTTTTTCCATTTAAGTATCGAATAGAGAAGGTCCCCTGCATAGAGTACTGCCAGCATGGCTATCATCCCGAAAGTAAGTGCCCTGTTTTTTACGTCGATGGATAGCCGAAAACCCATGGCCGCAAATGGCCTGTCGTGCAGCCACCAGCTAACGAGGATGACAGCCGCGGCCAGAAAAAGAAAAAGGCTATTGGCCAGGTAGAACCTTCGGCGGATATCTTCCGTGAAAATAATGTTATCGAAATTTTCCAGGCTTTTCACGCCTGATAGAAAGGGGATAACCAATCCATAAATTAGCACCAGAATATGATCTGATAAACCGGGAAAATTATCCATGGATGGCATCAGGTTGAGAAAGCTTTAAAAGTTGCTGATTAAGTGCCAGTACCTGGGGTATCACAAGTTGATCGTCATCATTTGTTATGACAAAATCACATCGCTTTATTTTTTCTTCTTCATTGAGCTGGTTTCTCATGCGTTGAAGTATCGCCTCTCGGGTAGTATCGTCGCGCCTGATGACACGTTGAATCCGCAGTTCTTCAGGTGCATATACGCCAATGACATAATCAAGTTCCTTTTCGGATCCGCTTTCAAAAATTAGGGCAGCTTCTTTGAGACTATAGGGTGTTGTTTGCCTTGACATCCATTCATGTGCATCCTTGATGGTGGCAGGATGAACCAATGCATTTAATGCCTTAACCTTATCGGGCTTACCAAAAATATTTGCGGATATCCATGAACGATTGAGTTGTCCATCCTTATATGATTCATCTCCAAGCAGTAAACTGATTTTTTCTTTCAGTTCCGGATCTTCCTGCATCAGTCTTTTAGCCGCATCATCCGCATTGTAAACAGGCACGCCCAGAGTTTCGAAAACCCTTGCCACTGTTGATTTCCCGGATCCGATACCACCTGTGATGCCCACTTTAAGCATTCGCTGAGATTTAATTATAAGGTCCTTTAGATCAATATACTAAAAATCCGGACGGCATTGAGCTGTCCGGATTTAGTTAAGTTTTTTTTGGCCCCGATTATTTGGTTGCGACCGCGGCGGGCTTGTTAAGTTGCTCGCTCCATTCCATGCTGATGGCGCTTCTTTCTATTTTCAGATAACTGCCAGGACTTACTTCAATCTGAATGGTTGCATCGTCGTTAACTTTGCTCACGCTACCATGGATACCCGCAATAGTAACTATTTTATCACCTTTTTGTAGTCCTTCCTGGAAGGTTTTTGCTTTTTTAGCTTTTTGAGATTGCGGACGAATCATAAAGAAGTAAAAAACCAGGATCATACCACCCAGTAATACCAATTGCATCATGCCTGCATTGGGCGAAGCCTGTAAGAAAATCGAAATCGGATTCATATTGAAGTTTTAGAATTTGAAGTGTTATTTTTTTGCGATTACTTCCACATCAAAAGCAACAGTGCTTGTGGCTTCTTTTGTATTTGTATATATAGCCATGGTCTTATGGTTTGTACCTATGCGGCCCTTAGTATCAAAGGTAGCTTTGATGAACCCCTCAGCTCCGGGAGCAATAGGTTCCTGTGGTTTTTCGGCAACTGTACAGCCACATGAAACCACTACATTATTTACGATCAACAATTCGGTGCCGGTATTTTTAAACCGGTAGCTAATTTCAATTTTTTCGCCTTCTGTAACCTTGCCCATGTTTTTTGAAGAGTCTAACCACTGTATCGTGGTCATCGGCTTGGGTTTATTCGCTTCAATGCCTGAAGTAGCAGTTGCAATCGGTTCTGTTTTTGTTTCCTGTTGATTACAGGAAACCTGTAAAAAGGCAGAAATGATAAAAGCTATAATAACTAACGTGATTGATTTCATAATCCTAAAAATGAATTGCAAAATTAAGGAAACCCTACTGTTTTTTGTAATCAACTTTTTTAAGCTGCCCGGCAAGTTCTTTTTCCTTATGAATATTATCGAGGATACCATTGACAAATTGTCCACTTTGGGGGGTACTGTATTCCTTGGCAAGGTCAATATATTCATTAATAGAAACCTTTGTGGGAATTGTCTCAAAATAGAGAAGTTCACAAACACCCATACGCATCAGGATCATATCCAGCATGGCAATCCTGTCGGCATCCCAGTTTTTGAGTTTGGGCTTAATTAATTCAAGGCAGAAGTCCTTTTTTTCAATGGATGTACGGAGAAGGCCCAGCCCGAATTCTCGTTTTTCTTTTGAAATGATATCCCTAAAGTCATAAGTGGCAGGTTTTTGCAAAAAATTAAGGACCATTTGGTTCATCATCTCTGCATCATCATCCCAATGAATGAAGAATTCCTCAATATGTGAAATAAAAACCTCATTTGGCAGCATCAGGTTGCTGAAGATAAAGGTCAAAATATCTTTTTCATCCTTTTTGTTCCGGGAAGCAGGATTAATATAAGCCTTGTATTCTTCAGAATTGGTGAGTTCCTGGTAAATCTTCCGGATCATTTCCTCATCAGTCACCTGCAAAATCTTTAAATCCTTTACAGCGGATTTGAAACTTGCCTCTTCCAGTATCTGCCAGAGAATTGTGTTGCCGGAAATTTTAGTATTTACCTGCAGGTCCTGCTCCGTAGGCAGATGCTTGGAAGCCCTTCTGAGAGAATCCGTTTCAGCATAGCGGGCTACTTCGGTAACAAAATAAATCAGGTAAGTGAAAAGCTGTCTTGACTGCTCGAAATGATTCTCCAACAGGCTTATCGCTTTTTCAACGGGAATAGAAGGCTGGCTGGTTTCAACCGTATAAAGGGTTTGCATCACTTTTACCCGGATATTTCTTCTGCTGATCATCGTAAAGAGCTATTTCGGGCGCAAATATACTTTGAAAAGGAACCGGGGCATAATATTTTTGAAGGAGGAATGAAATATTGGCATATTCAGAGTGGATAAAAACTGACATCCCGGGGTTATTTTAACCTAAAATGCCGTTTTTCTGCCAAGTTTTCCCCGTTTATTGTTCTGGTACAGTATTCGTGTAGCTTTGATCGCTGTCATTCCCCCGAACCAATTCAGGATCGAATGGCTTTCAAAAACCAATTACATCTTTCATTCAAATTAAATCAAAAAAACAAAAGCTATGGCTAAGAAGTTAAGCATTACCCCTTTACACGACAGGGTAATCGTGAAACCAGCTCCTGCTGAAGAAAAAACTGCAGGTGGAATCATTATTCCGGATACCGCCAAAGAAAAACCACAACGTGGAACCGTTATTGCCGCCGGCCCTGGTAAAAAAGATGAGCCTATGTCCGTAAAAGCTGGTGATACCGTTTTATATGGTAAATATTCCGGAACAGAGATCGCAATTGAAGGATATGATTACCTGATCATGCGGGAATCGGATATCCTTGCTGTTGTATAAGACATCGTTTCAGTAATTTTTCCAACTTAACATTTAAAAAAATATTCGTTTATGTCTAAACAATTGTTTTTTAATATCGAAGCCCGCAACAGAATGAAAAAGGGTGTTGATATCCTCGCCAATGCTGTAAAAGTTACCTTGGGCCCAAAAGGCCGTAATGTGGTTCTGGAGAAAAAATTTGGTTCCCCTTCAGTAACTAAAGATGGCGTTACTGTTGCCAAAGAAATCGAATTAGAAGATCCCATTGAAAACATGGGAGCACAAATGGTTAAAGAAGTGGCATCTAAGACTGCCGATGTGGCTGGTGATGGTACAACCACCGCTACTGTTCTTGCCCAATCCATTATTACCGAAGGTTTGAAAAACGTGGCCGCCGGTGCTAATCCTATGGATCTGAAAAGAGGTATTGATAAGGCTGTAGATTTCGTAGTTGAAAACCTGAAGAAACAATCTCAAACTGTAGGTAATGATACCAAAAAGATCGAGCAGGTTGCTTCTGTTTCCGCCAATAACGACGCAGAGATTGGTAAGCTGATTGCTAACGCCATGCAGAAAGTTGGAAAAGACGGTGTTATCACCGTGGAAGAAGCCCGCGGAACTGAAACCAGCATCGAACTGGTGGAAGGTATGCAATTCGACCGCGGTTATATATCTCCTTACTTTGTTACTAATGCTGATAAAATGGAATGCGAGCTGCAAAGCCCTTTCATCCTGATCTATGACAAGAAGATCTCCACAATGAAAGATATTCTCCATATCCTGGAGAAAGTTGCACAACAAGGCGCTCCATTGATAATAATTTCTGAAGACCTGGAAGGTGAAGCACTGGCTACCCTCGTGGTTAACAAACTCCGTGGTACACTTAAAGTGGCTGCTGTAAAAGCTCCAGGCTTTGGCGACCGCAGAAAAGAAATGCTGCAGGATATTGCTATACTTACAAAAGGTTTGGTGATTAGCGAAGAACAGGGATACAAGCTGGAAAATGCCGACCTAACCTATCTCGGTCGCGCTGAAAGGGTAACAATCGATAAAGACAATACTACTATCGTTGGTGGTAAAGGAAAAAAAGATGATATCCAGGCTCGTATCGCGCAAATCAAATCTCAGATTGAATCCACTACATCTGAATACGACAAAGAAAAATTGCAGGAACGCCTTGCTAAATTAAGCGGCGGTGTGGCTGTATTGAATATCGGTGCCGCAACAGAAGTTGAAATGAAAGAAAAGAAAGACCGTGTTGACGATGCACTGCATGCAACACGCGCTGCCGTTGAAGAAGGCATCGTTCCTGGTGGTGGTATCGCATATATCCGTGCTATCGAATCACTGGATAAGAAAAAAGGTATCAATGAAGACGAAACTACTGGTATCGCCATTGTTCGCCGCGCATTAGAAGAACCACTCCGTACCATAGTTTCAAACGCAGGTATCGAAGGTTCCATCGTGGTTCAGAAAGTGAAAGAAGGTAAAGGTGATTTCGGCTATAATGCCCGCACGCATGTGTATGAAAAATTACTTGCAGCGGGTGTTATCGATCCAACTAAAGTTGCACGTGTTGCTCTTGAGCATGCTGCTTCTATCGCAGGTATGTTGCTCACCACAGAGTGTGTGATCGCCGACAAACCTAAGAAAGAAGAGCCGGTTCATAACCATGGCGGTGCACCAGGAATGGGTGGAATGGACTATTAATGAAATAGAAAGCGGAAGGTTGAAAATCGAAAGTGAGAGGCATTCTATAATGACAATTAAAAAAGCCCTGGATTTTTCCGGGGCTTTTTTAATGTATGACTTTAGTTCTTTATTTTTTTGCAAGTAATGTGAACAGATACCTTATTTCCTGACCTAATATATCCATAGTGGATTGGTACATAACAATTGTTGACGGACTTATGGATTTTATTTTGAATTTTTGATCCATTGGGAAACCAGTAATGATCAATGTGGAATCCCTCGCTGTAAATGTCCATTTCCCAGCATTAACATTCCAGAAAACAGACCTTCCATTTCCGTTGCAGGCGTAAGCACCATCCTGCATCACAAATAGATTATCGGTTGAAAAACGAAAACTGTCATCTGCTTCACAGGGGTCAAGACCAAGGTTCGGGTTATCAGTCAATCCCGGATCAGGAGGAATCTGAATCTGTATTTTTTGCAGTTTCCAGGAAGTGCTTACCAGCAGTTCTTCAATGGTGGGCCCCGCAGGGGCAGACTCTTCTTTTGAACAACTATCGATAACCAACAGTATAAGTCCAAATAAGATGTAACAATATTTTTTTTTCATGATATGCCTTCTTCTTTCCTGTTACTTATAACAAAATCAGCCGGGAAACTCAATTTTTTAATGGTGGGCGATTTTTCACTTATCACACGCCAGAATGGTGTAATGTCTTTCAGTGGTGTACCGTCCTGATACTCTTCATAAGCAGCCTCTGCTACGATGCGCAGGAATATTCCTGTTGTAACCGGGCAGGTGTAATCAGCATGGTATTCTCCAGCCAGATCCTTTCTGATCTGTTTGATGTCTGCTGTTTTCCCTTTTGGAATATGGCCAATATAATCCGCGACAATTTGTGGTGTTGCAATTAGCATAGTGCTGCCGGCCGGAATATCTGCAAATTCTTTGTCAATTTTTTTTACTTCAGCTTGCCGTCCCGGATTCATTTTCTCTGCCCAGGTTTTTCGCCGGTTTTTTGCAGATGCAGGCATAATGTTGAAAATTTATGATACCTTAAATCTGTAAATAAATAGCATGTCATTATTTAATATTAACCCGGATATCGCAAAGGCAAAAACGCTGCACACTTCTTTCTATACCAATATAACGAATTTCGAGGCAGCAAAAGAAAAAATTTTCTTTCCTTCCTGGCAGTTCATTGGCGATACCAGCCTTGTTCCCGAAACCGGATCTTGCTATCCATTTACATTATTACCTGGTTACCTGGACGAACCTTTACTGCTGACCAGGTCGGAAAATGGACAGATACAAGTATTGTCGAATGTTTGCACACACAGGGGAAATATTTTAGTGAACGAACCCTGTAAATCTGCACATATTCGTTGCCGGTATCATGGCCGCCTGTTTGGACTGGATGGGAAGTTCAGGTCCATGCCTGAATTTAAAGAGGTTGAAAATTTTCCATCACCCGAAGACGACCTGCATGG
>Ga0209254_10004080_pt1 | contig 13358 bp, 11 predicted proteins | sample FrelakmetDIP11DI_FD_187148 | JGI IMG/M metagenome (GOLD analysis project Ga0209254, IMG submission 187148) | Freshwater lake sediment microbial communities from the University of Notre Dame, USA, for methane emissions studies - DIP11 DI (SPAdes)... | ecosystem: Environmental > Aquatic >...
CGCTGTAGGTGGGATTGGCGTAACCGTGGGTGGCGCAAGCGTAGGTGTCGGGGGTACTGGTGTATCGGTCGGTGGCACTGAAGTAGCAGTTGGTGGTTTCGGTGTAGATGTCGGTGGCACCGAGGTAGGGGACAACTGGGACGTGGCACATGATGCTGAAAGCAGTACGAACAAAATCACGCTAACCATTCGCGATACCAGACTTTTGTGATTCATAGCATTATCCTCCTTAGTTCGACTATTGATTCTACGGACCTTTGTTTGATTGCAAACTCCCTGTCAGGTTGGCAAACGAGTATAAGATACATAAAATCAGGTGAAATGTCTTATAAATCACGCTCCCTCCTATTGATCTGGGAATCCCCCAAATCATTCATCTAATATTACTATAGCACTTTTCTGGGTCGCTTTCAATAGGTTGGGTAGAGTGATTTTTTCCCCTCTCTTATTGCCACCCGTACCTGAAAGAGATTGGCGCGCCACTTATTTGTTTACACACAGTCGTCCAGATCCATTTATTTATTTTTTGTCGCTACTCGTCCAATCACCGTGGAAATCTATAATGATGTGTGAGAAGATGGTTTATATCCTTCCTATAAACAGGCGAGCTAAGACCCGGCGTGGGTCATCTCGTCAATACACACTACCACCGCAAGGAGCATGACATCATCCTGACCAGGCTCAATCGAAATGGTGTAGCTATCTCGCACATGGAATAACTTCTTGGAGACCTGGGCGACATTCTTTCCACCTTTGCCGATTGTGTAATCATGGTCAAGGATATTGCCATGAATTTCCAGGTTGGGACCATTTTCCATATTGACCACGAAGTGTTCTTTCAGAGGGGTGAAAAGATCTTTCTTCACTACCGCCAACTTCTCACCCTCGGGTCCTTCGATACCCATCGTTTCTTTGACGGTGAGCAAGGTTTTATAAATTCTTGCCAGTCTTTTACCTTGGGCGTCTTCGAAGATAAATGTCTTATGGATGCCTATTTTGCCATCAATTTTGTAAACCGTTTCCCCTTGTTCATCCTCTATCCAGTAGTCATTGCCAATGGAAACCATTTTTTGGCGCATCACATACCGCTTACCAATCATCTGCCCAGAGTTGTTGGTCATCCGATTTTCATCTCGCCAAGATTCCAAGCAGATTAATCAAACGCGCTTCCACTTCCAGATACCCAGGTCGCTTAAGGTCCAATATGCTTCCGTAAGGATTCGATAATGATTGTGTTCTTCTTCAGAAAGTCTGAGGAACATTCTATGACCCTGCGGCTCTGAAACTTGATCGGCTAGATCGGCGTATGATTTTTCAGCCAGCTTCTCAAGTTCCAATGCTTCTGTAATGATCATCATTACACTTTTTTTATCAGGATCTGCGGCAGCCTTTATTACGAATTTCGGCGGGAGTGGAAAAGCTTTCCCGTCATAATTGATGAAATTCCCTTTTTCCTGTAGAGATTTTTCCAGGGAAATTAATTGCTTTAAATGATATTTCTCAAATTCACTCAGCTGGCAGAATAACTCATAACCAATCGGATTCTTAATTTTCTTTGCTGCGTCAGCATAGCTTTTTGAGGCAAACCTTTCATTTTCCTTAACAATACGGATGGCGTCCAATAGGGTGGTTGTGCTCACTTGTTCCTCCTTGGTGATGTTATGGGATTTCTTTCGCAAGTAAATTCCTGAAGCTAATTGTTACTCATGCAACCTTTAAGAGCAGAAAAAACGAAACTTTGACTCAGCAGATCGACTGCTTATTAATCTCAACAGGTTTTAGAAATAACGATCTATGCAGTTTCCGCTCATGATGTTCTTCCGCAATTATCTCCAGCATATAGAAGAATCTATTATATCGCACCCGCACAGCATACTTCATTAAGAGTACCTCAGGATATGAAATTAACATAAAGGTCGAATAAAGATGATGTGTTTCTATGGTTTCTGTACTCAGGGGGTTGACCGACATTCCACCTATCATGATGTGGATCTTCGTAACCATCCATTGGATAGATATTAGAGGGGCGAGAGCAGTAATAAAAGAGCGAAGTGGATATAACAAGAATGGTGGAGCAATAGATGCCTTCCAACCATCCGAAAAAGCTTGAAGCATGAGATAATAAAGTAACTTGTAGCGTTTTCACTCGATAAGTGAAGTGGATTTGGCAAGAGGTAGTGTCCTATGGCTGACCAAACAACATGGTCGAATGAAAGCACAATAGATCAGGAACTTGCTGAGCGCGAGGCAGAATTAGCGATTATCAATAGCGTCCAGCAAGCGCTAGCCTCGCATCTGGATGTGCAGGCTATTTATAACCTGGTGGGCGATAAGATTCGCGATATTTTCGATTCACAGGTTGTCATGATCTCGACCTATGACCCACTGGATGAGACAATTGAACATCGTTACGCCATCGAACGCGGGGAGCATATTTTCGCGCCGGGGCGCTACCCAATCCGCGGGTTCCGCACACAGATCGTCCAAACCCGGCAACCTGTGCTGGTGAATACTAACGTTGAAGAACTGGCGAGTAGCCTCGGGCAGCATACCATACCGGGCACTATCGCACCCAAATCCTGGTTGGGTGTGCCGATGATCGTCGCTGACCAGGTTACAGGGATCCTGAGCTTGCAAAATGTTGACCGAGAAAATGCATTTGACGATGCAGATGTCCGTTTACTGCAGACCTTGGCGGCTTCCATGAGTGTTGCCCTGGAGAATGCGCGTCTTTTCGATGATACCAAGCGTTTGCTGAATGAGACAGAGCAACGGGCAAGAGAGCTACACATCATCAATAGTGTGCAGGAAGAGCTGGCTCAGAGGCAGGATATGGCTTCCATCTACAGATTAGTGGGTGAGAAGTTATTCGAATACTTTCAGCCGGCGGACCTCTCCATCATGGTCTATGACCTAGAAACAGACCTGTTATCGGCTCCATTTCATGTTGAAGGTGGCAAACGAAAGTCCTCATCATCCTATGCTGTGAGCGGGAAAGGTTTTTTTGCACATTTACTTAATAGCCATCAAGCATTATTGATCAATAGAAATATGCAGGAAGCTGCGATCAAATATCAGAATGTATATACTTCGAGCAAAGGGCTTCCAAAGTCGGTAGTATATGTACCTATCATGATCGGTAATTCCATGCATGGTACGATCGTGCTCAAAAATATGCACAATGAGTATGCATTTACTGAGTCTGATGTGCGCTTATTGAAGACGCTTGCCAATGCAATGAGCGTTGCCCTGGAAAATGCGCGTTTGTGGGAGCAGGAGGAGCTATATCGAAAGGCACTCGAACGCGAGTTTGAGATTGGGAGAGAAATTCAAGCCAGCTTTCTACCGGATACTTTGCCCCAACCACGGGGGTGGGAAATTGCTGCTTCGCTTAAATCGGCTCGTGAAGTGACGGGCGATTTTTATGATGCGTTCGAATTTCCAGATGGAAATATTGGATTGGTCATTGCGGATGTGTGTGATAAAGGCCTGGGTGCGGCATTATTCATGACTTTGTTCAGGAGTTTGATCCGCGCCGTATCGAATATTGATTTCTTCACCAATGCCGAATATACTGGCAAGATATCCCTGGAGATGCGTTTAACCAATGCGATGTCGCTTACCAACAACTACATTGCTGAAACGCATGGCAATACAAGCATGTTCTGCACCATCTTTTTTGGGATCCTTGACGCGTACAGTGGGAAATTAACCTATATCAACGGTGGTCATTTACCTCCCAAGCTGATCAATCAAAACGGGGTTAAGGAGGTCTTAAGGGTCACAGGTCCTGCCGTAGGGACCATGCCTGGTGTGGAGTATGCCACCCAAGAGGTGGTGATTGAACCAGGTGATACATTCTTTGCCTACACTGACGGCCTCACGGACACGATGAACCCTGCCGGTGAGTATTTCAGCGAGCAGGAATTGATCCCATTATTTATCGAAGATCAGCCATTAGCTTCACTGCTGGAGCATATCCAGGATCAGATCAAGGATTATTCCACCGGTGCAAAGCAAATTGACGATATCACCATGCTGGCAGTCAGGAGGAAAGAGAAGACTGAAGTCCAGGATAATCCCGATTGACCCTGGTAAGCTTGTTCTAGGACTTATGCTGTCATGGTGTTTTTATTACGCAGCCAAGGCAATTACGTCCAACAGGCCAGATGGTATCTACCTTGATATTCTTACCACAGATGCCAGACCGATCATAAAACAAAAAGAACATCCAAACACTTGATGTAAGTAGAGTGTTGCTAGATTGGAAAAGACATATGGAAAAGACATATTGACATTCTTTGGCAATTAATTTATTACAGCAATTGTAATTTTGAAAAAGCTCACAAGAAATTAGCACGAGAAATCGGGCAGCGATGATCCAACAGGGGATTTGGTCGCAGTGCTTTTCCTAGCTACTCTGTTGCGGAGCCAATTGCGAAACCGGCCTCTTTAGGCTGGTTTTTTTAATTTTATTATATTTATGCTCATTAATAATAGGTAGTTTGTGGAAAGGAGGGCAGACCTGGAAACATAGGATTGAAACATACCACCGAGATGAATTATTTTAATAACAGCAATATAATTTTCCTATAGAATTGGACTTAAGCCAATTAATACTAATGAAGTCAAATTATTTTTGAATGAAAATTATCTAAAATAATATTAATTATTTTTTAATCCAACTATATATAACGAAATCAGGAGGAACAGAAAAATGTTATCAAGAAGAGGTTTCATTAAGTTAAGCGGTGCTTCCATGGTTGCTGTGCTGGCGATGCGCCATAAGGTGTTACGTATCCAGGCTGCCATTCCAGGTGGAACACTGGATCCCGGGTTGGTCCCCAAATACCTAACCCCCTTGCTCATCCCGCCGGTTATGCCGGTGGCAGGCACAGTGAAGCTCAAGGGCGGAAAGAACGCGGATTACTACGAGATATCCATGAAGCAGATCACGCAGCAGATCTTACCAGCGGGCTTACCTGCCACGACTGTATGGGGTTATGGTGCGGTCAAGGCGGCTGACAAAAAGGGTCTCCTGCTGCACAACGCGCCATCACTCACCATCGAAGCCAAGGCAAACGGTCCGGTGTGCATTAAGTGGATCAACAACCTTGTGGACGCGAACGGCAATTACTTACCGCATCTGCTACCCGTCGACCCGACACTGCACTGGGCCAACCCACCTGGCGGTGTGGGTGGAAGAGATACACGCCCGACCTTCACAGAAACACCCGGCTCGTACACCGGACCTGTCCCCATGATCCCGCATGTTCATGGTGCGGTCGGTGTTGGTGACGATAGCGATGGTTACGCTGAGGCATGGTGGTTGCCTACAGCCAATAACATTCCGGATGGTTATGCAACCAAAGGCACCTGGTATGACTTTTTCGCTGCCAAGGCTACCGCTGCTTACGGAGTTACCTGGGGACCCGGATCTGCCACTTTCGTGTACCCGAACCTGAATCGCGCCGCTACCATCTGGTATCACGACCATACGTTGGGTATGACCCGGACCAACGTCTATGCCGGCCCGGCTGGTTTCTACCTCATCCGCGGTGGCCCGGCAGGTGATGGTGCTGTGCTCGACTCACGCACTGGTTTGGTTGCGGTGCTCCCGAGCCCTGCCCCCAAGGCGGGAGACAAGTTCCCACCCAACAAGACTTACTACGAGATCCCAATTGCCATCCAGGACCGCGCCTTCAACGTCGACGGGTCGCTGTTTTACCCGGATTCAAGGGCGTTTTTCGACGGTTACGGTGGACCTTATCTCCCAGAGACTGACCTGTCGCCGATCTGGAATCCCGAGTTCTTCGGCAACACGATCATGGTCAATGGCAACACCTGGCCCTTCCAGACCGTGGAGCAGCGCCGCTACCGCTTCCGCTTCCTTAACGGTTGCCAGGCGCGCTTCCTGATCTTGAACTTTGCTAATATTCCGGGCGTGGAAGTGTGGCAAATCGGTAACGAGGGTGGCTTCCTGGCTGCACCAGTCAACCTAACGGTTAACAACGGCAACCAGTTACTGATGGGCCTGGCAGAGCGTGCCGACCTGATCGTCGATTTTACCAATGTGCCCGTAGGTAATTACGTTCTGGGTAACCTCGGACCGGATGAGCCCTTTGGTGGTGGCATACCGGGCGTTGACTTCGCCTTATCCGACCCGGACTCAACCGGGCAGATCATGGAATTCCGTGTCGTGCCGAGAATCACAGCCGACCTCACAACACCTCCACAATTCCTGCAGCTGCCCGCACTCACTCCGCTCCCCGCGCCAGTCACGACCCGACCGTTGGCGCTCATGGAAATGATGTCAATGTCCGGTTGGGATGGACCAGCCGAGGCTATGCTGGGCATTGTTGAACCAGACGGCATGCCGATGCACCGAATGTGGATGGACCCAATCACTGAGAACCCGAACTTGGGTGATACCGAAGTCTGGGAGTTTTACAACTTCACAGCAGACGCGCACCCGATGCACGTCCACGAAGTGATGTTTGAGGTAGTTAACCGGGAGGGACTGGTGCTTGATGATGACACAGGGGAACCCGTTCAGCCAGTGCAACTAACTGGGAGTGTGCGACTACCCGAAGCCTGGGAGAGCGGCTTCAAGGACACGGTCACCGCCTATCCGGGTGAAGTTACCCGCATCAGAGCGAAGTTCGACAAGGCTGGCCAGTTCGTCTGGCACTGCCATATCGTCGAGCATGAGGATAACGAGATGATGCGTCCGTATCGCATAGGACCCGTGCAACCCGGACAACCTGGATAACCCGGCTAACATGCTGTAATTCCGGCTGATGAACCGGTAGATATACCAAATACTGGCAGGCTGCAGAAAGGCAGCCTGCTTTTTTAGTAAATATCAAGCCTTTATCTTTAGACTCTAGGACCATTTGTCTGTACACATTTTACTTTTCTGCCAATAATCAGGGTTGAGAATTTGCTTGCTACTCCCTTCTAAGCCTGATAGAATCCACCCCATGAAAATCCGCTCGATCACCTGTTTCATTGACCCATCCTATCCACTGGATGAGCAGAGATTGAAAGCAGCGGGGGAATTCCTGCAGATTGCCAGACCTGCCTTCATTGAGGCTGGTTTTGAGGTGCAATCGGCACGCCTGGCGACGGTGCCATTTTCTCGCCTGCTGCCTGAAGGTAAATCGGGTGAGCTTGCCCAACTGGCAGGTGAGCTGGAGGCTGCTGCTGCGGAGCTTGGATATGCGTACGTATCGTTAGGTCCAGCCTTGCATGAGCAGGTAGAAAGTTACAGCTCAATCCCCGAGGCATTGGCAGCCACACATAATGCCTTTTTCTCCGGATTGATGACCACCGCGGATGGTAGAGTATCGCTTCCAGCTATCCACCAGTGTGCAGAAGTCATCCAGCAGGCAAGCGGAATTACACCAGATGGGTTCGCCAACCTGCGCTTTGCCGCCCTGGCTAACGTGCCAGCGGGCTCCCCGTTCTTCCCGGCTGCCTACCATCAGGGTGGTGAACCAATCTTTGCCCTGGCGATGGAAGCAGCTGACCTGGCAGTAATTGCTTTCAGCCAGACAGCCAGCCTGGAGGAAGGGCGCAAAAACCTGGTCAATTCCATGGAAACCCATGCACAGGCACTAACGACGATTGCCCATCAGGTGGAGAGACAAACAGGGGTTATTTTTGGCGGGATTGATTTTTCACTAGCGCCCTTCCCCTCTGAAAAGCTCTCGATCGGCACCGCCATGGCGCGATTAGGAGTTCCCGCTCTGGGGAGTCATGGCTCTCTAGCCGCGGCTGCCATCCTGGCAGATACCATTGATCAGGCGAAGTTTTTCAGAGCCGGTTTCAGCGGCTTGTTCCTGCCTGTGCTCGAAGATGCCGCCCTCGCCAGAGGTGCGGCTGAAGGCAGCCTGGGTGTGATGGACTTGCTGCTCTATTCTGCCGTATGCGGTACTGGCCTGGATACCATCCCGCTGCCCGGCGATACCAGTGTTGACCAGCTTTCAGCGGTTCTGCTGGATCTGGCGAGCTTATCCATGCGATTGGCAAAACCACTGACCGCCCGCTTGATGCCTATTCCCGGTAAGCAAGCAGGTGACCCGACGGGATTCGATTTTGTTTTCTTTGCCAATAGCCGCGTGATGGCATTACGTGCACTACCTCTTGAGAGATTCCTGGCTGGAAATGAATCTTTTAGATTGCACAGTAGATCAGCAACATGAACTCGATTGATAATCGCACACTTTGGCTGCGCTGGGTAGCAGCCAACGGTTTGGGTGAGATGTTTGGCCTGGGATTGACATTTGCTGTAGGGGTAATTGTCATGGCCAACATGGATGACCAGAAAGGTGTTGCAGCCATCCTGATAACTTTCCTGGTTGCGGTTGCCAGTGGGGCAATCGAAGCAACATTTGTTGGGTTAGCCCAATGGTGGGCGATGCATCCCTGGTTCCCCATGATCGGTCGGGCTGCCTGGTGGTTTGCCACCCTGGTTGGGGCACTGTTGGCTTACATGATGGGCTACTTGCCCTCCACGCTCATGAGTCTGGGAGAACAAGCCTCCCAAACCCAAGTGCCTATGGCAGAACCAGCACAATGGCTGGTCTTACTGCTGGCTGCCTTGCTGGGTGCGGTAGGGGGAGCGGTGCTCTCCTTCGCCCAATGGCTCACCATGCGTCGTAAAATATCTCATGCCTCCCTGTGGATTCCCGCCAATATGCTCGCCTGGATGGTCGGTATGCCACTCATCTTTTGGGGCATCGATGCCTCGCAGAGGCTAGCTGGTTTGGTGTGGGTGGTCTTATTTATGGCAGGCGTGCTGCTGCTTACGGGGATGGTGGTGGGTGCCATCCATGGTGCCTTCCTGGTCCGGTTGTCTGAACAGAAATAATCACTTGCTAATAAACCGGTAGTATAATCACCCCAACTTAATCTCATTTCGGAAGGTATAAAATGCATTTTCAATTGATCACTCTTTTTTCTCCTCTCTTGCGCCCGCAGGCATACCTCGATCCCGGTTCCGGCAGCTTTTTAATCCAATTATTGATCGCTGGAATCGTGGGTGCAGGTTTTCTGATCAAGGTATATTGGAAGAAGGTCAAAGGATTGTTCGTCCGGTCAGAATCGAAAAAAGAAGACGACAACGATGTCCAGCCGTGACCAACGGTTAGGGGCTTCCTTTCGCGACCCGAGCGGCTTCCTGTTCTCCCGGGAGGGGGTCCTTTATCGCCAGGTAAATCAGCTCTATGCAGAGCATTATGACCGGTTGATGAGCTCCAAGCTATACGCCAAACTGGTCGAAGCTGATTTGCTTATCCCACACGAGGAAGTAAGTGTTGAGCCTGAAGACCCTGCCCTGGCATACAAGGTTATAGAACCAGAACCGTTACGGTTCATCTCATATCCATATGAATGGAGCTTCAGCCAGCTGCAAGACGCAGCCCTGGCTACCCTGGCCATCCAGACCTTTGCTCTGGAATCAGGCATGGTGCTTAAAGATGCCAGTGCCTATAACATTCAATTTCACCACGGTAAGCCAATCTTGATCGATACGCTTTCATTTGAGATCTACCGTGAAGGAGATCCATGGGTAGCATACCGCCAGTATTGCCAACACTTCCTGGCACCCCTGGCGCTTATGGCCCATACAGATGTACGTCTCAGCCAGCTGTTGCGCGTATATATCGACGGGGTTCCATTGGATTTGGCAGCACGCCTGCTACCTGGGCGGACCCGGTATGGTTTGGGTCTAGGAACCCATATCCACCTGCACGCCAAGTCTCAAAAGCGATATGCTGATAAGCCAATTACGAAAGAACAATCCGCCCGTAAGATGAGCAAGCTGCAGTTCATGGGTTTGATGGACAGCCTGGAAAGCACGACGCGCAAGCTGAGCTGGAAGCCGGCTGGAACTGAGTGGGGTGATTATTACACCGCCTCATCCAGCCATTACTCTGGCGCTGCCTTTGAACATAAAAAACAGCTTGTCAAACAATTCCTAGGACGTATCCAACCCACCACCACCTGGGATTTAGGAGCAAACACAGGCGAATTCAGCCAACTGGCAGCTGGGATGGGCAGCAACACGGTTGCCTTTGATATCGACCCTGCAGCGGTTGAACAAAACTATCTGCTGGGTAAAAAGAAAAAGGATAACCTGATGTTGCCTTTGGTGATGGATTTTACGAACCCCTCACCAGCATTAGGTTGGCAAAACAAGGAGCGCCATTCCCTGCTCGAACGTGCCCCTGCAGATGCACTTCTGGCACTGGCGCTTATCCATCACCTGGCAATATCCAACAATGTGCCGCTACCACTGCTGGCAGATTACTTCCACAGCCTGGGACGCTGGTTGGTGATCGAGTGGGTCCCCAAGGAAGATTCGCAGGTACAAAAGCTACTGGCAAGCCGGCAAGACATCTTCTCGGGCTACCATCAGGAAGGTTTCGAGGCTGCCTTTGGGGCATTATTTGAAATCCATGAAAAAGCAGCCGTCCAGGATTCTCCACGCTTCCTCTATTTGATGGAAAAGAAGTAAAACAATCTACATCTCATTATTACTGAAAAATAACTATAAAATCTGCACTTAAAATGTGCCGTACACCATGGGTAGGTATACGGCATATATATTTGATATAGCTAATTATTTTAGCTTACTCTCCGGTTCTCCAGTAGATGCCTCTCTCACGAGCCAGCAGCTTGTTATCCACCATGTATCTGCGTAAGGCGGCAGTATCTTCGTGGAAACGCCTCAAGATCTGATTGACCTGGTTTTCCGGATATTTCACACCCGGGTCAAAGTTCTTCACCAGGTGGTTCAAGATGACCATCAGCTTCTTATGCTGGGTGGGAATGGCTTTCAGGCTCCCGTCGGTTGAGAGGTAAGCACGCAAGGTTTTGACCTCAAATTCATCACCTTCGTACTCAGGAGCGGGTGGATGGGATTGAGCCAGCACCTGGCGGGTGAGTTTTTCAAGCGCTTGACTATCCAGCCGGTATAGGCTCCCTTCCTTATGTGCCAGACCTGCTGCGGTAAGTTCTTCCAGGTGGCGCTGCACATCCTCTGGTTTCATTCCCAACCGTTCAGCGATCTGGGTCGAGGATAAGGCTTCGACTCCCAACAACCCGGCAATTTTCAATCGCTCGGCATCTGCCAGCGACTTCATAAAATTCATTAATTCATCCTGGTTCAATGTGGTTGTATTCATTCCATTCTTCCTTTACGATGGTATTCCACCATCAATTCTCCAATATTCTCCTTCATTACGCTTCATCATCTTGTACGCGATCATTTCCCTTCGCAAGGTGGCAGTATCATCATGGAAACGGGCAAGGATCTCATTGACTTGCTTCTCGGTGTAATGTATCTCTGGTTTAAATTCCTTGAGGATGTGGCGGAGTATGACTTCGCGTTTTTTGCGCTGGGCGGGTATGACCTTTAATTTACCATCTGGCAGCAGGATATCTCGTAAGACTTTCTGGTCATACGCTCCCAGGTCAACTTCGGCCGCCATCCTGGGGAGTCTGTCTTGTTCAGCGAGCTGCCTGGCAATCTGCTCCAGGACTCCAGATTCGAGGTGGTACAGGTTGTAATAACTCTCCGCACGCGCACTGACCAGACCTGCTTCGGATAGTAGCTTAAGGTGGTGTGAAACGGTGGGTGGGCGTAAATTTAACAGAGCAGCCAGCGCTTCCACCGAGTATTCCTGTTGGGAGAGCAGACCGACGATCTTCAAACGGTTTGCATCGGCCATTGCCTTGAAGAACGTAAGTAGTTGTTCATCGTTGGGAGGGAGGTTAGCAGTCATCAATAATTCCTTTAATAACTCGTTTCAGTCTAATTAAATAGATAATCATCTAATTAATTATACATAATCAGTGTGATATGTCAAGGGTTAAGAAAAAGGTGAAGATGTCATTTGTTGGTCATCTATGTAGATGTTCTATAGATTAAGCTTATTTATGGGCTGGTATAATTTGTTGAGATGAGTCAATCCCAGATAATATTGGGTAGGTTATGTCATCGATTGATGAGATTAAATCCCGCATAGATATCGTAGACCTGGTCTCCGAAACAGTCCAGCTGCGCCGGACGGGTAAGAATTACATCGGATTCTGCCCGTTCCATCCCAACACGCGCACGCCATCCTTCGTCGTTTTCCCGAGCACGGGCACCTGGCGCTGTTTTGGTCAGTGCAGCGAAGGCGGGGATATCTTCAGCTTCACGATGAAAAAGCAAAACTGGGATTTTCAGGAGACACTGAAATATCTGGCAGATAGGGCGGGCATCCAGCTGAAACCGCCAACGCCTGAGGAGCTGGTGGCTGAAGAAGAGCATTCACAGTTCCGCACGATCCTGGAGGAAGCTGCCGTCTATTACCACCACCAGTTACGCAATACTCCTGAAGGTCAAAAAGCGCTTGCCTACCTTAAGGGGCGCGGTCTGAGCGATGAGATCATCGAAACCTTTGGATTGGGATATGCTCCCAATGCCCATGATGCAATCATCCATTATCTCAAAAATAAAGGGCGCTCAGAGACCAATCTCAAGGAGGTCGGTTTGGTCTCAGAACGTGATGATGGAAGTATCTATGATAAGTTTCGTCACCGCATCATCTTTCCTATCCGGGATGCGCGTGGGCGTATGGCGGGTTTCGGTGGACGGGTTCTTAACGCCGAAGATATTCCCAAGTTCCTGAATTCCCCGCAGACAGCAGTATTTGATAAAAGTGCCTTGTTGTATGGTCTGGAATATGCCCGTACCCCCATCCGTGCCCTGGACCAGGTCGTCATCGTGGAGGGTTACCTGGATGTGATCGCCCTGCACCAGGCAGGTTTCACTAATACTGTCTCTCCGATGGGTACAGCCCTTACCGAGCAGCAACTACGCTCGCTCAAACGGCTCACGCAGCGGATCATCCTGGCACTCGACCCTGACGCAGCGGGTGATAAAGCCACATTACGCGGCTTGCAGATTGCACGCCAAACGATGGATCGAGAGACTGAGCCGGTGTTTGATGCGCGCGGACTGATGGCTCATGAATCGCGTTTACAGGCTGATATCCGCGTCACCACGTTGCCTAGCGGCATGGACCCGGACGACGTGGTCAAGGCTGACCCAGCAGAGTGGCAACGCATACTGGAAAATGCAAAACCAATTGTCATCCATGTGATGGAAAGTTTAGCCTCCGGGCGGGATGTGGATGACCCTAGAACCAGGTCTGAAATTGCAAATCAAGTCCTGCCGTTGATTAATGAAGTCCCTGACCCCATCGAGCGTGAAACATACCGGCAAAGATTGGCCCGATTGATCAAAGTGGATGAGCGCTTACTGACAGGAGGTGGATCACCCAGCAGTACCAAACGCAAGCGAC
>Ga0209254_10004081_pt1 | contig 13356 bp, 12 predicted proteins | sample FrelakmetDIP11DI_FD_187148 | JGI IMG/M metagenome (GOLD analysis project Ga0209254, IMG submission 187148) | Freshwater lake sediment microbial communities from the University of Notre Dame, USA, for methane emissions studies - DIP11 DI (SPAdes)... | ecosystem: Environmental > Aquatic >...
GGCCGGCCGCGGTCGGCCACGCTCGCGATCACCCGCGAGGACGGCGGGGTGATCGGCTCCTAGCGCGGACCCCGCCTGCCTGCGGGAATCCCCTCACCGGAGCAAGATAGAGTATTCGACACCGATCCGCGCCGGAGGCGCCCATGCTCACCATCGCCGAATGTCTCGACTTCTGCGGGTTGACCGAAGAGGAAGTGCTGGCGATCGCCGAGCACGAAAACGTCGACGAGATGGCTGCCATCGCGATGGCCGGCTATCTCACGCAGACGCCCGACGGCGAGCGGCGCATCCGGCGGATGATCCTGGACGACATCGACGCCGCGCGCACACGCGGCGACGTCGCCCACGCGGCGATGCTCAAGCTCGCGCTCCGGCATTTCGTCGCGACCCACCCGACCGCCGCCGCGGAATAAGCGGCTGCGCTCGCGCGTTGATCGCTTGGGCTCGCGCCGACCCGGGCGGGCCTATACTGCGCGTCCGGCCGGCTCCGATCTGCGGCCGCTCGATCGACACTGACACGAGGGGGAATCCAGGCATGACCATCCGAATCCGCGCTTTGGCGGTTGCCGCGCTGCTCGCCGTCGCTCAGCTCGCCGTGGCGCAGGCGCCGCAGCAGCCAGCCCGCCCGCAGATCCAGACCACCAAGGTCGAGGGCACCGAGGGCGTCTACGTGTTCCGCAACGGCGCCCACCAGGCGATGTTCGTGGTGACCAACGAGGGCGTGATCGTGACCGACCCGGTCGCCTACGGCCGCCCGACCGGCGGGCAGGACTATCTCAACGAGATCCGCAAGGTCACCAATCAGCCGATCCGGATGGTGATCTACAGCCACCACCACTACGACCACATCGCAGGCGGCAAGGCGTTCAAGGACGCGGGCGCCACCTTCGTCGCGCATCGCCGGGCCAAGGAGCGCCTGCAGATGCTCGGCGACCCGAACACCGTCATGCCGGACGTGACGGTGGACGACAAGGGCGTGAGCTACACCGTCGGCAGCACCACCATCGAGCTCTACTACCTCGGCCTCAACCACTCCGATTCGACGCTGGTGATGCGCCTGCCGAAGGAGCGCATCGTGTTCATCGTCGACACCATCCCGGTCGGCTCGGTGCCCGGGCGCGGGATGATCGACATGCACCCGCTCGAGACCGAGGCGTTCATGAAGCAGGTGCTGGCGATGGACTGGGACCGCCTGATCCCCGGCCACCCCGGCCCCGGCGACCGGCTCGGCAACAAGAAGGACGTCGAGGACCAGCTCCAGCTCCTGCAGACCGCGTCGGCGACCATGCAGAAGCTCGCCCGCGAGGGCAAGTGCTGGGATGTCGCGGAGAAGGAGTTCGCGCTGCCCCAGTACGAGAAGTGGCCCGGCTATGCGAACAACCTGCAGTTCATCGCGCGCCGCTACTGCGGCCTGTGGGGGCGGGGCACCTGAGCCCCGCACGCGGCCGCCGGGTGCGCTGCCCGGCGGCCGCGCCCTGCGTTCACTTCACCGTCGCCGCCGACTGCCCGAACAGCAGCTTGCGCGACGCCTCGTCGCTCACCGACGGCGCCATGTTCATCGCCTTGCCGCGCTCGTAGGCGCGCAGCGTGGCGGGGCGTTCCCGCACCGCCTCGAACCAGCGCTTGAGATGCGGGAAGTCCTCCAGCTTCTGGCTCTGGCGCTCGTGCGGCACGATCCACGGGTAGCTCGCCATGTCGGCGATGGTGTACTCCTCGCCTGCGATGAACGTCCGGTCGGCGAGCCGCTTGTTCAGCACGCCGTAGAGGCGCCCCGTCTCGCGCACGTAGCGGTCGATGGCGTAGGGGATCTTCTCCGGCGCGTACACGGCGAAGTGGTGGTTCTGCCCCGCCATCGGGCCCAGGCCCCCCATCTGCCAGAACAGCCATTGCAGCGTTTCGACGCGGCCGTAGAGGTCGGACGGGATGAACCGCCCGATCTTCTCGGCGAGATAGAGCAGGATCGCGCCGGACTCGAACACCGACACCGGCCGGTCGCCGCCCTTGGGCGCGTGGTCGACGATCGCCGGCATGCGGTTGTTGGGCGAGATGGCGAGGAACTCGGGATTGAACTGCTCGCCCTTGCCGATGTTCACCGGCACGACGCGGTGCTCGAGGCCCGCCTCCTCGAGGAACATGAGCGGCTTGTAGCCGTTGGGGGTGCTCCAGAAGTAGAGATCGATCATCGCGGTCCTTTGTGAGTCGGGCGGGCGGCCGAATGATACTCGACCGCCGGAACCCGCCGGTCAGGACAGGATCGACCTCCGGCGGCGCGCTGCAGCCAGCAGCGCCGCGAGGCCGGCGGCGAGCAGCAGCGCGTACGTCGCCGGCTCGGGAATGAGCGCGACCGCGGTGACAGCGACGGACGCGGGCGCCGTGTTGGCGAGCGTCACGCCGCCCGCCGCGATTCCAAAGGTGAGCGAGAAGCCGTTGCCGTCGGCCGCGAGCAGCGGGTTGAACGCTGCGTCGTAGATCCCCAGCGCGAAGATCGACCCCGGACCGGAGGCGGCGGGCACGTCGAGGTCCAGTTGGAAGCTGAAGCCTGCGTCGAACGTGCCGGGCTGAAGCAGCGCGTTTAAGCCCGAGGTGTTGGCGAAGGTCACCGTCCCCGGCAGGCTGCCCGTGACGTCGCCGTCCACGGTGGCCGCGCCGCTCAGCACGAAGCTACCGCCGAACGACGAGACGGTGGCCGTTGCGGCGGGCGCGCCGCCCAGCGGATTGAACTGGAAGTCGATGAACCCATCCGCGCCGACGAACGCGCTCGTATTCACGGCAATCAGGAAGCCCGCGGCGTGCGCCCACGCAGGCAGCAGCGCGACGGCCGCGGCGAGGAGGGCGATGCGAATCAGGTTGAGCATGCGGTGCATGAGCGTCGTCCTTGACGTCTGGTCAGAATGGTCCCTGGTACACGCGAACCGTGTAGCCGATCGGGACGCGCGCGGGATTCGCGAACGCGGGTGACAAGGTCGCCGTGCCGCCCGCGGCGATCGGCGCACCGAGCGCGAGATACGGCTTGCCGTCCAGCGTCCCCAGCGCGTTGGAGAGCGTGACGCCCGCCGGCAGCGCGTCGAACACGACCAGCAGCGGTGCCGCCACCGGCGTGGCGCCGCCGTTGCTCACCGTGACCGTGGTCCCGAACAGGTTGGTACGGCGATTGAGCACGGGCGCCGTCGACTGAATGCCGAGCTGGCCCGTGAGTTCCGGGCGCGGCAGTAAGAAGCGCGCCACCTCCGGATCGTGATCGCTCGTCTGCTCCGCGAACTCCGCGTTCACGTGCACCACGTCGTACTCGGCGCCCGCGCCGAGCAGCGCGCCGCTCGCCATGATGTGGTCGAGCACCTGCGAATTGCCCTGGAAGACGTAGGTGTAGCGCTCTTCGGCGGGCAGCGTCTCGACCAGCGGCGTGAGGCCGGCCGCCTTCAGGATGCCGAGCGGCGGCGAGAACTCGAAGTCGTTCAGGTCGCCGAGCACGATCACGTTGGCGTTCGCATCGATGGCGAGGATCTGCTGCACGAAGCCCGCCACGATCGCCGCCTGCTGGTTGCGCTGCGCCTCGGACACAAGCGCCGGCGGCTGGCTCGGGCCGAACAGCGGCTGGTCGCCCCCCTTGGAGTTGAAGTGGTTGGCGATCACGAACAGGCGGTTGCCGCGGAACAGGAACTCGCCCGCGAGCGGCTTGCGGCTCGCTGTGAACGCGGTATTCGTCGGGTCGATGCGCCCCGGCGAGTTCTGAAGCTGCGGCACGCCGCCCGCATTCACCACCGCGTTCGCCGCCGTCGGCGTGCCGCCCGGGCGATCGACGAAACTCACTCGCGCCGGGTTGTACAGGAACGCCACGCGGATGTTGCCGCCGGGCTCGCCGCCGTCCTGGTCGTCCACCGGGTTGATTTGGCGGAACTGGTAGGTCGGGCCGCCCGCCGCGGCGATCGCGTTGACCAGCGTCTGCAGCGTGAGCGACGCACTCGTAACCGAGTCGTTCACCGGGCCGTTGTCGTCCTGCACCTCGATGGCGGCGATGATGTCCGGCGTGCGCAGGTTGTTCACGATCTGCGCCGCGAGTGCGTTGAACTTCGCCGCGCCGTCGCCCGGGTCGAGGTTCTCGACGTTGTAGCTCGCGACCGTGAGCCGGTCGCCCTCGCCGGCAAGCGTGGTGACCTCGGGCGCGATCGGGCCGGACGTGAAGAGCGGCGGCTCGGTGAGCAGCACCTCGTAGTTGTTGAACGCGTAGCTGACCACGCCGACGACCGTCTGGGCGATGTCGCCGACGTTGAGCAGCGGCGCGAACGTGCCGCCGGGAACGAGCAGGTCGTCGTCGAGCTGGATGCGCTCCGGGTTGAAGTCGCCCGGGGTCGCGCGGATGCCGCCGCGCGCGGTGCGTCCCGTCGCGCCGGAGCCGTCGTCGGCGACGACCCAGATCTCGCCGAAGTTGTTCGTCGGGCCCACCACCACCGGGCTTCCGATGCGCACCCGCATGCCTTCGAGGCTTTCGTAGAAGTCGATGCCGTCCACCGCTGGATCGAACGTGCCCGTCGTCTCTACGTTACCAGTGCCGGTGTAGATGATCGCCGTGGGCGGGAGCCGCCCGCCGCTGCCGATCAGCACGGGCGCGGGCAGGGTTTGCGGCGTGGGATTGGCGGTGATGGCGGTGACGGCGCCGATCTGCGTGATGGTCAGGTTGTTTTGGCTGCCGCCGGGACGGAACTCGCTCACCGTGCCCGACACGAGGATCGTCTGTCCGACGGCCACCGTCGGCGCCGAGCTGGTGAACACGAAGATGCCTTCGGAGGTCGCCGGGTTCGCGTCGGGCGCCCAGTCCTCCATGTAGAAGCCGCTCGTGGCCACTGCCGTCACGACTCCGGGCACGTTGCTCACCGTCATGCCGTTCATGGGCGAGAGATGGCCCGCGCCCTGGATGTCGCGGATGCGGGTCGTGACCGTCGGCGCGATCACCGAGACCGTGAACGAGCAGGTCGCCGTCTGCGCAGGAGAATCGCCGTTGGCGAACAGCAGCGTCACCGGGTAGCTGCCCGGCGCGAGCGCGGATGCCACGGTCAATGCGCCGGTCAGCGGCTGACCCGCTCCGGCGGACGGCGTGAACGGCAGGGACAGCCCGGCGACCGCGCCGGCAGAGATCGACGCGTTCGTAACCGCGTCATCGGCATCGGAGGCCGACACCGCCGTCGATCCGCCTACGCCCTGCGTGACGCTGAACGAAGCCGGGCAGGTTCCGATCACCGGGGCGTCGCCACCCGTACCGGTGGAGGCCGCGAGGCTGAAATCGTCCACGGCGAGGCCGTCGTCAGCGCCGCTCGCGTTGAAGTCCGTCCAGCGGATCCAGAACGTGGCCCCAGGCGGAATCGCGAGGCCGGTGATCGTCCCGGTTATCGCCGTCCGGTTGGCGGCGGCGTTGCCGTCGAGCGCCCCTGCCGTGGCGGGCGACGCCGGCGCGCTGAAGTCGAGCGCATTCACGTCCGTCCACGCGCCGGTGGTCAGCGACGTCGCGTCGACGCTGTACTGGAAATCGAGCCGATCGATGCGTCCGGTCGCGCCGTAACGCCATTGCTCGCCCGTGTAGGAAATCGTCAGCGCAGTAATGGTCGCGCCGGTGTTGTTGGTGAACTGCGCGCCGAAGGTCGGGAGCAGGCTGCCGCTTTGCAGCCCGCCGAGCGCGCGCTCGGAACTGCTGTCCGGGCCGAAGCTGTACGAGTTGCCGGCGTTGCTCGAACCCGTTCCGGCCCCGTAGGTCGTGTTCGCGTTACTCCCCGTTTCGACGAAGTACCACCCGTTGGGCAGCGTCGAGGAGGTGCCGGTGCTGGCGAGAGAATCGAAGCTCTCCGTGTAGGTCGAAGCGCCGATCGCGATGGTCTGGGCGTTCGCCGGCTGAATGCCGGCGGCAATCGAGCCGAGCAGGGCGAACGCGCAAGCCGCGGCGCGCGCCGCGAAACGGAGGGGGCGGAGGGTCACGGAGACTCCTGGTCTTGTCGTTTGCGCCGCGCGCATCCCGGAGCGGCGCGGAATCACCGAAGTGTCTGCCGCGTTCGTCACGGCCTGATGACGGCGAACCACCGCCGGGATGGGTAGAACGGGCGATGTCGAGCCGCCGACGGGTCGGACTCAGGGAAGCAGCAGGATCTTCCCGATGTGGGCGCCGCGCTCCATGGCGCGGTGCGCCTCCGCCGCCTCCGCGAGCGGGAAGGTGGCGTCGATGACCGGCCGGATGCGCGCCCCGAGCAGCGGCCACACCACGCGGCGCAGGTCGGCGGCCATGCGTGCCTTGTCCGCCACGCTCACCGGACGCAGCCGCGAGCCGGTGACGCACGCGCGCTTCGCCATGATCTTCGCGAGCGGCGGGCAGAAGCCGCCGCTGCCCGGCGACAGATGCACGATGCGCCCGCCGAAGGCGAGCGCGTCGAGATTCGCCTCGGCATAGGCGCCGCCGGCCATGTCGAGCACGAGATCGACGCCGCGTCCCGCTGTCTCCGCCCGAACGACTGCAACGAAGTCCTCGGTGCGGTAGTTGATGGCGCGCTTCGCGCCGAAGCCGCGCGCCGCGGCGCACTTGCGATCGTCGCCGCAGGTCGCGTATGCCTCGTGGCCGAGCGCGGCCAGGAGTTGCAGCCCGATCGAGCCGACGCCGCTGGTGCCGCCGTGGATCAGCACGTGCTCGCCGGGTTGCAGGCGTCCCACGTCGAAGAAGTTGTACCAGCACGTGAACAATGCTTCCGGCAGTGCCGCCGCCTCGAGATCGGAAAAGCCCGCTGGAACGGGAAGCGTGTTCGCCGCTGGCGCCACCGCGTACTGCGCGTAGCCGCCGCCGTCGACCAGCGCGCACACGCGTTCGCCCGGTTGCCATTCGGTGACACCGTCGCCGAGCGCGATCACCTCGCCGGCGACTTCCAGCCCCGGCACGTCGGTGCGCTCGCCGCCCGGTGCACGGCGGCGCTGGCCGACATCGTGGCGGTTCACCCCCGCCGCGGCCACGCGGACGAGGATCTCGCCCGCGCCGGGAACGGGCAGGGGCTGCTCGACCGGTTGCAGCACTTCGGGACCGCCGGCCGCGGTGTGGAGGACGGCGAGTTGTCGAGCGGGCAACGGCATGACGGACATGGTCTCACGCCGGCTTGCGGGGCGGGCCGCAGCGGCGGTTGTCGTCGCTCCTGACGCCGGGCCGACACCTCGGCGCAGCCTGACCGGCTTCAGGCGCCCGCCCGCCGGGACGGCGGCGGCAGGAGGTTCCCGGAAACAGGCGCGCATCAGCGTGCCGGTGCGGCATCCGTCACATGCGCTGCGGCCAATGGCACCGTGCTTGCAGTGCATGTCGTCGATTGCGACACCTCCTGAAAGAACCATGCGCCGTCCCATGTTCCGGCTGCTGCGGTACTTCTCGCTGGTCGGCCTGATCGTCGTGCTGCTCGCCGCTCTCGCGCTGGGCGCGCTCTACCGCCAGGTGGCGATGAGCGAGCTCGTGGCGATGGGCGAGGAGAACAACGCCGCGCTCGCGAAGGCGATGGCGAACGCGCTCGGGCCCAGGCTCGACCGCTATCTCGACATCTCCCGCGCGCTGCCGTCGGATCGGCTCGCCCGGCATCCCGGCCTGCCGGCGCTGCACCAGGCCATCGTCGAGCACATGCGCGGCGTGCCGGTGGTGAAGGTGAAGGTCTACGACAGCGGCGGCCGCACGGTGTATGCCTCCGAGGCGCGCCAGATCGGCGAGAACAAGCGCGGCAACGCCGGCTTCCAGGCGGCCGCGGCCGGGCGCACCGCCAGCGAGCTCACCCATCGCGACCGCTTCAGCGCCTTCGAGCAGGAAATCGAGGACCGCGACGTGCTCGCGACGTACATTCCGCTGCGCGACGCCTCGAGCGCGCGCGTGAACGCGGTGTTCGAGATCTACGCCGACGTCACGCCCTTCGCGAAACGCATCGCCAACGTGCAGCGCCTCGTCGCGGTCGCCGTGATCATGGTGCTGCTGCTGGTCTACATCGCGCTCTTCGCCGTCGTGTGGCGCGCAGAGCGCATCCTGCAGCGCCAGTACGCCGAGCGCGAGGCCGCCGGGATCGCCCTCGCGGTCGCGCGCGAGACCCTGGAGCAGCGCGTGCAGGACCGCACCGCTGCGCTCGAGGCCTCCAAGGCCGCGCTCGAGGGCGAGGTCGAGGACCGCCGCCTCGCGGAGGCGCGCGCGAGCCATCTCGCGCATCACGACCAGCTCACCGGCCTGCCCAACCGTGCGCGCTTCATCGAGCGGCTGCAGGAATCGATCGCCCGCGCCGGGCGCGGCGGCACCTCGGTGGCGGTGCTGTTCCTCGACATCGACCGCTTCAAGAACATCAACGACTCGCTCGGCCACGCCACCGGGGACGAGCTCCTCAAGATCGTGGGCGCCATCTGCGCGCGCGACCTGCGCGAGACCGACACCGTGGCGCGGCTCGGCGGCGACGAGTTCATCCTGTGCCTGGGCGAGGTGGCGTCGGCCGAGGACGCCGGCGCTGTCGCCCGGCGCCTGCTGGCGGATCTTGCGCGAGGCTTCGATGTCGGCGGCCATCGGCTGCATGCCAATGCGAGCGTCGGCATCAGCCTGTATCCGGCCGATGGTGCCGACGCGGAGACGCTGATCCGCAACGCCGACACCGCCATGTACCACGCCAAGGACGACGGGCGCGGCACCTTCCATTTCTTCCGCCCGCAGATGACCGAGCGCGTGAAGCGTCGCCTCGAGCTGGAGTTGGGGCTGCGCCATGCGGTGGAGCGCGGCGAGTTCGAGCTGCATTTCCAGCCCGTCGTGCAGCTCGCTACCGGGCGGCTCCTCGGCGCGGAGGCGCTGTTGCGCTGGCGCCACCCGGAGCGCGGGCTGGTGTCGCCGGCGGAGTTCATCCCCGTCGCCGAGGACATCGGCATCATCGTCCCGCTCGGCCAGTGGGTGCTGCGCGAAGCCTGCAAGCAGGCGGCGCAGTGGACGCGCCTCAGCGGCCGCGCGCCGTTCGTCGCGGTGAACCTCTCCGCGCGGCAGTTCCACGAAGGCAGCCTGGTGAATGTCGTCGCCGACGCGCTGGCCGACGCCGGGCTTCCCGCCGACCAGCTCGAGCTCGAGATCACCGAGAGCATCGTCATGCAGCAGACCGAGACCAGCGTCCGCATGCTGCGCGAGCTGGAGCAGCTCGGCACAAAGCTCGCCATCGACGATTTCGGCACCGGCTACTCGAGCCTCGGCTATCTCAAGCGCTTTCCACTCTCGACCATCAAGATCGATCGCACCTTCATCCGCGACGTCTGCCGGGACACCGACGACCGCGCCATCGTCACCGCGATCATGGCGATGGCGCAGAGCCTCGACCTCACCGTCACGGCCGAGGGCGTCGAGCGGCCCGAGCAGGCGGCCCTGCTGCGCGAGCTCGGCTGCGAGCAGGTGCAGGGTTATCTCTACGGCAAGCCGGTGGAGGCAGCGGAGTTCGTCAAGCTGCTCCAGAAACCCGTGCTCCCGACGCTCACCGTAGTAGGTGGACAGGCGGCGTAGGCCCTGCTTGGCTGGCCGGGCCGCGATGTGTAAGAATTCAGGCTCCATACACATTTCGGGATCGTGATGGCAGGCGAGCCGGGGACGCGCGCAACGCGCACCAACATAGTGATCGACGAGGCCCTCATCAGGGATGCGATGGAGGCCGGGGGCTTCAAGACCAAGCGTGAGGCCGTCGAGGCCGGATTGCGTCTGCTGGCACAGCAGAAGCACTATCGATACATCCGCGGCCTGCGCGGCAGGCTCAAGTGGGAAGGGGACCTCAGGGCCGCACGGCGCGACCGATGATCCTCGTCGATTCCAGCGTCTGGATCGATTACTTCAACGGGGTCGACGCCGCGCACACCAGCCGACTGGATGCGCTACTGCTGACCCGCGAACGCGTGATCTCGGCCGACCTGATCGTCTGCGAGGTGCTCCAGGGCTTCGCATCCGAAAAGGACTTCCGGGCCGCGGCAAGAGTCTTCGGGAATCTCTCCTGCTATGAGCTCGGCGGCGAAGATGCGGCCGTAGAGGCAGCGGGAAACTACAGGAAGCTCCGTGCGCGGGGCGCCACCGTGAGGAGCACCGTCGACACGCTCATCGCCTCTTTCTGCATCCGCCATCGCATCCCCTTGTTGCACCACGACCGGGATTTCGGTCCCTACGAGCGGCATCTCGGATTGCGAGTCGTTCGCTAGAATCATCCGTTCTCTTTCCCGAACAGCGAGCCGCCATCATGCCTTCGTCGCCCACCATCTCGCGCCTCGGCCCCGACTTCCGCTGGCCGGGCGGCAAGCGCGTCGCCGTCATCTTCAACATCGCCTACGAGGCCTGGTCCGAGGGGCAGGCGCCCGGCATCGGGCCGATGGGCAACGTGCTGAAGCCCGGCTACTTCGACACCAACGCCGATTCCTGGGCGCGCTTCGGCGCCGTGCGCGGCATCGACCGGCTGCTGGACATCGCCAAGCGCCAGGGCGTGCGCACCAGCGTGATGACCAACGGCATCCTCGCCGAGAAACACCCGGCGAGCGTGCGGCGCATCCGCGACGAGGGTCACGAGATCATCGCGCACTCCTGGGGCATGGACGTGATCCCGGTCTACCTGGACGAGGCCGGCGAGCGCGCCAACCTCGACCGCACCATGGGCGCGATCGAGGCCGCGGCCGGCGTGAAGCCGGTCGGCTGGATCAGCCCGCGCGGCACGGGCGGTCTCTCGGGCTCGCGCCTGCTGGCCGAGCGGGGCTTCCTGCATCACGGCGACTGCAACGACGACGACCTGCCCTACCTCGAGGCCTTCGGCGACAGGCGCATCGCGGGCATCGCGCTCACCATGGACGTGAACGACCTGCCGTGGGTGATCCGCTACGGCAACGCGCCGGGCGGCCTGGTCGAGGTGTTCCGGCAGACGCTCGAGGCCGCGCGCCGCGAAACGCGCGCTATCTGCTTCGACGCCACCGCGCACACCCACGTCTTCGGCCGCTCCGCCGGCGCCTGGGTGTTCGAGGAGCAGATGAAGATCGCGAAGCAGTCCGACGACGTCTGGATCGCGACGCGCGAGGAGATCGCGCGGCACGTGCTGGCCAGCGCGAAATGAGGAGGGTGTTCATGGCCGGAATCCGCGCGCTGCTCGCCGCCGCGATGTGCCTCGTCTCCGCAGGCGCCTTCGCGCAGCAGGCCTATCCCGCCAAGCCGGTGCGCTTCGTCGTGGCGTTCGCGCCTGGCGGCCCGGCGGATCTCGTCGCGCGCCTGATCGCGCAGAAGATCGGCGACCAGTGGGGCCAGCAGGTGATCGTCGAGAACCGCGGCGGCGCAGGCGGCGCGGTGGCCGCGCAGGCGGTCGCGCGTGCCCCGGCCGACGGCTACACCGTTCTGGTCACCACCAGCTCGCTCGCCGTCACGCCGGCGCTGAACCCCAATGCGGGCTACGACGCGGAGAAGGACTTCATCCCCGTCACGCTCATCGCGTCCTCGCCGAACCTTTTCGTCGCGAGCACGCAGTCGGGGATCAAGACCCTGCGCGAGGCCATCGACCGCGCGAAGTCCGGCAAGCTCAACTACGGCACCGCCGGCGCCGGCACGACGCCGCACCTCTCGGCCGAGTATCTCTTCAGGGTGCTGGGCAAGGTGGACGTGCAGCACGTGCCCTACAAGGGCGCCGGCCCCGCGATGCAGGCCGTGGTGGCGGGCGAGACGGAGCTCGCGAGCGTGGCGATCTCCGCGGGCGTGCCGTTCGTGAAGGGCGGCCGTGCGGTGGGCCTCGCCGTGACCAGCAACAAGCGCGTGCCCGCGCTGCCCGACGTGCCGACCGTCGCGGAGAGCGGCTTCGGCGGCTTCGAGGACTACACCTGGGTCGGGCTCTTCGTGCCCGCCGGGACGCCGCCGGAAATCGTCGCGCGCCTCAACGCCGAGGCGCAGGCCGCCCTCAAGTCGCCCGAGGTGCGCGAGAAGCTCGCCGGCGCGGGCTTCGAGCCGGTCGGCGACGGCCCGCGCGAATTCGCGCCCTATCTCAGGACCGAGCTCGGCAAGTGGGCGAAGGTCGTCAAGGAAACCGGCGCCAAGGCGGAGTAGCCGCGGCCCAAGGAGCCAGCATGAAAGCGTACGTGATCGACGCCGTCGCGAAGACGGTGCAGGAAGCTGCGATCGACAATGGCCTCGACGGCGTGAAGGCGCTGATCGGCTTCGACACCGTCGACTCCGACGAGATCGACGACAACGGCGACCGCCTGTTCTTCGACGAGCGGTGCCATCTGCGCGCCGCGCCGGGCGCGCCGAAGTTCAAGGTCGACAATCTCGCGCCCGTCGCGGGGCGCGGCGTGGTGGTGCGGGCCGGGCAGGGGGGCTCGCAGCTCACCGACGCGATCATCGGGCTCGATGCGCTCAAGAAGCGCGTGACCTTCCTTTAGTGATTCGTCCACTGCAACCAGTGTTCGCGGCGCGGCGGCCAGCCGGCGTTGTTCAGCGAACCTCAGACTCAGGACACTAGCGCCCGGTCACTTCGCCCGGCTGACCCCGGCCATCGCCTCCAGCACCGCGCACACCGACGCGGTGTCGCTCATCTCGTAGCCCATGCCGATCGCCGCGGCGTGGATGTTCGCGGCGAGCGAGAAGAGCGGCGTCGCGCAGTCGATGCTCTGCGCGTGCTGCGTGATGATGGAGATGTCCTTCGACATGGTGCGGTGCGTCGCGGTCACGTCGCGGTCGTACACGCCCTCGACCATCTGCGGCCCGCGCACCTGGAACATCCGGGAACTGCCCGCGCTGTCCGCCAGCACCTTGAAGATCGTCTCCGGCGCGATGCCGGACTTCTGCCCGAACGCGAACGCCTCGCCCGCCGACACGTTGTGGATCGCCACCAGCAGGTTGGCGATGTACTTCATCCTGCTGCCGTTTCCGAAGGCGCCGAGGTCGTGCGCCAGGCGCCCGATGCCCTCGAAGACCGGGCGCATCGCCGTCACGGCCGCCGGATCGCCGCTCGCGAACACCACCAGGTCGCCCTTCGCTGCCTGCGCGCCGGTGCCGCTCACCGGGCAGTCGAGCAGCGTCTGGCCGGCCTTTTGCATTGCAGCGCGGGCCGCCTCCTTGTCCGCGATGGCGAGCGTGCAGGTGTCGGCCACCACCACCGGGCGGCCTGCCTCCACGATGCCGCCGGGGCCCGCCACCGCCGCCATCAGCGCCTTGCCGCTCGGCAGCGAGGTGATCAGGCGATCAGCTTTGCGGGCGACGTCTGCCGGCGAGGAGGCGGCCTCGACGCCGGCCTCCGCCAGCGCCGCGAGCTTCGCCGCATCCACGTCGTAGCCCACGACCGGGAAGCCCTTCGCGCGCAGGTTGCGGGCGTAGGCGCCGCCCATGATGCCCAGTCCGACGAC
>Ga0209254_10004082_pt1 | contig 13355 bp, 9 predicted proteins | sample FrelakmetDIP11DI_FD_187148 | JGI IMG/M metagenome (GOLD analysis project Ga0209254, IMG submission 187148) | Freshwater lake sediment microbial communities from the University of Notre Dame, USA, for methane emissions studies - DIP11 DI (SPAdes)... | ecosystem: Environmental > Aquatic >...
GATTTCGACGCACGTTACCGAACTCGATGATCGTGGCCTGGCCGAGCTTGTCGCGCAGCTCCATCGCGGCGAGCTCGCCGCGCGCGTCGAACGCGAGCCCGACGTGGTCGAAGTCCGAGCCCTCCTGCTTCGGGCGCAGGCGGGCCCAGGTCCACTCGCCCTCGCGCTCGAGCGCGAGTGCCGTGAACGCGTCGCCCACCTTGCCCGATCCCGACAGCAGCATCGCCGGCGTCGAGCCGAGGCCTGCCTCGAGAGCGCGCACCGTCACCTGCTCGAGGTCGCTGTCGTAGAGCCACAGCCGCTCGCCGTCGGCGACGATGGTCTGGAGGTAGGGCTGGCGATAGTCCCAGCGGAAGCGGTTCGGTCGCGACAGCGACAGCGTGCCCGACGCACGGTCCACCACCTGCCCGTCACGGTTGCGGACCACCTGGGCGAAGTCCGCCGACAGCGTCTTGAGCGATGCGAGGTAGGCGTCCACGCGCGCCACGGCGTCGCCCGCGCCCTGTGCAAGTGCGGCCGGCGCGAGCAGGCAGGCGAGCCATCCGACGATCCCGCGTGCGGCGTGCGGCATGGTTCAGTCCGCCTCGGGCGGCGGCGGCGCGATCACCTCGCGAGCGCCGTTCGACTGCAGGGGGCCCACGAGACCCGCCGCCTCCATGGCTTCGATCATGCGGGCGGCCCGGTTGTAGCCGATCTTGAGGCGACGCTGCACGCCCGAGATCGACGCCTTGCGGCTCTCCGTGACGATGCGCACCGCCTCGTCATAGAGTGGGTCCTGCTCCGGGTCGCCGCCGCCCTCCTCCCCGCCGGAGGACTCGCCGGCCAAGCCGGGGATCGGCGACGACGGCCCGTCGAGCACCTCGTCGAGGTACACGGGCGGGCTCATGACCTTGAGCTTGGCGACCACGCGGTGCACTTCCTGGTCGGAGACGAACGCGCCGTGCACGCGCACCGGCAGCGAGGTACCCGGCTGCAGGAACAGCATGTCGCCGTGGCCGAGCAGCGCCTCGGCGCCGCTCTGGTCGAGGATGGTGCGCGAATCGACCTTGGCCGAGACCTGGAACGCGATGCGGGTCGGGATGTTGGCCTTGATGAGGCCCGTGATCACGTCCACCGACGGGCGCTGCGTGGCGAGGATCAGGTGGATGCCCGAGGCGCGCGCCTTCTGAGCGAGACGCGCGATCAGCTCCTCGACCTTCTTGCCGACGATCATCATCAGGTCGGCGAGCTCGTCGACGATCACCACGATGTAGGGCAGCGGTTCGAGCGGCGGGATCGACGAAGAGTCGGCGTCCGGCAGCAGCTGCTTCATCTCCTGCGGATCGCGCAGCGGCTTGCCCTCGTCGGCCGCCTCCTTGACCTTGCGGTTGTAGCCCGCGAGGTTGCGCACACCCGCGAAAGCCATGAGGCGATAGCGGCGCTCCATCTCGGCCACGCACCAGCGCAGCGCGTTGGCCGCCTGCTTCATGTCGGTGACGACCGGCGCGAGCAGGTGCGGGATGCCCTCGTACACCGAGAGCTCCAGCATCTTCGGGTCGATCATGATCAGCCGGACCTGCTCCGCGGACGACTTGTAGAGCAGCGACAGCACCATCGCGTTCACGGCCGTGGACTTGCCCGAGCCCGTCGTGCCGCCCACCAGCAGGTGCGGCATGCGGGCGAGGTCGGCCACCACCGGATTGCCGCCGATGTCCTTGCCGAGCACCAGCGCGATCGGCGAGTGCATGTCGTCGTAGGCCTTCGACTTGATGATCTCGCCGAGCGTCACGATCTCGCGCGACTCGTTCGGGATCTCGAGGCCCATGGTGGACTTGCCCGGGATGATCTCGACGACGCGCACGCTCACCGCCGACAGCGCACGCGCGAGGTCCTTCGCAAGGTGCGAGATCTGCGCCACCTTCACGCCCGGCGCGGGCCGCAGCTCGAAGCGCGTGATCACCGGCCCGGGATGCACCTCGACCACCTCGGCCTCGACGCCGAAGTCCCGCAGCTTGAGTTCCACGAGCCGCGACATGGCCTCGAGCGCCTCGGCGGAGTAACCGCCCACCCGCGGCGGCGCGTCGTCGAGCAGAGAGAGCTCCGGCAGCTCCGTCGAGCCCGGCCGCTCGAACAACGCCACCTGCTTCTCCTTCTCGACGCGCTCGCTCTTCTCGACCTTGGGCGCGGGCGCCTCGATCTTCGGCGGCTTGCGGTCGGCGGCCTTCTTCTGCTCCTCGCGCACCACCTCCTGGCGGGCCTGCTTGACCTCGCGGCCCGCCTTGACGTCGCGCGCGGTGGACATCCGCTCGCGCGCCCAGGCGAGCGCGGCGAGCACGCCGAGCCCGATGCGATCCATGACGGCGAGCCACGAGACGCCGGTGAACAGCGACACCGAGGCGAGCCACACGGCGAGCAGCAACAGGGTCGCCCCGAGGAAGCTCATCACCGAGGCGAGTCCGTCGCCGACGAGCGCGCCGAGCACCCCGCCCGCCGTGCTCGGCAACGACCCGGGCGCGTAGTGCAGTGTGGCGAGCCCGCAGCTCGTGGCAAGCGCGAGGGCGAAGCCGAGGCCGCGCAGACCGAGCGTGCGACGGCTGGCGGGCTGTCGATCGTCCCGCCCGCGATACAGCGACCAGCCGGCGACGGCGAGCAGCAACGGGAAGAGATACGCCGGGGCCCCGAACAGTACGAAGAACAGGTCGGACAGCCAGGCGCCGACCGGGCCGATCAGGTTCTCGACCGGGCCGTGCTGGCCTGTGGAGGAAAACGCGGCGTCCGACGGATCGTGGCTCGCCAGCGCGACGAACAGGATCAGGGCGAGCGCGCCGAAGATCCACAGGGCGCTTTCGCGCAGCCCGCGTGCAATCACGGCCGACTCGGCAGAGGGGTCACGCTTCGTTTCGGCTCTAGCCACCGTGCATCACCTGAAAGCTCAAGGCCTTCCAGTAAACAACTGAATGAAATGAGATTATCTTCAAGGGCGCGGAGCCGCCAGGACATCCGCGCAACGCGCCCGCTTCGGGCTGACCGGCCGCTCTTTGCCGCACGGCGGGTTGTTGCTTACCATGCCGCGCCCCACCCGGACGCGCTGCGACAAAACGCAAGGAAGTATACATGAGCACCCCCCGTCACTCGCGGCTGATCATCCTGGGCTCCGGGCCCGCCGGCTACGCCGCCGCCGTCTACGCGGCCCGCGCCAACCGCAAGCCGCTGCTGCTCACGGGCATGGAACAGGGCGGTCAGCTCATGACCACCACCGAGGTGGACAACTGGCCGGGCGACCCGCACGGACTGACGGGCCCAGGCCTCATGGAACGCATGCGCGAGCACGCCGAGCGCTTCGACACCGAGATCCTGATGGACCACGTGAACGAGGTGGATTTTTCCTCCCGTCCGCTGAAACTCAAGGGCGACCGCGGCGACTACACCTGCGACGCGCTCGTGATCGCCACCGGGGCGAGCGCCCGCTACCTCGGGCTCGAGTCCGAGCAGGCGTTCCGCGGCCGCGGTGTCTCCGCCTGCGCGACCTGCGACGGCTTCTTCTTCCGCGGCCAGCGCGTGGCGGTGATCGGCGGCGGCAACACCGCCGTCGAGGAGGCGCTCTACCTCTCGAACATCGCCGCGCACGTCACGCTGGTGCACCGCCGCGACAAGCTGCGGTCGGAGAAGATACTGCAGGACCGCCTGTTCGAGCGGCAGCGCGCCGGTGTGGTGGACATCGTGTGGAACCACGCCGTGCAGGACGTGCTCGGCGACGACTCCGGCGTCACCGGCGTGCGCATCGCGGCGACCGCGGGCGACGCCACGCGGGACCTGTCGGTCTCCGGCGTCTTCATCGCCGTCGGGCACACGCCCAACACCCAGATCTTCGAGGGCAAGCTCGAGATGAAGGGCGGCTACATCGTGGTGCGCTCCGGGATCGCCGGCAACGCCACGGCGACCAGCGTGCCCGGGGTGTTCGCCGCTGGCGACGTGGCCGACCATGTCTACCGCCAGGCCGTGACCTCGGCGGGAACCGGCTGCATGGCGGCCCTCGACGCCGACAAGTACCTCGAGCAACTCGACGACGCCGGCCACTGAGCCGGCCGGCCCCCGTACCGGTGCGCGTCCGCGCGGAGATCGCCGCCCGGTTGTCGGAGGTTCCGGCCGCCGACTGGGATGCGCTCGACGCAGCCGGCAACCCGTTCCTGAGCCACGCCTTCCTCGGAGCGCTCGAGACCTGGGCCTGTGTGGGGGGCGATACCGGCTGGGAACCGCGCCACCTGCTGCTGCGCGACGTCTCGGGGCGCCTCGTCGCGGCCGTGCCCCGCTACGAGAAGGCGCATTCCTGGGGTGAGTTCATCTTCGACTGGAGCTGGGCGCAGTCCTACGCGCGCGCCGGACTCGACTATTACCCGAAGCAGCTCGCAGCGATCCCCTTCACGCCCGTGACCGGACCACGCCTGCTCGTGCGCCCGGGCGCGGAGGCAAGCACGCTTCGCAGCACGCTCGCCGCGCTGCTGCGCGAGGCTGCGGTCCGCGACGGTGCTTCCGGCATGCACGTCAACTTCACCACCGACGACGACCAGGCCGCCCTCGAGGCGGCGGGCTTCCTGCGCCGGCACGACTGCCGGTTCCTTTGGAGCAACCGCGGCTACCGGGACTTCGAGGACTTCCTCGACGGCTTCCGCGCAGACAAGCGCAAGAAGCTGCGCCGCGAGCGACGACGGGTGCTCGAGGCCGGGATCACCCTGCGAAGCCTGCCGGGCGAGGACATCGGCGCCGAACTGTGGCGGACGATCTTCGCCTTCTCCGAGCGGACCTTCCTGCGCCACGGCAACGGTCACTACCTCAGTGCGGAGTTCCTCGCGGACGTCGCGCGGCGCCTGCCCGGCGCGGTCGTGGTCAAGCTCGCCGAGCGCGAGGGCACGCCGCTGGCCGCGGCGGTGTTCCTGCAGGGCGGCGGAACACTGTACGGACGCTATTGGGGTGCGGCCGGCCATGAGGACTGCCTGCATTTCGAGGCCTGCTACTACCAGGGCATCGAGCATTGCATCGCCCACCGCCTCGAGCGGTTCGATCCCGGCACGCAGGGCGAGCACAAGCTCGCGCGCGGCTTCGCCCCGACGCTCACGAGCTCAGCGCACTGGCTCGCTCATGAAGGATTCCACGCGGCGGTCGCGCGGTACCTCGAGCGGGAACGCGCGGGTGTGCTCGAGTACCTCGAGGCGGCCCGGCAGCACCTGCCGTTCCAGCGGGGACCGGAGGCGTGATTCCCTGGCTGCGGCCGGGTGACCCGCCGACGGCGTTTCCGCCGGTCGAGACCGCGCTCGCCGAGCCCGACGGCCTGCTGTGCGCCGGCGGCGACCTCGCGCCCGAACGGCTCGTCGAGGCCTATCGTCGCGGCATTTTCCCCTGGTTCTCGACCGGGCAGCCGATCCTGTGGTGGTCGCCGGACCCGCGCACCGTGCTCTACCCGGCCGAGCTGCACGTCTCGCGCAGCCTCGCGAAGACCTTGCGCAGGCGGCAGTTCGCCACCAGCTTCGACCGCGCCTTCGATGCCGTGATGGACGGCTGCGCCGATCCCGAGCGCCGCCCCGAGGGCACGTGGATCACGCCCCGGATGCGCGCCGCCTACCTGCGCCTGCACGAGCTCGGCTTCGCCCACTCGGTCGAGACGTGGAACGGCAGCCGGCTCGCCGGCGGAATCTACGGCGTCGCGCTGGGGCGCGTGTTCTTCGGCGAGTCGATGTTCAGCGCCGAGCCGGACGCCTCGAAAGTCGCGATCTGCGCCCTTTCACACTCGTTGCAGGAGCGCAACTATCGATTCATCGACTGCCAGGTCGCGAGCCCGCACCTGTCGAGCCTGGGCGCGCGCAGCCTGCCGAGGCGCGAATTCCTGCGCGAGCTCGCCGCGGCGACGGCCGGACCACCCGCGCCCGACCCGACCTGGCGAAGTGCGTCGTTTGCTTTGCCACAGCCCTTTATGCAGAATTCGCGCGGCCCGCGGGGCTGCTGAGAGGGTGCATGGCGAAAGAAGACGCAATTCAGATGGAAGGCCGGGTGGTCGAGACACTGCCCAACACGACCTTCAGGGTTCAGTTGCAGAACGGCCACATCGTGACCGCGCACATCTCGGGCAAGATGCGCAAGAACTACATCCGCATCCTCACCGGCGACAGCGTCACCGTGGAGATGACGCCCTACGACCTGACCAAGGGCCGCATCGTCTACCGGGGCCGCTGAGCCTGAGACCTCGGGCGGCCGGCATGCCGCCTCACTCGAGCAGCGCCGGCTCCTCTGACGAACGGGTCTCGATCTTGAGCTGCTCGTCGGTGCCCACGCTCACGAAGGCGTGCCCGCCCTTCTCGAGCTGCCCGAACAGCAGTTCCTCCGCGAGCGGCCGCTTGATGTGTTCCTGGATGACTCGCGCCATCGGCCGGGCGCCCATCTTCGGGTCGTAGCCGCGCCGCGCGATCCACGCCCGGGCGTCGTCCTCCACGTGCAGCGCGACGCCCTTCTGCTCGAGCTGCGTCTCCACTTCCACGATCAGCTTGTCCACCACGCGCTGGATCGTCCGCTCGTCCAGCGCCTGGAACTGGACGACGGCATCGAGGCGGTTGCGGAACTCCGGTGCGAACAGCCGCCGGATCGCCTCCATACCATCGGGCGCGTTGTCCTGGGCGACAAACCCGATCGAGGCCCGGCTCATTTCGGCGGCGCCGGCGTTGGTGGTCATCACGATCACCACGTGGCGGAAATCCGCCTTACGGCCGTTGTTGTCGGTCAGCGTGCCGTGGTCCATCACCTGCAGCAGCAGGTTGAACACGTCCGGGTGCGCCTTCTCGATCTCGTCGAGCAGCAGCACGCAGTGCGGGTTCTTGGTGATGGCCTCGGTGAGGAGCCCGCCCTGGTCGAAGCCGACGTAGCCCGGGGGTGCGCCGATCAGTCGCGACACGGTGTGGCGCTCCATGTACTCCGACATGTCGAAGCGCACCAGCTCGACGCCGAGCGCCGAGGCGAGCTGGCGCGTCACCTCCGTCTTGCCGACGCCGGTGGGGCCGGCGAACAGGAAGGAGCCCACCGGCTTGTGCTGGTCGCCGAGGCCCGAGCGCGACATCTTGATCGCGGCCGAGAGCGTCTCGATCGCCTTGTCCTGCCCGTAGATCACGAGCTTGAGGTTGCGCTCGAGGTTGCGCAGCACGTCGCGGTCGCTCGACGACACGGTCTTCGGCGGGATGCGCGCCATGCGCGCCACGACGTCCTCGACCTGGTTGACCGTGACCACCGCCTCGCGCTCGCCGGCCGGCTTCACGCGCTGGCGCGCGCCCGCCTCGTCGATGACGTCGATGGCCTTGTCGGGCAGGTGCCGGTCGTTGATGTGTCGTGCGGAGAGCTCCGCAGCGGCGATCAGGGCGTCGTCGGCATAGCGGATGCCGTGGTGCTCCTCGAACTTCTGCCGCAGGCCGCGTAGGATCTCGATCGTCTCGGCGACCGTCGGCTCGACGATGTCGATCTTCTGGAACCGTCGCGTGAGGGCGTGGTCCTTCTCGAAGATGCCGCGGAACTCCTGGTAGGTGGTCGAACCGATGCAGCGCAGCTCGCCGTTCGCGAGCGCCGGCTTGATGAGGTTCGAGGCGTCCATCACGCCGCCCGAGGCCGCCCCGGCGCCGATCACGGTGTGGATTTCGTCGATGAACAGGATGGCCCCGGGGAGCTTCTTGATCTCGGCGAGCACGCCTTTGAGCCGCTTCTCGAAGTCGCCGCGGTACTTCGTCCCTGCGATCAGCGACCCCAGGTCGAGCGAGTAGACCGTGCTGTCGGCCAGCACCTCGGGCACGCGGCGCTCGACGATCAGTCGCGCCAGTCCCTCGACCAGGGCGGTCTTGCCGACGCCCGCCTCGCCCACGTACAGCGGATTGTTCTTGCGCCGCCGGCAGAGGATCTCGATGGTGCGCTCGACCTCGAGCGCACGGCCGATCAGCGGGTCGATGCGGCCCTCGATCGCCAGGCGGTTGAGGTTGGTGGCGTACTTCTCGAGCGCCGAGCTGCCCTCGGCGTCGCGCTCGCCTTCGCCATGCGGCGACTCCTCGCTGCGCGCCTCGCGCTCGTCGCCGGGCTTCGCGAGCCCGTGCGAGATGTAGTTCACCACGTCCAGCCGCGACACGTCCTGCAACGTGAGCAGGTACGCGGCGTGCGAATGCTTCTCGCTGAAGATCGCCACCAGCACGTTCGCGACCGAGACTTCCTTCTTGCCGCTCGACTGGACGTGGAACACGGCGCGTTGCAGGACACGCTGGAAGCCCAGCGTCGGCTGCACCTCGCGGTCATCGTCCTGCTTCAGGCGCGGCGTCGTCTGGTCGATGAACTCGGCGAGCTCCTTGCGCAGCCGGGTAGCGTCGGCCCCGCAGGCGCGCAGGATCTCGCGCACCCGCGTCGTCTCGATGATCGAGAGCAGGAGGTGCTCCACGGTCATGAATTCGTGGCGGGCCTCGCGGGCCGCCTGGAAGGCTTCGTTCAGGCAGATCTCGAGTTCACTGCTCAACACGGCGTCAGGCCTCTTCCATCGTGCACAGGAGGGGATGCTGGTTCTGGCGGGCGTAGGTGGTCACCTGCGCCACCTTGGTCTCGGCAATCTCGTGCGTGAACACCCCGCACACGCCCTTGCCCCGGGTGTGCACCTCGAGCATCACGCGGGTCGCCGTGGTGCGGTCCAGGGCGAAAATGTGCTCGAGCACGTCCACCACGAACTCCATCGGCGTGTAGTCGTCGTTCAGGAGCACGACCTGGTAGAGCGGCGGCCGCTTGGTGCGCGGCTGCGCCTCCTCGACCACCAGTCCGTGGCCCTGCTGGGTGCGTTCGTCGCTCATTTCCTGCCATTGCTCCCGCCATGCCTATATAGGGCCATGCCCGCACGGTGACAAGCGCCGATTCGGGATCCGTGCACGGTTTGCATCATCCGATAGTTGCGCGATTGTCTTGAGGCCGTGTCCCGCAAGTCCGTATCATGCGGCAACTTCGACCAACGACTGACGGGTCAAGGGTCCGCCTCCTCGATGCAGCTGCCCAAAAGCTTCGGTTCCATTGCGCGGACAGCCGCCGGGCTCACCCCCGCGGCATGGGCCCGATCGCTGCCGCTGTGGGTGTCGAGCGGCCTGGTCCTGCTGCTCGCCTGGCAGGCCGTACAGCTCACCTGGACGGCGCTCGGCTCGCGGCGTGCGCAGCCCCCGACCGACGTCGCCCCCATGCCCCAGCCGCAGGGTCCCGCGACCCGGGCGGTGGACATCGGCCGCATCGTCAACGCCCATCTGTTCGGCGTGGCCGGCGCCCCGGGTTCGGATGAGACGGATCCCGCCGCAGTGGCCGCTACCCAGATGAACCTCGTCCTGGCCGGCACCATCGCGCACGCCGACCCGCAGCGGGGATTCGCCATCGTCGGCGAGAGCGCAGCCACCGCGCGCGTGTACGCGGTCGGCAAGACCATCACGGGCGGAACCAAGCTGCACTCCGTGTATCCCGACCGCGTCATCCTGGACCGGGGTGGCAAGCTCGAGGCCCTGATCCTGCCCAAGAAATTTCAGGGCGGCGGCATGAGCGCTGCCCAGCCGGTTGCCACCGCGGCGCCCGACGCGATGATTAGCCAGCGCCTGCAGAACCTCGCGGCGCAGAATCCGGGAGCGATCACCGAGGTCATCCGCCCGCAGCCCGTGTTTGCGAACGGGCAGCAACGCGGCTACCGGGTGTATCCGGGGCGCAACCGGCAGCAGTTCACGCAGCTCGGCCTGATGCCCGGCGACCTGGTGACGGCGATCAACGGCACCCCGCTCGACGATCCGGCGCGGGGAATGGAGATCCTGCAGTCCATTAACAGCGCGGCCCAGGTCACGGTCACGGTGGAACGCAACGGTCAGAGTACGCAGGTCAGTATCAATACTGCCCAGGTCGCGGCCGAGGCCGCGTCCGGGGCGTTGACAGAGGCGATTTCGGTCAGCGAGGTGCCCGAGCCCTCCGAAGACCCGGATCCCGCGGAGTGACGATGAAATCCAAGTTCAAGGATCGGGTCGCAGTGAAGCTGGCCGCCGGCGCACTCGCCGCAGCCCTGGCGCTCGGCATGCCCGCGGCGGCACCGGGCCAGAGCCAGGGCTCCATCACCCCCAATTACAAGGATGCGGACCTCGGCCAGATCATCGAGGCCGTGAGTGCCGTGACCGGCAAGAACTTCATCGTGGACCCGCGGGTGCGGGCGCAGGTCACGATGCTCTCCTCCACGCCGATGTCTCCCGACGCCTTCTACGAGGCGTTCCTGTCGATCCTGCAGGTGCACGGCTTCGTGGCGGTGCCCTCCGGCGACGTCGTCAAGATCGTGCCCGACGCCAACGCGCGGCAGCTCCCCGCCAACGACCTGCCCTCGCGCATCAGCTCCACCTCGGACGAGATCGTCACGCAGGTGGTGTCGGTCAAGAACGTGAGCGCCGCGCAGCTGGTGCCCATCCTGCGGCCGCTGATCCCACAGTACGGGCACCTCGCGGCCTATCCGACCTCGAACATGCTGATCATCTCGGATCGTGCGGCCAACGTCAGCCGCATGGTGCGCATCATCCAGCGCATCGACCAGACCGGGGACGAGAACATCGACGTCATCCCGATGCAGCACGCGAGCGCCTCGGACGTGGTGCGCATCGTCAACTCGCTGTATGTGACCGCGGGCGCCGAGGGCGGCGGCGTACCGACCGTGAAGATGGTCGCCGACGACCGGACCAACAGCGTGCTCGTGAGCGGAGAGAGCTCGCAGCGCCTGCGGCTGAAGACGCTCATCACGCACCTCGACACGCCGCTCGAGGCGGGCGGCGACACCCAGGTCCGCTACCTGCGCTACGCCGACGCCGAGAAGCTCTCTCAGAAGCTGCGCGAGCAGATCCAGGGCATCACGGCGGCCGCGGCGCCCGGGGCGGCCGGTCCCGGCGGCGGCGCACCGGCCATCGTCGGCGGCGGCGGCGGCGGGGTGGACCGCAGCATCACGATCTGGGCGGAGCCGCAGACCAACGCACTGGTCGTGACCGCACCGCCGAAGGTCATGCGCTCGGTGATGTCCATCGTGGACCGGCTCGACATCCGCCGCGCCCAGGTGCTGGTCGAGGCCATCCTGGTCGAGATGTCGGTCGACAAGGCGATGGATTTCGGCGTCAACTGGCTGATCCTGGACCGCGACGCGGACGGCACGGACCTGCCCGGCGGCGGATTCGTCTCGCCGGTCGACGGCACCGGAATCGGCCAGATCCTCCAGGGCGTGCTGAATCCTGAGTCCGTCGCCAGCCTCCCGAGCGGCCTGACCCTCGGTCTCGGGCGCGTCGTCGCCGACGGCTTCAGCTGGGCCGCCATCGTGCGAGCGCTGCAGGGCGCGGGCAACACCAACATCATCGCCACGCCCTCGATCGTCACGCTCGACAACGAGGAAGCCGAGATCAAGATCGCGCAGGAGGTGCCGTTCGTCACCGGCCAGTACACGAACCAGGGCGTGTCGACGCCGGGCGGCAACGTCAACCCGTTCCAGACGATCAACCGCGAGGAAGTCGGCAACATCCTCAAGATCACGCCCCAGATCAACGAGGGGGATTCGGTGGTCCTCAAGATTTCGCAGGAAGCCTCGAGCATCGCCGCCAGCTCTCAGCAGGTCAGCAGCAACGACCTGATCACGAACAAGCGGACCATCTCGACCAACGTGCTGGTCGAGGACGGCGGCATCATCGTGCTCGGCGGCCTGATCTCGGACGAGGTGCGCGAGTCGAAGTCGCAGGTGCCGTTCCTCGGGTCGATCCCGCTTCTTGGCGAGCTGTTCAAGACCCGCAGCGTGGACAAGGTCAAGACCAACCTGATGGTGTTCATCCGGCCGCGCATCCTGCGTGACGGCGTGGACGCGGCCATCGAGACTAACGCGAAATACAATTACATCCGTAACCAGCAGCTCGACCGAAACGACGGCAAGGTGCCGCTGATGCCCGGCGAACGGCAGCCGACCCTGCCTTCGCTCGAAGCGCTGGTGCCGCCGGAACTGCTGAACCCGGCCAGGCAGGCCTCGCCGATGAGCGACACGCCGGCCGAGCGGGCGAGCGCGACGGACGGAATCGCGGTGCCGACTCCGCCGCCGGCCACGCTCCCAACCGCACCGGTGAGCCCGACGACGCCGTTCGGAACCGAGCCGGTCCCGCCACCGCCCGGCGATCGGCCGCTGCCGTGAGCACCAGCCTCACCGATGAGGCGATCATCGCCGCGGCGGGACGGGTCGCCGAGCCGCCGCGGCCCGTGCCCTTCGCCTTTGCTAAGCGCCACGGCGTGCTGGTGCGCGCGCTGACCGAGCAGTCCGCGGACGTCGTGCTGCGGGCCGGCGCGTCGCCGATCGCCCTCGCCGAGGTGCGCAGGCACCTGCGCCGCCCCCTCACCGTCGAGCGGGCGGACGCGGATCGCTTCGAGACACTGCTGCGCCTGGCCTACGAGGGCGGCTCGAGCGCCGCCATGGACGCGATGGGCGGCCTCGAGGAGGACACCGACCTCGGCAGCCTCGCGCAGGAGATCCCCGAACCCTCCGACCTGCTCGAGAGCGAGGACGAAGCGCCGGTCATCCGCCTGATCAACGCGCTGCTCACGCAGGCGGTCAAGGAAAACGCCTCCGACATCCACATCGAGCCGTTCGAGAACCGGCTGGTGATCCGCTTCCGGGTGGACGGGGTGCTGCGCGAGGTGCTGCAAACCAAGCGCGCGGTGGCGCCGCTCATCGTCTCGCGCATCAAGGTCATGTCGCGCCTCGACATTGCCGAGAAGCGCCTGCCGCAGGACGGGCGCATCTCGCTGCGCATCGCCGGCCGCGCGGTCGACGTGCGCGTCTCGACGATTCCCGCCGGCCACGGCGAGCGCGTGGTGCTGCGCCTGCTCGACAAGCAGGCGGGGCGCCTCGACCTCAATTCGCTGGGCATGGACCCGGTCACCCAGACGCTCGTGGACGAGGCGATCCACAAGCCGAACGGCATCCTGCTCGTCACCGGCCCGACCGGCTCGGGCAAGACCACGACGCTCTACGCCGCGCTCGATCGCATCAACGACCGCACGCGCAACATCATGACGGTAGAGGATCCGATCGAGTACTTCATCGACGGCATCGGCCAGACCCAGGTCAACACCCGTGTCGAGATGACCTTCGCGCGCGGTCTGCGTGCCATCCTGCGCCAGGACCCGGACGTGGTGATGGTGGGCGAAATCCGCGACCTCGAGACGGCGCAGATCGCGGTTCAGTCGAGCTTGACGGGCCACCTCGTGCTCTCGACGCTGCACACCAATACCGCCGTCGGCGCCGTGACTCGTCTGCGCGACATGGGCATCGAGCCGTTCCTGCTCGCCTCGAGCCT
>Ga0209254_10004083_pt1 | contig 13353 bp, 9 predicted proteins | sample FrelakmetDIP11DI_FD_187148 | JGI IMG/M metagenome (GOLD analysis project Ga0209254, IMG submission 187148) | Freshwater lake sediment microbial communities from the University of Notre Dame, USA, for methane emissions studies - DIP11 DI (SPAdes)... | ecosystem: Environmental > Aquatic >...
TACCAAACCCGGGATGAAGCGCGTGCCAGTCTGTTTGAGTACATGGAAGTGTTTTATAACCGTCAGCGACGCCACTCAACCATCAACTACGTGGCTCCGATGGCTTTCGAGGAATCAACAATCGCCTGATCCGACTGTCCATCGTCTGTGGGTAAGATCAAAACGGTCATACGCCCAGCAAGGGAAATACGTCCGCTATGAGCATCTGACCGGTCGATCCCGGATCAGTAACGCCAAGCGTCCGCTTTAGCTTCCGCGAATGCGTACTCCTGATCTTCCCGACCCAAAGGCGACAACAGCCTTTCGATTGACCACGTCCGCTGTACTCGCAAAATCGGTCGTTGGCTCTTTCCCGTTCCTGAATAACTAATTTCCTCAGTGGGCGTCTGGTCCTTTGGGCAAAGTGTACACATGTACACACGCGTTTAACGGAGTCTATTAGACTGGGGGAGGCCTCTATTGGGCCAAACCCTTTCAGGTTGCCATGTCATCACTTCCTACTATGACAATTGCCGGCTGGTTCGCACTAGCATTGATTGCAATTACAGCGTTCTACATGATCGCCCAAGCGCGGCGTTACGCAGCGACCCGTAGGCTTAGTGAGCTGGAGACATCAATTCGTTTGGCGATGGCTGAGTGGCACCGCCCGGAGGGAAAAGATCAGTACCTCACACAGCCGCAACACCTGCGATGGGGGGGAAATCATAAGGAACTCATAAGCGTATTACGCCCAATTCTGCGTGTGCTAGCGGAGGCGCCTCTAGGCATCGAGGCGCGAGAACTGGTAGCGCTCTGGGATGGTAAGGATGAGTCGCGAGCCGCACGGAATGAGGCTTGGGTAAAGTATCAGCGTGGGAAGCACGAAAAACTCTTCACCAAAGGAATGGGCTATCCACTCAATAGCGACCAAATCGACGCAATTCTCTACGATGAGCACCGCAGCCTTATAGTTGCAGGCGCCGGCACCGGAAAGACCAGTACTATCGTCGCTAAAGCACGCTGGATTCTTGCACAGGGGTTTGCGGAGCCGTCGCGCATCCGCATGCTCGCGTTCAACAAGAAGGCGGCTCAAGAGATCGGAGCACGCCTCGGCGGAAATGTTTCCGGCGATGGAATCTCCTCGACCTTCCACTCCCTAGGACTCGGCATTGTCGCGCGAGCGCGCGGGAAAAAGCCGCGCCTCACCTCGCTCGACGAAGACATACGGCTGATGCAGGCATTCATCAGGAGGTGCATCGACGAGGGTCTTAAGACGCCAAAGGTGGCAAATCACGTTATCGAATTCCTAGCCTACTTTCGCTATCCGGAGCCGGACCCGGTGCCGGTTGAGAAATCACACGAGGCTAACCGGTGGGCAGAGGGTCACGACATCCGGAGCTTGACGGGGGTCATGCTCCGGAGCAATTCCGAGGCCATCATCGCTAACTGGCTGACGCTGAACAACATCGAGTGGAGGTATGAACAAAGTTACGAGCTCGACACTGCGACCATCCGGTACGGCCAGTACCGTCCCGATTTCTATCTACCTGAATACGGCATATACATTGAGCACTGGACGTGCGACCGCACCGGGCAGTTCCCTCCAAGCTGGACCCATGAGCAAGAGGCACATTATTGGGAGGGAATGGGTTGGAAGCGCGCGCTGCACAGTAGGCAGAAAACGCTGCTTGTCGAAACATACAGCCACGTCAACGGCCAGAGGACAATCATTGAGACTCTCGAGCGCGCGCTTATCGCCCTCGGTGTCACGCCCAATCCCTTGAGCGATGTAGAACGCGAGGCGCTAGTGATGACAGACGAAGTCATCGGTCCAGTTGTAAATCTCACCCAGAACTTCCTCAAGCTATACCGAGAAAGCGGGACGTCGCTCAACGATCTGCGAGCAAAATTAGAACGCGAGCAATCTGCGCGCGAGCAGGCGTTTCTTAACATGTTTGGATGGGTCCACGCGAGGTACGTCGAGCAGCTCGAATCGGAAGGCACAATTGACTTTAGTGACATGATCCGCGAGGCAGCCGCTGCCCTAAGGACTCAAAAGGTCCACCTGCCACTCGACTACCTGCTCGTAGATGAATTCCAGGACATTTCGAGAGGCAGGGCCCAGCTTATCAAGGCTATCCTCGAACAGAACCCCAACTGCCGCCTGGTAGCTGTCGGCGACGATTGGCAGTCTATCAACCGCTTCGCCGGCAGCGACATTCAGGTGATGGTGGATTTCGAGAAAGAGTTTGGCTTCACCAAACGCACCGATCTTCGGAAAACGCATCGCTTCGGAACGAAGCTCCTGGCAGCAACATCGAAGTTCATCCAGATGAACCCTCAGCAGCTGAAAAAGAGCCTCGTTGCCGCGCATACGGATCAGTATCCGGCGATCGAAATCCTGAGCACGGAATCTGCCAGCAGGTCAATCCAGAAAGCCCACGCAGCCGAGATGGCCGCCCAAACAGGCGGTGAATCCGAAGAGCGGATAGATGACTTTAACCCATTTTCGGAGCCCGACGCACCGCAGGCGAGCGACGAAGCTACCACCACCGCTTTGAGCGAGGCGCTACGCCGTATCGCCGACGCCGACGAGAATGCCAGCGTCCTCGTGCTCGGCAGGTATCGCTTCCTCAAGCATCGGCTCGACGAGGCTGGAAAACTCCCGGATAGATTGAAGATTGAGTATTCGACGGTGCATAGCGCAAAGGGCCGTGAGGCGGACTACGTTGTGGTCGTCGATGTGGTGGCTGGGCGGTACGGATTCCCCAGCGAGATCGAGGACGATCCGATTATGAATCTCGTTCTCGCCGTGCAAGCTGGATATCCGAATGCTGAAGAGCGCAGGGTCTTCTACGTTGCCCTCACGCGTGCACGTATCAAGTCTTACGTATTGAGCGACGACCATCGGCGCTCTGGATTTGTCGATGAACTTGAGGGCCGCGAGTACGACGGTCTAGTTATCGGCTCGGGGGCGGCAGACCGCGTCGCGAATTGCCCGGTCTGCGAGCGTGGTCGTCTTCAACTCAGGGTAGGGCAATATGGCCCGTTCTACGCGTGCGTTTCCAAACTCTGCAGCGGGAGGGCGGTGAAATGCCCCCATTGCGGCGCGGGCGGTTTCCTTAGAGGTTCTTCCAAGCACACCTGCCTCTTTTGCGGAAAGACCGCAGACAACTGCCCCAAGTGCACCCGTGGTTACCTGAAGCACATTCCCGGCAGTGTTAATTATCAGGCGTTCGATGCGTGCTCAACCAATAGTAAGAACCCTCCGTATCGGTGCTATGTGCGGAATTCTTGAGGTTGCCAAACCGAAACAGCTTGAGTCTTCGCGCTGCAACCCGGATAGCAACTCCGAGCCAATCGGATGGCAGCGTTAGGATCTCTATCCCTTTCTAAGACACTTATCTAATCTATGCAGGGAAAATAAATGGCAAACACATCAAGCAAAAACCCTCGTAAAGCCGAAGCTGACATAGACAAAAAATCGGAACGTAAACTCTTGGAATATAGCCGCTTGGTAAAGAATCATCAGACGCAATGTCCATCGTGCGAAAGTCGCAATACTGCGACGATCATGTATGGTCTTCCCAGTTTTAGTGCTCAACTAAACCAAGAAATTGAAAGTGGCCTGACTGTCCTCGGGGGGTGCTGTTCTACGGATAGCTCGCCTGACTTGTATTGCAACGAGTGCGGACATCGGTGGAAGAACTACGGTTGGCCCTCAATATTTTCAATAGCTGATTCGAGAACCGGTTTGGTATGGGCCATTTCAAGGATGCCGACAATTTTATCCTTTGAGGAAGCACTTAGTTATGTCGAAAAGATACGTGTGGATGATTATGATGAATGGCGACTCCCTACTAAAGCCGAGCTTTGGACTCTCATAAACACTGCGGCAGTGTCTGATGATTCGTACATAGACACATATCCACTTAGAAAGCCATTCAACTCATTCTGCTTTCGTTACATTCACACGGGCGATTGTGTTTTCGCTCAAAAAAACGAGAGTATCGGTAACTACGTTATGGGTAAGCGCAATGGTTATATCTTCCCGTGCCGAGGACTCAAGGGCTCCGTATTTGCCATTTGGAAAACACCAAACATAGCTCTTTATAAACTGCTCATCGAGCAGCAAAAATGGTTTGAGCAATAACCCCGCTTGTGTAAACGCAGTTGGCAGGATTTGGGACTGTCCGGGATTCAGTAGGCATTCCGGGCCAGTGATTGGACTGTCTGTCGGGTCAAGTCTTGACTCTTCGGGTTGTCAGCTTAGAGGCGAACAAAAGACGGTTGGTTGCTCAACCTGAGCTTCCGCTCTTGGCCGGGGGCTGCCTCTTGGGATGGGTTCCAGAAAGCCGACATTCGCGATCCGCTCATTCTTCCAACGACAGCTTTCTGGCGCCATGCGTGAACTGGTGCTATCGGCCATGAACGGTCACCGACTCAACAAGGAAAATGCGCTTCTCGACGGCTGGTGTATGTGAGGAAGCTGCCGGTCATAGGGTTGGTATGGTCGTCAGCACCTCAGCCATAGATGACGCTTAGAGTAGCCTAGAATATCTCGAACTCATTAATCATGGGGGCCATGTATGGTGGTTGAAGTCGCGCAACACAAGCGTACCTGAAGAATAGTTACTTCCCGCAATGGGGCTAAATACTCGTTCTTATTCTCCACGCCAGGGAATACGACCCAATACAACAAGGAATGAAACGTGTTTTCAGAAACCCGATGCCTCACCAGTGAAGTGCAACAACAGCAAATACGAACCGACGAGGGAAATTTCCAGATCATTGTTCCTACCTTCAATGAAGAAGAAACGCTCGAACACGTCTTGCTGTATGCGAAGGAGCACGACTATCTTAAGCACCTTGTATTCGTTGACGACGCATCAACAGACTCGTCGCCTGCAATACTTCGCCGATGGGCGAAAAACGAGGGGGTGCGCGCAATAAGCCTGACAAACAATAGAAAAAAGGAAGGTGCAATAAGGGCTGCTTTAGAAATTTTAGAGCAGGATTCCGGCTTAGCGCCATATACGATTCTTCTAGATTCAGACTCCCTCATCACCGTCAAGCGCAATCAGGAAACCGTTCTTGCGCAGATAGTGAGAGCTATCGAGTATATGGAAACTAAGGGACTGGCGGCTATGGCGTTTAGGATTGATGCGATTTGCACCACTCGAAATAGCGTGTTCGAAATCGGGGCGTTCGCAGATTACTCAGGCATGCAGTTTGATCAATGGCTCGTGGGAATGCAGCAGCAACTGTGGGTGATAAACGGGCCGGGCGGAATATTTAACACCTGTCACCTGCTTCAAATTCTCAGATCAATCGTTCCAGATTTTGAGACTGGTGACTTATTGATTTCGGTCGAATTGATGAAGCAAGGCAAACCAATCGAGTTCTATCCTAACCTTGTTGTCCTGACCTTCGTGCCGACGACCCTTCGAAGTTACTTTAACCAGCGGCGCCGTTGGGAGCGCGGAACGACAAAGGTACTATGGAACGAACGTTTGTTTTATTTCGGACTCTTCAAGCGACCGTCTTTTCTTGCAGTGTTAACCCTTGTTCATTTATCGCTCTATATCGGATTTGTCATCTGGTTAACGATGATCACACCTGCCGCGTTGGAAGGGCGAGACATTGGAAAGATGCTGCTTGTAACTGCCCTAGTTTGGTACGGAATAAGTGTCCTTAAAGGCGCTTGGCTAAAGCTTAAGCAGCCCACGTTCCCATTAGTTAAGTATTGCCTTTGTGCAGTTGTGAATTCCGCTCTTTGGACATTTGTTACCACGCCAGCCCGAATCACAGGCTTTCTTGAAGCTCTTTTTCAATTGCTGGGACTCCCGAAGAACGTGGGAGCCGGGTTTACCGTTTCGCAAGCTGGCTACTCTTGGCTACACATAAGCGATCAAGGGAGCGAACTTGTTCTCGAAATGCCATTCTCGGGCAACGCTTTGCCGCATGAAAGCTTGAGATCAAAGACGACTTCATCATGAGTGCACCTAACTCGTTAAATAAACTGGGATCGCTCACATCCCGAATAATCCTGTACGCAGTTACGTCGATCTTCGTGATATCCCTGGCACACGCTGAAACCAAATGCGAAAAGGTGCCGCAAGTTGAGATTACTCAAAATGCGATAACGATTAATGGACATAAGACAATGCTGCGTGCCGTGTCGTATAGCCTCCCAAAGTCCTGGGATGGCTCCAGCATCGAGCTCGCAGAGATAGACCATGATTTGGCTGCGATTAAAGCCGCCGGCTTCAATGCTGTCCGTAGTTACGAGCCTTGGCCTGAAGAAGTATTGGATCTCATCGAGTTGCGGTCACTTTATCTGGTTGAAGCAGTAGTGCATATCGATGACTCGACCAACTTCGACTCCGATGAGGAGGCGAACGAAGTTATAGCTCGTGCATTATCTATCGTTGCACGGGATCGTTGCCGTCCTTCGATAGTTCTGTGGTCACTTTGGAACGATGCTCCTTTCAACTGGGGGACGTCCGGCGGCAATGCAGTTAGCCGCTATGGGTATCCTGTGATTAACTCATTCCTGAGGCGACTTTATGACGCGGTCAAGGAACGCAATCCTGAAAGGTACATTACCGGCGCGAACGTCCTTAATGCTCGGCATGCTGAAGTAGGTATGGACGTCGTGGACGTCATAGGGGTTAATGCTTACCTGGGAATTTACGATTGGCTTACGCAAAGCTACTCGCAAGCGCTAGCAGAAGATCTTGTTTTTCGCTTAAAGGCTCTTTCGAAGAAATACGGAAAACCAATATGGATATCGGAGATGGGCGCCGCATCAGTACCAGCACCGCTGGAGCCAACATACTTCATCCCCCAGCAAATTGAACTCGTCCAGAAGGGGGGATTTTTTGGCTATTCTATTTTTCAGTGGAGAGATGACTGGTCAAAAGTAGGGCCTGCTTCAGAAGCCCCGTTCCATATTGAAGCAAATTGGGGATTGTTGGATGCACGTCGCCAAAGGAAGGCAGGCTTCAGATACATTGCGGCGGCAGTAAGTGGAATCAAAGAGCAGAACCCCATTCTTGCTGAAACGCGTATCGCATGGCATGAAATCCCGTCAAGTCCCTGCCTGCCAGCAATGACGTGTGAGACGCTAGATAACTTTTCGTATGCTGACAGCGGGGAGCTAAGGCGTGCTTACGGCAAGAAACACTTGGGCTATGCACACGCGTTTCTGACGCAAGCAAAAGCTGAGCAGGACGGTCGCCCCGCTTTGAAGATTCGATTTGTGCCCGAGGATTTCGGTGCGTGGTTGCTCATTTCTAGAACGCTTACACACGCGATCGATGCGCGGCGCTTTCAGAACATCACGGTCCGACTTGCAACCGCGGGGGCGCCTATGAACGTTAGCGTTACGGTGAAGTTGCGCGACGGCCGGGTATTTCGGTCATTACCCCTACTAATATCCAACACACAGATGAAGACATACCTGCTACCTTTAAAAGGGATGCTGCTCGACTGGGTATCAAACGGCCACGCGCGAATATTCGATCCGACCTTGCTTTCCTTAAACGGAACTGTCGTAGATATTGGGTTTCGAATTAATGATGTTGCGAATTTTGAGGCCCCAGGCGTTCCAGCCGAGATTCTTGTAGAGCACATTGAGTTGCGCGGATAGCGAGTATGTGGCTTTTGAGTCTAGGGCAATATGATTCGCCTTGGTTTTTCTAGACAATTTATGAGTATCCGCTAAAGCCGACCTACCTCCCCATATTCGATCTCAGCATCCGTCTGCTCTGGAACATAGATCAGTCATCGGTTCTTCGTTGGGGCCAATGACAGAAAGGGGTCGGGATGTACGCATTCGCCGTATTGGATAGCAGCCGTTCGGCGTGAATTCCTGATCAGTGGCTGCTCAGGACAGCATAACGGACCAAGTTGGCTCAGAACCCGGTGGCCGCAATGGCCGAGGATGCGACAGTCGACAACCCATTTATGGCAGGCAGGTCATCGGCCAAAGGCGACACCGGTCTTTCGATTGACTACGTCCGCTGTGCTCTCAAGACCTGTCGTTGGCTCTGTTTCCCAGATTGAACGGCCGCTTTCGTTGGGATGGCAGGACCGTGCCGGTTTATCGCACCCCGATGAGTGTGAAAATGGACCCTGCGATGAACGCAGAACCAGCGCCCCATTGAAGGGCAAGGTAAGCATACTTAAAGACATGAAACGTTCTGTCGCGGACGTTCCGGAATACATGATCAGTAATTTCGTCCGCGTCGAATCGGGATTTGGCGTCTTGAAATCTATATCGGTCACGCGATGAGTTCAACGAAGACACGTATTTCAAGACTACGAGAAACAGTATGCCGAATACAAATGCCCAGGCGCCAGCGTACTGCCATAGCGGGACAACGGCCTTGGCTTGGATAAAGCCTATGGACGCGGTTGCGGCAGCACCATTCGCAAGCCAAAGATGCTTTTCAAGGTCAGCAACAGTCTCCGATTCCAATGCACGGGACTTGTCCCAGTAGTCGCCGAGACTTGCTTCAAGTTTCGCGAGATTGTCCGCAGTGTAGGCGCTACGTTTGTTGTTTTGGAGATTAACCATTGGCGCCTCCTGTGGCATAGCGTCCCGCTGGAACGTAGGGTTATGACGCGGCATCACTCACTTTTTCTGACACGAAAGAGAATATCGACGCCACACGCCTTGACCGAAGCTTCAAGCAATCGCGTGAACGACATGCCAGTGCAGTCTGAAACGCCCCCTGCCTTGCATAGCGCCTCTTCAAGAGAAAGGCCTGTGCAATTGCCGATGCCCGCCGCACGGCATATTCCTTCCCCCAGGGATGCTGATGTACAAATTGAGCCACCAAGGGCTCGACAGATACCTTCGCCCAACGAAGCAGAAGTGCACATTGACCCACCACCAGCTCGGCAAACACCCTCGCCGCGAGATGCCGACGTACACATCGAACCACCTCCTGCTCTGCAAATACCCTCGCCAAGCGAGGCCGAAGTGCACATGGCTCCGCTGTTCGCGCGGCAAATGCCTTCTCCGATTGACGAAGAAGTGCACATGGTGCCTCCTCCAGCTCGACATATCCCCTCACCAGTGGAAGCAGATGTGCACATTGAGCCAGAGCCACCTCTACATATGCCCTCACCCAAAGATACTGATGTACACCCCGTGCCGCCGGCAGCACGACAAATTAGCTCCCCGATACCAAATTGCTCGTTACCTTTCTCGATATCCTCCATCAGCGCCAAGAAGGTGTAGCTGGCTATCTGACAGTATCGACTTCTCTCCGCAGCCAACGAGGTTGCGGAGACCGTCATACCGAGTATTAGGACGGCGAAGATTTGAATGGTTCTTGTGATGCGCATCAGAATTGCTCCTGCGTAATAACGTTGAAGGTCCACTTTGCCGTGGAATGACTGTCCAGTTTGCCGTGGAATCGGTGGTCAGGTTGGCGTGGAATACGCAACCCGGGGCGGTTCATAGGGTTCATGGTGTCAGGTCGATTCTAATTTTCTACAGATTATTAAAATCATCATTGTCCGCGTGATCTCTTTCGCATATCGGAGAACTGTTGCTTGTTCATTGCGCGTTGTTCATCACGATTTCCTGCAATCCCCTCGCTGATGTAAACCTTCTCATAAGCGTCGCCAACCCTATTTTTGCCCTGCTTGAGAGAAGTCCAACCGCCATTGAAGGGAGTTGCGCTCACGACATATTGCTCGCGTTGGCTTCGCGAAGGAAGAATCTGACCATGCTGTATGAATTTGGTAAGTTCAGAGAATTTTCGAGACGCAATTTTGGCTTTGCGCCAGCCAGAAAGAAGTTTCAAGAGTAGTGATTGGCGGTCCCCAAAGACTTCATCATTTGTGAAACGAATTATTGTTATGCCCGACTTGGCAAGGGTGCTCTCCCGCTCTTTGTCTCTATGCTGCTGTGCAATGTGGTTGTGATAACCACCATCAACCTCAACACCCAGACGGACTTCGGGAAAGTAGAAGTCGACAATCCATCGACCGCCGTAGGCCCACTCACGCTGGAAACGGTCGCGAAACTTGCCGCCGCCGACATTTAATAATATGTGCTCCAACTCATTCTCTGCTCTCGTGCCTCCACTACGGCGACTGTCCGCAATTCTTTGTGTAATCGACCCGAGCTTGCGCGGGATGAAGGGACGATATTTCAGTTTTGGCTTGGCTGTTTTGGGCGCAATGTTTTTTTCAGATGCCGTTGAGTCCAGCATGCCAGGGACTTCGACAAGCCATTTGTCGCCTTGTTGAAATACCGATACCGAGCACTGCGTTTCGAGTGCTGCACTTTTTGCAAACGCTGATGCCTCGGAAAATGAAGAAAATGCGTGGAAAGTGCTTGTCATTTGGATTTCGCCCTCACCCAAAGCTACAGGCATGATTGCCCGCTCACTTGATCCGTTGCTGTGCCCAAGGCATCGGACAGCGATTCTCGCCGCGATATTATTTCATTGAACTGCACCATAAATCCCGCAACTCGATCAGGTGCGATAGCCCCAGACAGAGAGTGAATCGACCTGGCCGCATGACGGGTCAGTTGGCATTCAGAGTCAAGCTGCTGCGCTGCCCAACTGATAAAAACCACCCAGACCTCATCGGTGTGCATGCCCTGCTTATCAATGGCATTAACGATGTCTCGAAGCGGATTCAGCTCAGACACACTGTCGAGCTTGCTAACGAATTCTGGAAAATCATCCGGGTGCAACAGATCATCATTTACAAGCTCCATCAGCTTTTTCAGCAAGCATAAAAGGTCAGCGTTCGCATGTTCTGAACTCGTTCCTCTGCTCTGTGCTTTGGCGTTTTTTTTCCGGTCACGCCGCGATGTCATCACGCTAGGAACTTCATCGGTCGGCATCTCATCGTCAAAGAAAGGAGCATCGTCAGTTCCTAAGCGAATTATGGGTTGTGCACAGGGGCGCGGCATACCCGCAGGTGACGCTCCGAGGCGCGCCATAACTGTACCGCTTCCTCCCCAACCTGCCGCAAGCATCTGCTTCACTTGCCTGATTTCTGGCAAGTCGTCAGCTTTTTCCCCTTCGGCTCGTTCGTGCACGATCAGGTAGTGAGTGTATTCGGTCGCCAGGTTGTACTGCACTGCCAGTTTTGCAAGTTGTTTATTTGTCATTCGCATGGGGCGACCCATCTCCTGTATCCGCTTTGCAATTGCGATACGCGTCAGGCTCGCCGGTTTTCCTTCCCAGGGTGAGACATGCGCTACCTCTTGAACACGGCGCTCCGCATCAAGTGAATAGGCAAGCTTTATATCGCCCGCAAGTGGCTGACTGAATGCCGCATAAATATGAAACGTTCCATCGTGAAATATTGCCTTGGGTAACAGAGTCGTCCAAAGAGGGGGAACAGGCCAGACCACTTGCAGACGCGTCGCGCGAGGCTGTCGCATGCGGGCGAACTGCCGTAGAACAACGGATTCGATATCCTCGTTGGGGGACACTGCTTCGTACGCGCCCTTGGTATCTTCAGCCAGCGTACGTAGGGTGGCATGGGACGGGCTGCTGCCCACTCCTACGATGAAGTATCTGAGATGGCTTTTCTGCGCCATTACAATCAGCGAATCTATTTGCCAAATTTCGCCATCCGTAATCAGTAGGACGTCACCACCATCCCGCTCAGAAGGACGAGTAGTAGTCGCACGCAGCGCATCCTCCATCTCGGTCCCGCCCATGTCTGCTTCAAGCCCTATCAGCTCTTGGATTGCCCGGCCTTTATGGAAATCGTCGGAGGGCCTCATGTGCCCAAAGAGCAAACGATAATTTGATCCAAAAAGGGTGACGTCAAATTCGTCATTGGCCTTCAGGGTTTCGATTACCTTGATTGCCGCCTGCCGTGCCTGGGTGATGCTGTCTCCTTCCATTGAACCGGAGCAGTCAATTACCAAACGCAAGGACAGTGGGCGACCTGTGTCGACATCTGGAATGGCGGGGCAAAAGGTGGCCATGGCGACCCATTGTTCATCGTCCCGTACACAGGAAATGTTTGAATAGCCGGCTCCATCCATCATGAGAATGAAGTCCCGATCGAGCCAGCCCTTTTTTAGATTGAGGCGGATGCCATGTTCGATGGCTGCCATGGTCAAGTTATGGGAAGGCGAAGACATATCGCCCTTCGCCAGTTCGCCCAGCACATCGATAGCAAGGGTGAATGGATAACTCACGCCAATATCGACCCCTGGAATCTGGTGGGGCTTCAAGCCAGCGGACTCCGGGTTCCCGTAACGCGGCGCGATGGCAGTTGGAATGACCAGCCTTAGTTGTCCCTGCTCGCGGACTAAGGGTTCAGCATAGCGGTATCGAACCACGGCTTCCTCTCCGGCCATGAGGTTGCCAAGGTTAACGGTGTATAGGTCCGCGCTGGATTTCTCCAGCAGGATTGCAGTGTTGCCATCCTCGATGGCCTTCTCGTATTCCCGCTCGGCCTTTTTCCTCTCCACGGCAATGCCGGAGAGTTTTCTCCCGCCGAGTTCGAACTCGATATCCAGCAGAACGGCGCGAGCAGCAAGAGGAAAGGTGTAGATAGCCTCGATGTTCTTGTCTTCTTCATTGCGGTAGCGCTGTTCCACTTCCAGTTCAAACAGCTCGCCTGAAATAACGCCCCGGGCCGTCACACCCAAGAGGGGCATTTTTTCTCCGGCCAGGGTTTTCATGATCGCGGATTCATTGCCCATCTTGGTTCTCCTCTTGTATCGCTTGGTATATCTCCCCGACCCGGCGCAGAAATTCCCGCAGGGCCTCAGGACTCATGTGCGCCCGTTCGGGGCTGACCACCACCTCAATGCCATCAGCCACCACCAGGTGGCTCCGAACTTCCACCGTGCCGGGCAGGAGCGGCTTAACGGGAGGCAAGTTGCTGTTCTTACCTGCCAGAAGATCGCCGATGGCTTCCAGACTCAGCCCGGCCCCCGTCCATTTGCGAATCAGCAATAGCTGCTCGACGTGATGGGGGGTATACCAGGCGCCACGCTTTTCGCCCTCTGGCCGATCCAGCAGACCCTTCTGGACGTAGAAGCGCACCGTACGACGGGTCAATCCCGTGAGCCGGCATAGGTCATCGATGGAATGGCGTACTTCTTCGTTCATGGCAGTCGTATCAAACAGCGTTTGTGCTTATAACGACTGTAGTTTACGACACAACCAGTGTCAATAACTGTTTTGCGGATAGGTTGGATTGTCGGATTACAGGGAACGTTGATTGACCGCTTAGGACCGTGGTGCGGACCTATCTATTTGTTTCCCCGACGGGCCGCAATGGCCGATGACCTGCCAACCATGCCAGCTCAGCCGACGGCAGCTTGCTAAGGTACACCGGCCGTCTGGGAACGCATGGTTTCGGCTC
>Ga0209254_10004084_pt1 | contig 13352 bp, 14 predicted proteins | sample FrelakmetDIP11DI_FD_187148 | JGI IMG/M metagenome (GOLD analysis project Ga0209254, IMG submission 187148) | Freshwater lake sediment microbial communities from the University of Notre Dame, USA, for methane emissions studies - DIP11 DI (SPAdes)... | ecosystem: Environmental > Aquatic >...
CACCGGCAGCTTCTTCAACGTGGACGGGGGCCAGGTGCCTTACTGATCCAGGCTCTGAGAGTCTGCAGCCACTCGTGGCCTGTATCGACCAAATCGGTAGTGGCTCGAGCGATGGATCGTGCTGCTGAATTGGCGGGAAGGCGGACGTTTGTTGATGCTGATGCTGATGCGGTGCTGGAACCGCGGCGGAGGTGGCGGCGTGTTGCGCCGGACTCGCTCCAAGGGTCGCGTCTCACCTCGATGGGTTGTCCATCAACTGAGCATCGCAGCTGAACATTGCCGTCTCGACATCCCTCCCCCAACGAAGTCACAGCATTTGAATTCATGCGGGTGGCGGATGTTCGGTGCGCCGGACCATCTTGCGCCAGGGATGGCTTGAGCGTGTCCGGCGCACCGAACATCCGCCGCCCACACGCAATCCGAAGTCGGCCGGGGCAAGAGCGAAGTTCCGCGTCGACGAGCAACGCGCAAGACCGCCCAAACGCTATCGATTCAGCTGATATCGGCCACGCAAAGCCATCGGCGATTCCGCGTCCGCTCAGGCTTGAAACGCGGAGCGGATCAGGCGGGCGAATTGCATCGCGGCGCCGGCCAGATTCATGCTCAGCGCTGCGAGCAGCGGCGTGAACTGATGCCACAGCAGCGCATTGGCGAACTGGACCACGATCAATGCCGAGAACAATCCCGCCACCATATGATTCGCTACACGGTCGACATCGCCGTGGCTGGTCAGGTTCTCGCGAATACGTCGCCGCGACGAATACAACGACACCATCATGTACGCGGCCCACGCGGCGCTGCCCAACGCCCAGCCTGCAGACTCGCCCCACGGCAGATTCGACAGAATCAATGCGAGCAGCGCGAAACCAGCGCCGGTGAGACTCGCCTCCAACAGGAAACCCAGGCGGAGGCGATCACCGGGATGCCAGTTGCCTTCTCGGCGACTGCCGAAGACAACGACCACTCCGGTGAAGCCGGCCAGCGAGGTCGCAATTGCCGCGATTCCTATCAGCACCTCTGAGGCGTCCATATCCGACTCCGTAGTTCCGATGCCGGGTTTGCGATGGTGCGACGATAGTCATTCGTAATCAGGTCAATTCGGAATCCGCACCGGCATACTTGCGAAGCCGTGAAACATGCACGAACTGATGCGCTCCGGCTCGCCGTCGAGTTCGATCGACGGAAACCGCTTGAGAATTTCCTCCCACAGCACACGCAGCTGCATCTCGGCGAGCCGGTTGCCGAGGCAGCGGTGGATGCCGAAGCCGAATGACAGGTGGTGACGCGCGTTCGCGCGCTCGATGCGGAACGCCTCCGGATCGTCGATGACCTCCGGATCGCGATTACCTGACAGGTACCAGATCACGACCCGATCGCCCTTGCGGATGTGTTGGCCATGCAGTTCGACATCCTGCGTCGCCGTGCGCGCCATGTGCGCAAGGGGCGTCTGCCAGCGGATGATCTCGGACACCATGTTCGTGACCAGCCCCGGATTCTCTCGCAGCTTAGCGTACTCGTTGGGGTAGCGGTTCAACGCGAGTAGTCCGCCGCTGATCGAATTGCGCGTGGTGTCGTTGCCGCCGGTGATCAGCAGCGCCAGATTGCCGACGAACTCCCGCGGCCCCATGTCGCGCGTGCCTTCGCCATGCGCGAGCATCGAGATCAGGTCGAACCCTGGCGTCGCGTCGTCGCTGCGCGCGTTCCACAGTTCGCTGAAATACTCGCCGACATCGGCGAGGGTGTTGAAGAAGAGTTCCGGCGACGGCACCACCTCGGGGTTGTCCGAGCTGGCGAGAATGTCGGACCACGCGATCAGCTGTTTGCGTTCCTCGATCGGCACGCCGAGCAGCGTCGCGAGCATCTGTCCTGTCAGGTCTTTCGACACGTGCTCGACCCAGTCGAACGTCTCGCCGCGCGGCAATGCATCGAGGATCCCGCCGGCGCGCTGACGGATGACCGATTCGAGTTCCGCAAGACTGCGCGGCGTAAACCGCGGTGCGACGGACATCCGCTGCGTGTCGTGCCGCGGCGGGTCCATCTGAATGAACATCGGCAGAAACTCGGCCGTCTGCGGCGTGCCGAAGATCGTAATGCCGCCGGTCAATGCGTCGGACGAAAACCGGTTGTGATCGGCGTCGACCGCGAGAATGTCGTTGAAGCGCGTGATCGACCAGTACGGTCCGTACTGGCTGTCCGCACAAAAATGCACCGGCGCTTCGTTGCGCAGCCGCGCAAAGTACGGCGCTGTCAGATCGGCCTTGAACAGTTCGGGATTGGCGACGTTGAGCTGTTCGAGCGGAATCGTGTACGGATCGATACTCGGATCGATCGGATCACGGCGGCGACGCCGACTTTGGTATGTCGCGCCGACGTATTGCGCCGCCTTCTGCCGGTACGGCAGATACGCGTCGTTAGGGTGTTTCATGCCGGTGCTCCTCGTGCTTGCAGGGATACTAGGGCACGGCATCCGGATGAGCCATCACTGCATCGACGCCGCCATGTGTCGGTGACTGCGTCGATCATGCACAATCCGATCGGGGACGGGGCCCTCGCGGCCTGGCCAGGCTCGACTACGCTAATTTCGGGACACTAATTCCACGACGGAGGAGATTTATGAGCGCAGGCGGTGAACTGATCGTTCCACAGCGGTACTGGGCATGGGGAATATTCGCGGCGCTGACGGTGGCTTGCCTTGCCTTCATGAATTACTCCGAAGCGTGGCTCTGGCCCGCCGCGGTATTCGCGGGTGCCACGTTGGTTGGCTTGTGGGACTTCCTGCAAAGCAAGCATGCGATCCGTCGCAACTATCCCGTGATCGGCCACCTGCGGTATTTCCTCGAGTACGTGCGACCGGAGATCCGCCAATACTTCATCGAGTCCGATACCGAGGCCATTCCGTTCTCGCGATCGCAGCGCACGCTCGCATATCAACGCGCAAAGAATGTCGCGGACAAGCGTCCCTTCGGCACGCAGCTGAACGTATACGAACCGCAATACGAATGGATCAATCATTCCGTTACGCCCGCGCTCATCGACAGCCACGACTTTCGAGTGATGGTCGGTGACGGCCGCTGCGCGAAGCCGTATTCAGCGAGCGTGTTCAATATTTCGGCGATGAGCTTCGGTGCGCTGTCCGCCAACGCGATACTCGCGCTCAACGAAGGCGCCCGACGCGGCGGCTTCTACCACGACACCGGCGAAGGCTCCATCTCGAAGTGGCACCGCGAACGCGGCGGTGACCTCGTCTGGGAAATCGGCAGCGGCTACTTCGGCTGCCGTGACGACAAAGGTCGCTTCGATCCTGCGCGGTTCCGCGAAAACGCCGCGAGTGATCAGGTGAAGATGATCGAGATCAAGCTCTCCCAAGGCGCCAAACCCGGCCACGGCGGTGTGTTGCCGGGTCCAAAGGTCACGGCTGAAATCGCTGCCGCCCGCGGCGTTCCGGAAGGCGTCGACTGCATCTCGCCGGCGCGGCACGCGGCATTCAGCACGCCGGTAGAACTGCTGCAATTCGCAGCAACGTTACGCGATCTCTCCGGCGGCAAACCGGTCGGCATCAAGCTCGCGATCGGTCACCCGTGGGAGTGGTTTTCGATCGTGAAGGCGATGCTACACACCGGCATCCTGCCCGACTTCGTCGTCGTTGACGGCGGCGAAGGTGGCACCGGGGCGGCGCCGATCGAATTCACGGACCACGTCGGTACGCCGCTGCGGGAAGGACTCATGCTGGTCCACAACGCACTCGTCGGCGCCGGCTTGCGCAAAAAAATCCGCGTCGGCGCGAGCGGCAAAGTCATCAGCGCCTTCGACATCGCGCGCACGCTGGCGCTCGGCGCCGACTGGTGCAATTCGGCGCGCGGTTTCATGTTTGCACTCGGCTGTTTGCAGGCACAAACCTGCCATACCGGTAAGTGCCCGACCGGTGTTACGACCCAGGATCCGCGTCGCATGCGCGCGCTCGTCGTGACAGACAAAGCCGATCGAGTGCACGGCTTTCACGAAACGACGATGGAAACGTTGAAGGATCTCGTTGCCGCGGCAGGCATCAATCATCCGCAAGAACTGGGTCCGGAGCACATCATCCGCCGGGTATCGTCGAAGGAAGTTCGTTCGCTCGCTAACCTGCACAAATGGGTGCGCACCGACGACTTGAACCAGGGGATTTTCCGTTCGCCGGTGTTCAAGTCGTTCTGGAATCAGGCAACCTTCGACAGCTTCAGCCCACCGGCATCGCTGCTCGCACGGCGGGCGTCCAAGGTGAGCTGAGCCGCTACTGCACGAGTTGCTGCACCAGATAAGTCGGCTCGGGCCGCGCAATGCCTTTGAACTCCTTGTCGCCAAGGTGTTCGGCGTGCACCGCGCCATCGAGCATCGTGAGCACGCGCTGCGAGATCAGCACCTGGCCACCCTTCGCTTCCGAACACAGGCGCTGCGCAAGATTGGTGACGGTGCCGATGGCGGCATATTCGTAGCGACCTTCGAAGCCGACCTGACCGCAGGTCGCGTAGCCCGCCGCCACGCCGACACCCAGGCGTAGCTCGTGGCCGCGACGGCGCCAGGTGTCGGACAACACTTCGGCGCAATCACGCATGCCGAGCGCCAGCATCACTGCGCGCCGCGCCGGTTCTTCGCACGGCACCGGATCGTTGAAGAACACCATCATCCCGTCGCCGAGGAACGTGGCGACCGTGCCGCCTTGTGCAAATACGAGCGGGCCAACCGCGGTGTGCAGCTCGGCCAGCACCGCCATCACATCTTCAGGCTCTGACCGTTCCGCAAAGGGGGTAAAGCCGCGCAGATCGCAAAACAAAACGGTCACTTCGCGGCGATGGCTCTTCAACAGATCAACGCTGCCCGACGCGATAACATCGACGAGCTGCGGCGGAAGGAATCGCCGCATAAGGCTGAGCCGCTCGACCTGCTGCACCTGATCGGCAACGCGTTTTTCGAGCTGCCGGTTCCATTCGCGCAGTTCCTCCGCCTGGGCTTCGACTTGCGCCAGCAGAGCACGTTCCTTGTCGCGCAGACGCTTCTTCTCCATACACGCACCGATACGCGCTTTCAGCAACACAGGATCGAACGGCTTCGTCAGATAATCCTCTGCGCCGGCTTCGATACACCGCACAACGCTGGTCATGTCGTCGAGCGCGGAGATCATGATGACCGGGATGTCGCGGATCGCGGGGTCGTCATGGTGGCGCGCGAGTACGGCGAACCCATCGAGGCGCGGCATCATCACGTCGAGCAACACCAGATCGATGCCGCCCCCGGCCATCCGCTCCAACGCTTCCACACCGTCGCACGCATCGACTACGCCATAGCCGAGGCGTTGCAGGCGCCGGCCAAGCACATCACGGTTCGCCTCGTCGTCGTCCACCACCAGGATCGTCTCGAGCCGGCCAGGACGCAGCGCTTCGGCCACGCCGGGCACCGAGGCGGTCGCGACCGTCCCGGTTGCCAACCTGCGCGCAAGTTCGCCGAGTCGTGCGGCGGCGGCGGTTAGTCGATCGAGATCGGCCGGCGGCAGCGTGCCGGGCGACGCGCGCAGCGCGGCCGTCGAGGTTTCGAGCTCGCTGACGTGCGCGCGCAGGCGCGCCGCGGATTCACCGGGAGTTCCATCGGCATTGATGATGCCGGGCACCAGTTCCAGCACCTGCCGCGCCACGGTGCGAATGCTCTCGAGCTGCGCAACACTGGCCGACGCCAAGCCCTCTTCTTCGAGCAGCAGTTCGGCGTAGCCGATGAGGTGATTCACCGGCGTTCGCAGTTCGTGGCGCAGCTCGCGCGTCTGTGCTTCATCCATCGGTGTGTTCATGCGCCGCTCATCTCCTTCGCGTTACATCGCATCGTCAACGAAATCGGCCGGCGAGACTACCCGTCCGCGCATGCCCACATCCTGGATCAAGCGGTTGTCACCCGTCACCTGTGGAGACCATCCGGCAGTTCCTGCGCGAAAACGATCTAAGGACAGAGTGAGCTGGAACGTGCCATCCTCGTTGCAAGAAGATCCAAAGCAGAAACGAACGAGGGATTCACTATGCGCAATCTGATTCTGGGCCTCGTCATGGCCGCGTTTGCCTCTACGACGGTCGCCGACGAACCGTGGTTTCCGTCTAAATACGGCAAGGACGACACGATCGGCGCGGCAAACAATCTTTCGCCCGCCGGCGTGATCGAAGCGGCGAAGCTGGTGAAGCTCGGCAAGACCTACTCGCTCGGCGTGACCACCGGACCCGACACGCCCGCATACGGCACACGCACCTTCCAGATTTTCACCGAGGCCTCATTCATCGGCACATCGCTTGGCTCCAACAAGGCGACCGGCAACGATGATTTCCTGGCCACCTGGATGGGGATCGGCAGCCAGCTCGATGGGCTGGGCCACCTTGGAATCGATCGCCTCTACTACAACGGCCATGAGGAGTCGGAGTTTCTGCGCCCGCACGGGCTGCTGATGCTCTCAACCGACAAGGTGCCGCCGATGGTCACCCGCGGGGTGCTGCTCGATTTCGTCGCTCTGACGGGCGGCAATCTGGCACCCGGCACCGCGCTGAATCGCGCCGACATCGAAGCGGCAGTCGCAAAACAAGGCACGCCGATCCGCAAAGGCAACGTGGTGCTGCTGCATACCGGCTGGCTTGCATCGCTCGCCGACACCGACAAAAAAGCGTATCTCGAAAAAGAGCCGGGGCTGGGCAAGGACGGCGCGCGATACCTGGCATCGCTTGGCGTGGTTGCGGTCGGCGCAGACAGCTGGGCGATCGAGGCCGTTCCCGCGGAGGATCCTGCGGAGGCGTTCCCGGTACACCAGATCCTGCTCGCGCGAAACGGGGTCTACATACTGGAGAACATGAACGTCGGCCCGCTTGCCGCAGACAAGGGCTACGAGTTCCTGTTCGTGCTGGGCCAACCGAAATTCGCGGGGGCGGTGCAGGCGATCATCAACCCGATCGCGATTCGTTAGTCAGATCGACGTCTCTACCCAGGCTGCTGGTTTCTTGTGGTACTCAGTGACCCGCCGTCTTGCGATTGCCGCAGGCCGCTTGGATGTCTGCATCCCGATCAGCCGCCTTTCGCAATCGCCGGCACGCCGGACTCGAGCGCAACCCAGTTCTGCTTGGTATCACACCAGACGTGAAACATCGGCTTGAAGCCCGAGGTATCGTCGAGCGTGCCGGTCTTGAGAAATACGTTGTCCGGTTGCGAGGGCACCGCCGAATAGATCGGCGATCCGCAGTTGCCGCAGAAAAAACGCTGCACGGTGTTGCCGCTCGCCGTATCACTGTCTGCGTACAGCTTGGGCTTACCCGCGGTGAACTTGAATTCCGCTTTCGGCACCACCGCAAGCGTGGAGTACGCCGAGCCCGCCTGCCGCTGACAGTTTTTGCAATGACACACGCCCGTCATCGCAGGCGCGTTGGTGAATTCGTACTTGATCTGCCCGCAAAGGCATCGTCCGGTGATCGACATGAGTGTTCTCCCGATTGCTGGATACTAAAGCGAATCACTGTGCATTGAGCAATGCCTGAGGCATCGTACCCTGAGACACAAATCTCGCGCACCACGGCCGGTCGCGAAGCCAGGCGATTTGTATCCCAATGGAAAACGCTTCCGGCCGAGGAGCTTGCTGCAGCCCCTTAGCCATTCGGCAGGCCTGCCAACAGAGGAGAACGACGCATCATGCGAATTGAAGTGAACGGTGTCCGGCTGTTCTTCGAAGTCGAAGGCACCCGGTTCATCCCCGATGGACCGCTGATGCGGCAGCGGCCGACGCTGATTCTGCTGCACGGCGGACCGGGCTTCGATCACTCGAGCTTCAGACCGGCATTCTCGCAATATGCGGACATCGCACAGGTGATCTACCTCGATCATCGCGGCAACGGCCGCAGCGACCACGAGCCGCGCGACACGTGGACGCTTTCGCAATGGGGTGACGACATCTTCGCGTTCTGCCAGGCGCTCGAGATCGACAAGCCGATCGTACTGGGCCAATCGTTCGGCGGCATGGTCGCGATGGCGTATGCGACGCGCCACCCCGAACATCCGGGCAAGCTCATCCTGTCGAGCACGAGCGCGGCGATGCATCGCTACGTGGAGCGCAGCGTCGCGATATTCACCGCGAAAGGCGGTCCGGAGATTGGCGCAATGGCCCGCAGGGTGCTCACGCACGGCTACGACAGTCCGGAACTCGCGACGCAGTGGCTGACGCGGGCGATGCCGTTCTACAACACCACACCCGCCACCGATCCCGATGCCCGCAGCCGCGCGGTGATGAGCTTCAACGTGCTGATGGATTTCTTCGGCCCGGGCGGAGAGTGCTTCACGTTCGACATGCTCACCGACCTCGCGAAGGTGCGCTGCCCCACCCTCGTCCTCGGCGGCGAAGAAGATCCGATGACGCCGATCGAAGCGCAGGCGGACATCGCCGCCGCAATCCCGCCGCAATGGGTGCGCTTCGAACGCGTGCCCAACACCGGCCATGGTCCGTTCCGTGACGATCCTGCGGTGCACGACGTGATTCGGGAATTCATCCTGGTTTGAATTTCGCACAGGACTGTTCCCCGACGTCGCCAACAGTTCTACTCTGTCAGCAGGCAAACAGGAGTGGATTCGATGAACTGGGACGCAATCGGCGCCATCGGGCAAATGTTGGGCTCCGTCGCAGTGTTGGTCACGCTCGGATATCTAGCGATGCAGACCCGGGTTGCTCACACCGTCGCAAGCGACACCAACCGTCAGCAGCGCGCGCAGGGCGCGCGCGAGATGCTCCTCACGCTTGCCACCGATGAAGATCTGCGCAACCTATGGGACAAGACGGTTGACGACGAGACTGCCCACGCTGCCGCGGCGATTGCAGCACGGCTTGGCGTGACCAAGGACGAAGCCCATCGGCTCAGCTGGGCATGCCAGTACTGGTGCTGGCTGCATTGGGGTCAATGGGGGTCGATGACCACCGACGACGATATCGCCGAGCTGCAGCATCTGATTCAAACCTTCTACTCAACGCCCCCGATGAGTGTCTTCTGGGCGCTGAGTCCGTACGTGCGGATGCTGGACCGGCCGTTCGTCGAGTTCGTGAACGCGGCACTCGCGCGCGCATCCACACCGGAGGCGACCCGATGAACTGGGACGCAATCGCCGCCATCGGACAAATGTTGGGGTCCGTCGCAATATTCGTGACGTTGGCGTACCTGGCGATGCAGGTGAAGCACGCCAGAGGTGAACTGAGGCGCTCGATCCGACAAGGTCGCGGAGAGGCACAACGGGAGCTGTATCTGTTTCGCGCCGGTGATCAGCGAATCAACGAGCTCGCGCAACGGGCGAATGCGGCGCTGGGCGCCGCGCCGGGCGCCTTCGTGCACGAGATGATGGAGCAGACCGGGCTTACGCGTGACGAGGTGAGCGCCTTGAACGCGGAGCAAATCGCCTGGTGGAGCTATCGCGTTCAGGTCGTCGCGTATGTCGACGAACTGCCGCCGGAAGACCGCCTGGAATTCGACGCATCCACCCGCGCCTTCTATTCGGTGCCCTACTCGCGGCACTGGTTGGAAGCGACCAAGTCGCGCCTCAACCCCAACGCGGTGCGCTACATCGAAAACCTGTTGGCGCAGCCGGGGTGAACATCAGCCCCGACCGCGCCGTTGCACAGATTTCGCGAACGCCGTATCAGCTCGGGCGAACCAGCGCGCACAGCTTGTTGCCGTCGGGATCGCGCAGGTAGGCGAGGTAGGTCTTGTCGCGCAGTCCCGGCGGGTCTTCGCACGTCGTGCCGCCATTGGCCACACCCGCCGCGTGCCACGCTTTGGCCTGCTCGGCCGACTTCGCCGCGAACCCGACTGTGCCGCCATTGCCGGTCGTCGCGGGCTTGCCGTTGATCGGCGTGGTGATCGCAAACACGCCGCCCGGGCTCATGTAGAAGTAGCGGTTCTTGTTGGCAACGCCGGGGCCGATGCCGATGGCGCCGAGCACCGCGTCGTAGAACTTTTTCGAAGCTTCGAGATTGTTAACACCGACCATCACATGGCTGAACATGATTTTCTCCTTTGGATTTTTCCGTACGGGACTGTGTTGCGCATCGAGTCGCCCAGGCAACCGATGCCGCAATCGCCTCGGGCATGGTAGCCGAACCAGGTTCCGATTGGTCCCGGAAAATTCGCGCTATCGGGCAACCCCAGCACATCTCAACTGTAGTGTTAGCCTTTCCTCACCACATACAGGAGACGATTCGATGAACCGGGACGCAATCGGCGCCATCGGGCAGCTGTTGGGATCGGTCACGGTGTTGGTAACGCTTGGATATCTGGCGGTGCAGGTGAGGCACGCGAGGCAGGAAACGCGACGGGCGCTCAGCCAGGGCCGCGGCGAGGGGTTCCGCGACATGATGGCGTTTGAAATTGATCCGCGACTGTCGGGCATCGCTGTGAGGGCTGCTGCGGCCCTTGGCGGACAAACGCTCCCGTCGATGGCCGCTACGTAGAAAGCCTGTTGGCGCAGCCTGCGTGATATATAGTCCGACCGGCGCGGTGCAGGGTTGCCCGCGATCTCAATCTAGGGGAACAAATCAAATGCAGCTCGTCACACGCATGATTCTGGTTGCCGTGGTAGGCATCGTGTCCGCCGTCGCATACGCCGAAACGCGCACGTTCCAACTGTGGACGTGCACCATCAACGCCGGCAAGACACAAGCCGATGTACAAGCGGTGGATACCAAGTGGGTGAAATTCATCAACAGCAAGGTCAAGGGCGGCGACATTCACAGCTCTATAGCCGTACCGGTTACCGGCACGCTCGATCATTTTATGTTCATCGATTCGTTTCCGAGTATCGAGGCATGGGCTGCGCAGCAAACAGCGATGGCGACTCCCGAGGGTCTCGCTCTTCTGGCTGAGTTCGACGCGGTGAGCAAATGCACGGCCGGTAATCTGTACTCGTCGACTGCGAGCTGACGCGAGCGACCCACTCGAATGAGAGCGTGATCATCTGAAACGCTCGTACACCACTCGAGACCGGAACATGTCCCAGGCCGAAGACCACATCGGTACACGCGCGATCGTCGCCGGCGGCAGCCTGGCCGGGATGCTCAGCGCACGCGTGCTGGCTGACCACTTCGACGAAGTGCTGGTGCTCGATCGCGACCGCTTCGCCGACGCGCCCGAGAACCGACGCATGACGCCCCAGAGTTTCCATGCGCACATCCTGCTCAAAGGCGGCGAGCTGGCCATCGAAGCCTTGCTGCCGGGAATCGTCGATGAAATGCGCGCGCATGGGGCCGTGCCGCTGGAGATCGGCTACAGCTTCATCGCCAGCAACGATCTGGGCAACGCGCCGCGCATGCACACCGGATTGTTCAATCTGGGTCAGAGCCGGGCTCAGATCGAATTCCTGGTACGCCGTCGCGTGCTGTCCGACTGCGAACGGATCAAGTTGCGCACGCAGCGCACGGTGCGTGGTCTGCAACTCAGCGCGGACGGGCGCCGCGTGACGGGCGCGGTGATCGAAGATGCCGCCGGTGTGCAGTCCACCGAACCGGCGGATCTGGTAGTTGATGCAGGCGGACGCGGCGCCGCCAGCCTGCGCTGGCTGGCTGCCCTCGGCCAGCCGCTACCGCCCGTCGATGAGGTGGTGGTGGACTTCGGCTATTCCTCCAGCTGCTTCCGGCTGGCAGACGATCCCTCGCGGGATTGGGTTGGCCTGGTTGCAGGCACCGCGCCGCCGCGGTCCTACGCCGGCGTGCTGTTCCCCTACGAGGACGGCACCCATGTATGCAGCGTTGGCGGGCGTTTCGGCCAATATCCGCCCATCGAGCCCGAACCGTTCCTCGACTATGTGCAAAACATTCCCGGGCCGATGCACAGCACGCTGGTCGCCGCGGAGTTCACCGCGCCGATCGTATCGATTCGATTCGAGTCGAACCGCTTTCGGCATTTCGAGCGGCACACCGAACTCGTCGGTGGCCTGCTGCCGATCGGCGATGCCGTGTGCTCGGTAAATCCGACCTATGGCCAGGGCATGAGCTCAACGGCAAAGCAGGTGCTCAACCTGCAAACAATGCTGCGCACGCGAACCCACAACGACCTGTACGCGCTGGTGCGCCAACAACTACACGAGGGCGCGACGATTGCCGGCACGCCGTGGCGTGCCGCCTGCTTCAACGACCTGCGCTATGCCCAGACCCAAGGCGACCGCAGCATGTTCAGCGCAGCGGAAACGGCCTTGCGTCTGCGACTGTCGTTGCTGGCCCAACGCGATCCCAGGTTTGCGCTGCGCATCGGCCGCCTCGGCCAACTCATCGATCTCGACACCGACGTGCTGGAAGACCCGGAGCTACAGGCGCGCGCGGCGGAGATCGAATTGCCGTCCGTGGCGTAGCGCGAACAACTCGCGCCTCATTCAGCAGCAGCTTCGAAATCGACAAGGAGACAGCAATGGTTCATGCATTCGTACACGGCAATCCCGAATCCGAAGCGGTGTGGTGGCCACTGGCCGACGAGTTGCGCCGACGCGGGGTCAACGACATCGTTCTGCTGTCACCGCCCGGCTTCGGCGCACCGGTGCCGCGCGGATGGGACGGCACGCACCACAGCTACCACGCGTGGCTCGTGGCGGAATTGGAACGTCTCGGCGGCAACGTAAATCTGGTGGGGCACGACTGGGGCGCCGGCCACGTCTTCGGCATCGTGGCGCACCGGAGCGACCTCATCGCTTCGTGGGCCGCCGACTGCGCAGGACTGCTGCATCCCGACTACCAGTGGCACGACGCCGCGCAGGTGTGGCAGACGCCAACGGCGGGCGAGGCGGCGGTGGCCGCGATGACGAGCGGCACGCTCGACGAGAAGATCGCGTTCCTCACGCCGCTGGGAATCAGCAGCGCATCCGCCGCACACGTGGCCGCCGCGATGAACCCGGTCATGGCCCAATGCATCCTCTCGTTATACCGGTCCGCGGTGCAGCCGGTGTTGCGCGAACTCGGCGATGCTGCCGCCGCGGCCGAACACCGGCCGGGGCTGGTGATCATTGCTACCGAAGATCACTACACCGGCACAACCGACATGGCGCGCCACTCCGCCGCACGACTGGGCGCGCGCACCGTGGTGTTCGATGGCGCAAACCACTGGTGGATGCAGCAGCGCCCGGCCGAGGCGGCCGATGCGCTCACCGCCTTCTGGGACGGGCTCTGACCGCAATCGGGGATGCGTTGTGCCCCCTGAATAATCCGTTGGCACATCACGGCCGGGCTAAACGCCCGGCCGCCAGACGCGATACTCGACGCCCGATCCCGCCAGCATGCGCCCTTCGCCGACGAAGAACGTCGTGTTGACCCACGCGTAGCGCGCATCGCCCGTCTCCATACG
>Ga0209254_10004085_pt1 | contig 13351 bp, 12 predicted proteins | sample FrelakmetDIP11DI_FD_187148 | JGI IMG/M metagenome (GOLD analysis project Ga0209254, IMG submission 187148) | Freshwater lake sediment microbial communities from the University of Notre Dame, USA, for methane emissions studies - DIP11 DI (SPAdes)... | ecosystem: Environmental > Aquatic >...
TATCCTGTCCGAGGCTCAGCAGGTCTGTGACCGGGTGCTGATCATTAACAAGGGGCGCATCGTCGCTGAAGACACCCCGGAGCGGTTGCAAGCCCGCGTCGCCGGTGCCCAGCGGGTGGTGTTGAAGGTCGGAAACGATGGCGATGGGCTGGATAAGGTGGTCAGCGGGGCACCAGGCGTGCTGCGTGTCTCTACGCTTGGTGTGGGCGGCATTGAGTTTGAGACTGCCCCGGGTCAGGATGCCCGTCCGGGCGTGGCGCGGGCGGTGGTTGAGGCGGGATACGACCTGCTGGAGATGCACCCCATCGGGGTGAGCCTGGAGGATATCTTCCTTGAATTGACCCGGGACGAGCCCGAACCACCGCAGACCTGGGATGGTGAAGCTGAGCCGCTGCAAGACGATACCCGGGACGGAGAGGAGGGATAGTCTTATGCGCAATGTGTGGACAATTGCGGTTCGCGAGCTGAAATACTATTTTGGCAGCCCGGCGGCTTACCTGGTTGCTTTTCTCTTCGTGCTCGTGCTGGGGATTATCTTCTACGCCAATATCGTGGCGGCTATTTTGAACCAGTTTGCTCCCGGTGTGGAGCTGGTATTGGGACCTATGGTTACCCTGCTCTTATTTGCCACCCCTGCAATCACGATGCGCTTGCTGGCAGATGAACAGCGCCTGGGCACCATGGAGCTGCTGCTCACCGCCCCGGTCCGGGATTGGGAGCTGGTAGTGGGTAAGTGGTTGGGCGGGTTGCTGTTTATGATGTTTATCATCGCACTGACCTGGCTGTATCCCATTATCCTGAACCAGATCATCGATCCGGGCATCGACCAGGGTGTCCTGATCAGCGGTTACCTCGGGCTGTTGTTGCTGACAGCCACACTGGTCGCGATTGGGGTGATGATCTCCTCCCTGTTCAGCAACCAGATCGCGGTCTTCTTTGCGACCCTGGGGGTGTTCATGCTGCTATGGCTGATCGGCTTGCCGAACCAGGCTGCGGGCGGAGTTGGCAACGAGCTGTTACTTTACCTTGATTTCAGCGAACACTACTACAACACGTTCTACCAGGGCATCATCGACTTGAGCGACATGGTGTATTACCTCGGGCTGACCGCCCTGGCGCTATTCTTTGGCGCTGTGTCAGTTGAATCTCGGAGGTGGCGCTAATGAAAATCAATCGCCAACGGCTGGCGCCTTTCGGGCTTTACCTGGCAGCCCTGGCTGCCCTGGTGGGGGTTATCCTGTTCATCATCCAGCGCGAATGGAACCTGTACCTGCAAATATGCCTGGCGGTGGTCGTGCTGGGTCTGGCGTTGTTTGCCATACTCGATCCTGCCAGGGTGCGCCGGGCGCTCACCGGACGGCAGGCGCGCTATGGCAGCAATGCCCTGATCATGGTCATCGCATTTGTGGGTATCCTGGCTGTCGTGACGTTCCTGGTATTCCAGAATAACCAGCGTTGGGACCTGACGGAGGACCAGCAAAATACGCTGGCGCCAGAAACCCTGGACACCCTGAAGAGCCTGGCAGAACCCGTCCAGGCCCGGGCATTCTATACTGCCCGGGTTAACTCCGAACAGGCACGCACCCTGCTGGACCAGTATAAGTTCAATAGCGAAGGCAAGTTCGATTACCAGTTTATCGACCCGGAGCAAGACCCGATTGCTGCCCAGCAGGCAAACATCACCCGGGATGCGACCGTGGTGCTGGTGATGGGCGAGCGCCAGGAGCCGGTATCCCTGGTCTCCGAGCGAGAGCTGACCGGCGCTCTGGTGCGGTTGATCAGCGATGAGCAGGTGGGTGTCTATTTCCTCACCGGCCACGGCGAGAAGGACCCGGATGGCTCCGGAGACAATTCGTATTCCCAGCTAAAGACCACTCTGGAAGATAAAAATTACCGGGTAGGGACGCTTAACCTGCTGGCAACCAACGCCATCCCAGAAGATGCCCGGGTGATAGTCATTGCCGGACCGAATAAACCGCTCACCCAGGGAGAGGTCGATCAGCTCAAGGGGTTCCTATCGAGGGGTGGCTCGCTGGTGATCATGGAAGAGCCATTGCCCTTAACGGAGTTTGGTGAGGCGACTGACCCCCTGGCGACCTGGTTGGAAGAATCACTGGGCATCCGCCTGGGCGAGGATGTCGTTGTCGACCTCACTTCGCAGCAGCCGTTTGTTGCCTGGGCTTTCCAGTACGGCAATCACCCCATCACGGAGAAGATGCTTGGGATGGGCACCTATTTTCCCACCACGCGTAGCGCACAGGCGCTGGGCGCGCCGGATGGGTACACCCAGACCGTGCTGGTGCTGACCGCTGACCAGGCATGGGCTGAAACCAGCCTGGAGATGCTCCAGCTTCAGAACCAGGAGATCAAGCCCGATGAAGGGGTAGACCTGATTGGTCAGGTTCCGCTGGCGGTGGCATCTCAGAACGCTACGGGAGCGGAGCGGGTGGTGGTGTTTGGCGATTCAGAGTTCGCAACCAATGCCAATTTCACTTCATTCGGCAATGGGGATTTGATCGTCAACAGCATCGATTGGGCTGCCGAACAGGAGCAATTGATCAGCCTGACACCCAAAGACCCGGTCCAGCGGGTATTGCTTGCCCCGCAGCGTTACACGATGGGACTGGTCTTGTTTACCTCGGTTTTCTTGCTGCCGCTGCTCTTGCTGGTAGCCGGGGCTGGCGTGTGGTACCAGCGGCGGAAACGCGGTTAGCCAGTCGGGATTGAACTTTTGCCAGTTACTGGCTGTATTAATGAGGTATATCGGACATGATCCGGCGCACAACCTGGGTTTTACTGGCGGTATTTGTCGTTTTACTGGGCGTACTTCTTTATTTGCAGCGCAACCCAATCGAAAAGACCGAACCCGAGACCCCAACTCCTGCAGTGAAATTGATCTCCCTCGAGCAGGATCAGATCAATAGGCTGCAGATCGAAGATCAGCAGGGAAATAAGGTCGTCTTCATTAAGGATGCGGATGGCGCCTGGGGGCTGGCTGATCCTCCTGCTGAGCTGGCAAACGACAGTGTGGTGCAATCGATACTCAGCCGTCTGGCGGGTTTGTCTGCGTTGAGCACCTTCAATGGGCAGGCGCAGGATGCCGCCCTCGGACTGGACCCGCCCCGCTATGCGGTCATCGTTTCCGAGGGTGCTGGAGACGAGCAGACCCTTTTCATAGGCAATCCGACTCCTACCGGGAGCGGCTATTACCTGCGGGTGGATGATGGACCGGTGTACGTGGTGAGCCAGCTCAGTGTGGATACAATCCTGACCCCCCTGACCGATCCTGCCAGCACGCCATGACCCTTGAGTGGTTGCTGAATCAATATCTGGAATTTAGAGATAATTTTATCGAAATTGGGTATTGATTTTACAGAAAAATAAGTGTATCCTGAATTAACCAAACTTAGATCGAACTGAACCTGTGAGGGGGGTACATTCCGGTCGTTGATTGGTTATTAATCATACGGCTGACCGCCGTATGCGAAAACCTGGTTCTGGAGCGATAATGATTGATGAAGATTTGTTGAACGCAATTGCCGACCGGGATGACGACGAGCATCCAGCTATTGCGAGGTTATTGGAGTTTGGGCGGCAGAAGACCTACGTTACGATTGACGATATACTGACCTTTTTCCCAGAGGCTGAGGCGGATGTTGACCAGTTAGAAGAAGCTTTTGCCGCCCTGATTAGCGCCGGGATTGCGTATGTGGACGAGCCACTCGCTGCAGGGCCTTCCGAAGAGGAGCTGGTTGAGGAAGAAACGGAAGAGGAAACCCGGCGCGATTTAGTGGTAGATGACAATTACCTGGCGAATATCGATACCGACGATACGATTGGCTTGTATCTAAAGGAAGTCGGGCGGGTTCCTTTGCTGACTGCCGAGGAAGAGGTCGAGCTGGCCCAGCGCATCGAGCGCGGCAGGCTGGCTCGCGAAGAGCTGGCGCGGGGCAATGTCAGCCCGCGGCGGCGGAAAGAGCTGCAGCTGCTCATCGAAGATGGCTGGGCCGCCCGCGAGCACCTGATCACTGCTAACTCGCGCCTGGTGATCAGTGTCGCAAAAAAATACATGGGACGGGGAGTGCCGTTCCTGGACCTGATCCAGGAGGGAAATATCGGCTTGATCCGGGCTGCCAAGAAGTTCGATTACCGCCGCGGTCACAAGTTCAGCACCTATGCCACCTGGTGGATCCGCCAGGCAGTAACGCGTGCCATCGCAGACCAGGGGCGCACCATCCGCGTTCCGGTTCACATGGGCGACCAGATCAACAAGCTGCTGCGTGTCCAGCACCAGCTTACCCAGCGCCTGGGACGCGATCCATCCGTGGAGGAGCTGGCAGATGCCCTGGAAGTAACTCCCCAAAAGGTGGAGAATATGATCCAGGTGGCGCGCCGCCCGCTCTCGCTGGAGACGCCTACCGATGACGAGGAAGATTCGGTGCTCGGTGATTTCATCCAGGACGAGGAAGTGGCTGCGCCGGATGAGACTGCCACCTATAACCTGCTACGCGAGCACCTGGATAGTGTCCTGAACGGGCTGCCGCCGCGCGAGGTACGCATCCTGCAGCTGCGCTACGGGTTGCTGGATGGGCAGGCGTATACCCTGGAAGAGGTGGGGCGCAAGATGGGGGTCACCCGCGAGCGCGTGCGCCAGATCGAAGCCCAGGCGCTCAGCCGCCTGCGCCACCCTGCCATCCGCAGGAAGTTGCGCGAGTATTTGGGATAAAAAAATAAACCGACACACCCCTGGAGAGAATTCAGGGGTGTGTGATTTTATGTGAATGCTCCTTGAGCCAAAAAACCATCTGACCGAGTGGTATCCGGTTCTGGGCGCATTGGAGCGCGTAAAAATACGGTTACCTGGCAAGTTCTTCCAAAACTGATCGGTATTGCTCAATAAATTCAGCCACTTGATTAGCGAAGCTGTTATTCACACTCGAGACGGCTAATGGCATCTCCACCGACTTAAGGATTATCTGCCGCTTTTCGCGATCCAGGTTCACTTCTACTCGGGTGCCCTCATGAATATTCAGATATTCCAGGGCTTCGCGCGGCAAGGAGACCACGACACTGTTGCCAGTACGGAATACTTTACGTAACTTATTCACGTTGATGATTATCTTGGTTTTCGACCTGCAGACCACTGCTCAAATGATTTCCGGCTTTCACCGCTTCTTTTACCGGCGAGTAAGCCTTCTACGCCAATATGCTCATCCAGGTCGGGCCATTCAATTGCGTAGCCATCACCTAATAACGTCCAGTTTTGTCGCTCTTCTTGCGATGCGTGGAATAATCTGGGATACCACTCTAACGGAATACTGAGACTCCTCCCATCCGCTAAGTCTACGACCAACATGTTTTGTGAGAAGTGTATATCCACAGCGCAAGGATCTGTTTCAAGCACCAAAGTAGTCATTCCAGGCCTCTAATAGAGTTCGGTGATGTTTTCTCACCAAGTTCTCAATCCTTGTTAATTCGTGCGTTTTGAAACCAATATTTTTTACCAAAGAGACAGGTTCCAGCCAGTACTTAGCAATGTTTTTGTCATGCTTCACGTGAGTATGTGCCGGTTCACCCCAGTCTGAACTGAAGAATATAAATTGATAAGGACCGTCAATCAAGACTGTAGGCATTTGTTAGCATGGGTTAAGAACTTTTCTGTATTTCGAGCTGCAGATATTTTAAAGAAGATCAGAATGGGTGTCAAGCGGCTTGAAAGAATCGAGTGGAGCAGAAGAATATTGATATCACTCAATACGTTCAAAAACCAACATCCCGTCGCTGCCGTAAATATCGGTGGGGATTTTCTGGCGCAGCCGGTATGCCTGCTGAAAACGGGGGTCTTTCAGCAAACCCTGCCGCCCGTACACCTCCAAGATGACGACATAATCGGGTAGCTGGTCGATGATTAAATCCGGCGGCACCGCATAGCTGATTATATAAATTTCTGCGTCGAGCGGGTAATACTGGGTGGAGATTGGCGAGTTTAACCCAACGGTATCCAATATGCGCGCCGGGGTGTAATAGCCCAACACGCCGACATCACCCGCTGCCAGCACAGGAGTCAAATCGCTCTGGCTCATCTCATCTGCCAGGCTATCCGCGACCTGGCGGTAGAGCAGCTCAAGTTGGTACCAGGCCATGCCGGGGGCGGGTCTTTGCAGGCCGTGGTCTGGACGAGATACCCAATCCTGGCTGATCAAAACCACCGGAACACCCACCACTAATATCGCTGTAATGACGCTCCTCAAGCGTAGCCTTCCTTGGTGGCAAGACTGGTTGTCGGTTGTCTGGCGGGGTTTAAGCAGGTCATTTACCAAGTGTTCCCCGCCTGCGAGGATGAAAAGCATGTAGGCTGGAAGGGGTGGGGTGAGGTACCAGCGGAAGATGAGCGGGTTTGCCAGGGCAAAAGTCGCAAAATACAGCCAGGGGTAGGCAATGTAAGGCCAGGCATGGGGTTGGTTTTTGAGCGCGTGACGAGCGCCCACCAGATATAAGAACGGTCCCAGGATAAGGCCCACGCCAATCCACCACGTGCCGAAAGTCTGGTTACCCATAAATGGCACCGCATAATGCTGCAACAGCCGCGTGAAAGCTGCCTCAGGCGGCAGGCGGTAGGCGATGCTCTTGGCAGCGATCGAGTGGGGCAGCGGGCTGCCGAAATATGCGCTGGAAAATACCAGCCAGATTAAAACTGGCACTCCGAAGGCTACCAGCTCTTTCCAGGCTGTACCTCGTGACTGGCGTGGCGCAAAACCCAGCCGGGAGCTGATACCACTGAACTCAAGGATGCGATCCAGCGCCAGAGGAGCCAGCAAGATCAACGCATCGGGGCGGGTGAGTAGCGCTAACGCCGCCAGGAACGCGCTGAGGACAAAACGTCTTTCCAGGTTGGTTAGCACGGTTGCGGTGAGAAGCAGAACATACAGGCTGGTTTCCAAACCGCCGATGGCAAATGTTACACTGAACGGGGCAATCGCCCATACCAGGGCAGTTCCCACACCTGCCAGGCGGGAGCCAAGCTGGCGTCCCAGGCGCAGCAGGAGCAAGCAGGTAATACCATCTGCGATAGCGTTGACCAGTAACGAGATTTGCGGGAGGGGCGCTTGCTCACCGCCGCTCAGCAAGCTTAACCCACTTAACAGAAATGTATACAAGGGGGTAGTGGTGCCTAAAACGCGCTCCCCAGGGTTGTAGACGAAACCGTTCCCGGCTAAAATATTACGCACATAGCGGTACGTGATGTAGGAGTCATCGATCGTGCGCGCCCCGGGCAGCAGACGCGCCCCCAGCGCCAGCAGGAAAATAGCAAGCGGCAGCCAGCGCGCCGCAGTTGCGACGAATGTTTTGGGAGAAGGTGGGGAAGTCATCGAGTGTTGATCAGCTATGGACTCGGGTTCTGTTCTTGCCAGCGATTATAAATCACGACCAGGGTCAGCTTGGAGCATGACGGATTTCAATATTGCAAAGCGCGAGGGGATCGCCCTGCTTGGAGCGCTGCTGCTTGCCGCAGGGCTGAAAATCTGGCTGGTCATGAGCGGAGCGGTGCCTTTCAACAGCGACGAAGCAGTGGTCGCGTTGATGGCGCGCCACATCTTGCAAGGAGAGCGCCCGGTATTCTTCTACGGTCAGGCTTACATGGGCAGCCTGGACGCGTGGCTGGTTGCTGCTGCCTACTCGATTTTCGGGCAAGGTGTGCTGCCGGTGCGCATCGTCCAGATCGGGCTATATCTGGCGTACCTGCTTTCCCTGTGGCTTGTGGCGAGAACCCTGTTCACCGAGCGCCGGATTGCAACCCTGGCGGTCGTAGTGGCAGCAGTCCCAACGGTGCTGGTCACCACCTATACCACTGCTTCTCTCGGGGGGTACGGAGAGACCCTGGTCATGGGGAATCTCATCCTGTGGTGCGGCTACCAGGTGAGCTGGGGGAGATGGCAGGCATCCAGGCTTGCCTGGTTCTCCCTGGGAGTCGTATCCGGGGTCGCGTTCTGGACTTCAGGCCTGTCACTGGTCTACATCCTGCCGGTTGGGCTGGTGATTCTCTTGCGCTTCCGGCGCAGTCAAGTCTGGCTGGCAGTCCTGGGGCTGATCGGGTTTGCGGCGGGCAGCAGCCCGTGGTGGTACCATAACATGGCGGAGGGATGGGAGGCTCTAAAAGTGCTGATCGATGCTGGCTCAGGGACCACTTCCCCTGGCGAGCACCTGGTATCCCTGCTGGTTCTTGGAATACCGGGCCTCTTTGGGCTGCGCTTCCCCTGGTCTCCAACCTTCTCACCCCTGCCGCTGCTGTTCATTGGGTTGCTGGTACACCTGCTTTCGGCCGCCTACCTGGTCTGGAGCCTGAAGAACGATCGCGCCCTGTTTGCTCCGGGAGCGGTAACTTTGTTGGGTATATTTGTTTTGGTCTATCTCCTGGTTTTTGTTGGCTCCCGGTATGGCGTAGATGGGAGCGGGCGTTACCTTTTACCTTTGAATCTGCTGCTGGTTTTATCCGCGGGGGTCCTGCTCAATGCGGTATGGCGCAGAAGACCCGCCTGGGCAGGGGCACTCCTCTTGCTGTTGTTGTTCATCAATGGTGCGGAAATTTGGCGGGCAGCCCGGTCGGATGAGAAAATTACCACCCAGTTCGATCCGATCACCCGCTTCGATAACCGCTACGATTCTGCTCTGATGGATTTCCTGCGCCAGAATGATGAAATGCGCGGTTATAGCAATTACTGGGTGAGTTACCGCCTGGCTTTCCTTTCCAACGAAGAGCTCATCTACGCGCCGTTATTGCCTTATAAAACCGATCTGAGCTATGCTCCCGGCGATGATCGCTACCCGCAGTATTCTGATACGGTGTTCACCAGCCCGAAAGCTGCCTTGATCACGACCTTGCACCCAAGGTTGGACGAGGAATTACGAACCAGGTTGCACGCCGGTCAAGTGGATTACGACGAGCAGTGGATAGGGCCATACCATGTTTTCTATAATCTCTCCAGGAAGGTTCTGCCAGCGGAGCTGGACCTGGGTATCCCGCCGCCGTGACAAAACAAGGTGATGTTGTGAAATTAACTATGCACAGATTGGTCATGCTGGTCACCTTTATGGCAGTATTCGCCATGGCGGCGCGGGTCTCGGTGGATTCGGATACCTGGTGGCATTTGCGCACCGGTCAATGGATCCTCGAAAACCGCAGCATCCCGCAGGCTGATCCCTTCTCATATACCCGCCTCGGAGAGAGCTGGCAGCATCCCGGCTGGCTGGTGCAGGTGCCAATGTATTGGCTGTATCAATTGGGTGGAGCGGGAGCCTTGAACCTGTGGACGGCGGGCATGGTCACCCTGGCTTTCGTCTTTGTCTGGTGCACGCTGAGCGGGGGCCCTTTCTTGCGCGGCTTCGCCATCATCCTGGGGGCGACGGTTGCTGCGGTCTATTGGGCGGCGCGGCCATACCTGGTGACTTTTCTATTATCAGCGGTCTTCCTGTGGATTCTGGAAGGCTACCGCTGGCGCAAAGTAGACCGGCTGTGGTGGCTGCCGCTGCTGATGGTGGTGTGGGTGAACAGCCACGGCGGCTTCCTGGCAGGCGTCCTGATCTGGGGTGTGTATGTGACCCATGCCCTGTTCCAGTGGCTTACTGCTCGCGTCTGGCATGCCGGCCGAGAACCTGCCAGGCGCCAGGTTTTGGGCCGGTTGCTGCTGGTGGGGGTTGTCTTGCTGGCGGCAGTGGTCATCAATCCATCCGGGATGGCGATGTACACATATGCCTTCAAGACAGTCAGCATCGGCGCTCTGCAGGACTATATTGATGAGTGGCAGTCGCCGGATTTCCACGCCGCATTTGTGCAGCCCTTCGCTTGGCTGTTGCTGCTCACCTTCGGCGTGGTTGGGGCCTCCCGCAGGCGGCTGGCGCTGACCGATTTCCTGCTCTTTGCCGGGTTTGCCATGCTGGGCTTGCTTGCCCGGCGCAATATCGCCTTATTCGCCATCGTAGCCTTGCCAGTGGTCACCCGGCATGCAGCCCCCCTGCTGGCTGCTGCACAGCGGAAGCTGGGCTTTCGCCAGCCGGCGAAAGCCCCTGCAGCGGGTATCTCCAACTGGCTGAACTGGCTCTTGCTGGGTCTGGTAGCCCTGGCGGTAGTGCTGAAGGTGCTGTACGTGCTGCAACCCGGGATCAACCAATCTGCCTTTCAGCGCGGGCTGCCGCTCGGGGCGGTCGAGCACCTCAAGCGCATTGAGCCGCAGGGCAGGCTGTTTAATTCCTATAATTGGGGCAGCTACCTGTTGTGGGCCTTGCCGGAATACCCGGTGTTCATCGATGGGCGCACTGACCTGTACAGCGATGAAGTCATCGATCAGTGGCTGCAAGTGATCCGCGCCAGGCCGGGCTGGGAACAGGTGCTGGAGGATTACGATGTCCGGCTGGTTCTAATCGAGCAAGATTCGATGCTCGACCGGGTACTGGAATACGAAAGCGGCTGGACGTCGATCTACGAGGACAGCCAGGCAGCCATTTACCAGCGCAAATAGCCAGCCCAAAAATCGGCTATCAATATTGAAAACTTTGGCAGAGTCTCAAATTGGCTTGTGGGGGATATAATCATTACAGATCAGATTCGCCATTTTGCTTGCAATTACTGATCGTTGCGTAAGTTTCAAAATCTTTCGGCGCCTTACGATAGTTGAGTCCGTTTAGCTTATTGTGCAACGATCAGTAGACGGTTGGAAGCCTCAGGGGAGGTTTTCACATATACCGGCGAATGCTGTGGGCAGGCTGTGACTCCGGGAAAGTGTAGTTTGAGAGGTCTGGTTCCGGTTGTCAGCAGGGCGGAGCATTCCGGTAGCCTTCTTGGGGATTTTTCAGGGTAAAGATATGGACAGGTATACCAGCAGAACCGATGATACCCATATAACTGGCACGGATGCGCGCCGGGTCGGGGTCTCTTTGCCGGCGCGAGTACCCACCAATGACCCGCAGGCCGCGCTGGAGTTTTGCCGCTGGCTTTCCGAGATGCTGGCAGGGGCGCCGGCGGTGGCAGCCCCGCTACCGGGTCTGGAACCATCCCTGGCATTCAATGGGATCGTCTTGCCAGTACTTTCGGTGGTTATCCCTGTATTTAATGAAGAAGAAAACCTGCCTGTTCTATACTCGAGGCTTTCTGAGGTATTGAAGCAAACCGAGCCGGAGTACGAGGTCGTCTTTGTCGATGACGGCAGCCGGGATGGCAGCCTGGCATTTCTCCGCCAGCTTGCCGAGCAGGACGAACGCGTGACCGTGATCGAGCTGGCGCGCAATTTTGGGCACCAGGTGGCGATCAGCGCCGGCATCGACCACGCCCGCGGGCAGGGGGTGATCATCATGGATGCCGACCTGCAAGACCCGCCGGAAGTGCTGCCCCGCTTCATCGAGAAATGGCGCGAAGGTCACGACGTGGTCTACGCCATCCGCACCGAGCGCAAAGAAGGCTGGTTCAAACGGACGGCATACGCCTTGTTTTATCGCCTGCTACAGCGCATTGCCAGTATCGAGATCCCCCTGGATGCAGGAGATTTTTGCATCATGGACCGCAAGGTGGTGGACATCCTGGTTAGCATGCCGGAGCGAAACCGTTTTGTGCGCGGCATCCGCAGCTGGGTGGGGTTAGACCAGGTGGGGGTGGAATACGCTCGCCAGGCGCGCTATGCCGGCAAGCCCAAGTTCACCCTTTCCCGACTGATGTTCCTGGCAATGGATGGCTTGATCTCTTTCTCTTACATCCCGTTGCGCATGATCACCTTGCTCGGGTTTGGCGTTTCATTTGTTTCCATCTTATTGGCAATTGGCTACACTATCCAAAAGGTGACCCGGGGGCTCACCCCGCCCGGCTTTGCCACGACGGTTGTCGCCATCTTTTTCCTGGCAGGCATCCAGCTGATCACAATCGGTGTGATCGGCGAGTATGTCGGGCGGATATTCGAGGAAGTCAAACGCCGCCCGTTGTATGTGATCCGCCGGGTGACTGGAGCAGGGCGGGCATGAGAATCTTAATGCTGAATAACGAGTTCCCTCCGCTGGGCGGCGGAACTGGCACCGTGAACAAGGCGTTGCTGCAACGCATGGCACAAATGCCGTCCCTGGAGATTGACCTGGTCACCTCAGCCGAGGGGACAGAGTTTGTTGAGCAGCACTTTGCCGAGCGGATTCATATCTACAAGCTACCGGTCAGGCGTTTTGATATCCACCACGCCTCCAACCGGGAGCTGCTCGCCTACGCTGCCCGGGCGCTGGGATTTGCTATGCGCCGCCAGCTGGCTTCCCCGTATGACTTGTGCATGGCTTGGAGCGCTGTCCCGGCAGGAGGTACTGCCCTGGCGCTGCGCCGCCTGACCGGCTTGCCTTACCTGGTGCGGGTGTGCGGGCCGGATATCCCCGGCTTTGAGCGCCGCTACAAAGCGCTGTACCCCTTCCTGACCCCGGTGATCAAGGCTATCTGGCGCAGCGCTGAAACGGTGGTGGCGAAGTGCAGCGAGGAAGCCGACCTGATCCATGCCGTTGATGGGCGAGTCCCGATTACCTTGATCCCCAACGGGGTCGATATGGCTTCCTTCCGGCAGAATACTCGCCCGCAGAGAAATTTCCCGTTGCGCCTGCTATGCGTGGCACGGTTGATTGAGCGCAAGGGACAGAAGCAGCTGATCGAAGCCGTGCACCTGCTTTCCCAGGGAGGTGTGGATGTCCGGTTGGATTTAATCGGCACCGGGGATGCTCAGCCTGCCTACCAGGAGCAGGTGAAGCAGTTGGGGCTGGAGGATAAAGTCCGCTTCCTGGGTTATGTGCCCCGCCAGTGGATCGCCGACCATTACGCCTCAGCCGATGTCTTTGTGCTGGCTTCATACAGCGAGGGCATGAGCGTCGCCACCCTGGAAGCGATGGCAGCCGGGTTGCCGCTGGTGGTCACCCGAACGGGCGGCACGGCGGACCTGGTGGTGGAAGGCGTGAACGGTTTGACATTCGATTGGGGTGATGTTTATGCGCTCAGCTCACACCTGCTTGCCCTGTCAAACGACCGCGTATTGGTGCGGCGCATGGGAGTGGCCTCCCGCCACCGGGCGGGGATGTTCAGCTGGGAAGCAGCTGCTGAGCGCTACCAGGGGTTGTTCGCCAACCTGGTCTCACCGAACCTGTTTCCGGAGATGGGGAACGCGGCCTGATGTGCGGCATTTGCGGGTATTTCCATCCGGATCCACAAGTCCAGGCGGAGCGCTCGCTTCTGGAGACGATGAATGCTACTCTCATCCATCGCGGCCCGGATGACCAGGGTTATTACGTCGATGGGAGCCTGGGGATGGCAATGCGCCGGCTGTCGATCATCGATGTCCGGGGCGGC
>Ga0209254_10004086_pt1 | contig 13350 bp, 9 predicted proteins | sample FrelakmetDIP11DI_FD_187148 | JGI IMG/M metagenome (GOLD analysis project Ga0209254, IMG submission 187148) | Freshwater lake sediment microbial communities from the University of Notre Dame, USA, for methane emissions studies - DIP11 DI (SPAdes)... | ecosystem: Environmental > Aquatic >...
GCTCGTCGACGATCTCGGCGAAGGCCTCCAGCTTGGCGCTGGGCAGGTCGCTCTCGGGGAGGACCAGACGCGGGTGGCAGCAGGCCCGGCGCAGCCGCATGATCTCGGCAAGGAGGACCATGCGCTCGGTCCCGGCCTGATCGCCCGCGGCCTCATCCACCCGCTCGATGGCCTGACGCCGCAAGGCCTCGTAGAGCGCCTGCTCCCCGGCGCTGAGCTCCAGGCTGAGCGTGATTTCGGTGCGCGGGGGCAGCTCGCTCAGGACCTCGCTTTTGAGCCGCCGCAGAATGAAGGGGCGCAGGAGCTGGCGCAGATGGTTGCGGGCGCCCCGATCGGCGCCCGGCTCCAGCCGGGCCTGCTCGATGGGGGTGGCGAAGTGCCGGTTGAAGGCCTCCAGGGACCCGAGCAGGCCGGGGTTGATGAATCGAAAGAGATTCCACAGCTCCCCCAGGTGGTTCTCGATGGGGGTCCCGGTGAGGATCAGGCGGAAGCCCGCCTTGAGCCGCATCACCGCCTGGGAGCGCTTGGTCAGGGCGTTCTTGAAGGCCTGGGCCTCGTCGGCAACGACCGTCTCCCACTGGACCTCCGCCAGTCGCTCCCCCTCGGTCTGGAGTAGCCCGTAGCTCGCCACAATGAGATCGAAGGGGCCGGCCTCCTTGAGGACGGACGCGCGGTCACCCGAGCCTGAGCCGGCCCCGAAGCGATGGGGCCTGAGCGTCGGGGCGAAGCGCTGGGCCTCGTCGATCCAGTTGCCGCAGACCGAGAGCGGCGCCACCACCAGGGTCGGTCCCTGGGGTGCCCGGGCGAGGATCAGGGCCAGGGCCTCGACCGTCTTGCCCAGCCCCATGTCGTCCGCCAGGCAGGCCCCGGCGCCCCAATGGGCGAGGCGGGCCAGCCACTGGTAGCCCTCCACCTGGTAGTCCCGCAGCTCCGCCTGGAGGGTGGACGGCACCTGGGGCTCCAGGTCGTTCGCCTCCGCCAAGCGCCGGAGCAGCCCCTTCCAGGCCTTGTCGGAGGTCAGCGCCATGCCGCCCACCGCCTCCTCGATCGCGGGGGCGGCCAGGGGATGGAAGCGGCCCTGGTCGGTCAGGCCCCGCAGCCCCTCCAGGCGCCGCCGCAGGGCCTGGCTCAGGACCAGGAACTCTCCCTCCCCTAGCGGCACGTAGCGGCCCTTAGCGGCGGCCACGCGCTCCAGCAGCTCCTGCATGGCGAGAATGCGCCCGTCGTCCAGGGTGAGGGCCCCGTCGATGGTGAGCCAATCCCCCCGCTGGCGGATGGCGGCCCGCATCTGACCCACCTGGGCCTCCCGGGTCAGCGCGATGGGCTTGCCCGCCGGCCAGTCGAGGACCACGGCATCGCCCAGGGCGTGGATCTGCTCCAGGGCCACCAGGGCCTGCTCCAGGTCGTCCAGGACCCAGTCCCAGCCCGTTGCTCCCCCCAGGGCCGGGCAACGTTCCAGGACCTCCCGGGCCGCCTTGATCTCCCCATCCAGGTCCCGCGTGCAGCGCACCGCCTGCCGGTCACGCTCGGCGAAGAGGGTCGCCCGGCCCTGACCGGGGCGGAGCTGGGGCCCGAAGTCGCCGAATGGATGGCAGTGGAGCTCCAGCATCAGGCCCCCCTCCAGGGGGGTCAGGTGGAGATGGGGTCGTGGGTCCGCGGGCACCGACTCGGCGCCCTCGGCGGGGCCGCCGATGTCCGAGTGGACGGGGAGCAGGGGCGCAAGGGTGGCGAGCCCAGCGAGCAGCCGCCCCTCGCCGCCCTTGGGGACCCGCAACCCCTCGGGACCCAGGATGCGGGCGATCTGCCGGTGCCTGACGTCGAGCTCCACCAGCCGGATGCGCTGGGGGCCCTCCTCCAGGGGGAGCACCGAGCGCCCCTCCGGGGGGAAGGGGTCGATGCGCACCAGGATGTCCTTGGCCCGACGCTCGGCGACCAAGGCGGGCGCGCCGCGAACCAGCTCCACCGGCGTGTGGGTGTCGGCCCGGAGCACCCAGGGATGGCCGGCGGCGGCGATGAGTGCCCGATCCTGGTCCAGCCGATAGTAGATGCGCTCCTGGCCGTTGTACCAGGTTCGCTCCTGCTCCCGCAGGATACAGGCGCAGATCTGGCGGTCCTGGGCACTGAGATAGGGGAAGCTGTCCGGGACCTCGGCGAGGCGCTGCAGGGCCACGGATCGCCCCTGGGTCCAGGCCCCGCCCTTGGTGCGCCGCTGCTCCCGGGGCTCCAGCATGGCGAGCCCCCCGTGCAGGGAGAGCAGCCAGGCGAGGCGCTGGGCCGAGCCCTCGGCGGGGCCGGCCTTGTCCGGTACACCCTCGCCCGCCACCGCCTGAAGCGCCTCCAGGGCGATCTCCCAGGCCGGCCGCGGGGCCAGCAGTCGGGTGGCGAGGGCCAGGTCCGGGGGCGGATCTGCAAGGTTCGGGAGCTGCCCCTGGTAGCCCAGGGCCCGGAGCAGGGCGGCCGACTCCCAGGCATACCAGTCGAGCCCGGCCTTGGCCGCCTGGTCGGCATAGGCCGCCAGGGACGGGAGCAGGTCCCCCGGCACGGGGGCCCCCAGCCAGGCGACGGCGAAGGTCTGGAACAGGGTGGGAAAGGCACCATAGCCGGCGATGCTCCGCTTGAGCCAGAAGCTGTCCTCCGGCCGCTGCCGGCCGGCGAGCACCGCGTTGAGGTCGCCCAGCACCCGGTAGGCCGGCTCAATGGGGTCGCTTACCGGCGCCCGTTGGCACAGGGCAACCTGCCGCTGAACCCGCTCGTAATCGGCACGCTCGCCCCGCTGCAGCAGGGCCGCCAGGTAGAGCGCCCCCGGGAGCCCCGGAGTGTAGACGTTGCGCTTGCGGGTCTGGCGGCGCACGGCGAGCTCGGAGGCCTCGACGCTCGCGATCGCCCGCCCGTAGTCGCCCCGCAGAAAGGCCAGCCAGCCGTGCAGGACCAGGGCCTCGGGGTCCTCGCGGCCGGCGAGGAGCCCCGCCACCTCGCCCACACGCCCGCGCAGCAGCCGCTGCCAGACGAGGACCTCGGCGGCATCCTTGTGGGTCTCCGCCAGGGGGGTGAGGAGGCGCTCCGCGAGCCCATAGCTCTCCGGGTCGGCGACCAGGTCGAGGGCCGACTCACGCAGTAGGGGACCTAGGGCCAGGATCTGGAGCCTGGGGCTCAGGCGCGCGATCCAGTCCGGGTCCGGGGAGTGGATGCAGACCCGCGCGAGGGGCTCAACGGCGCGGAAGGGTATCTGGCTCGCCGACTCGGCACGGCTCAAACCGAGGAGCTCCAGGACCTTGGCCTCGTCTCCGGCGTAGAGTGCCAACCGCACCTGGCGCAACCGCTGCTCCGGCGTGGGTGGCTGCCAAGCATTGCGGGGCGCGCTCGGGATCACCCGCTCCGCCGCCGCGGCGATGGCGGCGAAGGAGCCATTGGCCACCGTCTCCCGGGTCAGGGGCTCCAGCAGATCGGCGTGACAGGTCAGGCCAGTGCGGGTCTGCTCGATCAGCCCCTGGGCGAGCAGGCGCTCCCGCAGGGCCCTGTCCATCCGCTGGGCCAGGGGGAGGCCCCGGGAGTCGCGCCAACCGAGGGCGTCCAGGACCTTCTGAAGCATCTGCTGGCCCACGGGCTCGCAGATGACCGACAGGACGCGCAGGATCCGTTGCGCGTCCAGGGGCAGAGCCTCGTAGCGGGCGGCCCGGTCAGCCACGGGCCGTGTCGGGCAGGACCAGTCCCAGCCGGGCCAGCCCCTTGCGGAAGGCGGCGAGCCGCTGCTCGGGGACGCACACCAGCCGCTCGCCGGCGCGGGTGCAGACGCCGGCGGTGGCCGGGTCCGAGGCCAGCAGGGCCGCCAGGGCCGCGTCCCGGCACTGGATCAGGCGCGCCGGACCGGCATCGCTGAGTGCGGTGGCCCGCTCGGCCACGGAGTCGAGCAGCCGGGTCAGGGGCTCGGGCAGGGGCTCAGCCGCCGCCGCCTCGATGAAGGCGCGAATCCGACCGCGCTCGTCCCCATCCGCGCAGTGGCGCAGCAGGGCCTCCGAGTCCAGGTCCCAACGATCCGCGGACCTGGGCTTGGCGATCCGTTCCAGCATGAGCCGCTCCCCCGGGTCCGGCTCACGCAGCAGGGTGAGACCCAGATCCGCCCCCGGGGTGAAGAGCGACCGCCGCGCCTGGGGTGCCGGCCGGTAGTCTGGGACAAGGCCGAGGCAGTAGGCGCCCAGTGGATTGATTCGGATGTACCTCAGACCGTCGTAGCGGCTGAGGAAGCCGAGGTCCTCCGCGCCCCAGATAGCGTGATAGTCGGACCTGGCGCCATAGGGAAGCGTGTAGGCGACGTCGATCAGACCGAGGGTCGCCAGATACTCGAACAGATAGGCCAGGGCATAGCGCCCCTGGAGTATTTGGAATCCCTCGCCGGACTCGAAGCCGAGACTGCCGTATTTCGGATCGGCGAGATAGAGGCCCCAGGGGTTGTGGCTCACCTCGAAGTGGCGACCGCGCGCTCGCATCTGACGGAAGAGCTCGTCGACGGCGATCCAGTGGCCCGCGGGACAGTCCTTCAGGGCAGCGGCGATGACCGCCCGGCGCTCGGAGACCGCGGTCAGCCGCACCCCCTTGCCGGTCTGGCCCTTGATCAGGTCGATGCGCCGCAGCTCGTCGGGGGCGCCCTTCTGCTGCCAGCGCTCGAACAGGTGGGCAAGCACATCCGCGGCCGGCTGGGACAGGGCCTTGTTGCCGCGCGGGGTCAGCGCCAGCTTGCCGCCGCCCAGCTTGGCCAGGCCGCCGCACTGCAAGAGCAAGGGCCAGGCGAAGGGGCGGATCGGGCGGATGGGGCCGCCGCCCCAGCGCTTCAGGTCCTGGTCCTCGGAGGGCCCATACCAGTCGCCGCCGAGCAGGACCGCCTCGATCCGTGCGACCGCGGCGGCCCCCGGAAGCCCGGTCTTGGGGCCGACCGCGACGCCGCCCTGACCGACCAGGCGCAGCACCGCCGGCAGGTCATGAAGGGCCAAGCCCTCGGTCGAGACGCGGCGCAGGGGCTCCTCTGTCCGCTCGCCCGTGGCGACGGCCATCGGTAGCTCTGCGTCGCCCAGGGTCTCGATGGGCAGCTCCGCCGGCCGCGGGGCGAGCCCGGCGAGACGTGGGCACAGGTCCTCCGGGATCTCCCCCTGGTAGAAGAAGAGCGGGAGGACGCTCCTGGGCGGGGGCTTGCGCACGAGCCACGAGCTGTAGGGGTCGTATTCGAAATGGTCCGGCAGGGCCCCGTACTTGGCCCGGAAGCGTGCCGGGTCGAAGCGCCCTCCCCAGCAGTGGACCGCCTCGGCAACCGCTTGCACCTCCAGCTCCGAGAGCTGCGACCAGACAGGGCCCAGGTCGCCGGCAAGCAGGGTGCCCGCGATCGCCCGGATCATGTCGGACTTCCGCGTAGAGCGGTCGGCGCTCCCCGCCAGCTCACGCCTTTGCTTGACTTCGGGGACGGTCAGCAGATCGAGGGCCTCGGAGAGCGTCATAGGGGGCTGGCGTGAGGGTTCAGCTAGATTGAGGTCAACGGCCAAGCGCTAGGCGACGGGCCGCGCGATGCAGTGCTTCCAGGGGTGCGAACGGCACGGGAGGGGAGCGTCCGGACCCCTTGGGGTCAGGCTCAGCCCCCGGCGGTGCTCGCCTTAGGCTCCGGTTTGGCCTTGATCTCGGGTTTGGCCTTGGTCTCGGGTTTGGCCTTGGTCTCGGACTTGCCCTCACCGGCCGACTTCTCTTTCTTGTCTCCGACGGAGGCGCCCGCATCCTTCTTGTCTCCGGATTTTTCGCCGGCCTCGTGGAGGTTCTTTTTCTTGTCGCCCTTCTTAAAGTCGGTCTCGTACCAGCCGCTGCCCTTGAGCCGGAACCCCGCGGCGGAGATGAGCTTCTTCAGCGTGTGCTTGCCGCAAGCGGGGCACTCGGTCAGGGGCGCGTCCGAGAGCTTCTGCATTTTCTCGAGCTCGTGGCCGCAGCTCTCGCAACGGTATTCGTAGATCGGCATAGTCACGTACCTCTGGGTCGCCTTAGATCCGCTCGATTTATAAGGATTTGAGCCCAGAAATCAAATCCGCGACGCCCATGCCGCGCGGACGCCGCCCTTGTCGGGCGACCTTCAAGCGGATTCAGGCGCGGCAGCCAGCGACGGACCAGGTCCCATGCCCATGAATCCTCACCGATCCGTTCTCATCACCGGCTGCTCGAGCGGCATCGGCTTCGCCTGCGCCCAGGGGCTCGCCCGGCGCGGCTGGCTGGTCGTTGCCTCGGCCCGCCGAGCGGGGGATGTGGAGCGGCTCCGATCGGAGGGGCTCACGGCCGTTCGACTGGACCTAGATGACCCCGAATCCATCGCCTCCGGTCTGGCCGAGGCCCTGACCCACACCGGCGGGCGCCTCGATGCACTCTTCAACAATGGGGCCTACGGCCAGCCGGGGGCCGTGGAGGACCTGACGAGGGACACCCTGCGCGCCCAACTGGAGACCAACTTGCTCGGCTGGCATGACCTGACCTGCCGGGTCATCCCCATCATGCGCCGCCAGGGGTCCGGTCGCATCGTGCAGAACAGCAGCATCCTGGGGCTGATCGCCTTGCCCTATCGGGGCGCCTATGTGGCGAGCAAGTTTGCCCTGGAGGGGCTCACCGACACCCTGCGCCTGGAGCTGCGGGACTCCGGCATCCAGGTCTCCCTGATCGAGCCGGGGCCCATCCTGAGCCGCTTTCGGGTGAATGCCCACCGGGCCTTCAAGGCCCACATGGACCCAGAGACCAGCGTGCACCGGGAGGCCTACCGCCGGGCAGAGGAGCGGCTCAGTAAGGTAGGACCGGCCCAGCCCTTCACGCTACCCCCGGAGGCGGTGCTTCGCGTACTGATCCACGCCCTAGAGAGCGCGCGACCCAAGGCGCGTTATTACGTCACGGTCCCCACCCACCTGCTCGGGCTGTTCAGACGGGTCCTCCCGACACGCGGCATGGACTGGCTGCTCAGACGCGTGTCCGGTGACGGGGCGAGGTAGCAAGGGCGAAGACGGGAAAAGCTGAGGTTCGCAGCGCGGCGAGGGCCGGCTCCCAGTTGACGATGCGGCCATTCAGGCGGAAAGTTGCGCGTGGAGATCTCGCAAATACCGGCTCACGCCGGTTCGCAGCATCATACCGAGGTGAGCACCATGACCAAAGAACGCAGCCCCAAGAAAGAGGGTAAGAAAAAGCCCGCACATAGCCTCAAAGAGAAGCGGGCCGCGAAGAAGTCCAAGCACGAGGGCGGCTCGCCGCTGGGTTCGGGCAAGCCCTGACAGGGTGGGCGCCGCGGAGGCGCGCTGGTGCGGGTGTGGGAGTCGAGTGCACGGGGCCAGCTCGATGGCTCCGTCGCCCTACCTAACCCCCAACAAAAAAGCCCGGCGGGTAGCCGGGCTTAAGCGCAGGGATCGGCGAGCCACGTGGGGCTCGCCCATCTCTAGGGGCGAATCTTAATAGCGGGAGCCGTGGGACGGGCGATCCGTCCTGGGCTTGGCCTGATTCACCGTGATTTTTCGACCCTTAAGGTCCGTGCCGTTCAGGGCTTTGATCGCCGAGTCAGCCTGAGAGTTATTGGCCATCTCCACGAAGCCGAAGCCCTTGGAGTCGCCCGTGAACTTGTCGCTGATCAGATTGACCTGAGACACCTCGCCGTATGGGGCAAAGGCTTCGCGAAGGTCGCCGTCGGTGACGCTGAAGGGGAGATTACCTACGTAGATGTTCATATCCGTGTCTCATGAAATTCGTGCATTGGCCAAAGAATGACACCATCGAAAAACGCCAAGCACGAGAATTCGTTCGACAGCGGAATGCCGAGAGATCGGCAAAAGAAATCTTAAAGGTTTTGGCGGGGCCGGGTCGGCCTAAACAGACCCCCGGATAAGCGGGCTTGATTTCATCACCTGGCCACAATAGCAGATCAGAGCGGGGAAAGCACGGGAAATTCCCGCACCCTACTTCTTCGCGGTAATGCCCGTTGCTTTGGAGCCTTTTCCGGTCAGGCTTCGCAGGTTGAAGGCCTCGGCGCAAGTCTGCGCGTACTCGGTCACCTCATCGAGACTGCCGCGGCGAAAGCCGGTGATCAGGGATCGGCCGCTCGCCAACACGTAACGATACCAATCCTGCCCCTCGGCGCCTTCCAGCTCTGCGCGCTCCACGGAGGCCACCTGATAACAGTGTCGGACGAGTATGCTCGGCACGGGGGCCTCGCCAGTTGTATCCGATTGCGTCCCGCTCCTCGGCCAGGACCCGACGGGGGTTGCCGTTTCCGCAACCAAGCTCGCGCTGAGCACGCCGCCCTGGCATTCCCGACCATCAAGCCCGGCAACCGCTTCTGCGGCCGACTCGGATGCGATATCAAAGAATCCAACGGCCCGTACCCCCTGACGGGGGGGCGTCAACCGAATTCGTTCGGCGGCGCCGTAAGCCGCGACCAGCTTACGCACGTCCTCCCGGCCAAAGTCGTCCGGCAGGTTGGCGATCCGCAGGGTGGTGGTCGCGCCTCCGGTTGCGGGGAATGGGGAGTCCATAGCGACGACCTCAACAGGTTGATTTGCGGCCAAGGCGCTAAGGGCGCTTCGAAAGGTCCTTAGCCGAAGGCGGGATCCTGGCATCCTGTGGGCAGACGGCGATAGGGGTCTGCCGTTTACGCAGCCAGCCAGCTTATATGTTCCCTAAGTCGGGATAGTTGGGGCGATCGCGAGCAAAGCAAATCCATACCTTGGGCCTTCGCTTCCTCCGCCGGGCCCAGACACCCCTACGGGCCCGCTCACGCGGAACGCGTGGGAGGGCTACAGCAGCCCCAGCAGCAGCGCCAAACCCCGGACGCTTAGACGTATCTGACCTCTAGGATCTCGAGCTCCCGCTTGCCGCCGGGGGCGTCCACTCGGGTCACGTCGCCCTCGCTCTTGCCGATTAGGGCCCGGGCCAGGGGGGAGCTCACGGAGATCATGCCGAGCTTGAGGTCCGCCTCGTCGTCGCCGACGATCTGGTAGGTCAGCTCCTCGTCCTTCTCCACCTCCAGCACCTGGACGGTGGCCCCAAAGACCACCTTGCCGTTGGCCGGCAGCTTGGTCACGTCGATGATGTGGGCATGGGAGAGCTTGCCCTCGATGGCATGGATGCGGCCCTCGACGAAGCCCTGTTGCTCCCTGGCGGCGTGATACTCCGCGTTCTCCTTGAGGTCGCCGTGGGCCCGGGCCTCGGCGATGGCGGCGATGATGCGCGGGCGCTCCACGCGCTTGAGCCGATCCAGCTCCTCGCGCAATTTCTCGGCGCCCCTGGCGGTCAGAGGGACTTTGCTCATTCTCGGATTCCTCTTTCGGCTTCGCCCAAGGCCCCAGTTGAGCTCAGGGCGGAGGGCGGACGGCGGCCTCTTGCGGGCCTGCAAAACAATGCGAGCGCCCCAAGGCGCTCGCCTTCTCGGCGGAGGGACGGGAATCCCTCCGCCGAGCTTCAGTAGAGGTTTTGTAACCGATTGACGCTGATGATGTCCAGTTGCTTGAGCGCCAGGCAGGTGGCCTCGGCCCCCGAGATGGTGGTCGTGTAGCTCACCTTGTGCTGGAGTGCCGCGCGGCGGATCTCCGCCGAGTCGGCGATGGCCTGGGCCCCCTCCGTGGTGTTGACGATGAAGCTCACCTCACCGTTCTTGATCATGTCGACGATGTGCGGCCGACCTTCCATCACCTTGTTGACCGCGACACAGGGCAGCCCCGCCTCGTTCACGGCGGCAGCCGTGCCGCGGGTCCCATAAAGGCTGAAGCCTAGGTCCAGCAGCTCCCGGGCCACCCGCACCAGGCGCGCCCGGTCCGCGGTGCGCACGCTCAGCATGGCGTTTCCCTTCGCGGGCAGCAGGGTCCCGGCCGCCTCCTGGGCCTTGGCATAGGCCTCGCCGAAGGACTCGCCCACCCCCATCACCTCACCGGTAGACTTCATCTCAGGCCCCAGCACCGTGTCCACCCCGGGGAACTTGATGAACGGAAAGACCGCCTCCTTGACGAAGTAGTGCTTGGGCCTGCGCTCCTTGGTGAGCCCCTGATCGGCGAGGGACCGCCCCACCATGCATCGGGCGGCTACCTTGGCGAGCGGCACCCCGATGGCCTTGGAGACGAAGGGGACGGTACGGGAGGCCCGGGGGTTGACCTCCAGGATGTAGATGTCGTCCCCCTTGATCGCGAACTGGGCGTTCATGAGCCCCACCACCCCCAGGGAGCGGGCCATCCGGGCCATCTGGTCGCGCATCCGGTCTTGGAGTGAGTGCGAGAGGGTGTAGGGCGGCAGCGAGCAGGCGGAGTCCCCCGAGTGCACCCCCGCCTGCTCAATGTGCTCCATGATGCCGCCGATCAGGACGTCCCGGCCGTCGCAGATGGCGTCGATGTCCACCTCGATGGCGTCGTCCAGGAAGCGGTCGAGGAGCACAGGCGACTCGTTTGAGACCCGCACCGCATGGTGCATGTAGCGGTTGAGCTCCGTCTCGTCATAGACGATCTCCATGGCCCTCCCCCCCAGCACATAGGAAGGGCGCACCACAAGCGGATAGCCGATGGTCGCCGCCTGGGCCACGGCATCGGCCTCGCTACGGGCCGTGGTATTCGGGGGCTGCCGGAGTTTGAGATCGTGGACCATCTGCTGGAAGCGCTCTCGGTCCTCGGCCCGGTCGATGGCGTCCGGGCTGGTACCGATGATGGGCACCCCGTTGGCCTCCAGGGCCCGGGCCAACTTCAAAGGGGTCTGTCCGCCGTATTGGACTATGACCCCCTCTGGACGCTCCTTATCCACGATCTCCAGCACGTCCTCCAGGGTCAGAGGCTCAAAATAGAGTCGGTCGGAGGTGTCGTAGTCGGTGGACACGGTCTCCGGGTTGCAGTTGACCATGATGGTCTCGAAGCCGTCCTCCCGCAGGGCGAAGGCGGCATGGACGCAGCAGTAGTCGAACTCGATCCCCTGGCCGATGCGGTTGGGGCCTCCGCCCAGGACCAAGATCTTGCGCCGGTCGGAGGGCTCCGCCTCGCACTCCTCCTCGTAGGTCGAGTACATGTAGGCCGTGCTGGAGGCGAACTCGGCGGCGCAGGTGTCCACCCGCTTGAAGACCGGGCGAACCCCGAAGCCCCGGCGCAGATCTCGAATCTCCCCCTCGCTGATCCCGGTCAGATGGGCCAGGCGCCGGTCCGAGAAGCCCTGGCGCTTCAGCGAGCGCAGGCGCGGCTCGTCGAGGCCCGCGCGGCCCGCGGCGCGCACCTCCCCCTCTGTGCGCACCAGGTCCTCGATCTGAGCCAGGAACCAGGGATCAATGCGGGTCAGGGCCTGGATCTCCTCGCAGCCCATGCCGGCCCGGAAGGCGTCCGCCAAGAACAGGATGCGCTCGGCCCCGGCCTGGCGCAGCTCGTGCCTGATGGTCTTGCGGGCATCGGGGTGACCGAGGTCCACCACCTCGTCCAGCCCGTACTTGTCCGTCTCGAGACCCCGCAGGGCCTTCTGGAGCGACTCCTGGAAGGTGCGGCCGATGGCCATCACCTCGCCAACGGATTTCATCTGGGTGGTGAGCCGCGGGTTGGCCTGCGGGAACTTCTCGAAGGCGAAGCGCGGGATCTTGGTGACGACGTAGTCGATGGCCGGCTCGAAGGAGGCCGGAGTGGCACCGCCTGTGATGTCGTTCCGGAGCTCATCGAGCGTATAGCCCACCGCCAGCTTGGCCGCGACCTTGGCGATGGGGAAGCCAGTGGCCTTGGAGGCCAGGGCCGAGGAGCGTGAGACCCGCGGGTTCATCTCGATGATGATCATCCGCCCCGTCTCCGGGTGGATGGCGAACTGGACGTTGGAGCCTCCCGTGTCCACCCCGATTTCGCGCAGCACCGCGAGCGATGCGTCACGCATGATCTGGTATTCCTTGTCGGTCAGGGTCTGGGCCGGCGCGACCGTGATGGAGTCCCCCGTGTGCACCCCCATGGGGTCCAGGTTCTCGATGGAGCACACGATGATGCAGTTGTCCGCATGGTCCCGGACCACCTCCATCTCGTATTCCTTCCAGCCCAGGGCCGACTCCTCGATCAGCAGCTCATGGGTAGGGGAGAGGTCCAGACCCCGCCGGCAGATCTCCTCGAACTCCTCCTGGTTGTAGGCGATGCCGCCCCCGCTACCCCCCAGGGTGAAGGAGGGGCGGATGATGCAGGGGAAGCCGATGGAGGCCTGGACCTGGATCGCCTCCTCCAGGCTGTGGGCCATGGCCGACCGGGGCATGTCGAGACCGATCCGGCGCATGGCCTTGCGGAAGAGGTCCCGGTCCTCGGCCTTGTCGATGGCCTCGCGGGAGGCCCCGATCAGCTCCACCCCGAAACGCGCCAGCACCCCCTCGCGGACCAGGTCCAGGGCGCAGTTGAGCGCCGTCTGGCCCCCCATGGTAGGCAGCAGGGCGTCGGGGCGCTCCTTCTCGATGATGGCCGCGACCGCCCGCCAGGTGACCGGTTCGATATAGGTGGCGTCCGCCATCTCCGGGTCGGTCATGATGGTGGCGGGGTTGGAGTTCACCAGGATGACCCGGTAACCCTCCTCCCGCAGGGCCTTGCAGGCCTGGGCCCCCGAATAATCGAACTCGCAGGCCTGCCCGATGACGATGGGCCCGGCGCCGATGATCAGGATGCTGTGGATGTCGGTACGTTTGGGCATGTCGGGCTAGGCTCTGATGCCGGCGTTCCTCATATCAGTCCGCGAAAAACGCGAAGAACGCGAATTGGAAAAGGCGGCGTCGGCGGGACAGGCATCCGGCTGATGACACTTGAGATCAGGGCGCGGGGCGGTCAAATCGTCGAGTCGTCCTGGTATCCCCAAACGAATCGACGAACGCCGAGCCGAGGAGCGCCGAAACTTTGCAAGAGACCCACCCGAAGGTCAGTGGCACGAAGGTAATTCATGACCTGTGCCTCGTGCTCGGCCGTGAGCTGTCTCAGGGCCTTGAGCTCAACCAATAACCGTCCATCGATAACCAGATCGGCGTAGAAGTGACCCACCTCCACCGAGCAATACCTGACGATGAGGGCCTTTTGGCGTTCGAACGGAATACGGCGCGACTCCAGCTCAACGGCAAGGGCGTTCTCATACACGGACTCCAGGAAACCCCCGCCCAGCGTATTGCTGACAGCCAGAGCACAACCGATCACGCGTTGCGACAGGTCACCAAACGCGCCCCCAAGTCCCGCGGCCTGAACCGAATCATTCGCGTTCATTCGCGTTCATTCGCGGACTGCTGTTTCCCCTGCCACGCATCAGGGCGATGAAGTGGTCGAAGAGGGGCGCCACGTCGTGGGGGCCGGGGCTGGCCTCCGGGTGTCCCTGGAAGCCGAAGGCCGGGCGGTCGCGGTG
>Ga0209254_10004088_pt1 | contig 13341 bp, 14 predicted proteins | sample FrelakmetDIP11DI_FD_187148 | JGI IMG/M metagenome (GOLD analysis project Ga0209254, IMG submission 187148) | Freshwater lake sediment microbial communities from the University of Notre Dame, USA, for methane emissions studies - DIP11 DI (SPAdes)... | ecosystem: Environmental > Aquatic >...
TTCGCGCCTGGCGATTTCGCTGGCTGGGGAGCGTTCGGTGAGCTTGGCGCCGTAGCCCGCGCCGGCGATGTCCTCGCTGGCGGCGTAGTAGGTGGCCCATTCGGGGAGTTGGGTGAAGTAGGTGCGGGTGATTTCGATTTCGACGTCGGCCAGCGTGGGCGTGGCGACGGTTGGCGGTGCGGCTGCCGGGGGCGGCGCTGGCGGGGAATCCGAGCAGGCGGAAACGGCCAACGTGATCAGTAGCAACGCGATGCGTGAGCGAGGCATTGGCGATTCCTGGGCCGGTGGTTGGGACGAGAGACTACCGCCTATGCTGGGACGGCGCTGAGGCAGAGCCAAGCGCGTCGAACCAAAAAATGGGGCAAAAAATGGGGCCAGAGTGAATTTGCGCTTGAAACGGCCACTTGAAACGTATATTCACTCTGGCCCCTTTTTCGGGCCCCTTTTTCGCTTTTTCGTTTGCCAGACGCTCGATGATCGGACATCATGCCGCTTGCACTCGCGACGTCCAATGATCCTGGCCCAGTGGCCTACAGCAGCTTGCATGGGCTTTCCGGGAGCACAGTGGCAGGCGACGCACGCGCTTCGTATTCCGACTTGAAATCCACGAAATCCCGGACCGCCGATCGACCGGCACACGGTTCCAAGGAGACCATCAATGAAACGTAGTGCAACCCTGTCCGCCAAGGCTTTGGTCGCTTCCCTCAGGGCGATTGCCGACCATAGCTTCGACTCGATCATGATCACCCGTGCCGGCAAGGGATCGCCGATCCTCTACGTCAACAAGGCGTTCACGGCCCTGACCGGCTACAGCGCCAAGAGCGTGATCGGAGAATCGCCGGTGCTGCTGCAGGGGGCGGCGACCGAAAAGGCCCCCCTCGATGAACTGCGTCGTTGCATGGAGAAGGGCAAGGTCTTCGAAGGCCGCGCCATCAACTACGACAGGAAGAAGCGGCCCTTCGTCATGCATTGGCGCGTCGTTCCCGTCAAGCTGGCGAAAGGAAAGCCCGCGGAGTACTGCATCGCCATTCAGCGCAGCGGCAACTCGGGCTGAGAGGTCCACGGACAGGAAATCCAGGGCTCCTTCCCGCCGCGGGCTCCTGCGTCACCCGTCCGCTACGCATGCCGCGTCGGCCGTCGGTCAATGGGCGGTATCGAGGCGCTGTTCAACCCTGGCCCCTTTGATGCAGGCCCTTTCCTGCACTGGCCCCTGCCCTGGCATTCAGTCGCGCCAGGAACTGAAGACGAAGCCCTGCGCCTCGCGCTGGCGATGGCAGTCGAAACACGCGCTGGCGGCGATGGCGGGATCGGGGCCGACGGCGCGTTGGTCGCGGGTGTCGGCCTTGAATCCTTCGAAGCCCCAGCCGCCAGTGGCGGCATAGCGGATGGCATCGCGGTGCATGACGCCGACCACCTTGCGTGGTCCCTCGACGAGGGCGTGGTCGGGCGTGGACTGGGCTTCGAGCAGGTCGAAGACGATCACCGCGCCGTCGGCAAAGGTCCCGTCGCGATAGCCCGCGACGGCCGCCTGGTTGGCATAGAGGTGATGGATGCCACCGAATGCGCCGTGCAGCGGATGGCCTTCCTCGATCACCATCGACTTCACATGGCGCCAGTCGCGATAGCCCTCGGGATACGGTACCGGTGCGGGCGCGACGGCAGCGATCGCGATGGCCGTGACGGCAAATGCCGTGATCGCGGAGTACACGATGGCTTGCGGGTGTGGACGACTCATGGCTAACTCCGGCGGCAACGGCCCCCACGGGCCGCAGGGTCGTCACGCTAGGACTTCGCGCGACGCGGCAACAGTCGGTACCCCGGGGTTCCCCGGGTACTTTTCGGTGTCCATCCTTGATCCGGCAAGCGAAAGCCAATTCCTCGAAGCCGCCGCCCGCGGCGCCGCCGCGTCCGGCGCCCAGCGCCGCGCGTCGGGTCGAGTCGGTACTCGGCTGCAAGTGGTCGCTCACCGTGCTCGCGCTGGTCGGTCGCGGCGTGCAACGCCCCGGGGCAATGGAACACGCGGTTCCGGGCCTGTCGAAGAAGGTGCTGAACGAGCGCCTGCGCAAGCTGGTGCGCTACGGCATCCTGGCCCGGCGCGCCTACGCCGAGTTGCCGCCGCGCGTGGAGTATCGGCTCACGACCTTCGGCCGGCGCTTCGCCCGCCTGATCGACCAGGTAGAGGCATTGCAACGCGAGCTGGATGCGGACCCTCGCTGAGCCACGATTCCCGGATGCGGTCGCGGCCTCCATGGGTGGCGTGGAGCCACCGCGGTAGCTGGGAGGATCCGCGAACGGTGCCGGCGTGTCGTTCCGAGGCAGGAATCAGCGCGCCGAGTCCGAGCGCCTTGAGAATGCACTCTGACCCCGGTTTCGGCCCTGGTTTTCTGGGTAGGATTCAGCCTTGCGGGTTGGCCGCGGCGGGCCAGTCGCAGCCGGGAATCCTCCGCAGCGACCGGCACGCTTCGACGCTGGCAGCCAGGACAACCCCGACGTGCAGACGAGCGACGTTCCCGAGCCCATTCCCACCGCGCCGGTGCGCAAGCGCGATCCCGAGTTCTGGATCGCGATCGGCGCGCTGGCGGTCAGCGCCCTGGCCATGTTGTCTTCCGTCCTGCAGGTCGGATTGCAGCGCAACCAGGAGCGCGCGATGGTCTGGCCGCATGTCAACGCGGGCCCGGCCTACTCGGCGCAGGGCTTTTCGATGGTCGCCACCAACAAGGGGCTGGGACCGGCGCTGGTTCGCCGGGTCGAGCTCAGCGTGGACGGCCAGCTGGTGGACGGATGGGGTGGCGTGCTCGACGTGCTGCTGGGTCCCGGCCACGGCTACGGATGGGAGACCATCCGAGCCAACGATCTCGAGGATCGCATCCTCGGCGCGGATGAGTCGCTGGTGCTGTTCGGGGTGACCTGGGACGAGAAGATCCGCGCCGCGTTCGGTCCCGGCAACCGCGTCGGCGTCCGCATCTGCTATTGCTCGTTCCTCGATGAATGCTGGATCAGCCGCGAAGGCCTCGACCACGATCGGGTGAACCGCTGCCCGGCGGTGCCAGGCAGTGCGGCACGAGAAGGGGCTGAGTGAATATGCGATTCAAGTGATCGTTTCAAGCGCAACTCACTGTGCAGTCTTGGGACCCCGTGCCGGCCTTCGCAGCCATGGGGTGCGTGGGTCACGGTGCGGCCTTCTCGTGGTGACGCGATCCAACCCCGCCACCGCAGGCCAAGCTCAGCGCCGCAGCCGCAGCGCGCGTCCCAGATCGTCCCACCAGTAGCGCAGGAAGCTGCGCAGCATGCCGCGCCGCAAGTCCACCGGGCGCCCGCGGGCGAGTCGATCCATCTGCTGGTAGTACCAGCCCTGCGCGCCGAGCACGTTGATCATCTTCATCAGCAGCAGCGGGCTGGCGGGCGAGCGCCAGCCGTGCGCGGCCAGGTGCAACTGCTGCTCGAACGCCGGCAGGCGGTCGATACGGCCCTGCAGCAACTCGCGCGCGCAGTCGGGGTGGGTGCAGAAGGGGCGCGCCAGCCCGATCATGTCCAGCGCGCCCGAGGCCAGGGCGGCGTGCATGCCCTCGCGCGAGCGGAAGCCGCCGGTGACCATCAGCGGCATCTTCGCCACCGCGCGGATGGCCTCGGCATACTCGAGGAAGTAGGCCTCGCGCACGCGCGTGCTGGGCCTCACCGCGATCGCGTCCTCGCTGCGGCCCTCCGCGCCCAGCAGGCGCGGCTGCTCATAGGTGCCGCCGGAGATCTCCAGCAGATCCACGGTTTCGGCGTTCAGCAGCTCGACCACTCGCAGGCAGTCGGCATGGCTGAAGCCACCCTTGCGGAAGTCGTCGGAATTGAGCTTGACCGACAGCGGAAAGCCCGGTCCCACCTGCGCACGAACCGCACGCACGCACTCGAGCAGCAGCCGCGCACGGTTCTCGATCGGACCACCCCAGCGATCCCCGCGACGATTGGTCACCGGCGACAGGAAGCTGCTGATGAGATAGCCGTGCGCCCCATGCACCTGCACGCCGGTGAAGCCGCAGTCCCTTGCGATCCGCGCCGCCGCGCCGAAGCGCTGGATGATGTCGAGGATCTCGCCGTCCTCCAGCGCGCGCGGTGTCTTGTAGCTGCCCAGCAGGTCGAGCGTCACCGCCGAAGGCCCGACGGGCTGGCGCGTGGCGTAACGCGGCGACTGGCGGCCGGCGTGGCTGAGCTGCATCCAGAGCTGGGCACCGTGCGCGGTACCGGCTGCGGCCCAGGCGCGCAGGCGCGCGCGCGCGGCCTCGTCGACGCTGGGCGGATGGCGGATGTCGATGGCGACATTGCCCGGCCGCTCGATCACGAAGCGATCCACCATCACGTTGCCGGTGATGTTGAGCCCGACGCCACCCGCGCCCCACGCGGCATAGAGTCGCACATGCTCCGGCGTGGCGCGCAGCTGCGCGTCGCCCAGGCCCTCGGTCATCGCCGACTTGCACAGGCGGTTGGTCAGCACCACGCCGCAGGGCAAGGTGAAGGGCAGGGCGAGGGGGTCGACGGAATTCATGCGGTCGCGCGGATGCGATTCCAGCAAGGGCAAAGGCGCCCACGGGCCAACGATAGGCAGATCGGGGACAAGCTGCCAGCGGCGCCCGTGGCGCCGCCCGTGCAGCACCGGGCAGGCGTAGCGCACCGCGCCATGGCAAGCAGGACAAGGTGAACATCCGCTTCAACCGGAGCTTCGCTCCGGCCGACCGTACTGCCGACACCGAATCGGGGACGGAGGTGGTTGTGCAGCAACAACTGCCCCCGTCCCCGACTGGCGCCACTGGCGTGCTCAGGCCGCGAGTCGCGGGGCGCGCGGATGCACGTGGGGAAAATCGACCGTGGTCCGCGCGATGTTGTTGACGTAGTTGGTGAAGACGTTGAGCGCGACATTGGCGACCACTTCGATCACCGCGTCAGGACCGTAACCGGCGGCGAAGAACCGGGCGAGATCGGCATCCTCGACACGGCCGCGGTTGGCGACGACGGCCTGGGTGAACTGCAGCAGCGCCTGCACCTTGGGGTCGGCGGAGCGGCCATCGCGGGCGGCGTCGAGTTCGTCGTCAGCGAGCTTGGCGACGTGCTTGCCGAGGTAGCTGTGGGCCGAGAGGCAGTATTCGCAACCGTTGGCTTCCGCCACGGCCAGCGCGATGCGCTCGCGGGCGGCGGAGTCGAGCGTGCCACCGGCAGCAGCGCTGCTGAAGCCGAGATAGGCCCCGAGGCCAGCGGGGCTGTTGGCCAGGACCTTCATCAGGTTCGGCACCATGCCGATCTGCTGCTTGACCGCGGCAAGCAGCGGCTGGGAGGCGGAGGGGGCGGATTCGACGGTGGGGATGGGCAAGCGATTCATGCGAGTTCTCCTGGGGTGGGTTGAGGACCGTCGCGTTGGCGATCAGGCCCTGCGTCCGGTGTGGCGCACTCTAGGAAGCACGCGCTCGTGGAGTAATCCCCGGCAGGGACAATGCACCATTGCAGGAAGCGGAACGATGCCACCGGGCCGCTAGACTGTGGCGCAGCGGCAGGAGGCGCGGATCGGATGGACCGGATCGAAGAAATGACGGTATTCGTCGCGGTTGCGGAACTCGGCGGCTTCGCAGCGGCGGCGCGCAAGCTCAACCGCTCCGCAGCCACCGTCACTCGCGCGGTGGCGGCGCTGGAGGCTCAGGTGGGCACGGAACTGTTCGTGCGTACCACCCGCTTCGTGCGCCTGACCGACAGCGGCGAGCGCTATCTGCAGGATTGCCGGCGCATCCTGCGCGAGCTCGATGAAGCCGAAGCGCACGCGGCCGGCGCGCACCTGGCGCCGCAGGGCACCCTGGTCGTCGCCGCACCGATCGTGTTCGGGCAACGCCTGTTGTTGCCGCTGCTGGTCGAATTCCTGCAGCAACATCCGGCAGTGAGTGCTCGCGCCTTGTTGGTGGACAGGCCGGTGCAGCTGAGCGAGGAAGGCATCGACTGCGCCTTCCGCATGGGCGAATTGCCGGATTCGGCCCTGGTCGCCACCCCGCTTGGACATATCCGCCGCATCGTCTGCGCCAGCCCGGGTTACCTGGCTGCGCACGGGCAACCGCGGCACCCGCGGGATGTCGTCGACCATGCGTTGGTAGTGTCGGCGGCAGATGGTCGCAGCGATCGCTGGCGATTCGTCGAAGGCGATCAGGAGATCGAGGTCGAGATCGAACCGCGCCTGGTCGTGTCGACCAACGATGCGGCGATCGGCGCCGCGCAGGCCGGCTGGGGCTTGACCCGGGTGATGTCCTACCAGGTGAGCGCCGAGCTGCAGCGGGGCGAGTTGCAGCGGTTGTTGCAGGCCTATGAAGCCAGGCCCATGCCGGTCTGGCTGGTGAACGCCGAAGGCCGTCGCGCCGGGGCCAAGCTGCGCAGTTTCATGGCATTTGCCGCCGAGCGTTTGCGCGGCCACCCGGCCCTGATCGCATGAGGAGCTCATGGACCGCATCGTCGAGATGACCGCGTTCGTCGCCGTGGCCGAGGCGCAGAGCTTCAGCGCTGCAGCGAAGAAGCTGGGGCTGTCGCCGCCCACCATCACGCGCACCCTGTCGGCGCTGGAGGATCGGCTGCATGCACGCTTGCTGGTTCGCACCACCCGCAGCGTGCGGCTCACCGATGCCGGCCAGAATTTTCTCGACGATGCACGCCGCATCCTCGGTGGGATCGCCGAGGCCGAGCAGGCCGTCGCCGGCGCGCGGGTGATCGCCCGCGGCGCGCTGCGCATGACCGCGCCGGTACTCTTCGGCGAGATGTTCGTGCTGCCGCTGCTGCGCGACTTCCTGTCCGCGCATCCGCAACTGACGGCGCGGCTGATGCTGCTCGATCGCGTCGTCAACATCGTCGAGGAGGGTATCGACATCGCCCTGCGGATCGGGCGCTTCGAGGACGGCGGCCTGCAGTCCATCGAGCTCGGCAGCGTGCGGCGCATGCTGGTGGCCGCGCCAGGCTATCTGGCCGCGCATGGCTCGCCGCGGCAGCCTGCCGATTTGCAATCCCACCGGTTGACGATGTCGGTAGGCAATGACGCCAGCCACGAATGGCGTTTCGGCGCCGGTCCTGGCACGCCCCCGACCTCGGTCCGGGTCGAGCCGACGTTGACGGTGAGCACTTTGCGCGCGGCCATCGACAGCGCGCGTGAAGGCTGGGCCATCACCCGGGTGCTGTCCTACCAGGTACGCGACGACTTGCGCGCCGGGCGGCTGGTGGGTGTCCTGGAAGACGTCGAGCCGGCGCCGTTGCCGGTATGCCTGGTGTTTCCGCACAGCCGCCGTCCGTCCGCCAAGCTGATGGCCTTCATCGATCTGGCGAGCGAGCGGCTGGCGGCGGTGCTCGCCGCCTGAGCGCATTCTTGCGGCTTCTGCAATGGCGGGTTGCGGGTCTTGCGTCTTCAGTCGCGACGGGCGGGCGAGGAAGATCCGCTCACCACAACCCGCCCTGGAGTTTTCCATGAGCCTCACCCTGCATCGCTTCCCGCTGTCCGGCCACGCTCACAGGGCCGAGTTGTTCCTGTCCCTGCTCGGCCTCAAGGCCAATCTGGTCGATGTCGACCTGCGCGGCGGTGCGCACAAGCAGCCGGCGTTCCTCAAGCTCAACAGCCTCGGCCAGGTGCCGGTGCTGCAAGACGGCGATGACGTGATCGCCGATTCCAACGCCATCCTGGTCTACCTGGCGCGCAAATACGCTGGCGAGCAGTGGCTGCCGAGCGACCCGCTGCAAGCCGCGCAGATCGAGCGCTGGCTGTCGGTAGCCGCGGGCCAGATCGCTTCCGGCCCGGCCCGCGCCCGCCTGATCACCGTGTTCGGCGCCCGTTACAACCCCGAGGAGACCATCGCCAACGCGCATGCCCTGCTCAAGGTCGTCGAAGCCGAACTGCAGGGCCGCGAGTGGCTCGTCGGCGACCACCCGACCATCGCCGATGTCGCCGCCTATACCTACATCGCCCACGCGCCGGAGGGCAATGTCGGGCTCGATGCCTACCCGGCCATTCGCGCCTGGCTGCAGCGCATCGAATCGTTGCCGGGATTCGTGCCCATGCAGGCCTCCGCCGTCGGGCTGCGCGCCTGATCGGCCCGGGCCGGAACCACGGCGGCCAAGGCCGCCGTCCTGCTCTGTGATTCGCGGAAGGAGTCTTGCGTGCAAGCGACCGCCTCGCCCTTCCACGCCGGTGAAGTCGCCATCCAGGAGCAACTCGGCGTCGCCGAGCGCATGGCGCAGTTCGGCAGCAAGGTCGTGCGCGACTACATGCCCGAGCAGCATCGGCAGTTCTATGCCCAGTTGCCCTTCCTGGTGCTGGCCACGGTCGATGCGCAGGGCGATCCGTGGGCGAGCCTGCTGGAAGGCGAAGCGGGCTTCGCGACATCGCCGGAGCCGACCCTGCTGGATTTCACCGTGGCGCCAGCCGGGCAGGATCCAGCCCGGGCCGGCTGGCAGGCGGGCGCCGCGATCGGCCTGCTCGGCATCGAGTTGCCCACGCGCCGGCGCAACCGGGTCAATGGCCTGCTGCAGCCGGGCCCGCGCGGCCTGCAGCTCAGGGTCGGGCACGCCTTCGGCAATTGTCCGCAGTACATCCAGGCGCGCGGCCTGCAGTTCGCTCATCCGCCTGGAAGCCAGCCGACCGGTCCGATCGACCGCGGCCAGGGCCTGGACCCGAGCGCCAGCGCCATGATCGACGCGGCCGACACGTTCTTCGTTGCGAGCTATGTCGATCATGCCGACGGCACGCGGGCCGTCGATGCCTCGCACCGCGGCGGCAAGGCCGGTTTCGTGCGGGTGCAGGGCAACCGGCTCAGCATTCCCGATTTCGCCGGCAACCTGCACTTCAATACGCTCGGCAATTTCCTGCTCAATCCACGCGCGGGCCTGCTGTTCGTCGATTTCAGCACTGGCGACGTGCTGCAGGTGACGGGCCAGGTCGTGCTGGATTTCAAGGCCCAGGAGCTGCGCTTCTTCCAGGGTGCCGAGCGGCTGTGGCATCTCGAGGTCGAGCGCTGGGTGCTGCGCCGTGGCGCGCTGGCGCTGCGCGGCGACGCGGGGCAGATGTCGATGAATTCGGCGCTGACCGGTTCGTGGGAGGAGACGCGATCGCGCATGCAGGCCGAGCGCCTGCGCGAAGAGTGGCGGCCGTTCCGCGTCGCACGGATCGAAGACGAATCGACCGTGGTGAAGTCCTTCTGGCTGGAGCCGGCTGATGGCGAGGGGCTCGCGCTGTTCGAAGCCGGCCAGCACTTGCCGGTGCGTGCCGCGTTACAAGCCGGCGCGACCCCGACGGAGCGCACCTACACGCTGTCGGTGGCGCCCTCGGATGGCGTCTACCGGCTGAGTATCCGCAAGCAGGGCCTGTACTCGACCTTCATGCATGAAGGGCTCAAGGTCGGCGATCTGATCGAGGCCCGCGCCCCGCGCGGCGGCTTCACGGTCGATGCACGCCAGGCGCGACCGCTGGTGCTGGTTTCTGCCGGTGTCGGCATCACCCCGATGCTGGCCATGCTGCGCCACGTGGTCTACGAAGGTCTGCGCAGGCGACGGATCCGCCCGACCTGGTTCATCCACGGCGGCCGCAACGAGAACGAGCGCGGCTTTCTGGCCGAAGTCGCGCAAATCGCCGAATCGGCGCGCGGCTCGGTACGGGTGGTGCAGGTGCTGGACGAGCCCGGCACCGGAGCACGGGAAGGCGTCGATTTCGACGCCAGGGGCCGGGTCGATCTGGGCCTGCTGAAGTCGGTGCTGCCGTTCGATGCGTTCGACTTCTACCTGTGCGGCCCGCCGGCCTTCATGCAGGACTTGTACAACGGTTTGCGCAGCCTGCACGTGCCGGACGAATGCATCCACGCCGAGTCCTTCGGACCGGCCGGCCTGCGTCGCGACAGCGCAACGACGCTGGCGGCGGTGTCGTCGGAGGCGGTGCCGGTTTTCTTCGCCGCGTCGGGCAAGGAAGCGCGCTGGACACCCGGCAGCGGCAGCCTGCTCGACCTTGCCGAGGCGCGCGGCCTCAATCCCGCCCACTCTTGCCGGCAAGGCATGTGCGGCAGCTGCAGCCACGCATTGACGTCCGGCAGCGTCACCTACGCCCCGCCGCCGGCAAGCGGGATCGAGGCGGGACAGGTGTTGTTGTGCCAGGCGGTTCCCGCGGACGGCAGCGGGCCGATCGTGGTGGAGGCCTGAACCAGGGTTGGAGCGCGTTCTTGCGGGGGCCGCGGAGAAAACTGCACACTGGTCCGGTCTTGCTCTCCTGCTTGGGGCCCGCGCTTGCACGCCATTCGATCCTGCGATTTGCCGCCTGCTGCGCTGCTCAATCGATACGCGGGCTCGGGTGGGCATACGGACTGTTACGTCGCCGAGCTTGCCGGCGCGGTCTCGCACGCCGCATTCGTCGAGGCCTTCTACACCACGGGTGTATTCAGGCTCGAGCGCCTGGTCCTCCGGTTTCTGGCATCTCGCCCGTCCACGGACCTTGAAGCCAGGCAACTCGCGCAAGGGACGCTGGCGTCGTTCGCGGCCTGGTCGGTCGAGGCCAGGACGGCGGACCAGTTGCTCCTGTCGGATTTCACCGGGCGCACCCGATCGTGGCTGATGGTCGCAACACCGCGGGCCGAGGCGCCGACCACCCATCTCTACTTCGGCTCTGCCGTGGTGCCAGTCCGCAACCAGGCTTCGGGCCAGGTCGGTCTCGGATTCGCGTTCCGCGCATTGCTGGGTTTTCACAGGCTGTACTCGCGCGTGCTCCTGGGTGCCGCGAGGGCGCGGCTGCGCAAGCAGGCATAGCGTGCAGGCTGGCTCCCGTTCCGCGTGGGCGCCGTCGCGAGTGGCCCCTGGACCTCGTCGCTGCGTTGGGGGTCGGTTGCTATCCTCTATGCTGGCGGCGGTACGGGCGGCGGCCAGGCAGTCACCGGCCATGGCCGGAATGCAGACACGAGCAAGGAGCGCGGCATGGCAATCGCGACGGGCAGGGTACTGATGGTTGCGGCCGTAGCCGAGATCGCGACCGGCCTTGCCTTGCTCGTCGCGCCAGCGCTGGTCGGACAGTTGCTGCTGGGGACTGAACTCGTCGGCGCTGCCGCGCTGGTGGCGCACGTGGCCGGGATCGCACTGGTTGCGCTGGGGATCGCATGCTGGCCGGGCACGCCCGTGGCCGGAATGCTGGTCTACGGCGCCGGGGTCACGGTATTCCTGGCCTACGTCGGCCTCAAGGGCTTCGCGACCGGCGCGTTGTTGTGGCCCGCAGTGGCGGCGCACGCGGTCCTCACGGGCATCCTGTTGTGGACGAGCACGCGCAAGCCGAAGGCGGCCTGAGTCCCTCAAGCGGGCGCAGTTTTCGGCGCAACCGGACACGTGTTCTACTTGACGCGGCATCCTGCCCGGGCATGGGCAGCCCGATCGCGCGCAGCAACCCGGAACAAGCCATGAGTCGATTCGGTGCCGCGATTCTGCTGCTGGTGATCGCGTTGCCGGGCCATGCAGCCGAGCGCAGGGCCACCCGCGATCCCGCATTCGATTTCGTCGCCGGGCGCTACGCCCTGGTCGGACGCCAGCCCGACGACGGCGCGACCTACGCCGGCAGCGCCGTCATCGCGATGACGCCCGACGGCTTCACACTGGAGCGCACGATAGGCGCTATCAGGTCCGTCGCCACGGGCGCGGTCGAGGTCCCGTCCCCACCCGGAGAAGGCAAGGTCCTGCGCTTCCGCTCGGCCGGCAAGGATGCCCAGCTCACCACCTGCCTGGTGATGGGCGACCTCGACAACTACGGACGACTGAGCTGCGTCTGGGTGCCGGAGAACCACGCACACGCGACGCCCGGCCTCGAAGCCTACTTCTCGACCGAGGCCTGGCCCCCTGAGTAGCAACGCCAATTCCGCCAGGCTGCGCGCGATCCGGACCCTGCATACGCTGGCCTGGGCCTTCTTCGCGGCGTGCATCGTCGCCATCCCGCTGGCCTCGTGGCGTGGCGAGCACCGTGTCGCCGCGTGGCTCGCCGCGATCGTGTTCATCGAGGTCCTGGTCCTGCTGGTCAATCGCTGGCGCTGTCCGCTCACCGGCGTGGCGGCGCGCTACACCACCGATCGCAGCGACAACTTCGACATCTACCTGCCGCTGTGGCTGGCGCGGCACAACAAGGTGCTCTTCGGCAGCCTCTACGTCGCCGGTGTGGCCTATGCCCTGGTCCGGTGGGCCCAGGCGGCAACGGCCGCCGGGTAATCGCTCCTTCGCGGCGGGCCCCGGAGGCCGATCACGCGATGGGGGGCCAGACGCCTTTCCGAGCCCACCGCAGCGGCGTTTCATCGGCCCGTGGCCCCAAACCGCTGTTCCTTGCGTAATTCCAATCGTGGCGGCGCACGGGAACGTCGCCGCCAACCTTGCCGCGTCGCGGCAAGGCATGGCCAGGCGGCCCCAGGGCCAAGCCGGTGACGCTCCCGCACCCAGGCGCTCGGAGTAGCCGTTGATGAACGCGTTCGTGGCTCGCTTGCTGGTCGCTGCCGGGGCACTCGCCCAGTTGTCCGCCCTGCTGCTTGGGGCAGCGTTGCCGTGGTCCGCGGCATGGGCCCAGCCCGACTGCGCCGCAGGCTTCAATTGCGGCCGCATCGCCTTCATCGAGGACCTCGAGAACGGGCCCAATGGTTACCGGTTGTGGACCATGAACCCGGACGGATCGCAGCGGCTGCCGGTGCTCCAGTTCGGTCCGGCCAACCACAACTTCGCCAGCGGGCTGGTCTACAGCGCGGACTCGCGCAAGCTGTACTTCTCGGCCAGCACGAACGACTCGTTCGACTACAACATCCACTCCGTCAATGCCGATGGCACGGGACTGACGAGCCTGACCAACGACAGTTGCAGCAGCAGGGGGCCGGGCGGCTACGGTCATTCCCTGAGCCCCGACGGGTCCCGGATCGCCTTCACGCGCGTCTGCGGGCCCCAGGATCGTGGGCCCAAGGTGTGGCTCATGAACGTCGATGGCTCGAACCAGCGCCTGCTCACGACCTCGCCGCTGGTGAACGACAACCCGACCGCCGACGAGCACGGCGAGCCGCACTTCAGCCCCGCCGGCACCCACGTGGTCTTCTCCTCGAACGCGGCCACCAGCGGATCGCGCCAGATCTACCTGTCGACCATCGATGGCCTCAGCGTGCAGGCCCTGACGACGCTCAAGGAGTTCGGCAAGGACAACAACGCGCCGCGGTTCATGCCGGATGGGCGCATCATCTTTGCTTCCGGCCGCGATTACGCGCCCTACAGCGACCTCGACGAAATCTATCGAATCGACGCCGACGGGACCAACCTGGTGCGGCTGACCAACATGGTCGGGCGCAAGTTCGGCTATTCGGTCAG
>Ga0209254_10004089_pt1 | contig 13341 bp, 10 predicted proteins | sample FrelakmetDIP11DI_FD_187148 | JGI IMG/M metagenome (GOLD analysis project Ga0209254, IMG submission 187148) | Freshwater lake sediment microbial communities from the University of Notre Dame, USA, for methane emissions studies - DIP11 DI (SPAdes)... | ecosystem: Environmental > Aquatic >...
CCTGGAGCTGACCGCGCTCGGGCACGAGGTGTCGGTCGAGTTCGACATTTCCGACGCGGTGACGATCGAAGCGGTGGCGCTGTTCCAGCCGGCGCTGGTGATCGCGCCGTTCCTTAAACGCGCGATCCCCGAAGCGGTCTGGCGCCACAACGTGTGCCTGGTCGTGCACCCGGGCATCGTCGGCGACCGCGGGCCTTCCGCGCTCGACTGGGCCATCGGCGACGGCGAACGCCAGTGGGGCGTCACGGTGCTGCAAGCCACCGCGGAGATGGACGCGGGCCCCGTCTGGGCGGCCGCGACCTTCGCGATGCGCGAGGCCACCAAGTCGAGCCTGTACCGCAACGAAGTCACCGACGGCGCGGCGCGCGCGGTGGTGGCTGCGGTGCAACGCTTTGCCGACGTGGGCTCCCCTGCCGCCATCGACACGGCAGCGCGGCGTGGCCGCTGGCGCCCGCTGATGCAGCAGACCGAGCGCCGCATCGACTGGCAGCGCGATGACACGCAGACCGTCCTGTGCAAGATCCGCGCCGCCGATGGCACGCCGGGCGTGCTCGACGAGTTGTTCGACGCACCCTGCCACCTGTTCGATGCCCACCCCGAAGTGCTGGCACAGCGCGAGACGCCCGGCCGCGTGATCGGCCGGCGGCACGAAGCCGTGCTGCGCGCCACCGTCGACGGCGCCGTCTGGATCGGTCACGTGCGCCGAGCCGACCCGGCCGGCAGTTTCAAGCTGCCGACGGCGCTGGCGTTCCCGACCGAAACGGCGGCCCTGCCCGAATCGACCCTCACCATCGATGACCCCGCGGGGCCGTCGGGCTGGCGTGAGATCCGCTACGACGCCGAGGGCGATGTCGGCAGCCTGCACTTCCCTTTCTACAACGGCGCGATGAGCACCGCGCAATGCGAGCGCCTGACGGCCGCGCTGCGCTTCGCGCTGGCCCAGCCGCCGCGCGTGCTGCTGCTGCTCGGCGGCCACGACTTCTGGGCCAACGGCATCCATCTGAACGTGATCGAGGCGGCCGATAGCCCGGCCGACGAGTCGTGGCGCAATATCAACGCCATCGATGACCTGACACAAACGCTGATCGAGGCCACCGACCGCCTCGTCATTGCCGCGATGCAGGGCAACGCCGGCGCCGGCGGCGTGTTCATGGCGCTCGCGGCGGACCAGGTCTGGGCGCGGCGCAGCGTGGTGCTGAACCCGCACTACAAGAACATGGGCAACCTGTTCGGTTCCGAGTACTGGACCTATCTGTTGCCGCGGCGGTTGAAGTCGGTGACGGCAGGCGATGTGATGGGCCATCGGCTGCCGATGTCCGCCGGCCAGGCGGCGCAGATGGGCCTGGTCGACGCGGTCTTCGGCGACAGCCCGGACGAGTTCCTTGGCCTGGTTCGCTCGCGGGCGGCAGCATTGGCCGCTGGCGCGGACATCCCCGCGCTGTTGCAGGCCAAACGGCAACGACGCCAGAGCGACGAGGCCCACAAGCCGCTCGCCACCTACCGCGAGGAGGAGCTGGGCCGGATGCGGCGCAACTTCTACGGCTTCGACCCGAGTTACCACATCGCGCGCTCGAACTTCGTTCACCGCGTCGCCCCATCGTGGACGCCGCGCCACCTGGCGCTCCACCGCGGCCGCGCACAGTCCGAACCCCGCCAGGGACGGGTTATCCCCGGATCGCAGGAGCCGCCGTGACCGGGAAAATCAGCCGTTCCCGTGCCCTGCCTGTCAACCTGGCGGACCCGGATTCAGTTATCCCCTTGCCTCACGGCGACCTTGTCAGGCCCGAATCACCCAAAGGAATTCAAATGAAAATGCTGTCCACGACCCTCGCCGCTCTGGCCACCCTGGCCATCAGCAGCAGCGCCTTCGCCGGTGCCGCGGAAGACCTGATCAAGACCGGCAAGTGCGCCAACTGCCACACCGCCGCCACGACGAAGAAGGGCCCGTCGTGGGCTTCGATCGCCGAGAAGTACAAGGGCAAGGCCGACGCCGAGGCCAAGCTGGTCACGATGCTCAAGACCGGCGGCGCCGACGACCACAACAAGGTCGTCGCCAGCGACGCCGACCTGAAGGCAATCGTCGCCATCGTCCTGTCGTCCAAGTAAACCGCGCAGCCTGCGCGGCACAACGCCGCCCCGCGACGCTTCTGGCGTGCGCGGGGCGGCCTTGCTTTCGGGCTGGCTGTCTTGGGTGCGTTCATCGACTGCGCTGCTGATCCATGTCAAGCAAGCAGCGGCGCTACCTCCGCACAATTTGCGCGATTCCCTCAGCATGGAGAAACGCAGATGAAATCGACCATTGCCATCGCCGCGGCCGTCGCCGCCCTCGCCCTCAGTGGTACCGCATGGGCCGGGCCCGGCGAAGACCTGATCGCCAAAGAGAAGTGCAGCAAGTGCCACACCGCGACGACGACCAAGAAGGGGCCGTCCTTCGCCTCGGTGGCCACCAAGTACAAGGCCGATGCCGCGGCAGCTGGCAAGCTCGCCGACATGCTCAAGACCGGCACCGCCGACCATGAAAAGGTGGCTGGCAGCGATGCCGACCTGAAGGCCGCGATTGCAGTCGTGCTGGCGTCCAAGTAGCTGCTGACCAGGACCCCGCGCGCGCGCAGGCAGACGCGGGGCCTTGGCAGACGGTAGCCGACATGAAGAACATCGTCATCCTCGGTGCCGGCACCGGCGGCGTGCTGTCGGCCAACCTGCTCAGCCGCCGGCTGAACCTGAAGGAATGGGCGATCACGGTCATCGACCGCGAAAGCATTCACGTCTATCAGCCCGGCCTGCTGTTCCTGCCGTTCGGCCTGTATGGCTACGAATCGCGCGACGACGTGGTGCGGCCCATCACCCAGCCGCTGCCGCGCAACGTGGCGCTGGTGGCCGCCGACATCCAGTACATCGACCACGCCAAGCGCGAGGTTCGCACCAGCCAGGGCGACTACGCCTACGACTTCCTGATCTCGTCGCTGGGCTGCCGCAGCGCCCCCGAAGAGATCGAGGGCATGGCCGAGGCCATGGGCCGCGGTGTGCACACCTTCTACACGCTCGAAGGCGCATTGGCGATGCGCCAGGCCATCGACAACATGAAGGAAGGCCGGCTGGTCATCGACATCTGCGAGATGCCGATCAAGTGCCCGGTGGCGCCGCTCGAGTTCGCGTTCCTGGCCGATTACTACTTCCGCCAGAAGGGCATCCGCGAGCGCATCGAGATCTCGCTGGTCACGCCCTACACCGGCGCTTTCACCAAGCCCAATGCCAACCGCGTGCTGTCCAAGGTGGCCGCGGACAAGGGCATCAAGGTGGTGCCCAATTTCGCCGCGTCGGCGGTCGACGTCGCAGCCAAGACACTGCACACCTTCGATGGCCGCAAGGTCGAATTCGACCTGCTGTGCGCCATAGCGCCCAACCTGGGCCCGGCGGTGCTGGATGAATCGGGCCTGGGCGACGGTGCCGGCTACGGCGTCACCGACCCGCGCACGCTGAAGAGCCGCAAAGCCGAGCACATCTACCTGCTCGGCGACAACACCAACGTCGCCACATCCAAGGCCGGCTCGGTGGCGCACTTCGAAGCCGAAACCGTGGTCGAGAACCTGCTGCGTGAGATCGACGGCCAGCCGCCGCTGCCGAGCTTCGACGGCCATGCCAACTGTTTCGTCGAGACCGGCGACCACAAGGCCATGCTGCTCGACTTCAACTACGACATCGAGCCGCTCGAGGGTTCGTTCCCGCTGCCCTACGCCGGCCCGTTCTCGCTGCTCGAAGAGAGCACCATGAACCACTTGGGAAAGATCGCCTTCAAGTGGGTCTACTGGAACATGCTGCTGCCCGGCCACCTGCCCAACGTGCCGCTGCTGCCGTCGCACATGAGCTTCCTGGGCAAGGACATCTCCACCGCACCGCAGATCCGCCACGCCAGGGCAATGCACGTCGGCGACGTGATGACGCACGAGGTGGTCACGGTGCGCCAGGGCACGGCGCTGACCGCGGCCGCCGACCTGCTGGTGGCCAAGAGGATCAGCGGCGTGCCGGTCGTCGATGTCGAGGACCGTCTGGTCGGCATCGTGACGGAGGCCGATTTCCTCTCGGCGATGAACCTGCACGGCGGGCTGCTGGCCGACGTGCTGGAGACCGTGGTGCGCAAGCGCCGCGCCCGCAAAGGCATGGGCACCATCGTCGACGACCTGATGACGCGCACGCCGATCACCGTCGCCGAGACCGCCACGCTCGCCGATGCGGTGGCGCTGATGGACCGCAACAAGATCAAGCGGCTGGTGGTCACCGACGAGCAGCAGCATGTGCGCGGCATCGTCTCGCGGGGCGATCTGCTGAAGTTGTTCTCGATGAAGTAGGCCGCCAGCAGCCGCACCGCACCCAACCCAACCGAAGGGGTCAGATCATGTCTCAACGTCCCGGCATCTACATCGTTCCCACCGATCGGTGGTACATCGAGCGCACCGTCTGGCTCGTCGCCGGCGGCGTGCTGCTCGTCGCGACGGCATTGGCCGCGCTGGTTCACCCGCTCTGGGTGCTAATGGTGCTGGCCACCGGTGGCGCCTCGATCGCCGTCGCGCTGACCGGGTTCTGCGTCGTCGGCAATGTCCTGGCCCGGCTCGGCTTCCCGCCGGCGCTGGCCCGGCCCGGCTGGAAGCCCGGCAGCCTGTACTTCATGCAGACCGACCGCTGGTACCTCGAACGGCGCATCTACCTTGCAGTCGGCATCAACCTGTCCTTGGCGTCGGTCCTGTCGCTGCTGCACAGCCCTTGGTGGCTCGCCTTCACCGGGTTCGTTGGCGGGGCCATGGTGTGGTTCGCTGCCACCGGTTTCTGCATCATGGCCAACGGCCTGTATTGGCTCGGGGCCGAGCCGCGCTTGGCGCCCTTGCCTGACACTCCGGCTGCGCCGCCTCGCGCGGACACGAGCCTTCAACCGCGCAGCATGACCGCTGAGTCATGATCCGCCTCCTTGCCCTACCCGTCCCAACCCCGATGAAACCCACCACTGCCCTCATTGCCCTGCTCATCGCCGCCGCCGGCTTCACGGCCCAGGCCGCGCCCGCCGCACCGATGCCCCCCTTGAAGGGCGAAGTGCTCGAGACGCAGAACGTCGAGGGCTACACCTACCTGCGCCTGAAGACCGCGCAGGGCGAGGCCTGGGCCGCCGTGCCGACGAGCACGGTGAAGAAAGGCGCCCAGGTCACGATCGGCAACCCGGTGGTGATGCAGAACTTCGAGAGCAAGACGCTGAAGAAGACTTTCGACAAGATCGTCTTCGGGCAAGTCGTCGAACCGGGTGCGCCGCTCGCCTCCCCGCCTGGCGCCGCGCCGGCCGCGCCCGCGGCAGCGCCGGTGGCCGGGCCGATGATCAAGGTCGCCAAGGCGACTGGCGCCGACGCGAAGACCGTCGCCGAAGTCGTGGCCGGCAAGGCCACGCTCACCGGCAAGACGGTGGTCGTGCGCGGCCAGGTGGTGAAGGTCAACTCGGGGATCCTCGGCAAGACCTGGCTGCATCTGCAGGACGGTTCAGGCTCGGCCGTGAACGGCACGAACGACATCCTGGTGACCACGAAAGACGGTGCTGCCGTCGGCGACGTCGTGCAGGCCAAAGGCACCGTGCGCACCGACGTGACCGTGGGCCCGGGCTACGCCTATGCGGTGCTGATCGAAGACGCGGTGGTGCGCAAGTAGCGCGACACAGGCCACACGGTACTTCGCGTCGATCGGCGGTACGCCACGACAGCGTGGTCTGGCGAAAACCCTCGGTAAGAAACCCGCTCGACTTAGTAGAGTGATGACTGATCTAGATCAACTTCGGCTGGTCTGGGACTCCTAAACTCCATCAACTTTTCCGTCGGTCTACCTTGAGAGGAACCTGTCGATGGCCATCACCATGAATCGCAGCTGGGTCGGTCTGTTCGCAGTCGGCCTGCTGACACTGGGCTTGTCGGGCTGCGGTGGCAGCGACGGTGCAACGGGCCCGCAGGGCGCAACAGGCACGACGGGCGACACTGGGCCTGCCGGACCCGCCGGTCCCCCAGGTGCCACCGGGACCATCAACGCGGCCTACATGTCGCCGGCGGAGTGGGAAGCGTCCAACTTCTCGGCGACGGTCAACACTGTCACCATCGCCAGCCCGCCGGTGGTCGAGTTCACCGTGGTCGACGATCGCGGCCGGCCCGTCCAGGGCTTCGAGACCCTCACCGCGAAGGGCTCCACCGCCACGATCGCAAGCTACCCCAACCTCGCGTTCGCGATGGCCAAGCTGATGCCGCGCACCGAGACGACGCCAGCCCCCTGGGTGAGCTACATCGTCACCACGGTGCCTTCCGCCACGGCGTCCTCGACCTGCCCGGCCAATACGGTCTGCGCCACCCGCCCCAGCACCGACAACACCGGCAAGCTGGAAGCTGTCGCCGACAAGCCCGGCAGCTACAAGTACACGTTCTATCGTGACGTGCCCGGGACCAAGGCCCTGGTCGATACGATGACGACGCATACCGGAATCAACCGCAAGGAAGACCTCGGTGACCTGACCTGGGCACCCACCCTGCCACACCGCCTGACCATCCAGATCGGCGGCGCCGCGCCCGGCACGGGCTTCAACACGCCGACCGGCGCGCAGGTGGCGCCCGCGGTGAACATGGCCAACCCGGTCAACGTCACCCACGACTTCGTGCCGAGCACGGGCCAGGTGCTGACGGCGGCCGAGCTGACGCGTGAAAACGTGTCGATCGACAACTGCAACGTCTGCCACGGCAGGCTCGCCTTCCACGGCGGCAGCGCGCGGGTCGAAACCCGCTACTGCGTGGTCTGCCACACCGACCAGCGCGCCTACGGTCGCGCCAAGGTCACGTCAACGGCGACGGCTTCGGCGATCAGCTTCCCGGACCTCTACGAGACGGCCGCGGTCAGCCCGGTGACCGGCATCACGAGCTTCACCTACACGCCGGACACCTACATCGCCGATGGCGAGGTGGCGGGCAACTTCACGACCATGATCCACAAGATCCACCAGGGTCATACCCTCGTGAAGCAGAACTACCACTACGCCGGCCTGGCCTTCAACAACAAGGGCTTCTCCAAGCTCGGCGAAGGCCAGAAGATGTGCACCACCTGCCACGGCGGCGCCGAGGCCACCACGGCCAACAACTACCGCGAGATCCCGAGCCGCAAGTCCTGCGGTGCCTGCCACGACGGCATCCGGTGGGATACCGGCAGCGGCTCCACGCTCGGCGACAAGATGAAGGTGGTGTACACGGGCGACACGCTGCCCAGCACCGGCCACCTCGGCGGCGCGTATCAAGATGACGCGTCCTGCAAGAAGTGCCACTCGGCCGACGGCATCAAGATCGTGCACCGCACGGAAAACATCACCAAGAACAATCCGGAGATCACCGCAGGCCTGGCCTCGTTCCGCTACGAGATCAAGACCGCCACGGTCAACGCAGGCAACGAGATCACGGTCGAGTTCGGCGTCTGGCAGAAGATTTCGCCCGCCACCACCGAGACGCTGGTGACCTTCGTGCCCGCGGCACCCTCGGTGTCGAACCCGCTGACCGGGTTCACGGGTGGCCCAAGCTTCCTGCTGCCCTATGCGCTGAGCCAGGACGGCATCACGACTCCGGCGGACTACAACAACCTCGGGCGCACATCGGCGCAGCCGAGGAGCGTGTCAGTCGCGAGCCTGCTGAGTACCAACAACGCAGCGACCGGCGGCATGGTGCCTTCGACCACCAACCCGGGCTACTACACCGCCACCATCAAGGGCGCGAACTCGTTCCCGGTGGGCGCCACGATGCGCGCGGTCTCGCTGCAGGGTTACTTCACCCAGGTCTCAGGACCAGCGGCGCCGCCTCAAGTGCCGAACGCCCGCCATGCCATCTCAGTGATCGTGCCTATCAACGGTGACGCGGTACGCCGCACCGTGGTCGATGCCACGAAGTGCGCGGGCTGCCACGAGTGGTTCGAAGGGCACGGTGGCAACCGGGTCTACGAGACCCAGGTCTGCGTGGCCTGCCACGTACCGGGCTTGGCGTCCACCGGTCGCGGTGTGCCGGACAGCCTGATGAACACCTGGCGGTTCAGCATCGCAGAAGAGAAGATCCTGAAGGACTGGGGCTTCGACAAGACGCTGCCCAACGCCGCGTTGAAACTCCCGGTCACGAGCAACAACTTCAAGGAGATGATTCACGGGATCCATATCGGTCGCGAACGGCCGACTCCGCGCACTTTCCAGTCCGCGCGTGATGCAACCAGTCGTAGCGTTGTCCAGTTGCTCGACTTCCGGCGGATGGACTTCCCCGGCAAGATCAACAACTGCGAGACCTGCCACGTGACGTTCACGGGAGTGAGCCCCGGGACGGGCGCGGTCCCGGCACTGGGTTCGGTCCAGACCTACGCGACGATCCCGTCCGGCGCGCTGGCGACTGCCTATGAGTCGATCGACGCGACCTACGCCGCTGCAATCGCGGGCGGGACGGCCACTCCGACAGACGCGAAGCGCTCGCTCAACACGGCCAACACGACCGACACGGTGAGGACGCCATGGGCCGGTGCCTGCGGCAGTTGTCACGAATCGTCGGCGGCCAGGGCGCACATCTCCATCAATGGCGGCTCGGTCGACGTGACGCGTGCGGCGGCCCAGCCGACCCCGCGTACGCTGGAAGATGTCGAGTCCTGCTCGGTGTGCCACGGCCCCGGCCGCGACTTCGACACCGCGGTGGTCCACAAGTAGACCGATGACACCGGGGAGCGAAAGAAGAGTGCCGCTCTTTCCTCCCTTCCACGAGACAACCCGGGGGCACCGCTCCCGGGTTTTTCACACCCGCAGATTTGTTCATGCCGAGGCCGCTGATTCCCCTTGCCCTGTCGGCGACCCTGGCGCTGATCGGCGCGAACCCGTCGCTCGCTGCGGACCCGGCCAAGGCTGCGGCCCCGCCAGCCGCCAGCGCTGCCAAGGCGAGCGCCCCGGCGGCCGCCACCAAGCTCGTCGACATCAACAAGGCGAGCCGCACCGAACTGAAGACGCTGCCAGGCATCGGCGACGCCGAAGCGGCGAAGATCGTCGGGGCCCGTCCCTACATGACCAAGACGGACCTCGTCACGAAGAGCGTGCTCACGCCGGAGGCCTATGATGCCCTTCGCAATAACATCGTCGTCGTGCACAAGGGCCCACCACCGAAGCCCAAACCCTGATCCGGCGTGCCGTTGCAGAGCAGCGCACTTGACTCCGGCCCCGCGAATCGAAACGATCCCGGCTCACCGATCACCAGGCGGAAAGCGATGAACATCACCCGACCCCTCCTCTGTACGTTGTGGTTGCTGGCCGGCCTGGCGTGGCAACCCACGGTGCTGGCGCAGCAGCCGAGCGCACCGGCTGCGCAGGCCAGTGCGCCCGCCCCGGCCGCGGCACCGCTGCCCAGACCTGACCAGTACAGCCCCAAGGGGGCCGACACCTGCCTCGGTTGCCACGACGACGAAAGCAGCACCTACTCGGCTGCGGCGATCTTCAAGTCCAAGCACGGCCACCGCGGCGACAAGCGCTCCCCGTTCGGCGCCAACGGCCTGCAGTGCGAGGCCTGCCACGGGCCCGGCGCGCTGCACGCGCGCAACAAGAAGGGCGCGGCGATCAACAACTTCAAGGCCGACTCGAAGGACTCGCTCGAAGCGCGCAACCAGACCTGCCTGAGCTGCCACGAGGGCACCTCGCGCACCGGCTGGCATGCCGGCGTGCACGAGCGCAACAACCTCGCCTGCACCGACTGCCACAAGATCCACCAGAGCCAGGGCGATCCGGTGCTGGCCAAGACGACCGAGGCCGACGTCTGCCTGGCCTGCCACAAGGAGCAGCGGGCAGATTTCCAGAAACCCTCGACGCACCCGGTCCGGTTCGGCCTGATGACCTGCAGTGGCTGCCACAGCCCGCACGGCTCCACGACCCAGGCCATGCTCAACAAGCCGACGCTGAACCAGACCTGCTACAGCTGCCACGCCGAGAAGCGCGGGCCGCTGTTGTGGGAACACCAGCCGGTGGCCGAGGATTGTTCGCTGTGCCACTCGCCGCACGGCTCGGTGCGCCCGGCCCTGCTGACCAAGAGCCCGCCGTTGCTATGCCAGCAATGCCACAGCTCGGCCGGCCACCCGTCGGTGGCGCGCACGTCCAACTCGCTGCCGGGCGGCACCGGCGGCGGTGCGGTGTACACGATCGCCGGCAGTTGCACCAACTGCCACTCGCAAGTGCATGGATCCAACCACCCCTCGGGAGCCAAGCTGATGCGCTGACCTGCAGCACGTCAGTCCCCCCTCACCGAAAACGGATGCGAACATGAAAGCCTACAGCCCCCTGTTCCTGCTTGCCGCGCTCGGCGTGCTGTCTGCTGCCGGCACGGCCGCCGCGCAGGCGGACACGTCGCAGTGGAAATGCGAGTCGTGCCCCTACCCCAAAGGCACCACCGGGTCGGTCAACGCCGGCGTCGTCTATGCGTCCGACGATTCGCCCGTGTTCGGCAACTACACCGGCCTGAACCAGAAGGGCGCGTACCTGGACCTCGGCGGCACGGTGACCCACCGCGGTGAGAGCGGCTACTACGCCGATGTCACGGCGTCCGACCTGGGGCTCGACATCCGCCGCGTGGAAGCGCAGTCCGGGCGTGAAGGGCTCTACAACTTCCGGCTCGGGTACGCCGAGATCCCGCGCTATTTCGCCGATGGCGCGACAACTCCGTTTCTCGGCAACGGTGGCAATGCCTTGACCCTGCCCGCGGGCTTCCCGGCCGCTACCACGGCTTCGATGCCGCTCTCGACCACGCTGCAGCCGATCGAGCTGGGTTACAAGGCCAGCCGTTTCGACTTGAGCGGCACCTGGATCGGCCAGCAGAACTTCACCTATCGCGTCAGCCTGCGGCGCGACGTGCGCGATGGCACCAAGCCGACTGCCGGCTCCTTCTTCTCCACCGCGTCGCAACTTGCAGCGCCGGTGGACTACACGACCGATCAATTCGAGGCTGCCGTGTCCTACGTGACGCCGCGGCTTCAGGCCACGCTGGCCTACCAGCTGTCGCAGTTCAGCAACGGCAACGAATCACTGAGCTGGAGCAACCCGTTCCTGCCAGTGGTGCCCGGCGCCACCCAGGGCCAGCTTGCGCAGGCACCGGAGAACCAGTTTCACCAGATCGTCGGCTCGATCGGCTACCAGATCATGCCGACGCTGCGCGGCAGCGCCGATTTCGCCGTCGGGCGCATGACGCAGGACGCCAGCTACCTGGCCTCGACGGTGAACACCAGCCTGGCCCCGTCGGTGCCGGCCCTGCCGTCGGCCTCGCTGGACGGCAGCACCGACACCTACAACGGCAATGTGAAGCTCACGTACACGCCGATGGCGAACCTGCGCGTCAATGCGATCTACGCCTGGGACGTGCGCGACAACCAGACGGCGGTGCAGAGCTACCCGGTCGTGTCGACCGACATGTTCCTCGCCGCGACCCCCCGCAGCAATACGCCGTTCAGCCTGACGCAGAACCGCTTCAAGATCAACGCCGACTACCGCGGCCCCGGCACGTGGAAACTCAACGGCGGCATCGACTGGGACAACCGCGAGCGAACCTATACCGAGGTCGTCAACACGACGGAGACCACGATCTGGGGACGGGCCAGCGTGCAGGCGCTCGACACTCTGGGCCTGGCCTTCAATCTCGCGCACGGCGATCGCAATCCTTCCACCTACGGCGTCGCCTACTGGTTCCCCGAGCCTCAGAACCCGCTGATGCGCAAGTTCAACCTGGCTGCGCGCACGCGCGACACCGCCGGCGCGCGCGCCGACTGGGCGGCCACCGACAAGCTGAGCCTGGGCCTGGGCGTGGACTATGCGAACGACGACTACAACGAGACCGTGATCGGCTTGAACGAAAGCGAAACCGTGAATGTCGCCGCGGACATCTCGTTTGCACTTTCAGAGCAAACCCGGTTCCACGCGTTCGCGCAGTGGGAAAAGATGCAGTCGCGCCAGACCGGCAGCCAGCTTTATGCCGGGCCCGACTGGACCGGCCAGGTCGATGACAAGTTCGAGGTGCTGGGGTTTGGCGTCAAGCACGCCGCGATCCCCGGCAAGCTGGATCTCGGTGCCGACCTCTGGTTCTCGCGCGCACGCAGCGACACGTCGGTCCAGACAGCACTCGGCGAGCCGCCGTTCCCGACGGTCAAGTCATCGCGCGACGTCGTCAAGCTCTATGCGAGCTACAAGATCAACGACAAGATGTGGCTCGACGGCAGCTACTGGTACGAGCACTACGACTCGCAGGACTGGCAGCTCGACGGCGTGCTGCCCGCGACGGTCTCCAACCTGCTCGCCTTCGGCAACCCGGCCCCGCGCTACGACCAGAACGTGGTGCGGGTTTCGTTCCGCTACCGCTACTAGCGCTTCAGCCCTCGCGTGACCTCGCCGGTTGATGGGGTGGCACGCGTCGCAAACGGACGGAGCAGCAGGGTTTGCATTGCCCGCCACTTGACCTAACGCAAGTGATCCGGCGCGCGCGCGCGTAATCTTCAGCCCGTTGAACAGGTCCTCACGCACTGGCGCGAGGCACAACGGACAGAACAACAAGGAACGGCAAGGTGGCTGCAGGCAGTCGAGGGGCGCGGGTATGAACCCGTATGTGATCTTCCTGATGTACCTGATGGCCATCCTCGGGTTCGTTGCCTTGACCCTGCTGCTCAACAAGGTGCTCGGCCCGAAACCCGTCGACTCCGCCACCAAGCTCGAGCCCTTCGAGTGCGGCGCCACGCCGGTGACGACGCTGAACGTGAAGGCGGTGCCGATCAAGTACTACGCAGTCGCGATCATCTTCATCCTGTTCGACCTCGAGACCGTCTTCCTGTTCATCTGGGCGCTGGGCGCGCAGCCGCTGACCGGCTTCATGCTGTTCACGTTCTTCCTGTTCATGTTCCTGCTCGTGCTGATCCTGCTGTACGTCTACAAGGCGCGGCTGATCGAGGCCGTGACGGAGTAAGCCCGGACATGTACGCACGGACCATCCCGATCGCGCCGGCCACTGCAACGGCCAAGGACGGCGCCTTCGAGTACCTGACGACGCGCAAGGACGAGCTGATCGGCTGGGCGCGCAAGTTCTCGCTCTTCCCCTACCCCTTCGTCACGGCCTGCTGCGCGATGGAGTTCATGGCCGTCAGCGCCTCGCCCTACGACACCGACCGCTTCGGCGCCGCCCTGCCGCGCTTTTCGCCGCGCCAGGCCGACCTGCTGATGGTCGTCGGCACCGTGACGCACAAGCAGGCCCCGATCCTGCTCAAGGTCTACGAGCAGATGTGCGAGCCCAAGTGGGTGATGGCCTTCGG
>Ga0209254_10004090_pt1 | contig 13338 bp, 11 predicted proteins | sample FrelakmetDIP11DI_FD_187148 | JGI IMG/M metagenome (GOLD analysis project Ga0209254, IMG submission 187148) | Freshwater lake sediment microbial communities from the University of Notre Dame, USA, for methane emissions studies - DIP11 DI (SPAdes)... | ecosystem: Environmental > Aquatic >...
CCCAAGGAGAACGAATCCCACATCGAGTCGGAACAGTTCCTCGAGGATCTGTGCCAAGAGGTCAAATCCCTTCTGATCGGCGAGCCGGGAGATTACTCCCAAGAGGGGAGCTTTTTCAAGAGAGACGGGAAGGTCAAACGCCTTCAAGAGATCTTTCTTACAACGCTTCTTTCCTGCGATATTTTTCAGGCTGTAATGAGCGACCAAATGAGGATCGTGAGCAGGATCCCAGTCCTGATAGTCTACCCCGTTGAGGATTCCATAGAGGTCTTGTCTCCTCTTTCTCAAAATCCCATCCAGGCCGTAGCCGAATTCCGGCGTCTGAATCTCCTCGCTGTATTTCTTGCTTACCGTGTTGATCACATCGCCGTAAACGATCCCTGCCTTCATCAGATTAATTCTCTCCCAGAATTCGAGCCCTTCTGGGTTGTACATTTCAGGAGGAAGACCTGTCAGAGACAATTTTTCTCTCTTAAAAAGTCCCTGATAGGCAAGATTGTGAATCGTGAAGACCACAGCCGTTTGCGAGAAAAAAGGGTTTTCTCGGCAAACCGATTGAAGATAGGCCGAGATCAAACCCGTTTGCCATTCGTGATGGTGAATGATGTCAGGGGAAAATCCAAGGTGCTGAGCCAGGACGAGCACTGCTCTGGAAAAGAAGATGAAGCGCTCGGCGTTATCAAAATAGTCGCCCTTAGGGGTCCCATAGAGGAATTCCCGGTCGAAATACTCTTCACGGCCAATGAAATAGACTGGGATCTCAGGAGTCAGTTGGCCTTGGTAGATGTCTCCGCGGATGACCTCCCCTCCGAGGGGCACTTCAATCTCCTCTCCAAGATATTGAAGGGGGAAGCCTGATGTGCGAACCATCCGATAATAGGGCATGACCAACTTAACTTCGCATCCGAGGGGCTGAAGGAATTTGGGAAGGGCTCCGGCCACGTCGGCCAACCCTCCCGTCTTGGCAAAAGGAACGGCTTCCGGTGTTGCGAATAGGACACGGAGAGGTGTTTTCATAGAAGCTCCTGTAAGAGACAATTCTCAATGATCTTGATCCCGGAGGTGGTCAACCAGGCAGTAATTGCCTGACCGTCTGTCGCCATGAGCGTTTGTGTATTGTTGGAAGAGGGACAAAAAGCCGCTGAGAGAACGAAAGGAACCCTTCCATAGGCTCATCATTCGGCCTCTCAGCAGGGAAGGAGAATCAAAACCTATTCGCCCTTTTCCGTCTTTCGAACCATTTTCTCGAGACGGTCGAGGGCGTCGGCGGTCTTTTCTCGGAGAGCATCGGTCATGACCGTCAGAGACTCCACCTGTTTTTTTAAATCGACCGACGAGGTGGCGGAATCGATCTGGCGCTTCAGATCAGTCGTGCCTCCGGTGCGTTGATAGGCAAGGATAGCAATGATGAGTGCGACCACCGCGATGAGAAGTGTAATTCCTTCCATCCTTAGAGACCTCCTTCCGTTTTTGACCGGCAAGTACCCCCTAAGCCCCGCACTTGAGGGCGGGGGCAAGGGGCACCCTATAAAAAAAAGTACCTTACCGGGAAGCCCTTCGGTATACTCAGGGCCGTGAGCTCTGCCGAACGGCCACGCCCTTTAGGGTGAGAAGCTTCACTTAACATACTTTATCTCTTTGAAATTTGCAAACGGCTCTTTTTCAGGAGAGGAAGGGACTCCGGAGGCAGGGATCGAGACGTTGGAAGGGGTCACCATCCCCACAGACATAATGGTCTTGATCGCTTCCTCAATCGTGAACTGAGAGGGATGGATCTTCTCCTTCGGAACAAAGAGGAGATGGCCTGCCGGAGGAACGAATCCGGTCGGGATGAAGACCGTCACCTTGGTTCCGTTTTCAAGGTCCTTCAGTTCATTCGTCACAAAACCAAGCACATAGTTCCCGGGCTGAGGGAACTCCACAAAGACCGCTTGACGAAAGGAGCCCTTCTTCGTGGAAGAGAAGGCGTCGGCCAACTGTTTCGAAGACAGATAAATATTCTTAACGATCGGGATGTTGATGAAGAGACGATCTGCCCATTGCACCAGGCGTCGGCCCAAGACATTGGTCGTGACCACCCCAATGAGGTAGACCAGGAGGAAGAAGGCAGCGAACCCTAACCCGGGAAGGTTATACATACGTTCAAAAAGAAAGACGTGGATTCTTGGAATCAGGGGTCCTAGAATGCTGTCCAGGGTGTTGAAGACAAAGTTCAAGACGAGGAAGGTGATCCCAATGGGGAGCAGGACCAAGATTCCCGCGAAGATCTTGGTTCGGAGATGTCTGAATGCCTTTTTGATCATTCCTTTACCGCACCCGCTGGAATTTTAAGGATCTTCTTCAGATCTTCTACTTCGACCACCTCTTTTTCGAGCAAGAGATGGGCGAGATCGCTCAACTCTTCTTTCTTGGACGTGAGAATGTCTTTCACACGCGCATACGTGTCATCCACAATCTTCTTCACTTCGGCATCGATCTGTTGGGCCGTGTCTTCGCTATAGTCTCTCCCGCCCCCAAAGGCTGCAGGAAGGAAGAGGGAGTGCTTCTCCTTTTCGAAGGTGACATAGCCTAGTCTGTCGCTCATCCCAAATTCTTTCACCATGCTGGTGGCAATATCCGTGGCCCGCTGGAGATCGTTGTGGGCTCCTGTAGAAATCTCTCCAAAGCTAAGTTCTTCGGCTACCCTTCCCCCCAGGAGCACGGCCAACCGATCGAGGAGTTCTGACTTGGTCATGAGGTAACGATCTTCTGTAGGAAGCTGCAACGTGTATCCTAAAGCAGCGATCCCTCGAGGGATGATGGAGATTCGGTGCACGGGATCGGCATTGGGCAGGAGAGAAGCCACAATGGCGTGCCCCGATTCGTGAAAGGCCACAATCTCCTTCTCCTTCTTTGACATCAGTCGGTTCTTCTTTTCCAATCCTGCGACGACGCGGTCGATGGCCTCTTCAATGTCTGCCGTCTCCACCCCCTCTTTGTTCTTGCGAGCGGCAAGGAGGGCCGCCTCATTCATAATGTTGGCGAGGTCTGCCCCCACAAAGCCGGGAGTCCTAGCGGCAATGACCTTCAGATCGACTCCAGGAGACAACTTGAGATTCTTGGCGTGGATTCTGAGAATTTCCTCACGGCCTATGAGGTCGGGCCGGTCAACCACCACATGTCGATCGAAGCGGCCGGGTCTGAGCAAAGCAGGATCGAGAATCTCTGGCCGGTTCGTGGCCGCCATGATGATCACACCGGCGTTGGAGTCAAACCCATCCATTTCAGCCAGCAGTTGATTGAGCGTCTGTTCTTGCTCGTCGTGCCGGCCCATAGGATTCACGCCTCGTGCTTTGCCGAGAGCGTCGAGTTCATCGATGAAGATAATGCAAGGCGCGTAATTCTGGGCCTGTCCGAACAGATCCCTCACTCGGGCCGCACCGACGCCGACGAACATTTCAACAAAGTCAGAGCCGCTGATGGAGAAGAAGGGGACGTTGGCCTCTCCGGCCACGGCCTTGGCCAGGAGCGTCTTCCCTGTTCCTGGTGTGCCCACGAGAAGAACACCTTTGGGGATCTTTCCTCCGAGGCGTTGGAACTTTTCCGGACTCTTCAGAAACTCGACGATCTCCTTCAGTTCCTCTTTGGCTTCATCAATCCCGGCCACATCTGAGAACGTGATCTTTTTGTCTTTCTCCGCAAAAATCTTCGCCCGGCTTTTTCCAAAGGACATCACACCCGTCTCCGGACCGATCCGGGAAAAAAGGATTCTCCAAATAAAGAAGAAAAAAACGAGGGGAACGATCCAGGACAGGATTTGCATGAGCCACTTGCTGTCCACTTTGCCGGTGTATTTCACTTGCTGGGACTCCAGTTCCTTCACCAGATCCAGATCCACCACCCGGACCGTGGTGAATCTCCTGACGTCATTGTCCACTTGTCTCAGACCGGAGATGTTTTCGTCCGTGATGGTGATCTCCTTGACCTTCCCTTCCTTGACAGCGCTCTTGAACTCACTGTAGGAGATGACGTCCTCGACCTTCTTCGAGACAAAATAATTCTGAATGAGGAGGATGATGAGGAAAGCGATCAGGAAATACCAGATGGTAAAGTGGGCTTTTTTTAAAGCAGGTTTCTTGCCGCCCCGATCCGAGGAATCTTTGAGTCGAAGGAGGTCCTTCAGACTCGGGGGCTGTTTTTGTTCTCGCTTCATTCTACGATTCTCCGAAAACGCGCTGGAAGATGACCCCAAGGTGCTGGAGGTGTTTTTGAGGATCAAAGGCCTCCTCCAATTCTTGCCCGCTGAGACACCGCTGAACCTCCCCATCCTGGGAGAGATGGGTCTTGAAGTCTCCTCCCTTCTCCCAGACCTTCATCGCATTCCGCTGAACGACGGCATAGGCCTCTTCTCTCGAGAGGCCCTTTCGTGTCAGTAGAAGCAACACGGCCTCCGAATAGATGAGTCCTCCCATCTTCTTCAGGTTGGCTTTCATCGTTTCGGGATAGACGATGAGTTTTTCGACCATCGTCGTGAACCGGTTGAGCATGTAATCGATGAGGAGGGTGGCATCGGGTGCAATGACCCTTTCCACGGAGGAATGGCTGATGTCACGTTCGTGCCAGAGAGGGACGTCTTCGAGGGCGGCGAGGCCATAGGACCGCACCAGGCGGGCCAGGCCGCACAGGTTCTCTGCGGAGACAGGATTCCTCTTATGGGGCATGGCAGAAGAACCCTTCTGTCCCTGGGAAAAGAACTCCTCCGCTTCAAGAACCTCGGTTCGCTGAAGATGTCTAAGCTCCACCGAAAACTTCTCAAGGGAGGAGGCCAGGATCGCCAGGGTGGTAAAGTACTCGGCGTGATGATCACGCTGAACGATCTGCGTTGAGAGGGTGGCGGGTTTCAGTCCCAGACGTGTGCAGACATACTCTTCCACGAAAGGCGGAATGTGAGCAAACGTTCCCACGGCTCCTGAAAGTTTCCCAACGCTGATGGTTTCTTTCGCCCTCTCCATGCGCAGGAGGTTCCGCTGGGTTTCCTCATACCATGTCGCCAGTTTGAGGCCGAACGTGATCGGCTCTGCATGGACCCCGTGTGTCCGCCCGATCATTATCGTGTTCTTGTATTGAAAGGCCTTCTCCCGTAAGACCTTCAGGAGTTTGCGAAGATCTTCGAGAATCAGATCGGAGGCTTCTTTCAGCAGGATCGCCAAGGAGGTATCGAGAACATCCGAGGAGGTCAGACCATAATGGAGGTGTTTGGAGAGAGGGCCAATCGACTCGCCCACATTGGTGAGAAAGGCGATCACATCGTGTTTTGTCGTCTTCTCAATTTCATCCACCCGATGAACATCGAAGATCGCCTTCTCCCGAATTTCTTTCACAGCCTCCCTTGGAATCATTCCCAGTTCTGCAAAGGCCTCACAGGCCAAGAGCTCGATGGCGAGCCAGGTCTCGAGTCTTCTCTGGTCAGTCCAAATTTTTCCCATTTCAGGGCGAGTGTATCTTGGAATCACTTGTCATCTCCGTGGTTTTACACTACCTCCATTTTAATGGATGGACTCGAAAAGTCAATACAAACAGGCCAAATGGTGGGCCTTTACTTTTTGGGGCATTGTTTAGAACTTGCGGTTTAGATTCAATCTGTCCCCTTGACATTGACCCCCGCTTTTTCTTATCATCCACAAACGCTCAAATGAACCTCTCGAATCCCCGGCCTAAAATCCGGGCTTGACTTCGACCCGAGCCCTTCGATTGGGCTCAGGGCCTTGAGCTTGTCGAAAGGCTCAGGCCGAGGGGCTCGAGGTTCACCCTGAGCCGTGCTTCCTTGCCGCGCCCCTGCAGCAGGAAGGTGGGGCTTTGCACGGTCGAACGGGTGAATTCTGATTAAATCGAATCACTCAACTCTCTCAAAGGAGGAACAGAATGCGAAAAGCAAGCAGTCTCGTGGTGTTGATGGTGGTTGTTTTTCTTGTGGCCGTGTGGGGCCAGGTTTTTGCGGCAGGAATCTCGCCGGTGCTGGATCGAATCCAGGAGAAGAAGGAGCTTGTCGTGGGTACCGCGGCCAGTATGCCCCCACTGAACATGACGACGAAAGACGGCCAGATCATCGGGGTGGAGATGGACCTCGCCCGTCTCTTTGCCGGCGGCATGGAGGTCAAACTCACCGTGAAACCGATGCATTTCAACGAGCTCCTGCCGGCACTGGAATCCGGGCAGGTGGACATGGTGCTTTCCGGGATGACCATGACTCCGGGAAGGAATCTCAAAGTGGCCTTTGTGGGCCCCTACTTCGCCTCAGGGAAATCCATACTCGCCAAGATGGTGAACGTCGGGTCTATAGACGAAATCGCAAAGATGAATAATCCCGACAAGGTCCTGGTTGCGCTGAAAGGATCGACCAGTCAGATGTTCGTCGAGAAGGTGATCCCGAAAGCCAAACTCGTGCTGGCGGACGACTATGACCAGGCCGTCGCGATGGTGCGAAACGACAAGGCAGTAGCCATGGTGGCCGATTACCCGATCTGCATGGTGTCGGTCTTTCGCTATCCTGACGCAAAGTTAGGCACGCTCGAGAAACCCATTTCCTACGAGCCTGTCGGCGTTGCACTACCAGCGGGCGATCCCCTGCTGGTCAACTGGGTCCAGAACTTTCTGCACACCCTTGAGAAGATGGGAGAGATGAAAGTGCTCACGGAAAAGTGGTTCAAGGATACTTCGTGGGTCAGTCGACTGCCGTGAGCGAAGCGAGACAGCCGCTCTATGAGGTCAGCTTGTACCTCCGGGGACGTTTCAGTGATCAGTAGTCAGTGATCAGTTCTCTGTAGTGAAGCATCGAACGACCGGTCATCACTGATTACTTTCCTTTATTTCGACCCTCGCCCTTGATCACTGTTGACCGATTACTTGATTACCGATCACCGATTACTGGTTACTGATTACTTGTTCGTCTTCCCACGACACTCAATCCTCGACCCTCTTGTTTCTCTCCCCTTACCACTGGTCACCCCACTTCGCTCTGCGAGCTTCGTAGGGCAAGCTGATCACTTGCTTTTCCTCTTTTCTGATTACTGACCATTGATCACTGATTACCTGTTCGTCTCCACTCGACACTCAATGCTCGACACCCTTCTTTCTCCCCATAAATCTACCTTTTTCAGGCCATTTATGATATAAAAAATAATGTCCAGTGCACCGGTCAAACCGCTAACCTCTGGTCTGTTGTCCCCTATCTTGTCGATGTTATTGATCTTGGGACTCAGCCTTCCGGCCTTTGCCCAATCACAGCCTCAAGTTGATCTGACCCAAAAGAACGTCCTGGTTCTGCATGCCTTAGAATCCAACGTGCCCATTTTCGAATTGACCGATCGTGGAATCAGGGCAACCTTGGATGCGGGGGGGATCGGCATTAGAAACCAGTTCTTTGAATATTTGGACTTGGCGCGTAACCCCGGCCCCGAATACAGAAAGCATCTGGTTGAACTGATGCAACTGCGCTACGGCAAGCGCAAAGTCGAGATAATCATTACGCTATACCCCGAGGCCTTGCAATTCGCACTGGACGAGGGTGGGACTATCTTTCCTGACGTACCCATTGTGGCGCTATACTTGCCACCTGGCTTCGAGTCAAAGAAGACGGGCCGCCAGATCATCCGGCAACCCGTCGAAGTTGACTTGATTGGCACCCTTGAAAGTGCACTGCAGATTGTGCCCGGAACGAAGCAAGTCTATATTGTGAGCGGCGCCCACGCGCTGGACAGAAAGTACGAAGATGAAGCTCGACGGAATTTCAGGAAATGGGAGGGGCAGCTGGAGTTTCGCTACTTAAGTGACATCCCACTGCAGAGAATCCTGGACACAGTATCCACTGCACCTGCCAATACCATCGTCCTGCTTATGGGTTTTGCTACCGACGTAACCGGAAAAAACTACACAACCAGAGAGGTCAGCCAACGGCTGAGCGAAGTCTCCAAGGTCCCGGTCTTTGGGCTGCACCAGGTCGCGCTGGGATACGGCATCACAGGAGGCAAGCTGATCAGTTTCGAGTATATTGGCACTAAGGCGGGTGAACTGGTTCTGGATATCCTCAGAGGCACCCGGACCCTGGAGAATATTCCGGACATCCTGGACGTACCTCAGGTACCAATGTTTGATTGGCGACAGCTCAGACGCTGGAACTTGAGCGAGGCCGCATTGCCCAAGGGAAGCATCGTCATAAACAAGGAACTCACGCTTTGGGACTTCAAGTATTACATCCTCGGTGGCTTGGCCCTTTGCTTGCTGCAATCGTTGCTGATCGCCGGACTGCTGCTACAGAGACGCCGTAAGATTGTAGCCGAAGCCTCGCTGCGGCACAAAACCGAAGAACTGGATCAATTTTTCAACGTCACCCTCGACTTATTAGGCATTGCGAACACCGACGGCTATTTCCTGCGCTTGAACCCTGCCGTGGAAAGGATCCTCGGTTATACCAGAGAAGAACTCATGGCCCGGCCGTTCTTCGACTTCATCCACCCTGACGATGTGGACAGGACCCGGAAGGCTGTCTCCGTCCTGGGATCCCAGCAAAAGGTGTTTTTATTCGAAAACCGGTACCGTTGCAAAGACGGCACGTATCGATGGCTGGAATGGAGTTCGGCCCCGGCTGGAAAGCTGATCTATGCGTCCGCCCGGGACGTGACCGAGCGCAAACAGATGCACAGAGAGATTCAAACGGCTGCGGAAGAATGGCAGACCACTTTTGATTCCGTCCGAGATCTTGTGATGATTCTGGACCAAGAATTCAAAATTGTACGGGTGAATGCTGCAACCATTTCTTTCTTCAACCTCCCCTTGGAAGGGATCGTTGGAAACCACTGCTATACCTTGATGCATGGTACAAACGAGCCTGTTGAGATCTGCCCTCTCTCACAGGTGATGAAGACGAAAACACATGAGGAAACCGAGCTTTATGATGATAAAGCGAAGACTTGGTTCCACGTCTCGGTAGATCCGATTCTCGACGACAAGGGTGGAATCACACGTGCTGTTCACACTGTTAAAGACATCACCGAGCGCAAGCGGGCGGAACAAGAAGCTTTGGATGCCCGCAGAGAACTGACGCGGATGGAGCGGTTGTCGCGCATGGGGGAATTGTCGGCATCGCTTTCGCACGAACTGAACCAGCCTCTGACAGCCATTCTCAGCAATGCCAGGGCAGCCCTTCGCTTTCTCGAATCAGGCAAGCTTGATCCTGGCGAATTGGAAGAAATATTGCAGGACATCGTCAAAGATGATAAGAGGGCAGGGGATATCATCCGGAACCTCAGGGCTATGGTGAAGCCGGAGGAGGGGGAGCAAGAGCTGACTTCGATCAACGATGTTCTGCATGAAACGGTCGCTCTCTTCCGAAGCGAAGCCATTATTCGAAAAGTAAGAATCAAGATGGACTTGGGTGATGCCTTGCCCCTCCTTCGTATTAACAAAATACAGATACAGCAGGTGTTGATCAACCTGATGATGAATGCCGCGGAATCCATGACAGGGGATGAATCTGCAGACAGAGTCATCATGCTCCAAACGGCGGCATCCGGTGAGGGTGTGGTCAAAGTGGCCGTGCGCGACTTCGGCCCTGGCGTCGAAGAGCAAGCACTCCAGAGAATATTCGAGCCCTTCTTCACGACGAAGCGCTCCGGCTTGGGAATGGGACTCTCGTTGAGCCGTTCCATCATCGAATCACACGGCGGCCACATCTGGGCTGAAAACAACCCGGATAAGGGGATCACATTCTATTTTGATCTGCCGACCGTAACTGACAAGTTATCAGTAATCAGTGATCAGTAATCAGTGAAGGACAATGATCAATAGTCAGGGCACCAGTAAGCAAGGGATAAGTAACTAGCAGTTAGAAAGATGACTGATCACTGATGACTGATCACCGATCACTGTTTACTAGAGGGGTACGAATGATGACGGAACTGAATCATGCCAAGAGCTTTCGTGATCTGGTGGTCTATCAGAAGGCGAAAAAGGTGTCACGCGCGATTTTTGAGATTTCGAAAGGCTTCCCGAAGGAAGAGACTTATTCTTTGACTGATCAAATCCGGCGAGCCTCCCGTTCCATTGGAGCACAGATTGCCGAGGCTTGGGGGAAACGGCGTTATGAGAGGCACTTCGTTTCCAAGCTAACAGACGCGGATGCCGAACAGATGGAAACCCAGCACTGGGTCGACGAAGCGTGCGACTGTCAATATCTGGATTCGAAACAGGCGAAGGAATTGACGGAGGAACTTCTACAAATCGGTCGGATGCTCAATTCTATGATGGACAAAGCAAATCTATTCTGCGCGCAGAGCGATGGTGTGATGCGCGAGGATGGTGTCGAGTATTTGGTGGACCGATGACTGATCACTGGTGACTGGTTTTCCTGATGACTGATGACCGATCACTGACGACTGATCACTGATAACCCATGACTGTTGGCTGGATATTTGTTACTGATAACTGATAACCGATAACTGATCACTGATTTTGGTCGCTGATGACTGTCCCTAAGCCCACTGTCTTCGTGATTGACGACGATCCCTCCGTACTGAAGAGCCTTTCGAGGCTTTTGAGGTCGTTGGGGTTTGACACAGAGACATTTGCCTCCGCTGAACTTTTCCTGGCGCGCAACCATTATGATGGCGTTGGGTGTATCGTTCTTGATGTGCGGATGCCGGGACTGAGTGGAATGGATTCGCAGGATGAGCTCAGCAAGGCTGATTACAGCATGCCCATCATTTTCATTACCGGGCACGGCAACATCCCCATGAGCGTCCAGGCCATGAAAAAAGGTGCAGCCGACTTTCTTACGAAACCATTCGATGATAAAGAACTCTTGCAGGCAGTAAAGAAAGCCATCGAGCAAGACAGGACGGCTAAGGTGGAACGGGCTCAGGTGCATGCGTCTCTGAAACTCATCGAGCAACTCACTCCGCGGGAACTGGAGGTCCTGCGTTACGTCATCACCGGCATGCTGAACAAGCAGATCGCTCTAAAGCTCGACATTGCCGAGAAAACAGTCAAGGTCCACCGTGGCCGCATCATGGAGAAACTTTGCGTCGACTCGGTCGCTGACCTGGTCCGCTTGGCCGAGAAAGCAGCTATCAAACCAGCTGATTAGGGTTTAATAGAAAATCCTTCTTTAAGAGATGATTCGCAAAGATTTTGATCGAGGCAGACGAAGTCGAGACCTCGGGGCGTTTCTTGAGCCCATACGAGGGCTGCCGCAAGTTGCAGGGCGTCCGCGGCCCTCAAGGGGTGAATGGACAGAAGTCGTTCTGCCCGTACCCGCACCCTCTCAGTTGGCTGGACTTCTGACCATGCTGTTGCGAGAGCGGAAAGTACAGCCCTTGCTTTGGCCGCATCCCCAGAAGTAAGTACTCCTTCCCTCTGTCTCCTGGAGAGTGCAGACAGGCACTCGATATACGTCGTCCACCACACCACGATATTCTCGTCGTCTTTCATCAAACCTTTTATGGCCTCCGATGCTTTCTCCTTTAGACACAGAGGAATAATCGCTGATGAGTCCCAGAATCTCATCTCCCGGCCTCCCGCTCTTCCAAGAGGGCCTTGAGCACTAAGCCCCGGGGGTCGTCAGGCCTGTCTATCCTCCAAAAGTCCTTGGGGAGTTTGCCTGACCCAAGTCTGATGAGCCCCTGTTTTTCCATCAGAGTGAGGGATTCTTTGAAATCCTTGGAACGCGAAATAGGCACCAGGCGGGCGACAGGTTTTCCTCGATCGGTGATGAGGACCTCCATGCCTGCTTTGACCTGATTCAAGTATTCGCTAAGGTGAGCTTTCAAATCGGACACGGGCGCTGTTTTCATAATCTCTCCTTTCTAATGACTATTATAGTCAATTAATTATGACCTGTCAATCCTAGTCGAAGGGAAAAAAGACGAGTGACGAGGATCGAGTACCGAGTACCGAGGGAAGAGGCAAAGTGACGAGTGTCGAGGACCGAGTGAAAATACCGAGTACCGAATGTCGAGTATCGTAGTTCTTTTCGTTTCTTCCCTCGACACTTTCTACTCGACACTCTTGCGCCTCCCTCGACACCCCAACCTCGACACTTTTCTCTCTTTCTCCCTCGTCCCTTGCCCCCCGTCACTCGTATACGACCAAATTCTAAGCTCCAGACAATTTAGAATCTCAAAATCCCAGTGACCCAAATGTGTCTGGTAGAAAAATTGACATGTCTCCTACCATTTTGTTATAGGTAATTCTATATTGTGCATAGCATCATAGGAGCAAGTGTAAGGGCAAAAAAGATTTAAGTGAGGCGAACATTTTCTTCTAGGGGAGGATTTCCAATGAAACTCACTGCAGTGATTGAGCGGGAAGGGAATGGGTATGTATCATTATGCCCAGAACTCGATATTGCGAGCCAGGGTGACAGTGTTGAGCAGGCGCGTGACAATCTAAAGGAAGCGATAGAGCTTTTTTTTGAGTGTGCATCTCCTGAAGAAGTAAAAATGCGTCTTCATGAAGAGGTTTTTGTCACACAGGTCGAGGTGACCGTTGGGTAGACTTCGGGTCCTTTCGGGCAGAGAAGTTTGCGAAATTCTTTCAAACCACGGTTTCATGGAAGTCCGGAACTGATCACTTGTAAATTTCTTTTTAATTTGCCACTCGTCACTTGTCACTTGCTCTTAGTCACCCCTGTAGGACCAAAGTCTTATAGACAGCTTCTGAATTCCTTGTTAGTCTGTTCTTACGTTTCTGTATTTCCCGGGAGTGTTTGATTCTTTGCGAAGGCAGGGTACAGCGGTTTATTGGATCGACTATGACTGCGGTCGAATGGTCTTTACATGAAAAGTTTCTCCTCAGCGGAGGAATGCTGCAGAAAAAAAGCTTGACATGGTGGTGATGATGTGCAAAAATGTACCTTTGTTAACATTAAGGTTCTATGCATGTCGAGGGGGTGATGCCAGGCTACTTAATGGGGACAGTGAAATGGGGGCTACACCAGAATCTACTGAGATTGGCTCAGTTGATCAGTCCAGATTCTGCCATTGAGGTTGCCCATTAGAATCAATTTCTTCACAATTCGAGAGAGAAAGGAGAGAACAAATGACAAAGAGTTTTTTCAAGATGGTTGTGTTGATCAGTACGTTATTGTTTTTGGTGAGTTGCGCGGCGCAGGAGGTCAAAGCGCCGGAGCCTGCCTTCAAGCCCGTTGATCTTAACCCTTTACTAAGATCTGGGGAATATCTCCAGAGAGTGCAGAACTTCCTGGTTGTGCTGGATGCCTCCGGCACCATGAAATTGGGTGATTATCCATCGGCCAGAGATTTCGTCAAGTATATGAATATGACGATCCCGACGGATCTCAAGCTC
>Ga0209254_10004091_pt1 | contig 13334 bp, 8 predicted proteins | sample FrelakmetDIP11DI_FD_187148 | JGI IMG/M metagenome (GOLD analysis project Ga0209254, IMG submission 187148) | Freshwater lake sediment microbial communities from the University of Notre Dame, USA, for methane emissions studies - DIP11 DI (SPAdes)... | ecosystem: Environmental > Aquatic >...
TTCAAGGGGATAGGTACTGATCCCAAGGAGATCGGAAACGGCCACCCCGATGCGGCGGCCTCCTATATCAAGTCCCAGGCTACGCATGCCCTCTTTCCAGGCCTGATCTTACTTCTTCCGCCAGGACGGCCAGGGCTTCCGCGGTATGCGCCGTATCGGAGCCGCCACCTACCGCCATGTCCGCCCTTCCGCCTCCGCCTCCACCTAAGAGACGGCCCGCCTTCCTCACCAGTTCCACAGCGTCCAATCCTGTCGCGACGGCCTCCTTTGAAATCGCCACCACCATGTTCGCCTTGCTTCCGTGCACGGTGACTATACCCACCACCCCGGCCGCTCTACCGGTAAGAGTGCGCTCGGCCAGTTCACGCAGGGACTGCGTATCCAGGCCATCCACGGCAGCGGTGACGATCTTCACCCCTCCCGGTGCCTCGCTCTCCTCCCAGGCCACCCCGCTGTCGGCCATGGAGGCGACCTCTTCCCTGCCACGTTTCCTTTCTTCCGACTCCAGTTCCTTCACCCGCTGCACAATCCGCTCCACACGCTCAGGTAGCCGGTTCGGCTCCACCTTCAGGGACGCGGCCATGTCCTCCATCATCTCCCGGCGCCGCCTGAAGTAGCCGTAGGCTTCCATGCCGGTAACCGCCTCTATCCTGCGTATATTGGCGCCGATGCCTCCCTCGCTCGTCAATACCAGCAGTCCTATCTCCCCCGTCCTCCCCACGTGCGTGCCGCCGCAGAGTTCTCTGCTTATCTCGTCTACCTCCACCACGCGTACGTAGTCCTCGTATTTCTCTCCGAAAAGGGCCACGGCGTTGATGCTGGTCGCGTACTCGTAGGTGGTCACATACGCACGTACTGGCAGGTCCTCGATGACTCTGCGGTTCGACAGTTCCTCTACCTTCGCCAGTTCCTCCCTGGAGAGGGGCTGAAAATGCGTGAAGTCGAAACGCAGGTGCTTGGGATCAACCAAAGAACCGGCCTGCTTCGCATGTTCCCCCAGCACCTGGCGGAGGGCCCAGTGGATGATGTGGGTCGCGGTGTGGTTGCGTCGGATGGCGTTGCGCCTCTCGGCGTCCACCTCTGCCTCCACGGCCTGTCCGGTCTCGAGCCCGCCGCTGAACACGCGGCAGCGATGCGAGATGAGGCCGTGAGCGGGGTGGATGGCCTCCAGTACCTCGGCTACGCCAGAGACGGAGGATATCTTGCCGTTGTCTCCCACCTGCCCTCCCATCTCTCCGTAGAAGGGAGTGTGGTCCAGGAAGACCTCCACCTCCTCATCCTGCGAGACCGCTCCTACGGCATGCCCATCTTTAACCATGGCCACCACGCTAGCTTTACCGCTGGTGGCCTCGTACCCGGTGAAGTGGCTCTCGCCGTAGTTGTCCAGGATCTCCGAGTATATCTCCTGTACCCCAGTACCGTATCCTTCCTCTACGCGTGCCGCCCTCGCCCGTTCCCTCTGCTCTTCCATGAGCACCTCGAACCTCGCCTCGTCAAGTCCCATACTACTTTCCCGCGCCAGCTCGCGGGTGAGGTCCAACGGGAATCCCAGGGTATCGTGGAGGTGAAAGACCACGTCGCCAGGGAGCGTTTCGTCCCCTCGGACCTTCAGGTTGGCGACCGCCTCCTCGAGATAGACCAGGCCGCTACGCAGGGTCTGCGAGAAACGCTCCTCCTCGCTGCGCACGATGGAGGTGATGAAGGCGCTGTTCTGCTTGAGATCCGGGTAGGCGCCGCCCATGGTCTCCACCACCACTTCCACCATGCGGGGCAGGAAGATGTCGCCGATGCCCAGAAGGCGGCCGTGCCTTACCGCGCGCCGTATCAGGCGCCGCAAGATATAGCCGCGGTCTTCGTTGGAGGGGAGCACGCCGTCTCCCACGAGAAAGCTGACCGCGCGGGAGTGGTCGGCCACAATCTTCAGGGATATGTCGCTCTCCTCTCCCTGCCCGCAGGCCACGCAGCTGAGTTCCGCGGCGGTTTGCAGGATCGCCGCCAGCGTATCGGTCTCAAAATTATTGGTGACGCCCTGGAGCACCGACGCCAGGCGTTCCAGCCCCAATCCGGTGTCGATGTTCTTGGACGGCAGTGGAGTAAGCTCGCCTTTCTCGTCGCGGTTGAACTGCATGAAGACGAGGTTCCACAGTTCGAGGTAACGGTCGCAGTCACACCCCGCCTTGCATTCCGGCCGGCCGCATCCGAACTCCTCCCCCTGATCGTAGAGGATCTCCGAACAAGGACCGCAGGGCCCCGTGGCCCCCATGTCCCAGAAGTTGTCCTCCGCCCCCAGGCGCACCAGCCGCTCTTCCGGGATTCCCACTACGTCTTTCCAGATGCCGTAGGCCTCGTCATCATTCTCGAAGACGGAGCAGTACATGCGGCCCGGGTCCAGCCCCATGACGGCGGTGAGGAATTCCCATCCCCAAGGGATGGCCTCCGCCTTGTAGTAGTCGCCGAAGCTGAAATTGCCCAGCATCTCGAAGAAGGTGAGGTGGCGGGCGGTATGACCTACCCTCTCGACATCGGTGGTCCGCACGCATTTCTGGCAGGTGGTAGCACGGGTGAACTCGCTCTTTTTATTACCCAGAAAATAGGGCTTGAACTGCACCATACCGGCGTTAGTGACCAGCAGCGTCGGATCATCGGGTATAAGTGAGGAGCTCTTGACCAGACGGTGGCCCCGCTCCTGGAAATATTCCAGGAAACTCGTCCTGATCTCGTCGCTTCTCAAGACCTCTCCTCCCGCTCCTCGAGTAAGGCCGCTTCCCTCGTCCCCGAAACCAGCCCTATCGTGATCACATCCAGGCGGTTGCCGGAGTTCGCCCCTCTCCGCCCAACATCATTGAACAAGCTATCTCCCTTTCTGTCCATCTCCCGCATCAACCGGAAGGGTTCCCATCAACGGGAGGTTTCGATCCTTCCCTCCGCCAGGACCAACCCCTCCCATCAATATCCGTACAGCGGATATGAAAACGACTATCGCCGGTAGGTACGTAAAGAGCCGGTGTCCTGGATCCCGAGGATAGTGGGTGGACCACCAGGTTATTCCCGCTCGCCGTCTCCAGCGGACTCGGCTTCGCCCTTGCCCGCCGGGGAGATACCCAGGGCTTTCTGTACTCCCAGCCCCAGACTGAGCACCCTCACCAGGGGAGACGTGATCAGGGACTGCGCGGTCTGGGTCATGTAGTTCGCCCGCGCGGCAAGCTTTTCCGCCGACTTGAGCATGCCGTCCACGTAACCCATCTCGTTGTTGATATGGTCCATGGTGATCTGGATCCTGCCCATGAGCGGCAGGGCTTCCTTGCGGATATCGTCCAGTATCCCGTTGGTGATGGCCATGGTCCTCGCAAGCTTCAGCACCACGATGACCAGGGCTAGCATCAGCACCGCGAAGGAAATCGCGCAAACGAGCGCCGCGACGCTCCCCATCCTCGCTACCCTCCTACTTCTCGCCTGCCCCCGGGCCGCCCCTGGAGAGATAATCCTCTATGGCCGCCCGGATACCCTCCGCCGCCAGATTGGAACAATGGAGCTTCTCCTCGGGCAGGCCGTCCAGGGCGTCGGCGACTTTCTGGTCCGTGATGAGCATGGCCTCTTCGAGGGTCTTGCCCTTTACCATCTCCGTGCCCATGCTTCCCGAAGCCACCGCTGCTCCACACCCAAAGGTCTTGTACTTCACGTCCTCGAGTCGACCGTCCGAGACCTTGATATAGATCTCGATCACGTCCCCGCAGACCTCGCTGCCAACCTTTCCTACGCCGTCTGGATCGGATATCTCCCCAACATTCCGCGGGTTCTGGAAATGCTCTATGACCTTGTCGGAATACATACGTTTCTCCTGAATATGCTGGTATTACAACGTTTTCGAGAATAACACCCGCTCTTCAGGGGTGTCAAATAGGGCAGCTACGGCTCTCTGTGCTTTCTCCATTTTTCCGCCATGCCCTTCTCCACGCCGCCATCACCAGGGGAGTAGAACTCGCTTCGCTCCAGACCCTCTGGAAGATAGTCCTGGGGGACGAAGTTTCCCGGAAAGTTGTGGGGATAGAGGTAACCCGCCCCGTGTCCCAACGCCTTTGCCCCGCGGTAGCTGGAATCCCGCAGGTGGGTGGGGACGGGAGGTGTCAGCCCGCTTTCCACCTCAGCCGTCGCTGCGTTTATGGCCCTGATCGCGGAATTGCTCTTGGGGGCCAGCGCCAGGTAGAGGACGGCATGCGCCAGGTTGAGCCGGCACTCCGGCAGGCCCACAAACTCCACCGCCCGCGCCGCCGCATCGGCCACAACCAGGGCGAGGCTATCAGCAAGGCCGATATCCTCTGAGGCGAAGATGACCATGCGCCGCGCGATAAAACGCGGGTCCTCTCCTGCATAGAGCATGCGAGCGAGCCAGTAAACCGCCGCGTGAGGGTCGGAACCGCGCATGGATTTGATAAAGGCCGAGACGGTGTCGTAATGGCTGTCTCCGGACTTATCGTATAGCAGCGCCTTGCGCTGGGCAGCTTCCTCCGCCATCCTGAGGTCCACGCGCCTCTCCCCTATCACCTCAACGGCCAGCAGTGCGGCGGCCTCCAGAGTGTTCAGCGCCACCCGAGCATCTCCTCCAGCCATGCCCACTATGTGCTCGAGGGCATCATCCTCGATCACCAGGTCCAATGCCGCCAGCCCCCTCTCACGGTCAGCGAGGGCCCTCTCCACAACCCTGTTTACCTCTTCCTCACTGAGGGGAGAGAGGCGGAATATCTTGGAGCGCGATACCAGGGCTGAGTTGACCTCGAAATAGGGATTCTCCGTAGTAGCCCCGATAAGGACGATGGTCCCCTGCTCAACAGCTGGCAGCAGGGCATCCTGCTGTGCTTTGTTGAAACGGTGTATCTCATCTATGAACAGAATGGTACGGTGCCCCTGCATACCGAGACGGTCTTCAGCCTCCTGGATAATCTTGCGCACCTCGGCTACTCCGCTGGTCACCGCGGAGATCTGCTGGAAGTACGCCTGTGAGAGGTTGGCGATTATCGCGGCCAAGGTGGTTTTTCCGGAGCCGGGAGGCCCCCAGAATAAAGCCGTCTGCAGCCTGTCTTCCTCGATCGCCCGCCGTAGATAGGTACCTCCTCCCACCACATTGTCCTGGCCAACGAACTCCTCCAGGTTGCGTGGGCGCATACGCATGGCGAGGGGTGCCTCTTTCCTCTGGATATCATCCTTCGCAGATTCGAAGAGATCCAACCCAAAGCCTTTCCCGACCGGTCAACCGCGCGACATACTTATTATATGATGTGATGATGATAAAAAAGGGGCTCCACCTTGCCGTCAACGCCGTTATCATGAACCTGCGTCCCTCGCAGGTGGGCACCTACCTCGGATCTCCGTAGTCCCCAACCCGGGTTCGGGGCTTTACGTCCACCTTCGGAAAACGGTTCCCTTAATCGAAGTGTTGGCTCACCGATAATTTACGGCGCAAAACGCACAAGGTCGGGCCCGAAACTATCTTCCTATACCCCATGTTATCACAGCCCTCCTAGCATGAAGTAAGCCTTACGTCAGCCCGAGAACTATTGGGTCGGTCCTGATGGAACTAAGGAGCGTGTATATCAGTGGGTAAAGGAGCGCTAACACGCCCGGGTATCGACTGTATTTAAAGACTTTCCCGAGATCCGGGGGTCGGTCTGAAGCAGACTTTCTTCGTTACCGAGCCCGGTCTGTAACCCGTTCGTCTGCACACCTACTTTTGTGGTCTGCATCGCGTAAGCGACAGCGACGCCTGGAGGGCGGCGCGACGGTGCCAGCGCCTTAATGCTTCCAAGCGTTGAGGCCTGGCACGGGTGGCCTGCGCACCCAACGCAGGAGGAAGAATGACGAATGTTAAGGGCTGACCCCATAGCCTGCGAGTGAGGAGCGAGGACCGTTACCACCGGTCTCGGGAACCTAGTCGCGGAAACTCATGGTAAGCTCATACACCCCGGAGGAAACGGACCTCTCGATGTCGAACCCCGCCTGTTCGAAAACGTGCATCATGGGCTTGTTCTCGGCCAGGACCTCGGCGGTGAAGCCGTGCAGGCCCTGCCTCTTGGCGAGCTGCGTGAGGTAGGAGAGGAGCTCCGTTCCGATGCCCTGTTTCTGGTATTCGTCTTTGACCACGAAGGCCACCTCGGCATGGTGTGTGCCCGGATTGAGGCTGTATTGGCCGACGCCGGTCAATATCTCTTTATCCTCACCGGCGATCATCGCCAGGATAACTATCTCCTTGGTAAAATCTATGACCACGAAGTCCTGCAGGCGGTCGTGGGGCATGTCCTGGCGCGACGATACGAACCTGCGATAGAGGCTCTTGTCAGACAGGGAATAGAAGAAATCCTTTATCAGCGGCTCGTCGCTGATCTTCACCGGCCTTAACAGCACCTCGACCCCATCCCTGGTGACGCGGTAGATCTCCAGGTCCTCGGGGTATTCTCCGGCCTTTCCCGGAATAAAAGCCTGATCCTGGTAGATCATATTGTTGCGTTTGGCCTCCTCGATGAGCCAGGACCTGAACTTGGGGTGGGCTATGGCGATGAGTTCCATGGCCCTCTCCCTGATGTTCTTACCATGCAGATATGCTATGCCGTACTCGGTAACCACATAATGCACATCACCCCGGTTGAGGGTCACGCCCGCCCCCTCCCGGATCATGGGCAGTATCCTCGAGACCTCGCCCTGCTCCGCTGTGGAAGGAAGCGCGAGGATACTCATGCCGCCAGGAGCCATCACCGCGCCGCGCATGAAGTCCGCCTGCCCACCGATACCGCTGTAAAACACTTTACCCAGCGATTCCGCGGATGCCTGGCCGGTCAGGTCGATCTCCAGCGCGCTGTTGATGGCGACCATGTTCCTCTGCTGGGCTATGGTGATGGGGTTATTAGTATAGTCGATGGTCCTGAACTCGATGCTCGGATTGTCATCCAGGAACTCGTAGGTATCCATCGACCCCATGCAGAAGGTCGCCACCGTCTTGCCGCGGTCCAGGGTCTTGCGGCTGTTGTCGATGACCCCCTTCCTGATCAGGTTGACGATACCATCGCTCACCAGCTCCGTGTGTACGCCCAGGTATTTCTTGCCCTCCAGGTTGGCCAGGATGGCGTTGGGTATGCTCCCATAACCGACCTGTATGGTGTCCCCGTCCTCGACGAGCCGTGCTACATACTTGCCGATCTGGTCCGCCAGTTCGTCGGATATGACCGGCTGGTACTCGAGGAGCGGCTCGTCGAAAGCCAGGATATAATCCACGTCCTCCATATGGATGAAGGTGTCGCCGTGAACACGTGGCATGTAGGCGTTGATCTGGGCGATGACCAGGGATGCCTTCTCCACGGCCGTCTTGGTTATATCCACGCTCACCCCCAGGCTCAGATAGCCGTTGCGGTCCGGGGGCGAGGTCTGCACCAGGGCTACGTCTATGAGAATGAGGTCCCGATTGAAGAGATCGGGCACCTGTGAGAGGAAGATGGGCGTGTAATCCGCCAGGCCCTGGTTCACCGCCTGCCTGGTGTTATCACCGATGAAGAAGGAGTTGTGGCGGAAGTTGCGCTGGAACTTGTCGTCGGCGTATGGGGCCACGCCCAGTGTCCACACGTGGAAGACCTCGACGTCAAATACGGCCTTGGGATGCGATGACACGTATTCAGCCAGGGAATTAACCAGGTGTTGCGGTTCACCGCAGCCGGTGCCTATGAAAAGGTGGGCCCCCCGGGGTATTTTCTCGAAAATGCGGTTCTCGGGGACGAACTTGTCCGGGTAGCGTTCCTGCATCTCCGACATCAACCGCTGGATTCTCTCCATCTTCTCTTCTCCTTCTTAGTGCAGAATCTCAAGAGCAGCGTCCCGGCCTCGCCTGCCTGTACGTGCCCTCCGGTCACAAGGGGCTTCCTGAATCTATACAAGTAAGTGTGCTTTACCATTCTATCAATATTATTCCCACGGAGAGATGGTGGTCCGCGCTGCTGCAAGGGATGGTACGGCACCGGAAACGGAAAAGCGGCCGGTGCGATATATGTCGCCGTCCGGCCGCATGTACTAATCGATAAAGGCGTTATCTACGTGCTAAAGATCCTCCGGCCTCTTGTAGGCCTCCTTTTCCCCCACCGGCCAGATGGGAAGTATGGTCCTGCCGTACATCTCGTTGAGGTTCTCCGCCATGGCCAGATAGAGTGCCGCAGCACCTGTGCAGATTCCGATGATACCGGCAACGATCATCAGGCCCTCTCCAGCCTTTATTTCCGCCCAGTTGCAGATGGCCAGAAGAAAGAAGAGCACCGTCAAGGTCACGAAGACGAACTGCAGGACGCGGTTCACCTTAAAGGTCCCCACGGTCATAAACGCCGTGAAAACGCCCCAAAGCAGCAGGTACCATGCCAGACCCTCGGAATGCACGAGCACACCCCAACCCAGCGGTCCACTGGCTATCACCGCGAAGACCAGGCTGATCCAGAAGGTGCCGTACGCGAGAAAAGCGGTGGTCCCGAAGGTATTGCCCTTCCTGAACTCCATGATGCCCGCGATGATCTGGGCAAGGCCACCCACGAAGAACCCCAGTCCCATGATGGCGGTGTCAAAACCTTCGATGATGCCCACGTTGTGCAGATTGAGCAGCATCGTGGTGAGCCCGAAGCAGGTAAGCCCCAGGACCGCCGGATTGGCCAATTTTACGTCATCTGTCATCTCTCACACTCCTTTTCTTACTCCCTGCTTTGCCAATACCCATGCTAATTACGAAATACGTTTGTTGGCGTGACTATTTCTCCGTCAGCTCCTTGTTTCCATCGATGAGAGAATCGACGACGGACGGGTCGGCCAGGGTGCTGGTGTCGCCCAGAGTGTCCGAGGTGCCCTCGGCGATCTTGCGCAGGATCCTGCGCATGATCTTGCCGCTGCGCGTCTTGGGCAGCGAGGGGGTGAAGTGGATAACGTCCGGGGTGGCTATGGGGCCGATCTCCTTGCGGGTGTGCGCCACCAGTGCTTTGCGCACCTCATCCTCGTCCAAGCCTTCGTACTCGGCCTTGAGGGTTACGTAGGCATAGATACCCTGGCCCTTGATGTCGTGGGGCATGCCCACCACAGCCGCCTCGGAGACATACTCGTGGCTGACCAGCGCGCTCTCCACCTCGGCGGTCCCGATGCGGTGCCCGGAAACGTTGATGACGTCATCGATGCGGCCCTGCAGCCAGTAGAACCCGTCCGCGTCCACCTTGCAACCGTCACCGGTAACGTACAGGCCCGGGAACATGGTCCAATAGGTGTTTATGAAGAGCTCGTGGTTTCCGTACACGGTGCGCATCATGCCGGGCCAGGGTCTGCGAATGCAGAGAAAACCGCTGTCGTCGGCCTCGACCTCCTTGCCTTCCTGGTTGAGCACGACCGGATCGACACCGAAGAAGGGGAAACTGGCGGAGCCCGGTTTCATGGGGGTAGCTCCCGCCAGGGGGGTAATAAGGATGCCGCCCGTCTCCGTCTGCCACCAGGTGTCCATGATGGGGCAGCGCCCTCCACCGATATGGTCGTAGTACCACAACCACACCTCGGGGTTGATGGGCTCGCCCACCGAACCCAGGATCCTCAGGGAGGACATGTCGGCCGTCCTGGTCCAGTCCTCTCCCTCCCTCATCAGCGAGCGGATAACGGTGGGGGCGGTGTAGAAAACCGTCACCTTGTGCTTCTCCACCACCTTCCAGAAGCGGTCAGGCTCGGGGTAGGTGGGGACGCCCTCGAACATGACCTCGGTGAAACCGTTGGCCAGGGGACCGTAGACGATGTAGCTGTGCCCGGTCACCCAGCCGATGTCCGCCGTGCACCACCAGATGTCGTCCTCGTGGATGTCGAAGATCCATTTCAGCGTGAGCGAGGTATGGAGCAGGTAGCCGGCGGTGGTATGCAGAACGCCCTTGGGCTTGCCGGTGCTGCCGCTGGTATAGAGGATGAACAACGGGTCCTCGGAGTCCATCTCCTCGGGTGGGCAATCCGCCGTGATGTCAGCGGCGGCCAACTCCTCGTGATACCAGTGATCGCGGCCGGAGACCATGTCCACGTTGCCATCGCCGTGTTTGATCACGAACACGTTCTTGACGCCGGGGCACTCCTCGAGAGAGCCATCGGCGCTCTTCTTCAAGGGAACGGTCTTGCCGCTGCGGAAACCGACGTCGGAGCAGATCAGGGTCTTGCAGTCGCTATCCAGGATACGGTCCCTCAGGGCGTCGGATGAGAATCCTCCGAAGACCACGCTGTGGACGGCGCCGATGCGCGCGCAGGCCAGCATGGCGATGGTGAGTTCGGGGATCATGGGAAGATAGATGCAGACGCGGTCGCCCTTCTTGACTCCGTGCTTTTTAAGCACGTTGGCGAACCTGCTGACCTCGTCCAGCAGTTTCCCATAGGTGTAGGTCCTGCCTTCGCCGGGCTCGTCGGGCTCCCAGATTATGGCCACGCGGTTGGCCTTGCCGGCGTTCACGTGGCGGTCCAGGCAGTTGAAGGAGACGTTGAGCTTGCCACCGCTGAACCACTCGCATTTGCATTCCTTTGGGTCCCAGGAATAGACGTTGTCCCATTTCTTGTACCAGTCCAGGGTCTCGGCCATCTCGCCCCAGAAAGCGTCGCTGTCCTCGATGGAGCGCTTGTGCATCTCCCGGTATTCTTCCATGCTCTTGATATAGGCGTTTTTGCTCAATTCTTCCGGTGGATATAGGATGGTTCTCTTGTCAGCTTCTTGCTCGTTATGGTGCGTCATTTACCGTCTCCTTTCATAAAAAAGGGGTGACCTCTCCCGGTCCCCCTCCCCTGGTTCAGATGTGCTGCGATATCTTTCATCCAGCGAAGGATTATAACATAAATACGAGGCCATGTGTAAATAAATTTCGGGGCACCGAAAGATCGTCCGGTGTGCGGTCGGGCGGCTCAAGAGAGGAGCTTGTGCCGTGCTTCCTCAACGAAGGTCCGGGGGGTGGAGGTCCCGCCCAGGATGGCCAGCCTTCCCACTCCCTCAAAGGCGGATACGTTTAATTCGTCGGCCGTCTCGATCTTCAGGGTGGGGGTGCCGGTAGCCTCACAGATCTTGCGCAGGAACTCGGTGTTCGAGCTGTTCCTGCCCCCCATGACCAGCATGTAGTCGTTGGCCAGGGCCAGCTGCAGGGCCTCGGTCTGACGGGCCAGGGTATTGCGGCACAAGGTGTTGATGAGCTTTATCTCCAGCACCTCCCGGATAAGCTCCGGCACCTCGTTGATGAGCCCGTCGATGAGGCTGCGGAAGGTAAGAAGATCAATGGTGGTCTGGGCGATGAGCCCCACCTTGCGCACCCTGCGGGTATTGCTCTCCCACCATTGCCTGAGCTCATGGGAGTCCCTGATGACCACGGCCTCGCCGTTGATGTGTCCCAGGATGGCCTTGACCTCCGGGTGGCCTACGTCGCCGATGATGAACAGCTTGTAGCCCTCACCCGCCAGCCGCATGGCCGCCTTCTGCGCCTTCTTCACCGTGGGGCAGGTGGCGTCAACGAGGTTGGCACCTCTCTCCTTCAGGAACTCCATGAGCTTGGGGGGGATGCCATGCGACCTGATCACCACGCTGCTACCGGCCAGGTAATAGTCATGCAGCTCCTCGATATCCTCCGGCAGGATCTCCAGGCCGCTTTCTTCCAGGTCCCCGACCACCTGTGGATTGTGGATGATGGGCCCCAGCGTGTATACCTTTCCCTGCGACTTACCCAGGGTCTCCCCGGCTATCTTGATAGCCCTCCTCACCCCCGGGCAGAAGCCGGTGTATCTCGCTATCGTTATCTCCATCGCAACCTTCGTTCCCACAGGCGGCAGCGCCCCTGTTATGTAGACTTCCTCCGCTATCTCTCGCTGGGTCCATGATCGATGATCTGACCCATTATATAGTTGCCGCTGAGGCGGTGTCTTAACCGACTTTTCGCGGACCGGTGATAATCTAGATCGGCCGCAGGCGCAACTCCTTGAGCTGATCCGGATAGACGGCGCCCGGCGCGCCGCTCAGAAGGTCGGCCCCCGACTGGGTCTTGGGGAAGGCGATGACGTCGCGTATCGAATCCCTCCCCGCCATGAGCATGACAATGCGGTCCAGACCGTAGGCGATACCGCCGTGGGGAGGCGGCCCGTAACGCAGCGCCTCCAGCAGGAAGCCGAATTTCTCCTGCGCCTCCTCCCGAGACAGCCCCAGAAGGCGGAAGACACGGTCCTGCACCCCGGCGTCGTGGATACGGATGCTGCCCCCGCCCAGCTCGATGCCGTTGAGCACCATGTCGTAGGAGTCGGAGTTCACCTCCAGGGGACGCTCCTCCAGGAATTCCAGGCAATCGCGCGATGGTGAGGTGAAGGGGTGGTGGTTGCTCTTATGCCTCTTCTCCTCCGCGTCCCACTCGAAGAGGGGGAAATCCGTCACCCACACGAACGAGAACCGCTCCTGGGGCGGAGGAGAGAAACGCCGGGCGCAGAAGTCCATAACCCCCGCCAGCACCGCATTGATCTCCATACCGCCGGCCGCAAGCACGAGTACCTGACCCTCCGTGAGCCCGCTTTCGCGCAGCAGCCCCGCTGTCTCCTCGGCGGTGAGGAACTTCGCCACCGGCGACCTCAGCCCATCGCCCTCGCGCACCATCCATACCAGCCCCGATGCGCCGAGGCGCTGGGCCTCCTCGACCAGGCCGTCGAGTTCGCGGCGGGGCGGCGCCGTCATGCCGTCCACCTTGAAACCGCGAACCTTGCCCCCACCGTCCAGGGCGGAACGGAAGACCTTGAAATCGCTCTGAGCGAAGAGCGCGGATAAATCGCGTATCTGCATGGAGAAACGCGTATCGGGACGGTCGCTGCCGTAGCGGTCCATGGCCTCGTGCCAGGTCAAGCGGGGAAGCGGCAAGGCCAGCTCGACTCCCAGCGTCTCCCGGAAGAGGTGGGCGAACATCTCGTCCATGAGGGACATGATGTCGTCCGGCTCCACGAAGGACATCTCCAGGTCGATCTGGGTGAACTCGAGCTGGCGGTCGGCGCGCATGTCCTCGTCACGGAAGCAGCGCGCGATCTGGTAGTAGCGGTCGAGCCCGGCCACCATCAGCAGTTGCTTGAAGAGCTGCGGTGACTGCGGCAGGGCGTAGAAACTGCCCGGCTGCAGGCGTGAGGGGACCACGAAGTCACGGGCACCCTCGGGGGTGCTCTTGGTGAGGATGGGCGTCTCTATCTCCAGGAACCCCCGGGACGCGAGGAAGCTTCGCACCTCCCCCGTGACCTGGCTGCGCATGATCAGCGCGTCGCGCAGGTCGGGCCGCCTGATGTCGAGATAGCGGTAGCGCAGCCGCAGC
>Ga0209254_10004092_pt1 | contig 13334 bp, 10 predicted proteins | sample FrelakmetDIP11DI_FD_187148 | JGI IMG/M metagenome (GOLD analysis project Ga0209254, IMG submission 187148) | Freshwater lake sediment microbial communities from the University of Notre Dame, USA, for methane emissions studies - DIP11 DI (SPAdes)... | ecosystem: Environmental > Aquatic >...
CTGGGATGCCGGCGTGCGTGCTTACCTGCGCCGGCTGATCGTCTTCGCCGATTTCGTCTCTGTTTCAGCTCAATAGACTATTAACAGACCTCACAGGTTTAGGAAAACCTGTGAGGTCTCTGTTCTTCTGTGTAAAAGCTAAACTTCCCCTTCTTAAAAGCTAAACTCCCTGGTCTGGCCGTAAGGACAGGTCTCGCAGAAGTTTAGCTTCTAAATACTCCACATCACGCCATCTCTGGAATCTTGGGCAGCGATTCCTGGGCTTCTTCCACCGCCTGCCGGGGGTACTCGTAATCCACCAGCTCTCCGCTCAAATACGATTGGTAAGCCGACATATCGAAATTCCCGTGGCCCGACAGGTTGAACAGGATCACCCGTTTTTCACCGCTCTTTTTCGCCTGCAGGGCTTCATCGATTACCGTGCGGATGGCGTGTGCGCTCTCCGGCGCCGCCACGATGCCTTCACTGCGGGCAAATTGGATCGCCGCCTCGAAAGTTGCCAGCTGCGGCACGGCCAATGCTTCGATATATCCGGCGTCGCATAATGCGCTGACGTTCGGCGCCATCCCGTGGTAGCGCAGGCCGCCGGCGTGGATGGGCGGCGGGACGAACGCGTGTCCCAGGGTGTGCATCTTGAAGATCGGTGCCATGCGCGCCGTGTCGCCGTAATCGAAGGTAAATAGACCCTTAGTTATTGAAGGCGTCGCGGTCGGTTCGACTGCCACCAGGCGTGTCTTCCTGCCCGACAGTAGGTTTTCACGCAGGAATGGGAAAGCGATGCCCGCGAAGTTGGATCCGCCACCCACGCAGCCGATCACCACGTCCGGGTATTCTCCGGCCATGTCCATCTGCTTCAGGGCTTCCTCGCCGATCACGGTCTGGTGCAGCAGCACCGGGTCGAATACCGATCCGATGCTGTATTTTTTCGCCCCTCCGGATGTGGCCGCGGCTTCCACCGCTTCCGAGATGGCGATTCCCAGCGAACCGGGATTGTTAGCGTCCTGTTCCAGCAGCGCCCGGCCGTACTGCGTGCGGTTCGTTGGGCTGGCATATACCTGCGCACCGTAGGTTTCCATCAATACCCTGCGGTACGGCTTCTGGTTGTAGGAAACCTTGACCATGTAAACTTCGATGTCGATATCGAAGAAATTACCAGCCATCGCCAGTGCGGAACCCCACTGTCCTGCGCCGGTTTCGGTCGTCAGGGTTTTGACGCCCTCAGCCTTGGTGTAGAATGCCTGGGGTAAGGCTGTATTGAGCTTATGGCTCCCGGCTGGTGATGCTCCTTCATATTTGTAATAGATATGAGCAGGTGTATCCAGCGCTTTTTCCAGCCGCCGGGCGCGTACCAGCGGTGTGGGCCGGTAGAGCCGGTAAATTTCGCGCACTTCTTCCGGGATCGGGATATAGCGCTCCGTGCTGACCGCCTGCAGGATCAGCTCCATCGGGAAGAGCACTGCCAGGAAATCGGGCGTCACCGGCTGGAAGGTCTGCGGGTGCAGCACAGGGTTTGGCGGTATTGGCCGGTCGGCATTGATGTTGTACCAGGTTTTCGGGATTTCACTTTCTTCGAGTAAAAAACGAGTTTTTGTAGACATGATAACCTCCAAAAAATTTTGACCTGCTTAAAGCCCCAGGATGTTTTTCTGGCGCAGTTGCTGTGTTCACCAGAAAATAAAAAACGCCTCCATCCAAGGGGACGAACGCGTCAGGTCCGTGGTGCCACCCCGGTTAGGCTGCAGGATTAATCGAAAAACCCTGTCGATGCGACGACAGGGTCATAAAAGCCAGCCTCACTCGGTATAGTCACAAATCGTAACTACCTGCCATTCTAACGGGAGCAACTCCGGCACAGGCTACTGACTTTCGCTTTCACCCTGCGACTCCAAGGTCCATTCCAGGTTGTCGTTCGGGCGGGATTTCACCTCTTCCCGCTCTCTGTACCGCCGTTGCAGCCTGTACTAGTCCTCTTCGTGGTCTTTGGTTTATTTAATTGGATGGATTATATGCGAAATCCCGGGTTTGTCAAGTCAATGAAAACCTCGTGCTGTTCGATGCCTGGCTCCGGTTCAGGGCCGGACCCGGCTATTGTCTTTCCATCAAAAAATAAGTGGCAGGGTATTCGTTATTCTCATCAGCAGGATGCTGGCTGCTCTCCTTTACAACCCAATCCTCCTCCTTAATAAACGGGAAGAAGACGTCGCAATCCAGTCTGGCGTGGACACGCGTGAGATGCAGGCGTTGCGCCATCGGCAAGGCCTGGGCGAAAATCTGGCCGCCTCCGATCACGAAGGCTTCCTGTTCTCCCCGCTCTTTTGCCATCCTGAGGGCGGCAGCCAGCGAGCCAGCCACCAGGCAGCCCACCGCCTCGAAAGCTGCACTGCGTGTGATGATGACATTCGTCCTTCTGGGTAGCGCTCTGCCGATCGACTCATACGTCTTCCTGCCCATGATCAGGTGATGTCCCCAGGTCAGGTTCTTAAAGCGCTTCAAATCAGCACTCAGGTGCCACGGCAGCTTACCCATTTTCCCGATCCCACCTGCTTCATCCATCGCCACCACCAGCGAGATGATCACACAGCCACCTCGGCTTTGATGTGTGGGTGAGCCTGGTAATTCAATAATTCGAAATGCTCGAATTCGAAATCGAAAATAGAAGTCACCGCAGGGTCGATTTTCATGCTGGGCAGGGGATAGGGCTCCCGGCTAAGCTGCAGCCTGGCCTGTTCGATATGATTCAAATACAGGTGCACGTCTCCAAAGGTATGCACAAAGTCACCGGGCTGCAGGCTGCACACCTGGGCGACCATCATGGTCAGCAAGGCGTAAGAAGCGATATTAAACGGCACGCCCAGGAAGACATCCGCCGAACGCTGGTACATCTGGCAGGAGAGACGGCCGTCTGCCACGTAAAACTGGAACAGGGCATGGCACGGTGGTAGTTTCATCTTCTCGATCTCGCCCACATTCCAGGCGCTGACGATCAGGCGGCGTGAGTGCGGCGTTTCCTGAATCTGCTGGATTACATTGGTGATCTGGTCGACCGTCCTTCCGTCTGCCGTCGGCCAGGTGCGCCACTGGCTGCCGTACACCGGACCCAGCTCCCCTTTTTCATCCGCCCACTCATCCCAGATGCGGACGCCGTGTTCCTTTAAATAGCTGATATTGGTCTCCCCTCTTAAAAACCACAGCAGCTCGTATAGGATCGACTTCAGGTGCAGTTTCTTGGTGGTGATGAGCGGGAATCCATCTTGGAGGTTGAAGCGCATCTGGTAGCCGAAGGTCGACAGGGTACCCACGCCAGTGCGGTCCTCTTTCTTCACCCCTTGCTCCAGCAGGAATTTCAGCAGGTCCAGGTACTGCTTCATGGCTGCACTCCTTTTTCATGTGTCATTCTGAACGCAGTGAAGAATCCAATCTCCTGGCTTTCACTGCACCTGTCCTGGACGACCTATCCTGTTCATTTTCGGGAATGGACAGTCCATGGTTCAGAGCCTGCCCTAAAGTATTACAGGATGGCAATCTATTCTGCGTCGCCCACTTCGAGGACGATCCTTATCCGTGCAATTAATTCACTTCAACTAAAGGTTCTAGAAGTACCCTGGCTTGTTCGATATCGCGCAGGATTTGACCCACCAGCTGTTCAATTCCCGAGAAACGCTGTTCGTCCCTCAGCCTGTGAAAGAAGGACAGCTCGATTCGCTGGTGATACAGGTCCTCCTCGAAATCTAGCAGGTGCGCCTCCACCTGCGGAGTCTCGGGTTGGGATTCGAAAGTAGGGCGGAATCCAATATTGGTAACCGCCTTCCAGCTCCTGCCGTTTATCCTGGCTGTGCAGGCGTAGACACCCGATTTGGGTATGATGCGCTCCTCCCACACATGTAAGTTGGCAGTCGGAATCCCGATCCTGCGGCCGCGCCCGTCCCCATGCATCACTGTTCCGCTGATCTGGAAAGGCCTGCCCAGCAATCTATTCACCATTTCCAGGTCGCCCGTAAAGAGTGCATTGCGAATCAGGCTGGAGGAAACGATTTTGCCTTCCAGCTCTACCGGTGGGAGGCTATCAAGCTGGTAGCCATAAACATCTCCCAGCTGTTGAAGCACGGGCAGGTTGCCTTCACGACCATGTCCCAGTGCAAAATCATGTCCAACACACAGGTGTTGCATCTTCAGGTGCAGGTGCAGCCTGTGGATAAATTCCTGCGCAGACTGGGTTGCCACTTCAGGTGTGAAAGGGTGTGTGATCACCACATCAGCACCAGCCTCGGCCAGCAATTCGGCCCGTTCCTCGGGTGTGGTCAGGTAAAAAGCCCCCTTACGGTTGCGCAATACGGCGGCTGGATGAGGATGAAAAGTCAGGACGACAGCCGGGACGCTGTCCGCACGCGCCCCTTCGATCAATTTCTTGAGGATCGATTGGTGACCCAGGTGGACGCCATCGAAGGTACCGATGGTCAGCCAGGATTTATCTAATTGGACGGCTTCCAGCAGCCAGAAGTGTTCCATAACCGGCGCGCAGGGTCAGGATTGGAAGAAAACTTTCCTGGGCTGCCATTCGCCGGTTTCTTCATCGACTTCCAGCAGCGCTACCAGGTCCCCTTGCTCGCTGACACCTCGTGCCCAGCCTTTCTGTCCGGGTTCCACCGGGATTCGGTGTCCGTGCCGGATCAGCTCTACCTGGTCTGCATCCAGCTCCACCATCGGCCAGTCTGCCAGTGCTTCCGCGGCCGGGATTAAAAAGCGGTACCATTCGCCGGCATTGAACGAGTCCTGCAAACGCCGCAGGGGGACCGCGTCCCGCAGGGTGAATCTGCCGCTCTTGGTCCTTCTCAACCCGACCAGGTGGGCTCCGGTTCCGAGAGACTTACCCAGGTCGTTCGCCAGCGATCGAACGTATGTCCCTGAAGAACAATACACGTCGATCACCACTTCTGGCAGCGACCATTCCAGGATTTCAAGGCTGTATACATTGATGGTGCGCGGTTCCAGTATGACTTCCACGCCCTCCCGAGCCATCTCATACGCTTTTCTGCCCTTCACTTTGACCGCTGAATAGGGCGGCGGCACCTGGATGATTTCCCCGGTGTAGGTTTGCAGTATCTCGTTGAAAGTATCCTCGGTGACATCTTCTACCGAACGAGTGCTGAGGATCGTGCCTTCCGCATCGTAGGTATCGGTTGAAGCGCCCAGGCGCACCGTGGCCTGGTAGCGTTTATCCGATGCTGAAACATATTCACTCAGTCGGACGGCCGGTCCGACCAGGATCACCAGCACACCCGAAGCTCGAGGATCAAGCGTCCCGGTATGACCCGCACGCCGGATGCCTGTACCGCGCCGGATGATCTGAACCACATCATGCGAAGTCAACCCAACAGGCTTATCTACCACTAAAACACCAGAAACGACATTTTTGATTGTATCTTTATCCATTTATCATCCACTCTTCTGATTCGATTTTCCCCAAAAAGAATGCTTAAGGACTATTCCTTATGCCCTGAAAAAAGCTGCGAGTGGCTGAAAGCACCGTGTGTTTTACATCAGCGAGTTCACCCTTGATTTCAGCTCCTGAAGCACTCGGGTGCCCGCCTCCCCCGAAGCTGGAAGCTACTGGCGTGACATCAAAACCGATCTGCGACCTCCAGCTTACTTTCACTTTTCCCTTGGGCTGCTCCACAAAAATCATGTAAATATCCGCGTTATCCACACTGCTAAGCACATTGATCAGGTCGGCGTCGTCCCGTCCCGGGTATTTCGCCTGCTTTCGATCTTCCATAGTCAGGGTAGTCCAGATCATGTGATCGTCACGTTCTACCCGGGATAATCCGGCTCCCCAAAATCGGAGCGCTTCAAATGAGCGGTTCGATAGTGCTTCGTGGTAAAGGCTCGAGATATCGGCTCCCGCCTCCACCAGCACAGCCGCCACTCTCAAGGCTTTGGGAGTCATGTTATTGGTTTGAAACCCGATTGTATCCGTAATTATTCCAGTCAACAAGGTTGCAGCCACAGAATGATCGATCCGCAATCCAGCCAGCGGGATCAGCTCGGCCAGTATCTCAGCAGTTGCGACTGCATTCGTATCCACCAGGTTCATCCTGGCAAATCCCAGGTTGGTGATGTGGTGATCGATATTTAAGTCTGGAATTTTGTTTGCAGGAAGCTCGACGCCAACACGCCCGGCATCGGAGCAATCCAGCAGGCAAATCACGTCGAAATCCCCTTCCGGGCGGTGAAGGACGGCTTCGCAGCCTGGAAGGTGCCTGAATTGGGCGGGTACGCCGTCAGTCAGCACCATCTGGATGCGTTTACCACCGTTCTGCAAGGCCAACCCCAAACCCAACACGGAGCCCACCGCATCTCCATCCGGCCGGATATGCGAAATCAGCAAGACGCTCTCCGCTTTCTGCAAGGTCATAGCTGCTTCGAGCATAGGTTCTACCGCCATCTATTGCAGGTCCCGAGAATCAGATCCCCTGGATAACCGAAAAGATAACTATTCATCAGGTTCATCGTTTTGGTGCAGCGAGGCCAGCAGCTTTTCGATATGGTCTGCTTTTTCGAATGTCGGATCCCAATGAAACCGCAGGCGAGGAAACACCCGCATCTCGATTCGCTGACTAAGCGAGTAGCGCAAGTAACCCTGTGCATGTTGGAAGCCGGCCAGGATCTCATCGGCACGTGTTGAGCCTTCCAGCGAAGAGAAATAAATATCCGCGTAGCCCAATTCTCGATCCACCTTGACGTCGGTAATCGAGACACCCGACAATCGCGGATCAGAGACTTCTTGCAGGATTATCGCGGAGAGTTCTTCGCGTATGCGATCAGCAATCCGTTGAGCCCTGGTTTTAGAAACCACTTCCTCCCTAGCCTTTCCGAGACGGTCGCCTATTCGGCTTTCACCATCTCGATAATGAAAGCCTCAAGGATATCTCCAATTTCAAATTCGTCGAAGCCTTTTACACCAATTCCGCATTCAAATCCAGCTCGTACTCTCTGTTCATCTTCTTGAAGATGTTTTAATGAAGATACCGGCCCTTCATGCAGGCTCTCGCCTTTGCGTAAAACCCGGATATGACTGTTCCGGCGGATCTCACCATCCAAAACATAACAGCCGGCAATGACACCGACTTTTGTGATTTTGAAAACTGCCCTAATTTCAGCTCGGCCGATCACAGTTCTCACTTCTTCCGGTTCGAGCATCCCCTTCAAGGCTTTTTCAATATCTTCTGTCAGGCGGTAAATGATGTCGTACAGGCGGATCGAAACGTGCTCTGCATCTGCCAGGCGCCTTGCTGCTGTCTCGGCCTGGACGGCGAAGCCCAGCACGATGGCGTCGGATGCCGCCGCCAGCATGACATCATTCTCTCCGATGTTGCCTGTTTCTGCATACAGGATATTGATGGTGATATCGCCTTTGCTCATCTCATTCAGGGATGAAACAATCGGCTCTAAAGAACCCTGTACATCGGCTTTTACAATCAGGCGCAGCTCTTTCAATTCCCCTGCCTGGAACCTGTCGAACAGCTTTTCGAGGGTCATTGCGCCTTTTTCAGAAGCCAGGCTCTCTTTTGCTTCCAGCTGTTTCTCGTGGACGATAATTCTGGCTTCCTTCTCCGAGGCGGTTCTCTGGAATAGTTCGCCAGCGTGCGGTACTTCATTCAACCCCATCACCGAAACCGGTGTTGAAGGTCCTGCCCTGTGAATCGCCCGGCCGCGGTAATCGTACATCGCCTTGAGCTTCCCGAGTGAAGTACCGGCCACCACTACGTCACCGACATCCAACGAGCCGTTCTGGATCAGCAAGGTTGCCAGCACACCCTTCGTCCGGTCTACTTCGGCTTCGATCACCGTTCCAAAAACCTGCCCTTTGGGATTGGCTCGGATTTCCAGCGAATCGGTTATCAACAAGATGGCTTCCAGGAGGTCGTCGATGCCGGTCTTCTTTTTTGCCGAAATGGGAACTACGATCGTATCACCATCCCATTCATCAGGTACCAGGCCGATCTCTGCCAGCTGCTGATTGACCCTGTCTCGATCGGCGTTGGCTTTATCGATTTTGTTCATAGCCACGATGATCGGTACCTTGGCTGCCTTGGCGTGTGCCACCGCTTCGCGCGTCTGTGGCATCACACCATCATCCGCAGCCACCACCAGGACAACGATATCTGCCCCCTGGGCTCCTCTTGAGCGCATGGCAGTGAATGCAGCGTGTCCGGGGGTGTCGAGAAAAGTGATCAACCGCCCGTTATGCTCGACCTGGTACGCACCGATGTGCTGGGTGATTCCACCCGCCTCTCCAGCCGCCACTTCGGTGTGCCGGATGGCATCCAGTAAGGTTGTTTTTCCGTGATCGACATGTCCAAGGATTGTCACCACCGGTGGGCGTTCGATCAGCGATTTCGGATCTTCGTCTGCTATCAGCCGCCGCCACAGGGGAATTTCACCCTTTTCTTCCTCATTCTCCTCAGGCGTCTCTAATGTAGCATCAAATCCCATTTCCGAGGCAACGATAGCAGCAGTATCAAAATCAATCTGCTGGTTAATATTCGCCATGACCCCGTTGGCCATTAAATTTTTAATGATCTCAATGGGACTGGATTCCATCGACTTTGCTAAGTCACGGACTGTTATATTCGAGGGTAATTCTAATGTTTTACGATTACCGTTCTCGCCCATCTGGCACCTCCGGTTTGCCACTAATTTTGTGCCCAATGAGCAGGTCGGCGTGACGAAGAGACTAAACCATCAGTCTATCACCGCTCATCGGTTTCCACACCCCACTTGGTACATGCCGTGCTTTGCCTGTATCCTGTCTGCACTTCGGCAGCTCGCTGGATTTCATCCATCCAAATGCTTTCATCCAGGAGGATTTCCTTCTACTGAAGGGATTTCTTCCGGCAATGACCGCATGAAAGCTGCTAATTTTTCACGATCCGTTTCAGTCAGCTCCGTCTTCAGCGCATGAGCCAATCCACCTTTGAGACCGCGCTCCCAACACGAGCGACGGTCATGTAAATATGCACCTCGTCCTGGTAGTTTCCCGGTGTCGTCGATATTTACTGCCTCAGGTGATCGTACGATGCGCACAAGTGACCGTTTAGGAAGGACTTCGCGACAGCCAACACAGGTACGTTGGGGTATATGTTTTTTCTTCTTAGTTTTTTTTGGCACCTTTATTCTCTGACGCCAACCTCAATTCTTACCAGCCTTCCTCCCACTCTCCGGTGCTGCGTTTGCGTTTCTTCGTCGCCACCATGACATCCTTGTCTGGGTCGTATTCTACTTCAACGAATTTTTTCTTCTTGCCTTTGCCCTTCTTCTTGCCGGCTTCATCTTCTTCTTCCTCTTCAGTTACTGTGCCGAAATCAAGCACTTCAGGACGCAGTGTGAATATCTCTTCCAGCGAAACGCCTTCCTCGTCGAGACCAGGTAAACCTTCACCTGCCAGGGCAGGCGCTTCAGTTCCTTCCGCTCCCTCGACCGAAATTGCTTCGCCGCCAGCTTCAATTTCAGCTGGCTGCGCCATCACAGGTTCAGCCTCAGGCTGCGTCTCAACAATCAATGCTTGGGCTTCAGCAGCAGGTTCCAGCTCAACGGGTATTCCCGCTTCTTCGACTGTTGCACCTGGCTCAGTGACCACCTCAGCTGCAGGCATCTCAAGAACCGCTTCACCAGCTTCTCCCTCCACGATCTCGGCTGCCTCCGGTGTGGGTGGAAATTTATTATTCAGCGCTTCTTCCAGCTCACTCATCGCCTTTGGCCCCATGCCGTTCAGGCCTAATATCGAATCTGGCTCCAGGCGCATCTGTAAGAGCAGGTCACCCACGGTCAGGAAGCCTGCTTCGCTGATAACTGCATAAACCCGGTCAGAGACGGGGAAATCTTGGAGTGGGATCTCGAATGCTTCGGCTGGGACATCCGCCCTGGCGATCCGCTCGCGTTCTTCTTCCGCATTTTTTTCTGTTTGCCGCTGCCGGATGATACCTCTCTCCACGCGGTCGACGAACTGCGTCAGCAGGTGGTATTCTTCTGGGGTTACCGGCCTGCCTTCAGCCTTCTTCGCCAGGATTGTTTCTACCTGGACCAAGATCTCAGTCTCATGCTCGATCATGGTCGCGTATTCCGGATCGTTTTGTAATTTGTACAGTGAATCCGTTACTGCCTCTGGCAGGCTCTTGATGTCGATCCGCCAGGATGTCAGTTTCGCAGCCAGGCGCGCATTTTGCCCATCGCGACCGATGGCCAGGCTGAGCTGGTCTTCAGGAACGACCACGGTAGCAGTTTTTGAGCTGCGCATCGCCTCATTCAGATAGACACCTGCCACGCGTGCCGGGCTGAGTGACTTGGCTATGTAGATCGCTGGATCGGTATTCCACTCGATCACATCGATTTTTTCATCGTTCAATTCTTTTACGATAGCCTGGATGCGAACACCGCGGATACCTACGCATGCTCCGACCGGATCCACGCCTGGCTGCAGGGCAGCTACCGCCACTTTGGAGCGCTGACCCGGCTCGCGTGCAATCGACCGGATTTCCACCATCCCATGGTAGATTTCGGGGACTTCATTTTCCAGCAGGCGTCTTAAGAAATTGCGGTGGGCGCGTGAAAGGATTATTTGCGGACCGCGCGCTGAAGTTTTTACTTCCAGCAGCAGAGCACGCACGCGGTCGTGCACGCGAAATCTCTCGCCCGGGATCATGTGGTTGCGCGGCATGATCCCTTCAGCTTTCTTCTCCAGGCCTAATGTGATTACCTGCTGGTTGACTGCCTGTACAATCCCGTTGACAATCTCGCCGACCTGGTTGCTGTAGTGGCTGAACTGGCTGTCCCTTTCAGCCTCCCGAATTCGCTGCTGAATGACCTGGCGTGCAGTCTGAGCTGCTACTCTCCCAAAATTGCTCGGCGTCGTTTCGACCACCACGATCCCACCCAGCTGTGCCTCTGGATCCACTTCTCTGGCTATATCCAGGGTCACTTCTGTGCGGTCGTCTTCGACGGCTTCCACGACTTCTTTCTCGGCATAAATGGACACCAGTCCCGTATCAGGGTCAATACGAGCATCCACATGTTGGGCATTTGAAGCATTCACAGCCCGCCGGTAAGCAGATACCATGGCTGCCTGCAAAGCCTCCATGATGATCTCCCTGGGGAGTTGCTTCTCTTCCAGGACTTCATTGAATGCCAGTGTAAATTCGTTCTTCATACCTGCTGCTTCTCCAGCTTTATTTAACAGTTTCCTTTTATACGCAGAAAAGTGGGGAGCACCCACTTTTCATCAACGACAATATCAACGCACCCAACTACAGGGTAGATTCTAGCACAATTATTTTAAGAATGCAAGATGCCTCGAACTTTGGTAAGAACAATTTAATTATCTTCCTCTCATCGCAGGCGTTTCAACATTCGCCAGGCAGGTTCATTCACCTGGTTCTTCCTTCCCTGGTCATCGTAAAAGGTCCATTGTCCAGGATCCGCTGCCACCACGTAGTATCCGTGCCGGTCGTAAAACCGGCGCGCGTCCAGGTTTTCTCGGCCGACATTCAGCGTGATCCATTCGAATTTTCTCTGCTGCAGGTCATTTTCTATAGTCGTCAGCATTTTTGTGCCAATTCCAGCGCACTGGTAGGCAGGTTTTACGCGAAAACCATAAATGTATGCCCGATTTTTTCCATTTGCCAGCTCGTTGCGTGAGCTGTCCAATTGGACAAACACCTGTCCCACAATTTCTTCACCGGGCAGGTCCGCCACCCACATGATTGCTTTTCCATTGCAGGCGTTTTGGTAAATTTCCCGGTACAATCTGCGGAAGTGATTGTACTCCCCATCCCATTCGAGGGCAGCCAGGTCCTCGGGTGCCAGCGGGCGGATCAGGATCCTGTTCAGCCAATCATTATGCGAGCTGTGGATGGTCATACCGTTTCAGTAGTTGGTTCAATAAATTCTCTTCATCTTCCGGTGATTGGATCTGGCTGTCCAACCAGGCCGACCGGATATCCCTTAAAAGCTCACGATAGATCGGACCTGGAGGGATGCCTCTCTTTCTCAGCTCATCTCCATTCGTAATCGGTGTGACATGCCTCCATTGTTCCGCGTACCTGAACAGCAATAATTTAAGCCCACGATCATCACATGCCAGGTAGTTTACATAGATCGATACCAGAGGAAAGTCTTCCAGGGCTTCGAAGATCTCGCTGGGTCTGGCGGACGCCAATTGGCTGCGATTTTCCCACATCTGGCAGGCGAAACGGATTTCCCTGGACAATTTCACAGGCAGTTTGAGGCGCCTGGCAGCTGAACCGGCTTTTTCCCTGGGCAGCCTGAGCAGCCACAACATGTACACGATATCGATCTTCCTTTCCGCCGTCTCCCCGTTGAATACAGTCCAATCTGGAAGATGCTGGTCTTTCCCTGCGAACTCCAGGTTCTCCTTCAACCATGTATCCCAGGCCAGGTCCACATGGATCGCTGTTAACAACCCAAGCTCATTCAGGCGAGAAAGAATATTCACCCGTGACAGGTCGTCCAGGATAATATTTAATTCATGCCGGATGCGGTCTCCGGATAATTTATCGATCAACGGCCTGGCTTCCAGCAGCAGCTGCAGTGTCCTTTCATCGATCTCGAAGTCAAAACGCTGTTCAAACCGCACCGCCCTCAAGATGCGTGTCGGATCGTCGATAAACGAAAGCGAATGCAGGACTCGCAGGATTCCCTGCTGGATGTCTTGCAGGCCGCCCCAGTAGTCGTGTAAGTCACCGTAATGCCGCCCGTCCAACCGCAGCGCCAGGGTATTCATCGTAAAATCCCGGCGGTGCAGGTCAAGCTTGATACTTCCGCGCTCCACGGTCGGCAGGGCTGTGGGATGCGTATAAAACTCCGTGCGCGCGCTCACCAGGTCAACGGCTTTCAAATAGTCATCACCCGGTTCAGCTGCCGTTATTGCTTTATCCGTCTGGGGTAAGTGCCATTTTGCCGTGCCGAACCGCGCATGGCTGGTCACCCTTCCGCCAAATCTCTTCGCTAACGACCTTGCCAGGGCGATCGCTTCTCCTTCCAACACCAGGTCGAAATCAAGGCTCGGGCGCTCCAGAATCAGATCCCTTACGAATCCGCCCACGAAATATAGGGCCTCGTGGCGTTCGTGGGCCACCTGTGCCACTCTCTTGATTAACATCAGCCGTTCTTCTGGCAGCGCCTTTTCGAGTTTTTCTGACAGGTTCATTCTGCCGGGTAGCCGGTCTGCAGATGTCAGTATCTTTAATAGGTCCGTGCGCGTGACAATCCCCACAATCTCCCCATTGTCTGGATCCACCACCGGGATCTGGCCCCAACCC
>Ga0209254_10004093_pt1 | contig 13334 bp, 13 predicted proteins | sample FrelakmetDIP11DI_FD_187148 | JGI IMG/M metagenome (GOLD analysis project Ga0209254, IMG submission 187148) | Freshwater lake sediment microbial communities from the University of Notre Dame, USA, for methane emissions studies - DIP11 DI (SPAdes)... | ecosystem: Environmental > Aquatic >...
GTGGTGACACCGACGGCATCGGGTCGGAAATCCAGCATGGCGACGCAGCGACGTGCATAGGATGGCTCCAACCAGTCATCGGCACCCAACCAACGGATAAAGTCGCCGCCGGAAAGCTCGAATGCCAGATTGAAGTTCTCGATCTGCCCGATGTCTTCCGGGTTACGTGCATAGCGGACGCGCGGATCACGGTCGGCATAGCGCCGCACGATGTTGGGCGTTGCATCGGTTGATGCGTTGTCGCAGACAAGGATCTCGATGTCTTTGAAATCCTGCGCGAGTAGCGAGTCGAGCGCACGACCAAGGAACTGTTCGCCGTTGCGCACGGGGATCGCAAAACTCACCCGTGGGCGAGCATGGCCCGCAGCGGGGGAGGCGTGACCAGGCCCGCCAGCGTCAGGTTTCATTGGCAACCTCAATGGGCGGGTGGACGCACGACACCACCCGTTCGAACCGCCATCGCGCCACCGTGTAAGCCCCAACAGTCATTCCGAGCCGTCGATGAGGAGGGGTGCATCGATGCCCATGGCGCGCAGCGACGCGCTGATCTCTTCCGCATAGAGAGGATTCATGACAATCACGGCATCTGGGCGCTGCATGCGGAGGGACTCGGGCGGGCAAACCTCGTGTCCCGTCCCCGGCACGAAGCGCCCATGCTTGTGGGGGTTGAGGTCCACCAGGCAGGCAATCTCCGCGCCTGCTCCAACCGTGTTCAAAAAGCTCACGCCCTTCGAGCCCGCACCCCACAGGACCGCGCGTTGGCCGCGACTTGTCAGGTCGCCCAGAATGCGGCGCCAACGTTCCACCTTGGCGCTATAGGCCTCGGCGAAGCGGGCGACCAAAGCCCCCAAATCCGCAGGGGCGGGCGCCAAGTCTGCCGATGGCTCCATGTGCATAGCGACAGGCCCCTTCGGCTCGTCCATCTCCGCTGCCGGTACAGCATCGATGCCGAGGTACTGGCCACCGAACTCGCTCGCAAGCCGCGTGACGCGGAAGCCGCCACGCCGAAAGGCCTCGGCGAGTGAGGCTGCGGTGAAGTAGCCACAGTGCTCGTAGATCAGGTCCCAAACGCCGAGGGCCACCAGGTTGTAGGCGGCATCCGGTACCTCGAAATAGACGGCCGCCGACTGTCTGCCGAGTGCTCTCCGGATGGCGCGCAGGAAGGGGATCGGCTGCGCGATGTGTTCGAGCGCATGCCGGCAGCAGACGAGGTCTGCGTGTACATCCGCGTCCGCGTCGGTGTAATGCGCCTTCACGAAAGAGGCGTTCGCCGCGGGTTGGCCCCGCAGGCCGCGCCCGGGCGTGTAGCTCGGATCGAAGCCGATACCACGGCTTCCACCCAACTCGCACACCAAGCTCAGGAAGTCGCCCTGACCACAGGCGATCTCGACGATGCGCTTACCGCGCAGATCGTAATCGGCAACCAGTCGTTCCGCGAGCGCACGGGCATAGGCCTGGAACCGCGGCGAATGGTGCAGCGAATTCTCGTAGTCGCTGCTGTACTCCACTCGGGCAGGGTCGAAGGCGGCATTGAACAGGTGACTGCACTTGCGGCAGTGCACCAGGTCCACATCGCCGGTCGGTGCAGCCAGGGCTTCGTCCCGGCTTGCAAGCAGGACGTTGCAATAGACAGGCACGCCAGCGATGCGGACGCAGTCGACGACGTTGCGCGATCCGCAGACCGGACAGATCATCTGCCTGGAGGCTTCTTGCACCGTACCCCCTCAAAGCGTGTGGAGCGCGGGTCGAAGGCCCCGGCCATGCAGGTCCCTGGCAATCTCGTCGCGGTAGATCGGGTTCATGATCACCACCGCGTCCGGCCGGCAGGTATCGAGGAATCCCGGGCCGACGATCGGCAGCCCAGTGCCAGGCAGGTAGTGGCCCTGGCGGTAGGGGTTGATATCAACCCCACACTCCACGACACGCGCCGCCTCGCCCAGGGTCGCGAGGAAGGCGACTGCCTTGGAGCCTGCCCCCCACAGAGCAACCCGTTTTCCTTCAACGGCGAAGCGGCCAAGCAACATCCGCCAGTGATCGAGCTTCGCGGCCAAGCGGTCCGGGAAGGTCTGCGTGTAGCCGGCAAGCACGGCGATATCGTCCTCCGCCGGCAGCGGTGGCTGCCGCACCGGCATCTCGGCCGCGCGTGCCTCGATGGTCAGATACTGACTGGCATACTCGGTGTCGAGGCTGACCACCTCGAAGCCGCTGCGACGGAACAGGCGTGCCAGCGAGCCGGGCGAGAAATAGGAGCAATGCTCGTAGTAGATGTCCTCGAAGGCACAGTCGCGGACGATGCGGGTGGACTCGGGGATCTGGAAGAAGACATCCGTCCCTACCCGGTCGCCGATCGCCCGGCGTAGGGTCCCGATGAAGTCGCCGGTCGGGTGGATGTGCTCGAGGGTCATCTTGCAGGCGACGAAGTCACCGCGATGATCCGCGTACTTGTCGGAGTAGAAATCCGCAATGAACTGGACGCGATCCGCCGCCGGCCCCTGGATGCGCGCGATGTGAACGCCCGGATCGAAACCGATGCCGCGATTGCCCCCAAGCTCGCAGAGCAGCATCAGGAACTCGCCTTTGCCGCAACCGATCTCGATCACGTCCTTGTCGTGCAGGTCGTAGCGTTCGATCAGTCGCTCGGCCAGGGCGCGGTGAAAGGCGTTGAAGGTCGGCGAGTAGCCCTGAGTCTCCTCGTAGCGGGCGGAATATTCCGTCAACCCAGGGTCGAAGGCGACGTTGGAAATGAAGCCGCAGTCGGCGCAGAAGGCGAGCTGGATGTCGCCGGTTGGGTAGGCGCGGGCCTCCTCGGGCGAGCTGAGCAGAATGCAGCTGTTGGTCGGCACACGCCGAGCCGTGTGGAAGACGGTCATCGGCCCGACACCGCAACTGGGACAGGTCCTCACGTCATGCTCCGGCCGTCGCGCGTGACCTCAGACCACCTTCGGCTCGGGGACGGGGATGATGAACCGTCCACCCCGCTGCGCGTACTCGGCCTGCTGGTCCATGATCTCGGCTGCGAAGTTCCAAGCGAGCAAAAGCACGTACTCCGGCTGCGCCTCGAGCAGCTTCTCCGGGCCAAGAATGGGGATGTGCTGGCCAGGCATGTACTTGCCCTGCTTGTGGACATTGCGGTCCACCACGAAGTCGATCTGCTCAGGCCCAATACCGACGTAGTTGATCAGCGTCGCGCCCTTGGCCGCTGCACCGTATGCGGCGATACGCTTTCCCTGGGCGCGCAGCGCACCGAGCAGGGCGCGCAGATCGGTTCTCAACTGCTGCACCTGCCGAGCGAAGTCGCGGTAGAAGTCGATACGGTCGACGCGGTCGTCGACCTCCAGTTTGAGCAGCCCCTTCACCGAGTCGCCCACCCGCTCAACCTTCTCGACATACAGCCGCAGCGAGCCGCCATGGATCGGCAGGCGTTTGACCTCGTTGAGAAACAGGCCGTGGCCGCGGAACAGACGGTCGAGCGCCGTCGCCGAAAAGTAGCAGAGGTGCTCGTGGTAGATCGTGTCGAACTCCCGGTGCTCGATCAGGTCCTTGACGTAGGGCACCTCGATCACCGCAACGCCACTGTCCTTCAGGAGCGTCGCAATGCCGCTGACGAAGCCGTTCGTGTCGGCGACGTGCGCAAGCACATTGTTCGCGTGGATAACGTCCGCGCGGCGCCCCTCTCCAGCGAGTTGCTGTGCAAGCTCCGCGGTGAAGAAGGTGTTCAGCGTCGGCACGCCGATGGTCGCGGCCGCGCGCGCCGGACCTTCGGCCGGATCGATGCCGAGAACGGGTATCCCAACCTCCACGTAATTCTTGAGCAGATAACCGTCGTTGCTGGCGAGCTCGACCGCCAGGCTTCCGGGACCGAGCTCGCGCCGCGCGATGAGGTCCAGCGCGTTGTCCCGCGAGTGGCGCAGCAGGGCGTCCGAGAACGAGGAGTAATAGGGATAGTTCTCGCAGAACAGGACTTCCGGCGGCACTGTCTCGAGAATCTGAAGCAGGCTGCACTGCGGACAAAACACCACGACGAGCGGGTATTGCGGCTCTGGCTCGCCGAGTTGCTCAGCGGTGAGCAGGCGGTCCGCCAGCGCGGTGCGTCCGAGGTCCAACACGGACTCCAGACCGGCATGGCCGCAGGAACGGCAGATCATGGTCGTGGCCATCGCCGCCTCACCCTGCCACCGGCCGGCACCAGCGCAGATCACCGTCGAGCCGGCCATCGTCCACCAGCTTCTTGACGTGTGCGATGCGCTTGTACCTCGCGCCCTCGAAGTCATCGAGCGTCAGCCCGACCTGCCGGTAGCACTCGTACAGCTCCTCGACGCCCCGACGCGCCGTCCACTGCGGCTTGAACTCGTGAAGCACGCGGGCGATCTTGTTGCAGTCCACGCGATAACAGCGGGTGTCGGGCCCCGCATCCGGGGCGAACTCGATGCGGCAGTTCGGCACGATCTCCTGGACCATCGCGGCCAACTCGCGGATCTGGTAGTTCTCGGTGGTGGTGCCGACGTTGAAAGCCTGGTTGTGGACCGCCTCGCGCGGCGCGTGCAGCGCGGCGATGTAGGCCAGCGCGATATCCGCCACATGCACGACCGGCCGCCACGGGGTGCCATCGCTCTTGAGGTAGACCAGTCCGGTGGTGAGGGCCCAGGCCGTGAGGTTGTTGATCACGAGGTCGAAGCGGATCAGCGGCGACAGCCCGTAGGCCGTCGATGCGCGCAGGTAGGTCGGGGAGAAATCGGCATCGGCCATCTGCGAAAGGGCGGCCTCGACCTTGACCTTCGAGACACCGTAGGGCGTGACCGGGTTGAAGGCCGCATGCTCATCCAGGAAATCGGCACCGCCCGCGCCATAGTTGCTGCACGATGACGCGAACAGGAAGCGCCGTACCCCGGCCGCCTTGGCGAGTCCGGCGAACTTCACCGCCGCGGTCTCGTTGATGTCCGCCGTGAGGTGGGGGCGATAGTCCCCGAGCGGGTCGTTGGAGAGGCCGGCAAGGTGAATGATGGCGTCGAAGCCCGCGACGTCGGCGGCCTCGACGTCGCGAATGTCCTTCTCAAGGGTGCGCACCTCGGGGATCTTGCCGGTGAACAGACAGCCCGCGAAATAGTTGGTGTCGAGGCCAACCACATCGTGGCCGCGCTCCAGGAGCCTGGGCACCAACACGGTACCGATGTAGCCGTCGTGTCCCGTAACGAGTACGCGCATGGGTCAGTCCCAGTTCTTCCAGGGGGGCGACGGCTGCTGCCAGAGCTTCTCCAGCAGCTTCTTATCGCGGATCGTGTCCATGCACTGCCAAAATGACTCGTGACGGTAGGCCATCAACTGGCCGTCGGCGGCGAGACGCTCCAGCGGCTCTTTCTCGAACTGCGCGTCGTCGCCCGCGATGTAGTCGAACACGCCGGGCTCCAACACGAAGAAGGCACCATTGATCCAGCCCTCGCTGGTCTGGGGCTTTTCCGTGAACTGCACCACGCGATCGCCGTCGAAGTCGAGGTGGCCGAAACGCGCCGGCGGTCGCACCGCAGTGAGGGTCGCGAGCTTGCCGTGCGCCTGATGGAAGGCCAGCAGATGCTTGAGATCGACGTCCGAAACGCCGTCACCCCAGGTCAACATGAAGGTCTCTGCACCCATCCAGGGTCTGAGCCGCTTGATGCGCCCGCCCGTCGCCGTATCTTGCCCGGTCTCAACCAGATCCACTGTCCAGTCGTGACGAAGCCGGTCGTACAGGGTGACGGCACCCGTGCCAAGATTGACCGTCATGTCACCGTGGAGCCCAGCATATTCGCGCATCCAGCGCTTGATGTACTCACCCTTGTGGCCCAGGGCAATGACAAACTCATCGTAGCCGTATTGGGCGTAGTACATCATGATGTGCCAGAGGATGGGCCGCCCGCCGATCTCTACCATCGGCTTGGGCTTGACCTCCGTCTCTTCCGCAAGCCGGGTGCCCAGGCCCCCGGCGAGAATGCCGACTTTCATCCGCTGGCCCTCCCCTACGAGCCAGGTATGCTAGCACCCAGCCCCCGGAAGGACCTACCCCAAGCCCCCGCCGAAGGCGGGACCCTTTTTCCGACAACGCAGAGCCAACGCCATGGATCTCTTCCTCAAGATCGCCGCCGGGGTCTTCCTGATGATGATGCTGTTCTACATGTGGCCGGCGTTCAAGCACTGGCAGGAGCACGGCCCCAAAGCGGAAAAGGGCGACTGGATGGCCGCCGCCCTGCCGCTGGGGGCCGTGGTCCTGCTGGTGATCCTGCTGGTCCTTTCCGTGCGCTGAGCCGCGCTAGGCGTCTCACCTGGCCGTCCGACGGGGCAATGCCCCCACTCATGGCCTAGCTGAGCCGACCGAGCCCGCCCATGTAGGGCCTCAGCGCCTCGGGGATACGCACGGATCCGTCGGCCTCCTGGTAGTTCTCTAGCACCGCAACCAGCGTGCGGCCGACGGCGAGACCGGAGCCGTTGAGGGTGTGCAGCAGTTCCGGCTTGCCGGTCTCGGGATTACGCCAGCGTGCCTGGAGGCGGCGGGCCTGGAAGTCCTCGAAGTTGCTACACGAAGAGATCTCCCGATACCGACCCTGCCCGGGGAGCCACACCTCCAGATCGTAGGTCTTGGCCGATGAGAACCCCAGGTCGCCGGTGCAAAGGGTGACCACCCGGTAGGCGAGCCCGAGGCGCTGGAGTATCGCCTCGGCGTGGCCGGTGAGGGCCTCCAGGGCGGTGTAGGAGTCCTGGGGCCGCACGGCCTGCACCAGTTCGACCTTCTCGAACTGGTGCTGTCGGATCATGCCGCGGGTATCCTTGCCGTAGGAGCCGGCCTCGCTGCGGAAGCAGGGGGTATGGGCGACCCACTTGCGGGGCACGGAGTCGGCCTCGACGATGACATCCCGGACCAGATTGGTGACTGGGACCTCGGCCGTGGGGATCAGGTAGTAGTCACGCTCGCCCGATCCGTCCGAGGGTACCTTGAACAGGTCCGCCTCGAACTTGGGGAGTTGCCCCGTCCCGCGCAGGCTTTCGGCGTTAACAAGATAGGGGACATAGGTCTCCGTATAGCCGTGCTCTGTGGTGTGGACGTCGAGCATGAGCTGGATCAGGGCCCGGTGCAGTCGGGCCAAGGGGCCGCTCAGGACGACAAAGCGCGAGCCGGCGAGCTTGGCGCCAGCATCGAAGTCCATCCAGCCCCACTGGGCGCCGAGGTCGACGTGGTCCCTGGGCTCGAAGGCGAAGCGCGGCGGATCTCCCCAACGGCGCTCCTCACGGTTGTCCGCCTCGTCGCGGCCGTCTGGGACATCCGGGTTCGGCAGGTTCGGCAGACCAAGCGCAATGTCGGAGACCTCGTCCTGGATCGCTGTCAGCGCATCCTCGAGGGCCTTGAGGCGCGACCCCAGGTCATCGACTTCCGCCAGCAAGGGGGCGATGTCCTGCCCCGCTGCCTTGGCCTTGCCGATGGCCTTGGAACGGGCGTTGCGCTGGCCCTGAAGTTCCTGGACCTCGACCTGGACCGCCTTGCGGCGGGCCTCCAGTGCCTCGAAACGGGCGGTGTCGAGGACCAGGCCTCGGCGCCGGAGCTGGGCGGCGACCCTGGGGAGATCGGTTCTCAACAGGCGGGGATCCAGCATGACTGCGCGTCCGTCTCGACAGGGCCAGGGACGCGACGTGCCCCGGCTTCACGAATCGCTCGGCCGGCCGGGGTTCGCTGCGGCGCGCCTCTAACCGAGCGAAGGAGCGCCATTCTACACGCGCGTCACTTCGGGTCGTAGCGCACCGGAACCCGGCTAGCCGGGTTCCCCAAACAGGTCGCGGATGGCAGCGATGCGCGCCTCGCGGATGCGGATCGGGATCTGCGCGGGCTCGGCGGCCCTGGAGATGGCGCGCCCAAGGTCGAGCATGGCGACTGCCGCGAAGATCCGGCGCAGGCGCTCGCCCTGGGGATAGGGGAGGTCCGCATAACCTCCACGGCCACGGAAGTCCGCCTCGCAGGCAGTGACCATCTGGTCGAAGCGATCCGGCCGGCGAAAGGCGTCGGCCCCCTCCAGCAGGTCCAGCAAGGTCGCAGGCCGCAGCTCGTCGAGCTTGTGCACCTGGCCGTGATAGCGGGCGACGAGGCGCGCGAGGTCACGGAAGCGTCGCGGTGCACGCAGGCGCTCGCACAGGGCCTCGATGAGGTGCACGCTGCGCCCCTCGTGCCCATGGTGGCTGGGCAGGATCTCCACCGCGGTTGTCCCCTTACCGAGGTCATGGGTGAGGGCCGCGAAGCGGACCTCAGGGTCCGGAGACAGGCGCGCGGCCGTGTCCACCACCATCATGGTATGCACCCCGGTGTCGATCTCCGGATGCCATTTGGGCGGCTGCGGGATACCCCAGAGGCGCTCGACCTCGGGGAAGAGCCGGGCCAGGGCCCCGCAGGCACGCAGGGTCTCGAAGAAGCGGGAGGGCGTCGCCTCCGCCAGGGCCTTGGCCAGCTCGGCCCAGACCCGCTCGGGGACGAGGGCATCGACCTCACCCGCCTCGACCATGGCCCGCATCAGGTCCAGGGTCTCCGGCGCAACGACGAACCCTAGGTCAGCGAAACGGGCGGCAAAGCGGGCCACGCGCAGGATGCGCACCGGGTCCTCGGCGAAGGCGGGGGAGACGTGGCGCAAGACCCGAGCCTCCAAATCCGCGAGCCCGCCATAGGGGTCGATCAGGCCGCCGGTCTCGTCCTGCGCCAGGGCGTTGATGGTGAGGTCCCGGCGCAGCAGGTCCTCTTCCAGGGTCACACCTGGATCGGCATGGACCGCAAAACCGCGGTATCCAGGCGCGGTCTTGCGCTCGGTGCGGGCCAGGGCGTATTCGTCCTTGGTCTGCGGGTGCAGGAAGACCGGAAAGTCCTTGCCGACATGGAGGTAGCCCTGACCCAACAGGTCCGCAGCCGTGGCACCCACGACGACGAAGTCCCGCTCGCCGATGGGGCGCCCGAGCAGGCGGTCGCGCACCGCGCCGCCTACCAGGTAGACCCTCATGTCTCCCCCGGACCCCGGTCCTGCCTGGCTGCACCCTCCCCCGCCCCCGACCGCGTGCCGGTCGGGACGCCGTCTGGCGGCTTGTCGGACTCCTTCGCTCCAGCCCCAAACAGGCGTCCAATGGCCCCGAAGACTCGCTTGATCCCGCGCCAAAGCCTGGGTAGCAGCCAGACGAGGAGGACCAAGAACAGGATCAGCAGGGCCAGGAAGACGGCCGGGTGCATCACGGCGGCCCATAGCCCAGCCACCACGCCGATGTCCTCGGTGACCGAGGCCGTCCAGTTGGTAAATGGCTCCGGTGAGGTGTTGATCAGGACCCGGGCGCCGGACTTGGCGGCGTGGGTAGCGGCCGCCAGACCACCACCCATGAGGGCCGCGGCCAACTCGGCACCTGGGCCTATGTCGCCCACGGCCCCAGCGGCGAGCATGGCCCCCGCAGGAATGCGGATGAAGGTGTGCAAGGCATCCCAGACGGTGTCGACGCCGGGGACCTTGTCGGCGAAGAACTCCACCAGGTACATGGCCCCGGCGGCAAACATGACCAGCGGATCGCTCAGGACCTCCAGCCCCTGGGGCAGGTCCGTGCGCCCGGTGGCCCCAAGGAAACCGAGGACCAGGATGGTGGCATAGAGGTTGATGCCGCTGGCCCAGCCGGCACCGAGGGTCAGGGCGAGGGTCTCTGTCAGGTTGTCCACGACGGCGCTCCGGTGGGGCAATCGCGCCGATTATAGCTCCCGCGACCGGCGGCGGTCGGTACCAAGACCCCCGCTGGGGTAGAATCCTCACCCGGCACGGGTGCCGTCACAGGCTCTATTTTGGTCCAACACCAGGCAACTCCGGAGAGGCAAGAACCATGAAGTACCTCGGTTATCTGCTCCTGTTGGCGCTTATTGCCTTCGGCATCTGGCCCTACTACAGCGTCTTCCGCCTCGACGACGCGCTGGGCAGACCGGAGGTCGGCGCCCTGCAGGACCTGGTGGACTTGCCGGCTATCCAGGCCAACTACAAGGAGCGGCTGGCGAGTGGCTTGGACGTCTTGCCTAAAACGGCAGAACCCGGCGACGTGATGGGTTGGCTCCAGCAGAACCTGCAGCGCCTGGGCGACTCGGCCCTGACTCAGGCGATCACGCTGGAGTGGGTACGCGATACCCTGCGGCAAGCGGCAAGCCAGGCGACCAACCAGAAACCTGCCTATTTGATCGCGGGCATCACCTTCGCCTTCTTCGAATCCTACGACACCTTCCTGATCCGCATCGGCGAGTTGGGCCGCGGCGCAACCCATGTCCGCATGAAGCTGGAGGGTCAAACCTGGCGGGTGACCGACGTCATCCGGTGAGTACGGCCCGCCGGACGGGTAACTTTCAGCCATCCCCCGGGGCCGCAGGTGACCCCCGGGGTGCGGGCGGGATGGCCGACCGCCTCAGGCCGCGATGGACAGGGTCTCCACCGTGCCGCGGTTCTTCTCCTTGAGCAGGATCTTGAAGGAGTCGAGCGGATAACCGATCTCCCTCAGCAGCGCCTTGATGACCTCGATCAGATCCTCGGGAGACAGGTCCGCCTCGGCAAAGAGCGCCTCGGCTACTGGCAGGGGGTCATCCAGCCGGTCCGGGAGGCGCGCGAAGAGCGGCTTCCCGCCCCGCAGGAAGCCGCTCCCCTCATCCGCCAGGCGCGACAGCTTCTCGGCGGCGCGCTCATACAACTCCTCCAGGAGGGCCTCGTAGAACAGCGGCCAGGCGGAGGCGCTGGTGTAGGTCTGACCACCGAGGACGAAACCGAAGGGGACTTTTTGCCCAAGATCACTGGCTGGAGATATCCCCGGGCGGGACTCTCGGACGGGGGGAGCGGTCGTGCGGCTGGCCGCTGGATGGGTCACTGGCTGTGCCGCCGGTGCCAGCGGGGGTGGCGACGCTGGCACACTCGCCACCTTGGGTGTGGCCGCGAGTTCTCCGGAACCGGGGTCCGTCAGGGGGTAGTCGCGCAGCACGGCGACCATGTCTGCCGCCGCGGCCTCGAGGGGTAGGCGTCTCTGGTTGAAGCGCTGCTTATAGGCAACGCCCTTGTCGAGCCCGGCGGGATCATTGTGATCGATATTCCGCCAGATCTCGGTAGACACCGCCTCCAGCTCCTGCGCCATGCGCTCCAACTGCCGCCGCAGAGACTGTAGTGCGTTGTCGGTCTTTTCCGTCTGAGCCATGGCGTCCTCCTCGCTCGGGTGTTGGGCGCCCCGACAGTCGGGGCCGAATCCCCTGGGTAAGCAGGGTCTAATATATGCATTATGAAACCCAACCGACGCGAGAACCAATAAACTCAGTCTATTCGAGGACAAGTTGACAGTGGGGGCACGGTGGTCGGCGGCTAGGCCGGCGGGAGCCGACCTTCGGCACTAGCGCCCGCGCAACAGCTCGATTTGTCCCTGCAAGGGGTCCAGGACCGGGGCCAGCTTGCGGCGCATCAGGCTGCCCGACGCGGTGGAGTCGACCAGGTAGGCACGGATGACCCCATAGCCAACCCCGGAGAGCACGCGCATGGCGGCCAGGTCCGGCGTAAGCTCCGGGGCTGCAGCCAGGCATGGGGCTGCAGGACTGGAGGGACCGGGAGCGGAGACGAAGTTCCGTGCCTCGTCCATCAGGGCATCCAGGGCCAGGTCGGGATCGCCCTCTGGGCGCAGGGCGCCGAAATAGTCGCGGATCAGGTCGAAGGCGCTGGCGACCAGTTCCTGGCTCAGCGGTTTGGAAAGGAATAGGCCCAGTGTCTTCAGGAAGCACTGACCGGCGCCGGAGAGGACCCGCTCGCACAGCCTCGCACAAGGGTCCCCCGACGCCAGCAGGCCACCGAGGCGCTGCTGCACCGCGTCAGCATCCCGACGCTGCGGTTCCGGGTCGGGCAGCTCATCCGGCAAGGCATACAAGAAGCCCAACAGGTGGGCGGGCTTGCGGGCCGACCGCTTCCAAAGATCCGCGCGGCGCTCCGGGTCCAGGAGGGCCGGCTGGAGCACTAGCCGCACCGACTCCATGGCATTCTCCGGCTCGCTCTCGAAGGGCAGATACTCGACGAGGTAGTCGGCCAGAACTCGCCCCATAGCCCCGCTCCGCACCGCAGGGTTGTCCAGCATACGCCGGGCATTCTCCGCATCCTCCATGGCCCACCAAGCACGACGGGCCAGTTCGTCGGTGAGGCCGGGTGCATGGACCGCAGCCACCACTGCCTCGGGCTCTCCGAGCAGGAGGAGCTGCTCCAGGCTCTCGTCGCGCATCTGACCCATGCGGGTCCAACGACGCAGATAGACCGGGTAGCCGCCTGGGGACCCGAGGACATGGCCTGAGATCAGCTCCCTCACCAACCGCAGGTAAGCCTCCGGACGCCCGCTGGGATTAAGCTGAATCTTGGCCTCGCCGCGCTCGGAAAGGCCGTGGACGGTCAGCCGCGACTCATCGATTCGAATCGCCAGAGGCTTGTTGGCGAGCAGGACGTTGAGTCGAAAGCTGTCTTCGCTCGAGAGTTCCATGGTTTAGGTGACGCGCTGGCGGTCCGCGATCCAGCGTGGACGGCGGAAGACTGAGCCCGCCCTATTCGTCCTGCTGGGGCGGGACGTAATTGGGGTCCTTCGGGTTCAGGAAGATGAAGTTGAGCTGCCCCGCCTCGATCTCGACGAAGTCGAGTGTTGCCTGATCCAACAAGGGGACATATTCGGGCGCCATGACGATGTCCACCCCCTCGCAGCGCTGGCGGATGTCGTCCTCGGTCGCCTCGTCGAAGCCCATGCGATAGCTGATGGCCCCGTCGGCCGCCTGGTGGGCTGCCAGCCTTAGGGAGAGCCCTTCGGTCCCACCCTGTTGGGCCGCCTTGCCGATCTGTTCGGCCGCTGACGCTGTCACTTTGAACATGCCTGACCCGTCCTCTTGCAGTGCCGGTAACGGCGACAGCGCCTGCGCCTCGCCGGAGAAGTTGACTCGATGGCGCCACCGCCGCTTCCCCTCACCCCAGCTTTCTCCGAGGCGAGGAGGGGTAGGTAAAATGCGCTGGGCGCGACCTTCTCGTCAAGGGTGGCCCGGGCATTTTAACCTAGCGTGGGTATTGCACGTGGCACCCCTAAGGATTGCGGCATGCGCGCACATGGGCCACAAACCGGGCCGTCCAGCAGGTCCCACCGACGCTCCGCAGATGGGAATAGCTGGCCAACAGGTGCTTGTGAATGATGCCATCGTGGCTGCCGTCGACCCCAGTCCCCCGCATCACCCGATAGGCATAGACCCAATCGGGATCGGGGGTCACCACCGCCGAGTGGTGGAACTCGTGCGCCATGATGTCCCCCGGGGCGGTCCCGGCACGCGGCCA